>Ga0209911_100042_pt1 | contig 190360 bp, 181 predicted proteins | sample FECB21metaG_FD_188301 | JGI IMG/M metagenome (GOLD analysis project Ga0209911, IMG submission 188301) | Cyanobacterial communities from the Joint Genome Institute, California, USA - FECB-21 (SPAdes) (version 2) | ecosystem: Environmental > Aquatic > Thermal springs > Hot (42-90C) > Microbial...
CGACTACATCGAGCGCTTCTACAATCCGAAGCGCAGGCACTCGACCATCGGCTATCTGAGCCCTATGGAGTTCGAACGGAAGGCCGGATTAGCTTAGGTGCGTGTCAACGAAACCGGGTGCAGACCAAACAGTCAAATTCCGTATAAATTTTTACATTGAAAACGTTATCATCGGGGAAAATGGATTGTTACGATGCGCGCTCAAATTGCATCATTAGCTGCAGCTTTGTTTGTTTACTCGCACTCATACGCCAATTCGGCGGACTTGGCACGAACTCCTGTTTACAAGGCGCCGGTCGCGATTCCCGGATATTCGTGGACGGGATGGTATGTTGGTTTGAACGCTGGCTATGGATTCGGCGGTAATAATTCGGCATCGGTTACAGGCCAGGATTCAGCTGGTGCGGCAGCAATTGCAGCCGGGTTCCGTCCTGATTCCGTGCAACTTGAACCCAGCGGCTTCGTCGGTGGTGGTCAAATCGGATATACTTGGCAATTCAACTCGATCGTTTATGGATTCGAGGCCGATATTCAGTACGCTAACATTAAGGACGATGTGAACCGCGCCACACCAAATGCGGCTGGAGTGCTGCGCGACAATATCTTCGAACAGAAGCTTGAATTTTTCGGCACCGTCCGCGGCCGATTAGGACTGGCTTGGGATCGCACTCTTTTTTACGCTACCGGTGGGTTGGCTTACGGCGGCACCAACAATTCCGGTAATTTTTACAATCCCGCTGGTCTAGCGTTCTCCGGCAGTGTCAAGCGAACCGAGGTTGGATACTCCGTCGGAGGAGGCGTTGAGCATGCGTTTAGTCTAAACTGGACCGCTCGGATCGAGTACCTTTATTACGATCTAGCAGACACGACGGCGGCGGTTAGTCTCTTGCCAGGCGTGGCCAGCACAACTGCTGGCTACAACGTCACCTTTGAAAATTCCGGTCACATCATCCGCGCTGGCGTGAATTTCAGGTACTAAGTAGGTAAGATAAACGCAGCGAAAGCTAGTCCCTTTTACCCTGTTGCGCTGCGTTCAATACCGAGGACGCGGTTGCCATCACGGTAGCGCGTAGGACGCAGCAACCATAGCCCGTATTTTCGCTGCGCTTTATCCGGGGCCGCCGCTGCCGCATTGCGCATCTCTCCAAGCGGACTACGGGCTGGTGGCGAAATCGACCCCCCAGATGCTATGTTGCCGCCATGACCGCCAAATCGAACCGCAAGCCGGAACCACGCGCCACCACCATGGTTGCCCGTCACCACCATGGAGGAGTTGCCTGTCCGGAGCGATCAGGAGCGTGAAAAGCTGCTGGCCGACCTGAAGGCGGCAGAGGCAGAGATTGCGTCGGGTCACTATACCGAACTTGACGCCGAGGCGTTCAGGCAGCGGCTGTTGGATAGCTACTACCAAAACCAGCTAGCGTAGCCCGCATGGAGCGCAGCGAAATCTGAGACCACCGGTCCCGCATTGCGCTTCGCTTCATGCGGGGCACAGCGCCACGCAGCGAACCATCACCGCAATACCGCCGCGCCCCGGGTAACGCCGTGCCGCAGATTTGGCACCATCGCGGCCTAATCTGCGCGGCGTCTTCAGGCCGGTCATGTGTGGAGTAGCGTTGCGATGGGGCGGCAGCTTTTCAATCCGTGGATTTTTGCCGGCGACCTGATGGTCGCCAACATGCAGATGGGCGCGGTGCTGTGGCATCGGCTGGCCGCGCCGCAATCGGGCGCAGAGAAGGCGCGCATGGTCAACGAGAAGGTGGCCGCGGCCTCGAGCGGCGTGTTCGAGGCGCAGAAGGCGGCGCTGCGGCTGTCGCGCGATACAGCGCTCGGCAAGGTGTCGCCCGCGCGCGCGGCCTTTGCCACGGCCGAACTGGGCGAGGCCGCAACGAAGCCCGCGCGCAAGACGCTCAAGGCCAACGCCAAGCGGCTCGGCAAGCACAGCCCGCGCAAGATGCCGTAATTGTCATAGCTCCGTCACCGGCCGTTCATCGCCGCATTGCGCCAGGATTTGCCGGGTCCCGCCCGACCCGATAACCTCCGCCCGCCAAACATCCCGGGGGGAGTTCTGCAAATGCTGCGTCTTGTTATTGCCTGTGTCGCCTTGGTATTCGCTGCAACGCTTGCGCAGGCGCAGACGCCCGCCGACAGCCGGCTGAAACGGATCGCCGATTCCAAGACTATCAAGATCGGCTATCGCGCGGCGGCGACGCCGTTCTCCTTTGTCAATGCGCAGACCAAGGAGCCTGCCGGCTACACCATCGATCTGTGCCGGCTCGCCGCCGAATGGATCGGCAAGTCGCTGAATACCCAGCTGAAGATCGAATGGGTCGAGGTCACGACGCAGAACCGCTTCGACATGGTGGCCGACGGCCGGGCCGATATGGAATGCGGCTCTTCCACGGTGACGCTGTCGCGGATGAAACAGGTGGATTTCTCCTCGATCACCTTCGTCGAGAGCACCGGCGTCGTGGTGCGCGCCAATAAGGGGATTGCCAAGGCCGGCGATCTGAACGGTCAGCGGATCGCCGTCGCCGCAAACACTACGAACGAGGCGGCGCTCGCCGAGCTGATCAAGCAGGGCAGGATCAAGGCGACGCTGGTGCCGGTGAAGGATCGCGAGGCCGGCATCGCCGCGCTGGAAAAGGGCGAGGTCGACGGCTATGCGAGCGACAAGCTGCTGCTCGTCGGCGCGCGCTTCCAGGATGCCAAGGCGCTCAGCATGCTGCCCGACGATCTGTCGTTCGAGCCCTATGCGATCGCGCTGCCGCGCGGCGACTGGGCGTTCCGCCTTGCGGTGAATTCGGCGCTTGCCGAGGTGTTTCGCTCCGGCCTGATCTTCAAGATCTTCAGCAAGTGGTTCGACCAGATCAATCTGAAGCCCGGTCCTGCGCTGCTCGGCGCCTTCTCGCTGGGCGCATTGCCGCAATGATCGGGTAGAAGACGGCGCTTGCCGCGAGGAATCTGACGATCCGTTCACGCCTGTTCATCAAAGCGTGATGGCGGTTCAGAATTTCGCCGCTTGCCGCATGCTAAGGTTTCCTTCGGGCGCGCACCCTGACCAGGTGTCTTGTTCACGGTCGCGAGCGCGAAGGAGAGACCATCATGCGTAAGTTCGTGTTGACGCTGGCCGCTGCCGGGAGTCTTGCGGCGGCCACGATTGCCGCACCGGCTACCGCCGAAGCCGGCTGCCGTGGCTGCTGGGTTGGCGCAGGTGTCGCCGCGGGCGTGCTGGCCGGCGCGGCGATCGCGAATGCGGCCTATTACCAGCCGGTGACCTATTACGGCTACCGGCCCTATTACGGCCGCCGCTATTACGCGCCGCGCTACTACGCGCCATACGGCTATGGCTATTATGCGCCGCGCTATTACGCGCCGCGCTATGGCTACGGCTATTACCGGCCGTATCGCTATCGGCATTACTGGTAGGCGCGGAGCCTATCCATCGGCGTCATGCCTGCGCTTTGCGCGGGCATGACGCCGCTTTGCTTGTTCGACGTTTTACCGCAGCCGCAAGCCCGCGCCGCCGCCGCGTCCGAAATCCCGTCCGCCGCGCGGGGCCTGGAAGCTTTGCCCTCCGCGTCCGCCCCTCGGCGGACCGGCTTGAAAATTCGGACGCGGCGAAAAGCGGGGCGACGCGTTGCGCTCGAAGCTGCCGCCACCACGCTGCCGCTGTCCTGCCCGGGGTTCGATCTGCCGGTTGCGGTTGACGTCGCGGCCTCTGCCGCCGCGCTCTAGCGATCTTGGGCGGTCGCGCTCCCGCCGAATGTCGCGATCGCCCTTGCCGAGCGGCTTCGGTGTCACGACCTTGTCGGGCTTGCGGTCGCCGCGCTTCCCGGACGGGCCGTCGCTTCTGCTATCGTTGGGCCGGGCGTGATCGCCCTTGCCGGTGTCGCGGTCCCCGGGGCGCGGATTGTCCGGCTTCGGATCGCGGATGCGGACCGGTTCCCTGATGCGCGGCGGGATCACCGGCACCACGACTGTGCCGCCGGGTACGAAGACCGGATCGGGATCTGTGGGAACGAAGACCGGTCCGCCGGGCGGGACTAGCCCGGCAGGTCCAGGAACCGAGGCGCGCGTTCCCGGAGGCGGCGCCCCCGGATTGAGCTGCCGGTTCGGCGTTCCGGGCAGCGCGCAGGGGCAGCTTCCCGCCGGGGCGGCGGCCTGAATGAGATTGGCATCGCGTCCGCCGCCCAGCACCGAGGCACTGATCTGCCGGTTCTGCGCGCGCTGCTGCAGGCGGCGCGCAGTTTCGCTCAAATCGGAGTTCGGATAGCGCGCGAGGAAAGCCGCAAAGCCCGCAGCGCTATTGAGCGCGACCGCTTCCTGCCAAGCCAGCATCATCAGCCGGCGATCGAAGATCGCCCGCAGATTGACCGCCAGCGGATCGCCGCCGTAAAGCGCAAGATATTGTTCGTAGACCACGACATTGTCCTCGCGCACGGCGATCGCGAAAGCGTCGCGGGCCGGCACGCCCTGCAGCTCCTTGCGCCATTCGTCGGCCGACTTGTCGATGCTTGACGGCCGCTTCACAACACCGTCACCCGGAAAGAACGAGAAAGGCTCGGTCAACGCGGAAACTTCCCAAGGCGTCTGGCGGCCGCCGGTCGCGCCGTGGACCGAAAGCCGGATATTCTTCAAAGCGGTCTCGATCGGTAATCCCGGTTCGCGCGCCGACTTGAGAAGCGCCTGGGCAAAAGGCGAATGGATGCCGGTGCCGTCGTCGGCCGTATGCCCGGGCGATGTCGAGTAGGCGATCAGGGTACCGGCCGGCGCATTCACCAGCGACAGACCGCGCGGCGCAATCTTGGCAATGTCGCCGAATGGATTGTCGCGGCAGGCGTCGAGAATGACGATGCGCGTCCTGGCCCGCACGGTTTCGAGCATCGACATCAGGTCGCCCATTCGCATCGCTTCCAGCGGCACGTCGGCTTCGCGCGCAATCGCGGCGTCCACGGGGACGAGAAAATTCTCGCCGTCGACCTGAAGACCGTGCCCGGCGAAATAGATCAGGGCGACGGTGCTTTCCGGCTTTTCTGCAATACTGGTTGTGAAAAAGCGGACCACCTTGCTCATACTTGCCTTGTCGAGATCGAGCGCGGAGGTGACCTGAAAGCCGGCGTCCTTCAGGAGTGCGCCGATTGCGGCTGCGTCGCGTGAGGGATTGGCGAGCTCGCTGGCATTCCGGTATTTTGAATTGCCGATGACAAGCGCGAACCTGTCCTGCGCCAGGGCCGGTTCGGAGGCGATGGCGACCGCGGTCAAGGCCGCAAAAGCGAACGCTGTTTGCCTGAGCATTTCAACTCTCCGTCGGATACAGAGACCGGTACGGACATTTTTGGCAGCGGCCTCGCAACGCGTTGCGTTAGGCTGCGACCCGTCAATGCGCAGAAACGATCTCCCCCGAGCTTGCGGGCATGTCGTGTGGTCGCGCCGGATCGTTCAAAGGTTCATGCCCCTGCGTGGCATTGCTTGCCGCCCCACTGAGGGTCGCCACAAGCTCGCATCCTGCCCGATTTGCCCCTGGCCGGCGACCCGCTTGCTTGAGGAACCCGGTATCTGTCACAGGAAGGTGATGGCGCAGCCGCACAATCGCACCTGTGCCGTCATCGGCGGCGGACCGGCCGGGCTGATGGCGGCCGAAATTCTGGCAAACGCAAATCTTGCGGTCACCGTTTATGACCGCATGCCGTCCGTTGCCCGCCGATTGCTCATGGCGGGCCGCGGCGGCCTCAACCTGACCCATTCGGAAAGTCTGCCGCAATTCCTGTCCCGCTACGGCGCGGCAGATCCGCGGCTGATCGGCGCGGTGAAGGCATTCCCGCCGGACCGGCTGCGAGCCTGGGCCGCCGAGCTCGGCCAGCCGACATATGTGGGCACCAGCGGCCGGGTCTTTCCGCAAGCGATGAAGGCCTCTCCACTTCTGCGTGCCTGGTTGCGGCGGCTCGAGCTTGCGGGCGTGACCTTCGCGCTGCGGCATCGCTGGATCGGCTGGCGTGAAGACGGCGCACTGGAATTCGTAACGCCGGATGGCATCAGCAGCGTGACAGTGGATGCGACGGTTCTTGCGCTCGGCGGTGCGAGCTGGCCGCGCCTCGGCGCCGATGGCGGCTGGACGAGGATTCTTTCTCCTGAGCGGATCCCGGTTGTGCCGCTTCGGCCGTCCAATTGCGGTGTCCGCACCGAATGGTCGGATCGTTTCCGCGAGCGATTCGAGGGGCGGCCGCTGAAGACGATTGCGCTGTTGTTTGGCGGGCAGCGCGTGCGGGGCGAGGCCGTCATCACGCGCGATGGACTGGAGGGCGGGGCGGTCTATGCGCTGTCCGCGGCGTTGCGCGCCGGCATCGAGCGCGACGGCTTTGTGGCGATCTCCGTTGACCTTTTGCCAAATCTGAAAGCCGAGGACGTGCTGCGGCGGCTGAACACGCCGCGGGGCAAGCAATCGCTGTCCAACATGCTGCGCAAAACTCTGGCGCTGCCGCCGGTTTCGATCGCGCTCGCGCAGGAAGCGGCGAAGGGCCAGCTCGGCTCGCTTGAACCGGTTGCGCTGGCCGGCTTTCTCAAAGCCGTGCCGGTGATGCTGACCGGGATCGCACCCATCGACCGGGCGATTTCGAGTGCGGGCGGCCTTGCATTCGAGGCGATCGACGATGCTTTCATGCTCAAGGCAAAGCCCGGTGTGTTCGCCGCCGGCGAGATGCTGGATTGGGAAGCACCGACCGGGGGCTATCTGCTGCAAGCTTGCTTTGCGACCGGCGCCGCTGCTGGCCAAGGCGTCGCCCGCTATCTCGCTTCGACCAAGACGGCGGAAACGGCATGACCGATCTTGCGGCCTATGCCGGCCTGTTCGCTGTTGCCTTCGTCGCCGCGACGCTGTTGCCTGCGCATTCGGAGGTTGCTTTGGTCGGTCTGCTGCTGAGCGGACATTATTCGACGTGGCTGCTGGTTGCTGTCGCTAGCGCCGGCAACATTCTGGGTTCGTGCGTCAATTGGGTTCTTGGCCGGTTCGCCGAACGCTTCCGCGATCGCAAGTGGTTTCCGGTATCACCGCGCGCGCTCGACAAGGCGCAGGGCTGGTATCACCGTTACGGCCGCTGGTCTTTGCTTCTGAGTTGGGCGCCGGTGATCGGCGATCCACTCACGGTTGCGGCCGGCTTTTTGCGCGAACCGCTCTGGTCGTTCCTGATCCTCGTCGCGATTGCAAAAACGGCACGCTACGTCGTGCTGGCGCTCGGTACTGCCGGCTTGATGTAACGGTTCTGTTGCAACGCTGAGCGCGAACTCGCTTCTGCAAACTCTCTTATGCGAACGCGCATCTGCGAACTCGCCTCGGCCAAGTCGCGTGTGCGACGATATGCCGTCGCGACAATATGTAGCTCGTCTTGCCCCATCAGATTCGTTAAGGCCGCGGCTCGTGTTGCGATGGTTGCGCTTGGGCGACGTGGACCGTACAAAAACAACGGTGCGGCGAGGGGACAACGTGCAGCGAACAACGCGGCACGCACGGGCGCACCAAAATCGCCAGCGCCCGCTGTAGCGTATCTGGGAGGAGCGAGATCGCCGATGCTGAGCCGAGACTATCGCGACATCGTGGCCGGCTTGCTGTTGATTGCCATTGGCGGCGGCGCAGCGGCTTATGCTTGGGCGTTTTATAGGCTCGGTACCGTCATGCATATGGGCCCGGGCATGTTTCCGTTCGGGCTCGGCATTCTGCTCGCCATCATCGGTGTGATTGTCGTGCTGCCCGCACTGGCACGTGAAGGCCCGCCGATCCCGCGGCCTGACATCCGCTCCTTCATTTTCGTCAGCCTGTCGCTTGTCGCCTTCGCGCTGACGGTGAGATGGATCGGCCTGGTTCCCGCTGTGGTGTTGCTGGTCGTGATCGCGGCCCTTGCCGACAACAAGCTCGGCCTTGTCAAATCGCTGGCGCTTGCGGCGCTGCTTTCGGCAGTGGCCTGGTTCGTCTTCATCTATGCGCTCGGCATCCCGCTGCAGCCCTTCATCTGGCCCCGGTAAAACATGCTGACTGGTCTTGCGGAAAACCTGGCGCTCGGGCTGACGACAGCCCTGTCTTTCTCGAACCTCTATTACTGCTTCCTCGGCGTCCTGCTCGGCACCTTCGTCGGTGTGCTGCCGGGTATCGGGTCGCTTGTGGCGCTGTCGCTGCTCCTGCCGATCACCTTTCATCTTCCGGCGACATCGGCGATCGTGATGCTGGCCGGCGTCTATTACGGCTCGACCTATGGCGGCTCGACCGCATCGATCCTTCTCAACCTGCCGGGTACGCCTTCCACGGCCGTAACCTGCCTCGACGGCTATCCGATGTCGAAACAGGGCAGGGCCGGCGTCGCATTGCTGATGACGACGGTCGCCTCGTTCTTCGGGGCGACCATCGGCATCCTGATCATGACGCTGTTCTCGCCGGCGATCGTCGGCATGGCGCTGAAATTCGGTCCGGCCGAATATTTCGCGATGATGGTGCTCGGCCTCGTAGCGGCGTCCTCGGTCGCCAGCGGCGCGCCCGCCAAGGGCATCGGAATGGTGGTGCTCGGGATCATGCTTGGGCTGATCGGTTCCGACCTCGAAACCGGTGCGGAGCGCTACACCTTCGGGTTCACCGGTCTTTATGACGGACTGCCGCTGGTGGCTGTGGCCATGGGACTGTTCGGCGTATCCGAGGTGATCTACAGCGTGCGGGTGGTCAAGCCGGGACAGGTCGATCGCAAGGCCATCACCTTCCGCTCGATGATTCCGACAAAGGACGATCTGCGCAGATCGGTGGCGCCCTTGTTTCGCGGCGCCGGCATCGGATCATTCTTCGGCGCCTTGCCAGGTACCGGCGGCGTGATCGCCGCCTTCATGTCCTATGCGGTCGAGAAGAAGGTGTCGAAGGAACCGGAGCGGTTCGGCAAAGGCGCGATCGAAGGCATCATGGCGCCGGAATCGGCCAACAACGCCGCCGACCAGACCGCTTTCATCCCCACGCTGACACTCGGTATTCCCGGCAACGTGGTGATGGCGCTGATGATCGGCGCCCTGACCATCCACGGCATCGTGCCCGGTCCGCAGCTGATGGTGAAGGAGCCGGAACTGTTCTGGGGCGTGCTGATGAGCTTCTGGATCGGCAACCTGCTGCTGCTGGTTCTGAACATCCCGCTGATCGGGCTCTGGATCCGGATTCTCGCGGTGCCGTATCACCTGCTCTATCCGGCGATCCTGATGTTCGTCGCGATCGGCGTCTACAGCGTCAACAACAGCCCGTTCGACGTCATGATGGTCATGATCCTGGGCGCGGCGGGCTACGCCATGCGGCTCCTCGACATGCAGCCCGCGCCGCTGATCCTCGGCTTCGTTCTCGGCCCGCTGATGGAGGAAAATTTCCGGCGCTCCATGATCATCGCACGCGGCGATTTCCTGCATTTCTTCCAGCGGCCGATCAGCGGCACGCTGATGGCGATCACAGCGGCGCTGCTGATCTATGTGATATGGACGCAATTCCGCGCCAAGCCGGTCGCCGCCCGCAGGCAGGCTTAGCGACCGGGAAGCCGCGCGAAGGTCTTCCGCTGGCCGGTTGGCTCGCCGGCGGCGACGGTCGACAGGCCGCCTGTGAGGCCGCGCGCCCGTCAGTTCTCGATTTCTTCTCTCAGGATCTCGAGTTCGAGCCACTTTTCTTCCGCAGCCGCCAGCTCTGCCTGCGCCTTCATCATCGCGGCGGTGGCGGCGTCGAATGCCTTGCGATCGCGTGTGTAGAGATCGGGATCATCCAGCCTTGCCTGCAATGCGCGGATATCCGCCTCGAGCTTCGCGATCTGCTTGGGCAGATTGTCGAGCGCGTATTTCTCGTTGAAGGACAGTTTCTTCTTCGGCTTTGCGCCGGGGGCCGCTGCCGTTGAGGATGCGGCTTTCGTCTCCTTCGGCGCGACGCTGCGTGCAGGCTTGGTCGACGCGATGTCGGCGCCGCGCTGCGCCAGCATGTCGGAGTATCCGCCGGCATATTCGTTCCAGAGGCCGTTGCCTTCCGGCACGATCACGGCGCTGACGACGCGATCGAGGAAATCGCGGTCGTGGCTGATCAGGATCACGGTGCCGGTGTAATCGGCGAGCGTTTCCTCAAGCACGTCGAGCGTTTCGAGATCGAGATCGTTGGTCGGTTCGTCGAGCACGAGGAGGTTCGACGGCTTGGCCAGCGCGCGCGCCAGCATCAGCCGTCCGCGCTCGCCGCCGGACAAGGCGCGGAGCGGCGTCCTGACCTGTTCGGGCGAGAACAGGAAGTCCTTCATGTAGCCTATGACATGCTTGGTCTGTCCGCCGATCGAGACGGTGTCGCCGCGCCCGCCGGTCAGCGCTTCCGCCAGCGTCCAGTCCGGATCGAGGCTGTCGCGATCCTGTTCGAGGGAGGCCATCTCGATATTGGCGCCGAAGCGCACCGAGCCCTCATCTGGCTGCAGCGTGCCGGTGAGCAGCGAGAGCAAGGTGGTCTTGCCGCTCCCATTCGGGCCGATGATGCCGATTCGGTCGGCGCGATTGATGCGGGTGGAGAAGTCCTTCACGATCGGACGGCCGTCATAGGACTTGCCGATATTTTTTGCCTCGATGACGAGCGCGCCGGACTTGTCGGCTTCGGCGACGCTGATGCTCGCCTTGCCGAGCGCACCGCGATAGTCGCGGCGCCGTTGCCGCAGCGCCTGCAACTCGCCCATGCGGCGCATGTTGCGCTTTCGGCGCGCGGTCACGCCGTAGCGCACCCAATGTTCCTCGGCGACGATCTTGCGGTCGAGCTTGTGCTGCTCGCGCTCTTCTTCCGCCAATATTTCGTCGCGCCGCGCCTCGAAGTCGCGAAAGCCGATCTCAAGCCGCCGCGTGTGGCCGCGATCGAGCCATACTGTGACGCGCGACAGCGTTTCGAGAAAGCGCCGGTCATGGCTGATCAGCACCAGCGCACAGCGCCGGCTCTTCAGCTCGTTTTCCAGCCACTCGATGGTGACAAGATCAAGATGGTTGGTGGGCTCGTCGAGCAGAAGAATATCGGGATTGGGCGCGAGCACGCGGGCGAGCGCGGCGCGGCGCGCCTCGCCTCCGGAAAGATGCGCCGGGTCTTCGGTTCCGGTCAGGCCAAGCTGTTCGATCAGATAGCGCGCCTGGTACGCATCGTCCCCCGGCGCAAGCCCGTCCTCGACATACGAGAGGGTGCTGGCATGGCCGGAGAAATCCGGCTCCTGCGGCAGGTAGCGGATGGTGGCCCCAGGCTGGACAAAGACGCTGCCGCGGTCCGGCTCGATCATCCCGGCGGCGATTTTCAGGAGCGTCGATTTCCCCGACCCGTTGCGGCCAACCAGGCACACCCGCTCGCCCTCCGAAACCGACAGTTCGGCCGAAGTGAGAAGCGGCGTGCCGCCGAAGGTGAGCGCGATGTCGCGCAGCTGGATCAGGGGAGCCATGGTGTCTTGCGCTATGAGGGGAGGGTGTATAGCGCGGCTTCCGCTTTGCACCATCGAAAAAGCGTGATGACGGCCTCGCGCGCGTCGTCCGGGGAGCCTAATCTCTCACCCGGGAGAGAATCGCCAATGAATATTCTGAACCTGCCGCGGCCGTCATGGATGACGGAAGACCTTGTCCTTCTGGAAGACCAGGCCCGCCGCTTCATGGCGGCGGAATATGCCCCCAATATTGAACGCTGGAACGAAGCCGGGATTTATGACCGCGCGGTCTGGAACCGGACCGGCGAGGCGGGGCTTCTCTGCGCCACCATCCCCGAGGAATATGGCGGGGCCGGCGGAACCTTTGCGCACGAGGCGGTGATCAACCGCGAATTCGCGTTGTGCGGCTTCGACAGTTTCGGCGCGCCGCTGCATTCCGGCATCGTCGCGCCCTACATTTTGCACTACGGCACCGAGGAGCAGAAGAAGCGCTGGCTGCCGAAGATGGCGTCTGGCGAGATGGTCGGCGCGATCGCCATGACCGAGCCCGGCACCGGTTCCGACCTTCAGGGCGTGCGCACCAACGCGAGAAAATCCGGCAACGGCTATGTGCTGAACGGCTCGAAAATCTTCATCACCAACGGCCAGCATGCCGACCTTATTATTGTCGTGGCGAAGACCGACCCGTCGGCGGGCGCGAAGGGCGTCTCCCTGTTCGTGGTCGAGACCGCCGATGCGCCGGGATTCCGGCGCGGGCGCAAGCTGAAGAAGCTCGGCCTCGATTCAAACGACACCTCCGAATTGTTCTTCGAGGACGTGAAGCTGCCCGCGGAAAGCCTGCTCGGCACGCAGGAAGGGCAGGGCTTCGTCCAGCTCATGCAGGAATTGCCGCAGGAGCGGCTGATTGTCGGCATCCACGCGGTGTCGATGATGGAGCGCGCGCTGCAATTGACGATCGACTACGTCAAGGACCGGCAGGCCTTCGGCAAGAAGATCATCGATTTCCAGAATACGCAGTTCGTGCTCGCTGAATGCAAGACCGAGGCGACCGCGGCCAAGGTGTTTCTCGACCATTGCATCGAGCGCCATATCAAGAGCGAGCTCGATACCGTGACGGCCTCGATGATCAAGTACTGGTCCACCGATGTGCAGGCAAAAGTGATCGACCGCTGCCTGCAATTGTTCGGCGGCTACGGCTATATGGACGAATATCCGATTTCGCGGATGTACCGCGATGCGCGGGTGCTGCGCATCTATGCGGGGACCAACGAGATCATGAAGCTTTTGATTGCCAGAAGCTTGTAACGCTGTCGTCCCGGCCAGGCGGCCGAAGGCTGCATGAGCCGGGACCCATAGCCACGTGATTATGGGTCCCCGCCTTCGCGGGGACGACCGGAAGGAGACAGAGGTTATGACCGACGCCTTCATCTACGATCACCTTCGCTCGCCGCGCGGACGCGGCAAGGTGGACGGTTCGCTGCACGAGGTGTCGACAGTGAATCTCGCCTCGCAGGTGCTGAGGGGATTGCGCGAGCGCAACAATCTCGATCCGGATCTCGTGGACGATGTGGTGATGGGCTGCGTCGATCCGATCGGTGAGGCCGGCGGCGACATCGCGCGCATTTCGGCGCTGCTCGCGGGTTACGGCGAGCATGTGCCGGGCATCCAGATCAACCGGTTCTGTGCGTCGGGACTCGATGCGGTGAATTTCGCCGCAGCCGAAGTCATGAGCGGCCAGCACGACATGACCATCGGCGGCGGCGTGGAATCGATGAGCCGCGTCGGCATCGGCGCCTCGGGCGGCGCCTGGTTCATGGACCCGATGGCGGCAATCCCCACCTATTTCATGCCGCAGGGCATTTCCGCCGATCTGATCGCAACCAAATACGGCTTCTCGCGCGACGATGTCGACGCCTATGCGGTGGAGAGCCAGAAGCGGGCGGCGGAAGCCTGGGCCGATGGCCGCTTCAAGAATTCGATCCTGCCGATCCGGGACGTGAACGGCATCACGCTGCTCGATCGCGACGAGCATATGCGGCCGGGCACGACCATGCAGTCGCTGGCGTCGCTGAAGCCCTCGTTCGTGGAAATCGGACAGCTCGGCGGCTTCGATGCGGTGGCGAGCCAGCGTTATCCGGAAGTCGAAGAGGTCAACCACGTCCACCACGCCGGCAATTCGTCGGGCATCGTCGATGGCGCAGGCGCAGTTCTGATCGGCAACGCCGAGGCTGGCAAGGCGGCGGGCCTGAAACCGCGGGCGCGGATCAAGGCATTCGCCAATATCGGCTCTGAGCCCGGCATCATGCTGACCGGGCCTATTCCGGTGACGCAGAAGGTTTTGAAGAAAGCCGGCATGTCGACCGCCGACATCGACCTGTGGGAATTGAACGAGGCCTTTGCGTCGGTCGTGCTGCGCTACATGCAGGCGCTCGATATTCCGCACGACAAGATCAACGTCAATGGCGGCGCCATCGCGATGGGTCATCCGCTCGGCGCCACTGGCGCGATCATCCTCGGCACGGTGCTCGACGAACTGGAGCGGCGCGATCTCTCGACTGCGCTGGTCACATTGTGCATCGGCGCCGGCATGGGGACGGCGACGATTATCGAACGGGTCTAGGACGCATGCCGAAGATCGATCTTTCCCGATGCCCGGTGCGCACCGGTACGATCTACCCGGCGGAATTCGCCAAGGTCACCGAGGGCCGCGAAAAGCAGGCGCTCGGCAATGAAGCGGGGCTTACCCAGTTCGGCGTCAACCTGACCCGGCTGAAGCCGGGCGCGGGCTCGTCGCAGCGTCACTGGCACGAGACCGAGGACGAATTCGTCTATATCCTGGACGGCGAGGTTACGCTCGTGGAAGACAACGGCGAGACGATCCTGCGCGCCGGGGATTGCGCGGGATGGAAGGCCGGCGTGCCGAACGGGCATTGCCTGATCAACAAGTCGAACCGTGACGTGGTGTATCTCGAGATCGGCACCCGCGCGCCCGCCGACCGGTTTCATTATTCCGACGTCGATATGAAGGGCGAAAAGTCTGAGAACGGCGTGCGCTTCATGCGCAAGAACGGCGAGGTGATTGCATGACCAGAAATTTCGCCATCGATACAGACGCTGACGGCATTGCAACGATCACGTGGGATGCGCCCGGCCGCTCGATGAATGTCATCGACATGGCGACGATCCAGGAACTGTCGGACCTTGTCGAGAAGACGACGGCGGACGAAAAAATCAAAGGCGTCGTGATCACCTCCGGCAAGGATACCTTCTGCGCCGGCGCCGACCTGACGTTGCTCAACACCATGCGCGCGACCTTTGCGGATATGGTGAAGACGCAAGGCGAGGAAGCGGCGGCCAAAAAGTTGTTCGAGGAAAGCCGCAAGCTCTCGCAGCTTTATCGCCGCATTGAGACGTGCGGGAAACCCTGGGTCGCCGCTATCAATGGAACCGCGCTCGGCGGCGGCTTCGAGCTTTGCCTCGCCTGTCATCACCGCGTAGCGGCTGACAACGACAAGACCCGCGTTGGGCTTCCTGAAATCAAGATCGGTCTGTTTCCCGGCGCCGGCGGCACGACCCGCATTTCACGCATGATGCTGCCCGCCGATGCGTTGCAATTTCTGGCCAAGGGCGATCAGCTCAAGGTGGCGCGCGCCAAGGGCATGAAGCTGATCGACAATGTGGTCCCGGCGGCCGATCTCATTAAGGCGGCGAAAGACTGGATCAAGGCTGGCGGCAAGGCCGAAGCGCCGTGGGACGTCAAGGGCTTCAAGAATCCCGGCGGCCTCGTCTGGTCGAAAGCCGGGATGATGACCTTCTCGCCGGCAAGCGCGCTTTATCGCAAGCAGACCTACGACAATTATCCGGCGGCGCGCGCGATCATGCAGGTGGTGTTCGACGGCCTGCAATTGCCCTTCGATCTCGCGCTCACGGTCGAATCGCGCCACTTCGCGCATATCCTGCGCTCCAAGGAAGCGGCCGCCATGATCCGCACGCTGTTCGTGTCGATGGGCGAACTGAACAAGGGCGCGCGGCGTCCGGCCAATGTGCCGGCGTCGAAGCTCAAGAAGGTCGGCATCATCGGCGCAGGCTTCATGGGCGCGGGCATTGCCTATGTCAGTGCGCAGGCCGGACTTGAGGTGGTGCTGATCGACCGCGACCAGGAGGCTGCCGACAAGGGCAAGGCGCTGTCGCACAAGCTGATGACCGAGCAGATCAGCAAGGGCCGGGCCAATACCGCGGCGCGCGATGCCTTGCTCGCCCGCATCACGGCGACCCCGGATTATGACGCGCTGAAGGCCTGCGACCTCGTGATCGAGGCGGTGTTCGAGGATCGCAAGGTGAAGGCCGAGGCCACCGCCAAGGCGCAGGCCGTGGTGCCGGACGTGGTGTTCGGCTCCAATACCTCGACGCTGCCAATCTCTTCGCTGGCCGAGACCGCCAAGGATCCGGCGAAATTCATCGGCATCCATTTCTTCTCGCCGGTGGAGCGCATGATGCTGGTCGAGATCATCATGGGCAAAAAGACCGGCGAGGAGGCGCTCGCGGTGGCGCTCGATTTCGTGCGCGCCATCCGCAAGACGCCGATCGTGGTCAACGATTCCCGCGGCTTCTATACCTCGCGCGTGGTCGGCACCTATATCCGCGAGGGCCATCTGATGCTGATGGAGGGTGTGCCTGCGGCGATGATCGAGAATGTCGGCCGCATGGCCGGCATGCCGGTTGGGCCGCTCTCGCTCAATGACGAGGTGGCGGTCGATCTCGCCTGGAAAATTCTGAAAGCCACCGAAGCCGATCTGGGCAAGGATGCGATTGATCCGCGGCAGAAATCGCTGCTCGAGGCGATGGTGGAGAAGCACGGCCGCCTCGGCCGCAAGAACGCCAAGGGCTTCTACGACTATCCTGAAAAAGGACAGAAAAGCCTGTGGCCCGGTCTCGCCGATCTGCAGCAGACCACGCTCGATCCCGATACCATCGACGTCGATGAACTGAAAAAGCGCATGCTGGCAATCCAGGCGCTGGAGACCGCGCGCTGCTTCGAGGAGGGCGTGCTGACCGATGTTCGAGAGGCCGACGTTGGCTCGATCCTGGGCTTTGGTTTCGCTCCATTCAGCGGTGGCACGCTGTCCTATATCGACTTCATGGGTGTGAAGACTTTCATCTCGCTTTGCGAGGTGCTGGAAAAGAAATACGGCCCGCGCTTTGCGCCGAATGCTTTGCTGCGCGATCTCGCGGCCAAGGGCGAGACCTTCTACGGGCGGTTCGCGAAGGGCGGAGAGAAGGCGGCGGCGTAGCCGCCGTCAACCCCCATCGCTTGCGAAGTGAGCGAACCCGAAATCCATAAACACGATGGGGAGTTGGATTTGCCGGTTCGCGCTTTCGGGCGCGCCCGGTGTGACAAGTCAGAGAACCCCCGCAATCCGCTCGCATGCGTCCCTGATCTGCTCCGGCTCGCGCGCAAAACAAAGCCGCAGGAAGCCCGCGCCGCCCTTGCCGAATGCGGTGCCCGGCGCGAGCCCGGCCTTTGCTTCATCGACGAGGCGCCGCGCCAGCCTGTCGCTGTCGGTTTCGCCGCCGACCGAGAAGAACAGATAGAACGCGCCCTGCGGCGGCGTGAAGCGGCAGCGTCCGGTTTTGCCCAGAATGTCGCAGGCGATGTCGCGGCTCGCTTTCGCCCGCGCCACCTGCTGCACAACAAAATCTTCGCCCTGATCGAGCGCCACGACGCCGGCGCGCTGCATGAATTGCGCGACTCCCGAAGTCGAATACTGGATCATGTTCTCGACCACCTGGCCCAGCGACGGATGCGCCACGATCCAGCCCATGCGCCAGCCGGTCATGCACCAGTTCTTGGAGAAGGTATTGACGAACAGGATGCGATCCTCGGGTGCCATGATGTCGAGAAACGACGGCGCGCGCTCACCTTCGCCATACCAGAATCGGGCATAGGTCTCGTCGGCGACGATCCAAAGACCGTGCCGCCGCGCGAGCGCGAGCACGGCGCGCAGATCGTCATGCGAGGCCGTCCAGCCGGTCGGATTGGACGGGGTGACCATGACGATGACGCGGGTGCGCGCATTGACCGCGGCCGCAAGCCGATCGAGGTCGAGCGTCCAGCCGGCATTGCCGAACTGCATCGGCACTTCCACAGGGACAGCACCGATCAGCCCGGTGGCGCCGGCCGCATTCGGCCAGGCCGGCGTCGGGATGATGACCTCGCTGCCGGCGGTCGCGGTCATGGCGAGCGTGATCTGGATCGCCTGCATGCCGCCGCCGGTGATGAAGAATTCGTCGGCCGAGAAGGCGCGTCCGTATAGTCTGGTGTGATAGCGCGCGAGCGCTTCGCGCAAGGCGGGAAGCCCGCGCTGCCACGTATAGAAGGTCTCGCCGGCTGCAAGCGCGCGGTTGGCGGCGTCCGCGATAAAGGCCGGCGTCGGCGTGTCGCCTTCGCCGGCCCACAGGCCCATGACGCCGCCGCGCGCGCGGCCGTATTTCATGATTTCGACGATGCCGCTCAGCGGCGCCTCGCGCGCGGGTGCGCGCAAGGCCGCGATCAGATCGGCTGAGGGTTGCGCGCCGCCGTCATCCTCGCCGGATGCCGCCACGATGCAGCTCAAATCTTTTTCGCGAGCAGATCGCGGATTTCTTCCAGCAGCTTCTCCTCACGGGGCGGCTCGACGGTCTTGGCGGCCTCCGGCTCCTGCGCAGCCATGCGGCGCAGGTAGTTGATGCCCTTCACCACAAAGAACAGGGCGCCTGCCACAATCGCGAAGTTGATGGCCACGGTGACGAAGTTGCCCCAGGCGATGACCGGCCCCTGCTTGCGTGCATCGGCGAGATTGGTGGCCGTCACCTCTTTGGACAGGGCAATAAAGTAGTTCGAGAAATCGAGACCCCCTATGGCGCCGAAAATCGGCATCACCATGTCGCCGACAATCGACTCCACGATCCGGCCGAAGGCCGCGCCAATGATGACGCCGATGGCAAGATCGACCACGTTGCCCTTGACGGCGAACTCGCGAAATTCATTCAGCATTTTCTTCATGACGGATCCTCTCCGGTGCAGCCGTTAACGATAGGGCCTCGGGCGGGGTCAAGAAAAGCCGGGACTTGGCCGATGCGGTAGCCATGAACCGGAATTTGTGATGTTTTCGGGTCACCCGGGGGTCACCGCGGCCCCGGAAAGGGCGGTTGCGCCATGATGCTGCAAGGCTGGGTCGTTATTGCGATCGCGCTCGGCTATATCGGCCTCTTGTTCGTGGTCGCAAGCTATGGCGACCGCCTGCGGAATATTGCCCGGGCCGACCGCTCCCGGCTTTTGATCTATCCGCTCTGCCTTGCGATCTATTGCACCTCCTGGACCTTTTTTGGATCGGTCGGTCTCGCGTCAAAATCGGGCTTCGACTTCCTGACCATCTATATCGGGCCGATCCTGATGATCGGCCTGTGCACGCCGCTGGTGCTGCGGATCGTGCGGCTCGCCAAGAACCAGAACATCACCTCGATCGCCGACTTCATCGCAGCGCGCTACGGCAAGCGGCAATCGGTGGCGGCGCTGGTCGCCCTGATCGCGATCTTCGGCACGATTCCCTATATCGCGCTGCAGCTGAAGGCAGTGTCGGCAATGTTCGGCACCGTGTTCCTGCACGTCGTGCCGAATTTCACGCCGAATGTCCTTGGCGACACCGCGCTGCTGGTGGCCCTGGCGATGGCGGCCTTCGCGATCCTGTTCGGCACCCGCCATATCGATGCAACCGAACATCAGGACGGCCTGATGCTCGCGATCGCCACCGAATCGATCGTCAAGCTCGCGGCATTTCTCGCAGTGGGCCTGTTCGTGACCTACTGGATGTTTGGCGGTCCGGCGGACCTGTTCTCGCGGGCCATGTCGCGGCCCGACACCGCTGCGGTCCTGACCACTGCGCCGAATTTCTCCACCGTGATCGCGATGACACTGCTCTCGACCGTGGCGATCATCCTGTTGCCGCGGCAATTCCATGTCACGGTCGTGGAGAATCATTCCGAAGCCGAAATCAAGCGCGCGCGCTGGCTGTTTCCGCTCTATCTCGTCCTCATCAACCTGTTCGTGGTTCCGATCGCGCTGGCGGGCCTTCTGACCTTCGGCAGCGGCAATGTGGACAGCGACATGTTCGTGCTGGCGCTGCCGCTATCCGCCAACGCCGCCTTCTTCACCATCGCCGCCTTTATCGGCGGGCTGTCGGCGGCAACCGCAATGGTGATCGTGGAATCGGTCGCGCTTGCGATCATGGTGTCGAACGACCTCGTCGTGCCGTTCTTCCTGAAGCGGCGCTCGGTGCTGCTGACCGGCCAGGCCGATGTCGGCAAGCTCCTGCTGCGCATTCGCAGGATCGCGATCTTCGTCATTCTGGTGCTGGCCTATCTCTATTACCGCTCGGTCGGGGATGCCCAACTCGCCGCTATCGGGCTGTTGTCGTTTGCCGCTATCGCCCAGCTCGCGCCGGCCTTTTTCGGCGGCCTGTTCTGGCGGCAAGGCACCGCGCGCGGTGCCATTGCCGGACTGACGGCGGGAGTTCTGGTCTGGTTTTATACGCTGCTGCTGCCGAGCGCGGTTGGCAGCGGCATCGTCAGCCCCTCGGTGCTGACCGACGGGCCGTTCGGCATCTGGTTCCTGAGGCCGACCGCGCTGTTCGGTCTCGATCTGCCGCAATTGGCGCATGGCGTGTTCTGGAGCCTTGCGCTGAATATCATCGCCTATATCGGCTTCTCGCTGAGCCGCGCGCCGGAGGCGATCGAGCGGGTCCAGGCCGATCTGTTCGTGCCGGACGCAGCACCGGCACCGAGCTTCCGGCTGTGGCGCTCCGCCGTGACCGTCGACGAATTGATGACCGCGGTGGCGCGCTATATCGGACAGGAGCGCACGCGCTCCTCGTTCGAAAGCTTTGCCGCCGCCAAGCGCATCGACCTGTCGCCGGGAAGTCCGGCGGATTTCCAGCTGCTGCAGCATGCCGAGCATCTGCTTGCCTCTGCGATCGGTGCGGCCTCGTCACGGCTTGTGCTCTCGCTTCTGCTGCGCAAGCGCACGGTGTCGACCCGTGCCGCTCTGAAGCTGCTCGACGATGCCAACGCGGCGATCCATTACAACCGCGAAATCCTGCAGACCGCACTCGAACATGTCAGCGAAGGCATCGCGGTCTTCGACAGGGACATGCAGTTGGTCTGCTGGAACCGGACCTTCGGCGAAATCCTCGATCTGCCGCGCGACATGATCGGCATCGGCACGCGGCTCGACGAAATCCTGCGCCAGCATGCCGAGCGCGGCATCTATGGCCCCGGCGATATCGATACGCTGGTCGCCGAGCGCCTGCGCCGCTACACCGCGGGCTCCGAGCCGTTCATCGAACGCTTCGCCGCGCGCGGCCTCGTTCTCGAAGTGCGCGCCAACCAGATGCCGGGCGGCGGCATCGTCACGACCTTCACCGACGTGACGCCGAGCTTCGAGGCGGCGGAGGCGCTGGAACAGAGGGTCCGAGAACGCACCGTCGAACTGGTACGGCTCAATGAGGAACTGGCGCGCGCCAAGGCCGACGCGGAGGAGGCGAATATTTCGAAGACGCGGTTTCTCGCCGCGGCCAGCCACGACATCCTGCAGCCGCTCAATGCCGCGCGGCTTTATGTGACCTCCCTCGTCGAACGCCAGGGCCAGGGCCATGGCCTGGGCGAGGACGGCCGGCTGGTTGGCAATATCGATGCCTCGCTCGATGCGGTCGAGGAAATCTTCGGCGCGCTCCTCGATATTTCGCGCCTCGATACCGGTGCGATGAAGCCGGAAGTCGGCGCATTCCGCATCGATGAATTGATGCGCCAGCTCGAAGTCGAATTCACCCCGCTGGCCCGCGAGAAAGGCCTCGACCTGACCTTCGTGCTCAGCAGCGCGACCGTGCGGTCCGACCGCCGTCTGCTGCGCCGCCTGCTGCAGAATCTGATCTCCAACGCGATCAAATATACGCCAAAGGGTCGCGTGCTGGTCGGCTGCCGCCGCCGCGCCGGAATGATCCGGATCCAGGTCTACGATTCCGGCCTGGGCATTCCGCCCAGTCAGACCCGCAACATCTTCCGCGAGTTTCATCGCCTGCAGGAGGGCGCCAAGGTCGCGCGCGGGCTGGGACTGGGTTTGTCGATCGTAGAGCGCATCGCCCGCGTGCTTGCACATCCGGTGCATCTGAAGTCAGAGCTGGGTCACGGCTCGGTCTTCTCGGTCGATGTCCCGGTGGCGGCCGCAATCAGTGCCAGCGTCCCGCAGCGTGGCCCGCTGCGCGTCGACCCGGCGCAATTGTCGGGGATGGCGGTGCTGTGCATCGACAACGAGCCGCAGATCCTCGACGGCATGGAAGCGCTGCTCGGCGGATGGGGCTGCCAGGTGCTGAAGGCGTCGGACCTTCAATCTGCGATCGCGGCGATCGAGACGGCGCGGCCGGCGCTGAGCGGCCTCCTTGTCGACTATCATCTGGACAGCGGCAACGGCATCGATGCCATCGTCGAACTGCGACGCCGCTTCGGCGCCGAACTCCCCGCCATCCTGATCACGGCAGACCGCACGCCACGTGTTCGCGAAGAAGCCCGCGCACGCGACGTGCCGATCGTCAACAAGCCGGTCAAGCCCGCGGCGTTGCGCGCCTTGCTGGCGCAATGGCGCATTCAGCACGCCACCGCAGCGGAATAGCGAAGGCGCTCAGGCCAGCGGATCGGCCGGCAGGCCGAGCCGGAATTTCCCGTGATTCTCGTAAGCGGTATCGCTCATGACCTGATGGATGCCGGCGGTGTTGAGATCGCGCAGCAGCCGTCCGATCACATGCGGATGATGCAGGCCGGTATTGCCCGCAAAGTGATAGGCCATGGTCGCGACCTCGATCGAGAGATCCGTCGCATAAACGCAGATCGCGCGGACATCGGCGATATCGGCGCCGTCCGGCTTGCCGCCCGCATTCACCTTCCGCCAGAGCTGGTCGTAGCGCTCGTGCATCAGCGCACGGGCAGCGCGCAATTTCAGATCGGCCTCGCCGATGAAGCGGTGCACCACCTGGCGTTCGTCGAGCTTGGATGAGCGAAAGGTTCCGCGCGTCGTGGTCGCAATCTTGACGAGTTCGTCGAGTGCACGCCGCGCGCCGCCCAGCGCCACGCTGCCATGTTCCTTGGCGACATAGCTGAAGGGCGGCAGCTTGTAGGACGCGCCGCCGCGCAAGGGTTGCGGCTCGAGCAAGTCCCACACGAAGGTCTGATCCTCCGGCAGGTCATAGTCCTCGACCGAGAAATCCACCGACCCCGTGCCGCGCAGCCCGGTCACGCCGCCCCAATTGTCGTAAAGCGTCACATCCCTGGCCGGGAAGGCCGAGAACATGACGATCGGACCGCCTTTGCCGTTGTCGCTATCCTGCACGACCGTCCCGCCCAGCACCCATTCGGCGTGTCGGATGCCGCTGTTGAAGCGCCAGCGGCCGCTGACGCGGTAGCCGCCGCCATCCTTGCGCCAGGCCTGACCGGCGGGAAAGAACGAGATCGCCGCCGTCGGGATGTGTCCGTTGCTGAAAACCTTGTCGAGCCCGGATTGCGGCAGAAAGGTTCCGAGCGAGGCGATCGCGGTCGCGCCGACCATCGTGCACCATGCGCTGGTCAGGTCGTGATAGGCGAGCTCCTCAAGGACGAGCATTTCGGTGAGCGGGTCGGCTTCGGCGCCGCCCATCTCGGCCGCAAGCTTGAGCCGGAAAATACCGGCATCGCGGAGCGCGGTGACAGCCTCCGCCGCCAGGGTGCCTTGTTCCTCGCTGCGCGGTCCCGAGGCGCTGAGCGTTGGGCCGATGGCTGCAACGGCATCGAGCAGCGCCTTGCGCTTCGCCTCCTGATTTGCCGGAAACGCTTTCATGGACGTAGCCTCCCTCGGTTCAGAATTTTGATGAAAGTGAATGGTACCCGAAAATGAATGTCAATCATTTTTATGAGGTTGGCCAAGTTTGATTGTTTTTCGAAAATGAACAGTATTCACTTTTGAGGCGAGCAGGGTTAGGCTTCTTCGTTCAGCCTGGCCAGGTCGCGTTTCGGGCCTTGGCCAGCCCGGATATCGAATCCGGGCGATCCGGCTCAGCCGTGAGGGACAACCGATGAGCATGGCCGCCGGTGCGGAAAGCCGCAGCGATCGCCGCAAGCGCCGCAACCGTCAGGCGCTGATCGAGGCCGGGTATCACGTGATGGCCGAGAAAGGCATCGATGCCGCGACCATGTCCGAAATCGCCGAGCGCGCCGATGTAGGGGCCGGCACGGTCTACAATTACTTTGCTTCAAAAGAAGATCTGGCGACGCGGGTGATGGAGCAGGTCATGGACCGTCTCGCTCAGAGGATCGAGGCCGTGACCGATACCTTCGACGATCCCGCCCAGGTCTACGCCTTCGGCATCCGCAACGTCATGAAAGCCGCGACCACCGATCACCGCTGGCGCTGGCTGTTGCGGCGCTCGGAAGTCATCGCCGGCGCGATGTATCGGGTGATGGGGCCCTATGCGATCCGCGATATCCGCAACGCCGTGGCGGCCGGCCGCTATCGGGTCGAGGATGCGGAACTGGCCTGGCGTCAGGCCACCCATGCCATTGTCGGGTTCAGTCTTGCGGTCTGCGACGGCAAGCTTCCCGCCGAAAAGATCGACGAAGCCGTGGTCAATCTGCTCGGTATGGTCGGCGTACCGCGCGACGAAGCGTGGGAAATCGCACGCAGGCCGTGTCCCGATTTGCCGCGTGAGTAAGGCTCGCCGGGGCGATCAATTGGCGAGCGGCGCGGTCTGCGGCCATTGCCCGACCTCGATCTTGGAAGCGGCGATCACCGCCTGGGTGCGGCTTTCGACGCCAAGCTTCTGCAGGATGGCGGACACATGCGCCTTCACGGTCGCCTCGGAGACCGAGAGTTCGTAGGCGATCTGCTTGTTGAGCAGGCCCTCCGACAGCATCATCAGCACCCTGACCTGCTGCGGGGTCAGGGTCGCGAGCCGTGACAGCAATGCAGCGGTTTCGGCATCCGTCCCGGCGTCGAGATTGACGTCCGGCGGCGTCCAGACTCCGCCATTCAGCACCGCCATGATGGCCGAGCGCATGCCGTCGGTGTCGAGCGTCTTTGGGATAAAGCCCGATGCGCCGAAATCCATGCAGCGGCGGATCACGGCTGGGTCGTCATTGCCGGACACCACCACTACCGGCACCCCCGGATATTGCGCGCGAAGATACATCAGCCCGGAAAAGCCGCGCACGCCCGGCATCGAAAGGTCCAGCAGGATGAGGTCGACATCGGCGCTGGCATCCAGGAGCTTCGACACCTCATCAAAGGAGCCTGCTTCGGAGAATTCGACGCGGTCAAACATTCCGCTCACGGCCTCGCGCAGCGCGCCGCGAAACAGCGGGTGGTCGTCCGCAATAACCAGCCGGTAAAGCGTCGGTTCGGTCACTCTGGGGTCGATCTCTCTTGCACCGGGTCCCTGGCGCCTGGCGCAGCTCGCTGTGACGACTTTACAACATTTTCGGGCGAGTCGAGAGGCTCGCGTCGGCGTTCTCCGCGGCGCGACTCCCGGTGAATTGCAGCACGACCTGCCGCCGGTGCGGCTTCGCCCGGTGCTCGATCAGGTAAATGCCTTGCCAGGTGCCGAGCTGGAGGCGCCCGTCAAGTACCGGGATCTGTAGCGAAACTCCTGTGAGCATGGTCCGCACATGGGCCGGCATGTCGTCAGGGCCTTCGGCATCGTGGACCCATCCGAAGTCACGCGGTGCGAGATGCCGTAGCGCCGAAACGAGGTCGCGCAACACGTCCGGATCGGCATTTTCCTGGATGGTGAGGGACGCTGAGGTGTGGCGCAGGAACGCCGAGAGAGTGCCATCTTGCGCCCCGGTCTCGGCGAGGAAGCGGCGGATATCGGCGGTGATGTCGAGAAAGCCCTCACCGCCGGTTTCGATACTGAGCTCCGCCGTGGCGATGACCTCTGGCGCTATTCGGATGATCTGCGAAAGGCGTCCGGGCAAGGCGTCGCGCTCCGTGATTGCGGCCATTTTCATCGCGAGGCCAAGCGGTCAGATGGGATTGATCTCCCGTTGCCATCGCTGCACCATTTCGACAAGGCGCTTCCAAAGCCGCTCGATGGTGGCGACGGCCCGGTCGAATTCGGCATCGCTTGGCACCTTCAGCGCAGGCTTTTCCTTCGGTGAGGACGCCTCGGACGGTGATCCGCCGGGCAGGGTGATCCCACGGGCTAGCATTTCCTTCTTCAGCGCGGCGTTGTCGCGTTGCAGCCGGCCGATTTCCTCCTCAAGCGCCATCCGCTCGTCCGGAACCGGATGGCAGGACCAGCCCATGGTCCGGCGCGAGCAAAGCGAAACCTGTCCGGTCCGCTGATCCAGCCGCAGATAGCCATCCTCCACCCGGTTCAACGAATAGCGGCCATTCTCGCTGTCGGGCATGCCGCCCTGAGCGTGTGCGGGGATACTTGCGGGAGCGGGGAGCGCAAGACAGGCAATGGCCAAGAACGTCATCAGGGCGCGTGGCATGGCGAGAATCTCCGGTCTCGGTCAGTTCAGATCCTAGCACCCGGCCTGGCTGCGCCGAAAGTCGCGGAGCTGTGGGAGGCGGCGACCCGATCTCGATAAGCTGTTGATTCATTGGCGCGATTCAATCTTTGCGCAGCGCACCAGGTTTCTTGACTCGCCTAAACCCCCTCAGTATGGTCCGCGCGGTTTTTGAGGGGCGCAAGGGCGCACGTTTGTCTTCCAGAAGCGGGTGTCGAAAGCATGGCTGACGGCGCACGCGACAAGGATGAGCGATCGGCAGACCGGGCCTCCGAAGAAGCCGCTTTCTCCGAGAGGCTCAAAGGTCTCGGCGCCAGGCTCGGCCAGACCGGGCAGGCGAAGCCGGCCCAAAACGACTCCGGAAAATACGTGTCCGATCCGCAGGCGATGGCGAAAGGGTTTCGCCTCTCTGCCGAGCTGGTCGCGGGCGTATTGGTCGGAGCCCTGATCGGCTGGTTTCTGGATCGGCTGACGGGGCTGTCGCCTTGGGGAATGATCGTTTTTCTGCTGCTGGGTTTTGCAGCGGGCGTGTTGAATGTCATGCGGGCGGCCGGCGTGGTCGGCCCGAGCAAGCTTCCCGGCGGCAACGCCGACAAACCTTGAACGGCTGCGCTCCCGCGCGGTGACCTGAAGGATAGATCCAAGGCTATGGCCGATCCGATCTCGCAATTCCAGATCAAGAAGATCGCCACCCTCGGCACCGTCGGCGGTCAGGAGATCGCCTTCACCAATTCGGCTTTGTTCATGCTGATCGCGGTTGCCGCGGTCTCGCTGCTGATGATCGGCGCCACCAGCCGCCGTGCCGTGATTCCCGGCCGGATGCAGTCGGTGGCGGAACTGACCTACGAATTCGTGGCGGACATGTTGCGAAGTTCGGCGGGCAAGGAGGGCATGAAATTCTTCCCGCTGGTCTTCACGCTGTTTACCTTCGTGCTGTTCGCCAACATGGTCGGGATGATTCCTGGCTCCTTCACCGTCACCAGCCACATCATCGTCACCGCCTTGCTGGCGATCATCGTCTTCCTGACGGTGCTGATCTACGGCTTCTACAAGAACGGCGTGAAGTTCCTGAAGCTGTTCGTGCCGAGCGGCATTCCGATCTACATCATGCCGCTGATCGTGATGATCGAAGTCATCTCATTCCTGTCGCGGCCGCTCTCGCACAGCGTGCGCCTGTTCGCGAATGTCTTCGCCGGGCATATCACGCTGAAGGTTTTCGCGAGCTTCGTTCCGATGCTGGCCGGGCTCGGCATTCTCGGCTGGTTCGGCGCGGTGCTGCCGCTCGGCATGACCGTGGCGCTGACCGCGCTGGAATTCCTGGTGGCATTCCTGCAGGCCTATGTCTTCACCATCCTGACCTGCATCTATCTCAACGATGCGCTTCACCCGGGTCACTAGATCTGTCTTTCGATAACTCCATCCACCACCGATCACCTGTAACGCGATCACCTGTCAAAGAGGAAAGTCTATGGACCCCGTAGCAGCAAAATATATCGGCGCCGGCATTGCCTGTCTGGGCATGGGCCTCGCCGGCGTCGGCGTCGGCAACATCTTCGCGAACTTCCTGGGCTCGGCGCTGCGCAATCCGTCGGCCGCGCAGGGGCAGTTCGGCAACCTCATTTTCGGCTTCGCGGTGACCGAAGCGCTCGGCATCTTCTCGCTGCTGATCGCGCTGTTGCTGCTGTTCGCCGTCTGACGCAACAGGCCGCCCTGCGCGCTTCCGGCGCGCAGGCCTTGCGGATTCAGAGATGATCATACTCGCGACAACTCAGGCTCCGGGCGGCGCCAAAGAGCCGTTTCCGCCGTTCAATTCGGAAACCTTCGCGTCCCAGATTCTCTGGTTCGCGATCGCTTTCGTGCTGCTCTATCTCTTGATGTCGCGTGTGGCCCTGCCGCGCGTGGGCAGGATCCTGGAAGAACGCGCAGAACGGATCGCGGCGGATCTGGCGGCCGCGCAGAAAGCCAAGGACGATACCGACGCGGCGATCGCGGGCTACGAAAAAAAGCTCGCGGAGGCGCGCAACAACGCTCACGCGCTTGCCGCGCAGACCCGCGACAAGCTGATGGCGGAGGCCGATGAGCGCCGCAAGACGCTCGAAGCGCAGCTCGCCCAGCGGCTGCAGGAGGCCGAGAAAACCATCGTGCAGACCAAGAATGCGGCGATGGCGAATGTCAAAAGCATCGCGTCGGAAGCGGCTTCCGACATCGTCGAGCGGCTGATCGGAACCAAGCCCGAGGCGAAGGCGGTCAACGACGCCGTCGAAAAGTCGATGAAAGGCTGAGCCATGGCGTTCTTTTGGGAAGCCGAATTCTGGGTCCTCGCAGCCTTCGTGATCTTCTTTGCCGGGCTCGCCTATCTCGGCGTCCACAGGATGATCGGCGACACGCTCGACAAGCGCAGCTCCCGAATCCAGTCCGAACTCGACGAGGCTGCGCGGCTCAAGGCCGAGGCGATGGCGCTGCTCGCCGAATACAAGCAGAAGACCGCGAACGCCGAGCAGGAAGCGGCCGCGATTATCGAGAGCGCGAAGGCGGATGCCGAGCGGCTCGCCGCCGATGCGCAGGCCAAGCTCGAAGACTTCGTGAGCCGCCGCACCAAGATGGCGGAAACAAAGATTGCGCAGGCCGAAGCCCAGGCGCTCACCGAAGTCCGCAGCATTGCCGCGGAGGTGGCGGCCGGTGCTGCCGAGAAGGTGCTCAGCCTCGCCGCCAAGGGTGCGGTTGCCGAACAGCTGATTGCGCGCGGCATCGACGACGTGAAGAAAAAGCTGAACTGATCGCGCGCGTCTCCCGTCTGCGTCTGGTTTCAGCGGTTGATTTCCCGTTCGCGTAGCCTGCGGCCTGTTGCCGCACCGGTCGATCGGCCTTTTCAACGGCACAACGCTGCCATTGCGCCCGCAAGCGCTCCCGCGTGCCGTGCGGAGGGCCCATAATGCGGACACGCGAATCACGTCGCGGGACTTGCAAAGCCTCGGACCCGGTCGCTCGTCCATGATCATTTTCGACTGCAATGGCGTGCTGGTCGATTCCGAGCCGATTGCCACCGCGGTTGCGGCCGAGGCCTTCCAGCGGATCGGCATCGACATCAGCGCGGATATGATCGCGCGCTATTTCACAGGCCGGCGCCCTTCGGACATGTTTGCCGCGGTGGAGAAAGCGGCCGGCGTTACGTTGCCGCCGGGTTTCGCCTCGCAGGTCGCGACCATGACGCTGGTGCGCCTCTCCGAAGACGTCCGCGCGATGCCTCACGCCGGGCATGCGCTGAGTTGGCTGCGCGGCCCGAAATGCGTCGCATCGTCGTCGAATCTCGATCGGGTCCGTATCAGCCTGCAGGCGACCGGGCTCGACCGGTTCTTCGGCCAGAACCTGTTTTCCGCGAGTGATATTTCCGCCGGAAAGCCCGAGCCTGATCTTTTCATCCATGCGGCGCGGCGCATGGATGTGGAGCCAAAGAATTGCATAGTGGTCGAGGATTCCGCCGCAGGCGTGAGCGCGGCCGTCGCTGCCGGCATGGCGGCGATAGGCTTCGTCGGCGGGAGCCATGCCGATGAAAATCTTCATGGCAAGCTGAGGGACGCCGGCGCCGTGTCGATTATCGCCGATATGCGCGCGCTGAAATCCGAAGTGACAAGGCTCCGGAGCTGTTGAGGCGCCGCGGCGTCGAACCCGGCTGGCCGTCCCTTACCGAAACTCTGCTCCGGCGGTTGCGACACTATCCCTGGGGCGGCCGCTTTTTGGCGGGGCGCTTCTGCTGCCGCTCCTGCGCTGAGCCGAGCGGATCGAAGCCGACATAGATCACGTAGCGATCGAACGCCGCCGGTGTCGGCATCGGAACCGACATCTCTTCCTCGATATGGGTGAAGGAGACGCTCGGCTGGCCGTCCGCGATGGAAACCGGGACACGATACAATTTCGAATAGAGCGTCTTTGGTTGCGGGCCTTCCTCGACCAGCGCATAGCGCACCGGCACTTCGATCGTTCCAGGCCCGCCCGCTGGTCCGAGCACAATGCGGCCCTGCATACCGACTTTAATATTCAGATTTCCGGCGGCGCTGGCGCATTCCCGCGCCATCTGTCCGACCGAAATCTGATAGCGCAGCTGCATCGCCGAAGGATCGCGTGTGTTGGTGTTGATGGTGATGGTTCCGGCGCCGCGCCGGACGTCCACATTGGGGCATGTGTCGAGATTGGTGGTGGTGCCGGTGGTTGGGGCGGGGGCCGGCGCAGTCTGCGTTCCTGTGGCCATCGCGCGATTGAAGCGATCGGTGAACGAGCCGCCGTCTCCGCCGGAAGACGAGCACGCGCCCAAGGTCAGCGCCATGCCCACCGCCAAGACCACCGCAGCCGTGGCTCCGGCGCTGCCGCAGCAGCGCCTGCTCGAATTGATCCAGTCCATCGTTCAGATATTGTCCGGCATTGTGCCCGCGATGGGCGCCAAACCCCTCTGGTTTATAGCAACGGAACCGTGGCCAGCCCAAGGCGCGCTCGGCCGCAGGCAGGACCTTGGTTAATCGCCACGCAGCCGCGCATAAAGCAGGTGGTCCTGCCAGAGCCCGTTGATGCAGAGATATTCCCGTGCGTACCCCTCCCGCGTGAATCCGGTCCGCTCCAGCAGACGGATCGAGGGCTGGTTGGTCGGGATGCAGGCCGCCTCGATCCGGTGCAGGCGCAGGACGTCGAAGGCGAACGGAATGAGGGCCAGCACGCCGCGGGTCATATAGCCTTGCGCGGCGAAAGGCGCCCCGGCCCAGTATCCCATGCTGGCGGCTTGTGCGACGCCGCGGCGGACATTGGTGAGTGTGATGCCACCGATCAACGTGTTGTCGGTCTTGCGGAACAGCAGGAAGGCATAGGCCTGATCGGCGCGCATATCCTCGGAATAGCGGCGCAGCCTGCGACGGAACGAGGATCGCGTCAGGTCGTCCTCTGGCCAGGTTGGTTCCCAAGGCACGAGGAAGCTGCGGCTCTGTTCGCGCAACGCAGCCCAGGCGGGAAAGTCCGACATCTGCGGAGCACGGAGATAAACCCCGTCGCCCTGGACGATCGGATGGGTCTCGCTGAGCTGGATCGATCGGAAGAAGGCCATGGGTGCCGAGAAGCCGCCTCGAACTCTATCGGCCTCATCCAGAGGAGCATTGCGGAGCAATGCGTCTCGAAGGATGAGCCGCCCCCTTCCTTCGAGACGGCTGCTTCGCAACCTCCTCAGGACGAGGGCGGAATCGTAGTCTCATTGTTACGCCGCCGCTCCGGCGAAGTTTTCCACGATCTGCGCAGCGCGTTCAACGCCGCGGCCCGGTCCGAGCCCCGCAATCGCCAGCCGGCTGCGTGCGAGCAGGGCAAGGCCTGCGGCTTGCGTGCTCTCCACCGTCACCGCCTCGATCTTGGCAACGATTTCCGGGAGCGGCAGGGGCCGCCCGTATACCATCATCTGGCGTGCGATCTGCTCGGCGCGCGCGCCGGAGCTTTCCAGCGCCATCAAGAGACTCGCTTTCATCTGCGCCTTGGCGCGGGCCACCTCTTCCTCGGTGATGCTCGATACCGAGCGCTCGAGCTGGTCGACGACGACCTGCACCAGCTCGGGCGCGTCGTTGTCGTCGGTGCCGGCGTAAATTCCGAAAAAGCCGGTGTCGGAATAGGCCATGTGGAAGCTCGAGATCGAGTAGCACAACCCGCGGATCTCGCGTACTTCCTGGAACAGCCGCGACGACATTCCACCGCCGATGATGTTGGTGAAGACCTGCAGGCTGAATAATTGCGGATGCCGCTGCGGCAGGCCCTCCATCGCGAGCGCCAGATGCGCCTGTTCGAGATCCTGGCGCTCGATATAGGTGCCGCCGACAAAGCGCGCGGGTTCGCGGGTGCGGCCGGCGGCGCCGTTGAAGCCGCCAAACAGCCGCTCGGCCTCGTCGACGATCATCTGATGGGTGACCGAGCCCGAGGCCGCGATCACCATGTCGGAACCGCAATAGTTGCGCGCCAGATACTGGCGCAGGCGGCTGGCATTGATCGAGCGCACGCTCTCGCGGGTGCCGAGCACCGGGCGCCCGATTGCCTGATCCGGATAGACGCAGCGCTGCAGGTGGTCGAACACGATGTCGTCCGGGGTGTCCTCGGCGGCGCCGATTTCCTGGATGATGACATTCTGTTCGCGCGACAGTTCTTCCGGATCGAAGGCCGGATTGGTGAGGATGTCGGACAGAACGTCGAGCGCCAGCGGCACGTCGGCCTTCAGCACGCGCGCATAATAGGTCGTGGTTTCAAGCGAGGTGGCGGCATTGAGGTCGCCGCCGACGGCCTCGATCTCCTCGACGATCTGGCGGGCGGTACGCAGCTTCGTACCCTTGAACGCCATGTGTTCGAGCAGATGCGAGATGCCGTGCTCATCGGCGAGCTCGTCGCGGCTGCCGGCGCCGACCCAGACGCCGAGCGAGGCCGATTCCAGATGCGGCATGGCGTCGGTCACGACGGTCAGTCCGGACGGCAAACGGGTGACTTCGACGCTCATGCGGCTGCTCCTTCACGCGCGGCCCGGGCGGCCGCCAGTACAAACTTCTCGATGTCGCTCTGGTCGGGCGGCAGCACGGTGATGTGCTCGCGCCGCTCGTTCAGGCCGGACAGCCAGGCCGGCAAGGGCGGCCGGGCGCCGCAGGCGGCCTCGACCGCATCCGGGAATTTCGCGGCATGGGCGGTAGACAACACGACCATCGGCAGGGCCGGATCGTGCGGTTCCTTTTCCGCCACCGCGATGCCGACGGCAGTATGCGGATCGACGAACTGGCCGGTTTCGCGCAAGGCGGTGCGCATGGTGGCGGCGACTTCGTCCTCGTCGGCGCGCCCGGCGGCGAAACCCGCGCGGATTTCGTCGAGCGGGGCGGCGGCGATCTCGAAGCGGCGGGACTGCGCGAAATTCTTCATCAGGCCGCGCAAGGCCGCAGCATCGCGGCCATAGGCCTCGAATAGCAGCCGCTCGAAATTGGACGAGACCTGGATGTCCATCGAGGGCGAGGAGGTGGCGATCGCCTCACGCGGCTCGTAGACGCCGGTGGTGAGCGCCCTGACCAGGATGTCGTTGACGTTGGTCGCGATCACCAGGCGGTCGACCGGCAGCCCCATGCTGCGCGCCACATGGCCTGCGAAAATGTCGCCGAAATTGCCGGTCGGGACGGTGAAGGCGACCTTGCGGTGCGGCGCGCCGAGCGCGACCGCGGCGGTGAAGTAATAGACCGCCTGCGCGACGATGCGCGACCAGTTGATCGAATTGACGCCGGCGAGCCGCACGCGGTCGGCGAAGGCGTGATGGTTGAACATACCCTTCACCAGCGCCTGGCAATCGTCGAAGGTGCCCTGCACCGCGACCGCGTGGATGTTGGCGTCGTCGGCCGTGGTCATCATCCGGCGCTGCACGTCGGAGACCCGGCCTTCCGGGAACAGCACGACGAGATCGATGCGGTTGCGGCCGCGGAAGGCCTCGACCGCGGCGCCGCCGGTGTCACCGGATGTCGCGACCGCAATGGTGGCGCGCTCGCCGCGCTGCTCCAGCGCATAATCCATCAGCCGCGCCAGGAACTGCATGGCGAGGTCCTTGAAGGCGAGCGTTGGGCCGTGGAACAGTTCGAGCAGGAACGTATTGGCGCCGATCTGCGCGAGCGGCGCGACCGCAGGATGCCGGAACGTGCCGTAGGCCTCCTGCGCGATCCGCGAAAGGTCGTGTTCGGCGATCTGGCCGCCGGTGAAGGGCCGGATCACCTCAACGGCGACTTCGGCATAGGGCCGGCCGGCAAAGGACGCGATGGTGTCGGCCGAAAGGCGCGGCCAGGACTGCGGCAAGTACAGTCCGCCGTCGCGGGCGAGGCCTGCGAGCGTCACGTCGATGAAGCCAAGTACCGGGGCTTCGCCGCGGGTGGACACGTATTGCAATGCCAGTCCTCGAACTCGCCGCCGGCGGACATATCCACAGGCGGGGAAGACGCAAGTTATTGATTTGCTGGAGATTTCCCGAACGGGGAAATGCCGTTGCGACCCTTAGACTAGTCGCTCGGGGGCGGTTCTACAAGGAAGGCGGCCCGGTTTAAGGAGTTCTATTATACCGTTCTCGCAGTCCCCAAACCGCAAACACCCCTATCAAAGTACCGGCAAGCCCGAACCAGGTCAGGGCATAGCCGAGATGGTCGTTTTTCAGCCTGACCGTCAGCGGACCCGGCTTGGGAAAGCCGCCCGGCGGAACCGGCGCTTCCTGGTCGATATAAAACGGAGCGACAGCACCCCATCCGCGCGCCTTGGCCATCGCAGCCGGATCGCGAACGAACCAGACGTCGCCCTTGGCATCATGCTCGGATACGAAAAGCCCGGGCGTCTCGGGCCAGCGGATATAGCCAACGATCTCGTCCGCCCCGGACTCCGCGCCGATCTTGCTCCCTTCGGGGATGTATCCGCGATTGATGACAACCGTTGTCCCGTCCGGGAGGCGGAACGGAGCAAACACGAAATAGCCCGGCTGCTTCACGTCGGTGCGCAGCGCCGATGCGCCAGTATAGAGATAGGCCGGTCGCGCATTAGTCATCGTTTCCGGCCGCAGCGTCACGCGCCGGAACTCGGAATTTGCCGCCGTTAGCGACGGCCATTCCGACGCGGGCGGCAGCGGCACCGGCGGCGCCTTGATCTGCGCGTCGAGAGTCGCGATCAGGCCTTCCTTCCACGCCTTGCGTTGCAGCTGCCAGACCCCGAGCGAGATCAGGATGGCAAGGCCGACGAGAGTCAGGACACCGGGAACCAGCACGCGCCGCCAATAGGGTCTTGCAGCGGCCGCGGTCATTTTGGCTCGCGCGGCTCGTACCGGCCCTCTGCGGCCTTGTGGCGGAATTGCAGGGCGATCATCAGCGCCTTGACCGGACGCAACGGCAACAGCGTGGTGATCAGGATCAACGGCAGCCACAGGGCTGCGTGAACATAGAAGGGAGGCTGGTAGAGCACCTCGACCACCAGCGCTGCGAAGACCACGACAAAGCCTGCCGCCAGAATGATGAACACGGCCGGTCCGTCCCCGGAATCGAAAAAGCCGTAGTCGAGCCCGCATGCCTCGCAGCGCGGCCGCAGCGACAGGAAGCCGTCGAACAGCCGGCCCTTGCCGCAATTCGGGCAGCGGCAGGTGAGACCCGCGATGAGGGGAGAGGGCTCGGTCATCGATACGCTGATTGTTGCATGATTTTCCAATGTAGGGCGGCGAAGCCCATGACGTAACCCGCGGTTTCCTCATGACAGTTGCAAGGCGCATGCGATGCTGCGGCGATCCGCGCCAGAAGACGAAACCGCCAAGGGCGATGAAGCCAAAGAAAAAGGGCGGCCGGAGCCGCCCTTTCCGAAAAGCCCATTGGCGACGCCTCGCGCTAGGGGGCGATCCCGGCGAAATTGGTGCCGGCGCCCCACACATAGATGGCGGCAAACAGGAAGATCCAGACCACGTCGACGAAATGCCAGTACCACGCGGCGAATTCGAAGCCGAGATGCTGCTTGGGCGTGAAGTGGCCTGCATAGACGCGCATCAGGCAGACGATCAGGAAGATCGTGCCGATGATGACGTGGGCGCCATGGAAGCCGGTCGCCATGAAGAAGGTTGCGCCATAGATGTTGCCGGAGAACGAGAAGGCGGCATGACCATATTCGTAGGCCTGAACGCAGGTGAAGAGGAGGCCGAGGATAATGGTGAGCCACAAGCCCTTCTTCACCGCCTCGCGGTCGCCTTCGAGCAGCGCGTGATGCGCCCAGGTGACGGTGGTTCCGGAGGTGAGCAGGATCAGGGTGTTGAGCAGCGGGAGGTGCCAGGGATCGAAGGTCTCGATATTCCGCGGCGGCCAGACACCGCCGATGAGCTCGGCGCGCATGAATTGCTGCGCGTCGCCCGGGAATAACGCGACGTTGAAATAGGCCCAGAACCACGCCACGAAGAACATCACCTCGGAGGCGATGAACAGGATCATCCCGTAGCGGTGATGCAGCTGCACAACGCGGGTATGGTCGCCGGTCTCGGCCTCGTTGATGACGTCGCGCCACCATCCGATCATGGTGTACATGACGCCGAGCACGCCGGCCGCAAAGACCAGCGGGGCGATCGCGAAGGTCTTGTGCATCCAGAAGATCGCGCCGACCGCCATGATGAAGGCGGAGATCGAGCCGATGACCGGCCACGGGCTGGGATTCACGAGGTGATAATCGTGATGCTTTGTGTGACCGCCAGCCATTCCTTCAGTCTCCGTCTCGATCCGTTCGGGCGCTCTCGCGCCGATCCCCCTAGATCCGCCCCGCGCCCGCCGTGCTGGTCTGTGCGACCGGCCGTTGCGGCTCGCGTTGCGGATAGAATGTATAGGACAAGGTCATGCTCAGATTGCCGCGCGCGTCGGAATCATTGGCCAGCGCGGGATCGACATAGAACACGACCGTCATCGCCCGCTTTTCGCCTGGCTTGAGCGTCTGTTCGGTGAAGCAGAAGCAGTTGATCTTGTGGAAGTAGCTGCCCCAGGACAGCGGCGTGACATTGTAGCCGGCGACGCCGTGGGTTTCGCGGGCCGTGGTGTTGGTGACGTAATAGTCGACGGTGACCACTTCGCCGAGGCGTGCCTTTATTTCATTGCGCTCTGGCACGAAGCGCCAGGGCAGGCCGGGGCCGACATTGGCATCAAAACGCACGGTGACCATCCGGTCGGAAATCTGTCCGGGCGCCGAGGTCGCGACCTGGGTGGTGCCGTTGAAGCCGGTGACGCGGCAGAACCAGTCGTAAAGCGGAACGGCAGCGTAAGCCGCCCCGATCATCAGCGCGACGAAGGCGCCGCAGGCGCTGGCGACAACAACGTCGCGGACGGGCGTGGAGCGTTGCGGTTGCGCGGTCATGTCAGAGCGGCCTGTTAAGAACGCCGGGGCCTTTCACCAGCGTCACGAAATAGAACAGCACGACAAGAACGGCGAGCAGGATCGCGATCGCGATCGAGCGCTGGCGGCGCGCCCGCTTCTGCTCGGGGGTGAGGACAATGCCCTCCGGATCGGGACGTGCGTTCAAGAGGCTCACCATACGATCTGCCCGAACGACCAGCCAAAGGACTTCTCGACGAGGAGCACGGCGAAGAGAAGGACCAGATACAGGATCGAGTAGCCAAACAGGGCTTTCGCGGCCTGTTCGGTCGCCGCGCCCGGTGCAGCCTTGCGCAGGCGGAAAGCGGCGGCGACGAACAGAAGCCCGGAGACAAGCGCGACCGCACCGTACACGAGGCTGGTATAGCCAAGAAGCCACGGCAGCATGCCGGCGGGCGCCAAAAGAACGGAATACAGGACGATCTGCCGGCGAGTCTCGGTATCGCCCGCGACCACGGGCAGCATCGGTACGCCCGCGCGCGCGTATTCATCGGCGCGAATGAGGGCCAGCGCCCAGAAATGGGGCGGCGTCCAGACGAAGATGATGAGAAACATCACCAGCGGCTCGAGCGCGATGCTGCCGGAGGCGGCGGCCCATCCGATCACCGGCGGGAAGGCGCCGGCAGCGCCCCCGATCACGATATTCTGCGGCGTCCAGGGCTTCAGGAAGACCGAATAGATGACGGCGTAGAAGACGATCGTGAAGGCGAGCAGGGCGGCCGACAGAAGGTTGACCAGTAGCCCCAGCGCCACCACGGAGAAGACTGCAAGAAACAGCGCGAAGCCGAGCACTTCGCCGCGCGCGACGATGCCCTGCGGGATCGGCCGCTTGGCGGTGCGCGACATCTTGGCGTCGATGTCGGCTTCGTACCACATGTTCAGCGCGCCGGACGCGCCCGCGCCGATGGCGATGAAGATCAGCGCAGCAAGTCCGATCACCGGATTGATCGGGTCCGGCGCAGCAACCATGCCGACCAAAGCAGTGAAGACCACGAGCGACATCACCCGTGGCTTCAGAAGCTCGAAATAGTCGCGCGGCGTGGCGAGACTCGGGATCGAAGCCTTGCGACCCGCACGCGCGTCCGCCTCCGCCGCGGCGAGCGGCGAAGGCAGATGCGCTGTATGGGTCCGTGTTGGCATCGTCAGACAATCATCCAGACAGGATCACGCGATCTTTGAATCACTTGATCTTGGGCAGAACTTCGAACTGGTGGAACGGAGGCGGTGACGACAGCGTCCATTCCAGCGTCGTCGCGCCCGGACCCCACGGATTGTCGGCGGCCTTTTCCTTGCGAGTGAAGGCTTGCACGAGACCATAGAAGAAGATCAGGACGCCGAGGGCGGACATGTAAGAGCCGATCGAGGACACGTAGTTCCAGCCCGCATAGGCATCCGGATAATCCGCAATACGGCGCGGCATGCCGGCGAGACCGAGGAAGTGCTGCGGGAAGAACAGGATGTTGACGCCGATAAACGTCACCCAGAAGTGCAGCTTTCCGATGGTCTCATTGTACATGTAGCCGCTCATCTTCGGGAACCAGTAATACCAGCCCGCGAAGATGGTGAAGACCGCGCCCATCGACAGCACGTAGTGGAAATGGGCGACCACGTAGTAGGTGTCGTGCATCGAACGGTCGACGCCGGCATTGGCCAGGACGACGCCGGTCACGCCGCCGATGGTGAACAGGAAGATCATGCCGACCGCCCAGAGCATCGGGGTGCGGAATTCGATCGACCCGCCCCACATGGTGGCGATCCAGGAGAAGATCTTCACGCCGGTCGGCACCGCGATCACCATCGTGGCCGCGACGAAATAGGCCTGCGTCGCGGTGTTCATGCCGACCGTGTACATGTGGTGCGCCCACACGACGAAGCCGATCCCGCCGATCGCCACCATGGCATAGGCCATGCCGAGATAACCGAAGACCGGCTTGCGCGAGAAGGTGGCGATGATCTGGCTGGCGATGCCGAAGCCCGGCAGGATCAGGATGTAGACTTCGGGATGACCGAAGAACCAGAACAGATGCTGGTACAGGATCGGATCGCCGCCGCCGTCGGGAGAGAAGAAGGTGGTTCCGAAATTTCGGTCGGTCAGCAGCATGGTGATCGCGCCGGCCAGCACCGGCAGCGACAGCAGCAGCAGGAACACGGTCACCAGGATCGACCACACGAACAGCGGCATCTTGTGCAGTGTCATGCCGGGTGCGCGCATGTTGAAGATGGTGGTGATGAAGTTGATGGCGCCGAGGATCGAGGAGGCGCCCGCGATATGCAGCGACAGGATCGCGAAATCGACGGCCGGTCCGGGATGTCCGGTGGTCGATAGCGGCGCGTAAAGCGTCCAGCCGCCGCCGACGCCGTTCGCGCCCGGCTCGCCCTCGACGAACAACGAGATCAGAAGCAGCGCGAAGGAGGCTGGCAACAGCCAGAACGAGATGTTGTTCATGCGCGGGAACGCCATGTCCGGCGCCCCGATCATCAACGGCACCATCCAGTTGCCGAAGCCGCCGATCATCGCGGGCATGACCATGAAGAAGATCATGATCAGGCCGTGCGCGGTGGTGAAAACGTTGTACATGTGCGCGTCGCCGAAGATCTGCATCCCCGGCTGCTGCAGCTCCAGCCGCATCGCAATCGACAGGATGCCGCCGATCACGCCCGCGACGATCGCGAAGATCAGGTACATCGTGCCGATGTCTTTGTGATTGGTCGAATAGACCCAGCGGCGCCATCCGGTCGGATGGTCGTGCGCGCCCGGGGCGTGGGCTGCGTGGGCTTCGGTGTGCGGCGTAGCGGCCATGATGTTACCCTTCAGTCTCTTCCTTCAGCGGCGCAATGTTAACATACATATTCGTTTTTCAATATGTATGCCCTGGCGGCAAGGTTATTGTGCGCCCGATTGTGCGCCCGGCGTTTCCGTAGCGGCGACGGCAACGCCGTCTTCCGAGGATGGCCGGTAGGCGAATTTCTTCTTCGCGTCGTCGAGCCAGGCCGCATAATCGCGGTCGCTGACCACACGCACCGTGATCGGCATGAAAGCGTGGTCCTTGCCGCACAATTCCGAGCACTGGCCGTAATAGACACCTTCCCGCGTCGCGCGAAACCAGGTTTCGTTGAGGCGGCCGGGGACGGCGTCGATCTTGATGCCGAATGAGGGAACGGCAAAGGCGTGGATTACGTCGGCGCCGATCACCTGGACCCGGATCACCTTGTTGACCGGGACCACGACTTCGTTGTCGACCGCCAGCAGACGGGGCTGGCCGGGCTTGAGATCCTTGTCCTGCACCATCAGGGAATCGAAGCCGAAGCCGTTGTCCGGATAATCGTAGGTCCAGAACCACTGCTTGCCCGTGGCCTTGATGGTCACGTCGGCGGGCGGAATCGTGAGCTGGTCGAACAGCAGCCGGAAAGAGGGGATGGCGATCGCCACCAGGATGATCACCGGGACAACCGTCCAGACCACCTCGATCAGGGTATTGTGGGTCGTTTTGGAGGGGACCGGATTGGCGCGCGCGTTGAATTTGACGATCACAATCAGCAGGAGCGCCAGCACGAACAACGTGATCAGCGTGATGATCACTAACAGGAAGTTATGGAACCACGCAATCTGGTCCATGATCGGCGATGCCGATTGTTGGAAATTGACCTGCCAGGGCGACGGTTGCCCGAGGCCGGCCATCGCCGTCGCCGGGATCAGAGCGGCCGCAGCGGCGATCGCTGCGATCAGGAAAGTCTGCACCCGCATGTCGTCTTTGCTCCTTCGACAGATCGGCCGTATCGGCCGCCAGCCTTTGGGTTGAGGGCGGCAGCCAATTTACGCGCGAATTGCCACAGTCATCGCCTTTCGAAAATGGCGTGCGGACAGGCAAAGCGCGAGGGACTTTTTGAGGAAAAATCCCGGCTTCTCAAACCATAATTCCGCCCTTCTCGCAATGCGGCTTCGCTTTGAAACAATGAGACATTCCGCCTATGGGCCAACGGACCGGCGGCGGTCGCCTTTTGGCCAGAAAATGGCGTTTTTTGAAGGTTGTGTGATCCGCTTGACAGCGCGCGACGCGCATGGTGCCACGCTGATCGTTCCGCTGCAGATGGCGATTCGGTCCGACAGCGCCGGCGCCAGCCAACGAGGTCCTTCCTCAGCCTGGACGGTGACATGCCGATGTTTCGATTTGCAGGGCTCTCCGGACGCGTGCTTTCCGGATGCGTCCCCTGGGCCGCTCTCCTCGCCATCCTGCTTTTGCAACCCGGACATGCGATGGCGCAGGGGGCTGTCAGGTCGGTGCATGCCGACTGGCAGATCCGTTGCGATACCCCGCCCGGCGCGCAGGCCGAGCAATGCGCGCTCATCCAGACCGTCCTCGCCGATGACCGTCCCAATATCGGACTGACGGTCATTGTGCTCAAAACGGCGGACAAGCAGATTCATATCATGCGCGTGATCGCCCCGCTCGGGGTGCTGTTGCCAAACGGGCTCGGCCTCAAAATCGACGAGGACAATATCGGCAGTGCCGGCTTTGTGCGGTGTCTGCCCAACGGATGCGTCGCAGAGATTACCATCAATCTGAAGGAAGACGCCGATCGCAAGCTGATCGACAAGTTGCGCTCGGGCAAGAAGGCGACCTTCATCATTTTCCAGACCCCGGAAGAAGGGATCGGCTTTCCGATGGAGTTGAAGGGCTTCAGCGAGGGCTTCGACAAGCTGCCGTGATCGGCGTCGTTGCCCCGCGCGGACGAGGTCTGGCTGGCCGGACGGCTGACGCCCTCGCGCTTGACGCATTTGCGCCCTATCTTCCCGACATGACCGACACATCCCCCACCACATCCCTCATCGACCGTGCCGGGCTCGACCGGGCGCGGGTCCGCTCCATTCTGTCGAACGGCCTCGAAGGCGCCGACGACGGCGAATTGTTTCTGGAATACCGGCAGACCGAGGCGCTCGGCTTCGACAATGGCCGCCTGAAACAGGCGACCTACGACACCGCGCAGGGCTTCGGCTTGCGTGCGGTCAAGGACGAGGCGGTGGGTTATGCCCATGCCTCGGACCTGTCCGAGGCGGCGCTCCGCCGCGCGGCCGACGCCGTGCGCGCGGTGAATAGCGGCTATAGCGGGCACTATTCCGACGCACCCGGCCGGACCAATGTCCGCCTTTACGGCGACGAGAATCCGCTCGATGCCCCCGGCTTCGAGGCCAAGGTGAAGCTGCTGCAGGAAATCGACGCCTATGCGCGGGCCAAGGATCCGCGGGTGCGGCAGGTCTCGGCGAGCCTCGGTGCGTCCTGGCAGGTGGTGGAAATCCTGCGCGCCGACGGCGAGGTCTATCGCGACATCCGCCCCATGGTACGAATCAATGTGTCGATCGTCGCGGGTGCTGGCGAGCGGCAGGAAACCGGCAGCCACGGCTATGGCGGCCGCGAGGGCTATGCCCGCTTCATCGAGACGGCCGCCTGGCGCGGCGCGGTCGACGATGCGGTCCGTCAGGCACTGGTCAATCTGGAATCGGTGCCGGCCCCGGCCGGCGAAATGGACGTGGTGCTTGGCGCAGGCTGGCCGGGCGTCATGCTGCACGAGGCGGTCGGCCACGGCCTTGAGGGCGATTTCAACCGCAAGGGCACGTCGGCGTTTGCCGGCCTGATGGGGCAGCAGGTTGCGGCCAAGGGCGTGACCGTGCTGGACGACGGCACCATCGCCTCGCGCCGCGGCTCGCTCTCGATCGACGACGAAGGCACACCGACCAACAAGACCGTGCTGATCGAGGATGGCATCCTCGTCGGCTACATGCAGGACCGGCAGAATGCGCGGCTGATGAACATGACGCCGACCGGCAACGGGCGGCGCGAATCCTATGCACACGTGCCGATGCCGCGCATGACCAACACCTACATGATCTCGGGCGAACGCTCGCCCGGAGAAATCATCGCCTCGGTGAAGAACGGCATCTATGCGGTGAATTTCGGCGGCGGCCAGGTCGACATCACCTCAGGCAAATACGTTTTCCAGTGCACCGAGGCCTACAAGATCGAGAACGGCAAGATTGGCGCACCGGTGAAGGGCGCAATGCTGATCGGCAACGGCCCGACCGACCTGCACCGCATCTCCATGATCGGCAACGACATGGCGCTCGACCACGGCATCGGCACCTGCGGCAAGAACGGGCAGGGGGTGCCGGTGGGCGTCGGCCAGCCGACGCTGCGCATGGACCGGATCACCGTCGGCGGTACGGGGTGATATCGGGATTGCGGTTTCTCCCTATGCGCATTATCGTTGCGCATATGGAGGGCGCATGGGCACCTTGACCCCCCGAGTGCAGAAGAAGCGCGCGGTCAACCTGTTCGTTGACTCGGAATTGCTCGACGAAGCCAAGCGCCTCGGCATCAATGTATCCGACACACTGGAGCGGCGTCTGCGCAGCATCGTGCGCGCAGAGCAGGAGAAGCGCTGGCTCGAGGAGAACAAGGACGCCTTCACGTCAATCAATGCCTTCATCGACAGGCACGGCCTGTTGTCCAGCCGGCTGCGCTATCGGCCCGACCGCAAATGATCCGCCAGTTCGATGTGGTCGATAATCCCGATCCCATCGAAGCGGAATCGCGTCCCTATCTGTTGAATCTGCAATCCGATCTCGTGCATGAATTGACCTCGACGATTGTTGCGCCGCTCGTTCCCAAGGCCGACATGACCGGGGCCCGTCGCCTCAATCCGATCGTGGTTGTCGATGGCCGTGAATTCTGGCTGGCAACGCATGAGCTGTTTGCAATAGACCGCCGGATGCTGAACAAGGGCGCAGTCGCCAATCTCGCGAATGATCGCGACGCTGTCATTGCGGCGCTGGATTTGATCTTCACCGGGTTCTGAACCGCTCTAAAAATACGCGATCAGCCGGCCGCAGGCCGCCACCGCAAGCCACAACAATATTGAGATGACGCCGATCAGCCGGGCGCGGGCGGGCAATGGCGTGTGCGGCTGCAGGTCGTGAACCTTCGGCGCCACGGCATATTCGAACCAGGCAATGTTGAGCAGCGCCAGCAGGATCAGCAGCAGCTTGAACTGGAAGGCTTCGTTGAGCACGACATGGCTGGCCTCGGCGACAAACAGAATCGCGCCCGATCCGGCCAGCGCAATGAAGCCGAGGATGGCAACAAGCCTGGCGCGCCGCAGCAGGCTGCCGGGCCAGCTCGCCTGAAAAAAGCCCGCAAGCCGCAGGTCCATCACCGCGACGGCTGAGAAAAACACCATCAGCGCCAGGATATGCGCGACATTCGCCGCCATGTAGAGATAGGGCGATTGCCGTATGGCTGCGGCGAAGGCCGATCCCTCGATCGCCATGAAGATCGCGGGCGCGGCATCGGTCATCAGCGCATCTCGACGGTCTTGCCGTCCACGGTGATGCGCTCGGCGCGGATTTCGTCTTTCTCGACGGTGGAGACATAGCCATAGGCCGAGATCGTCTTGCCGACTGCGACCATGTCCTTGGATGCACCGCGATTGATCATGCGGAATGTCGGCGCCAGCGTCACCGTCCACACCTTGTCCGCGGCCTTGACGCTGATGGTCGCGTGCGGGTTCTCGTATTTCGACGCGACAATGGTGCCTTTGATCGTCACCGGATTTGCCGCGTCGTAGCTGCCCCATCCGTGATGGGCGGCTGCGCTCCCGCAGGCGATCGCCGAGATCGCCGCAACGAAGAGATAGCGTTTCATGACGTCACCTCGCTTCGAATGGTGTCGGATTCAAATGGTGTCTCGCGGTGCCGGTTATCCCAACTTAACGGACAACGCCGGAGATGCAGCAGGGTTTTGGGCGCGGCCGGGTGACGCGATCCTTCAGAAAGCACCGCGCCGAGGCGCTGCCATAGCCGGGACGCAGATAGGTGAAGGCGCGGCACCGCGGCTCTGCCTCGCAGGCTTTGGCGCAAGCCATGCCGGTCGGATCGGACGGCAATTCGAAGGATCTGTAATCGCCGCCGGAGCGGTCGATCCCGAATTCCAGGGAGCCGGTCTTCGGCCCAAGGGCGGCGGCGCCGCGGACGCCGGAGACGCAGCACAAATCCTCCTTGGCCGGTGTGACCGTGTTTTTCAGCCGGCACATCGCCTCACGCGAAACCGTCCGCGGATACGAAAAGCTCCAGGCGCGGCAATTCTTGTCGCGGTCGCAGCGTGCCGCGCAAACGGCCGGATCGCCGCTGCGGACCGGTGCGCTGGCATAGTCGCCGCCGGGGCGGTCGAATCCCACCTGGGCGTAGCCGTCGGCGGCCGCCAGTGTCAGCGCGAAGATGAAGACCGCAATGATGGCGAGACACCGCTTCATTCCCTGCCCGGCCCCCGGATCAAGGATTAATCGTACGGCCTTGGCGGCCGGGTTTCGAGCGCGGATTTGTTGCATGTGCGAAGTCTTGATCACCCTACGTGGGGGATTAGCGGACGCCGCTGGGCGTTGTGCGCAGCAGCATGACAAAATGTCGCGGATCGGCAAAGTTCCCCACTTATGGTGCCGGGTACTGACGGAATGAGGACAGTTTTAAAGGGGGCTGATCGCCTCGCCTTAGCAATCCTGGCTGTCCTCGTTGCCCTTTCAGCGCTCATCGTCGGCAACTATGGCATCTCCAATGACGAGGAGGTGCAGCACCGCTACGGCGAACTGATCGTCAACTATTACGCCAGCGGTTTTCGCGACACCGCGCTGTTCCACTACAAGAATCTCTATCTCTATGGCGGTCTGTTCGACATTTTCGCAGTTGGCCTGGAAAGGCTTCTGCCGTTCGACGTCTACCTGATCCGTCACGTTCTGTCGGCGACCATCGGCATCCTTGGTATTGCCGGCGCCTTCGCGACCGCGCGGCTGATCGCCGGGCCGCGTGCGGGACTGATCGCGCTCTGTGCGCTTGCGGTCTGCGGGCCGTATTTCGGCAGCATGTTCAACCATACCAAGGACGTGCCGTTCGCCGCGGCGATGATCTGGGCGGTATTTTTCCTGCTGCGCATCGGGCGCTTATTGCCCGCGCCGCGCTGGACCGATCTTCTTGGTTTCGGACTGATGCTGGGCGCGGCGACCGGCTTGCGTGCGCTCGGGCTGTTGCTCATCGGCTATGCCGGACTGATGGTGCTCTTGTCGGTGCCGCGTCCTCTCGCATTCGCAGGGACCGCGGCCTTCGCGACGAAATCGGCGCTGCGCATCGCACCGGCCCTGCTGCTCGGCTATCTCATCATGATCGCGGCATGGCCATGGGCCTCGCTCGCGCCGCTCAATCCGCTGCGCGCGATCTTTTCGTTCGCGCATTTCCATTACGAGATCCGCACCATCGTGGCCGGCGAGATCTATCGCATGGCCGACGTGCCATGGTGGTACGTGCCGTTCTATCTCGCGATCAAGGTGCCGCTGATTGTCTATGCCGGCGCGCTCTGCGCGATCGCGGCCTCGATCCTGGCGCTCGCCCATGACGGCTGGAGCAACCTGACGCGGCGCCATCTGGAGGTTGGGTTTATCGCCTTTGTCGCGCTGTTTCCGGTACTTTGCGAAGCCATGACCGAGGGGCCAGCCTTCACCGGCATGCGGCATTTCCTGTTCGTGCTGCCGCCGTTCGCCGTTCTCGCCGGCATCGGCTTCGACGCCGTCCTCGATGCGCTGTCGCCGCGGCGCTGGCTTGCGTCCGGCGGAGCGGCGGCGCTGGCGCTCGCCCTTGCCTGGAATGCCGCCGTGCTGGTGCGGCTGCATCCTTACGAATACCTGTTCTACAATTCGCTGGTCGGTGGCCTTGAGGGCGCCGCGCGCCGTTACGAGATGGATTATTGGGTCAACATGATGCCGGAGGCCGTGCGCGCGCTGCACGACTATCTCGGATTGGAAAAGAGTGCCTCGCAGCACACCTACAGCGTCGGCGTTTGCGGCGAGAAATTCTCCTTCGACAATTATGCCGACAGGCGCTTGCAGGCGCAGCCTGGATGGCTCGAAGCGGACTTCTTCATCGCGCCGACCCAGATGAATTGCGACCGGCTGGTCGACGGGCGCGTGATCGCGACCATCACGCGGTTTGGCGTGCCGATCGGCGTGGTCAAGGACCGGCGCGGTCTCACGCAAAAAGCGCTGAATCAGCCGTTCGGTGCTGCGCCACAATAAAGCGCCCGTCCGGGAGGGCCGGGCGGGCGCTTGATCCGCGTGGTGCGAGGGGACACACGCTGTCGCGGATCGGTCGGCCGGCTGGGCAGAACCGGCCGAGCAGGATCAGATCGTGTGCCGCGCGTTGCGGTCGGTCCGCGGCTGGCAGAAGCCGTCGTCGGGGACGAGGCTGGGCGCCATCACCGGCGCATCGGTAACTCTGCCGCGGCTGACGCGCCTGGCGCGCGCCCGGTCGGCCAGCACGTCGGTCGGATCGCGCCACAGCGGCTGGGCATAGGCATCGCGTAGGTCGCTGCGGTTCAGACCGATATCGGCCAGCATCCGGTCGTCCATACCGGCCAGCATGCGGGCGCGGCGGCGGTTTCTCAGAAGCCGCGCGAAGCTGCGCATGCCATGCAGCGCAATCGCGATGAGGGATCGCACCAAGGCGGGCTCCCGCCGCCGGCGCGGCGCGGAATGAAAACTGACGGTGGCGGACATCGGAAGGCTCCTTTCGGCCCGGATCGGGCGGCCGAACCCGTTTCGCGCCAAGGAGACCCCTGCGCGACCCGGTTTCCGGCTCGACTGATTTGAGCAGGGTCGATATGCCACCGGCCCATTGATAAGTGAAACGAATGTTTATAATCTCACGCATCACAATCGATGATAATTGAGGGCGGGCCGCAAAAGTCCCGCGCCGACCCGATGACCGCTTTGATCGATATCGACCAGCTCCGGACTTTTATCGCTATCGCCGAGACCGGCAGCTTCACCAAGGCGGCGGACGTGGTGCACAAGACCCAATCCGCTGTCTCCATGCAGATGAAGCGGCTGGAGGAGCGGCTCAACAAGCCGATCTTTGCCCGTGACGGGCGGGCGTCCAAACTGACCGAGGATGGCGAGCGCCTGCTCGACTATGCGCGGCGGATCGTGAAGCTCAATCTCGAAGCGCTGGCTGCGTTTTCCGGTACCGAACTGACCGGCCGGGTGCGGCTCGGCGTGCCGGACGATTATGCCGACCGCTATCTCCCCGAGATCATGGCGCGGTTTTCGCGCGCCTATCCGGGCGTCGAATTGACCGTCTTGTGCGAGCCGTCGGTCGACTTGCTGCGGCGGATCGATGCCAACGACCTCGATCTTGCAATCATCACAACCACGGAAAGCCAGCGCGGCGAGCCGTTCCGCCAGGAGCGGCTGCTCTGGGTGACCTCCGTCCGCCACACCACGCATACCGAAAATCCGCTGCCGCTGGCGCTCGGCAAGCAAAGCTGCGCGTGGCGGCGCATCGCGCTGGAATGCCTCGAGCAGATCGGGCGGCCGCACCGGGTGATCTATACGAGTTCGAATGCCGGCGCCTATGTCGCCGCGGTGCTGGCTGGGCTTGCGGTATCGGTCGTGCCGGAATCGACGCTACGTCCGGGCATGCGGGTGCTGACTCCGGCCGACGGCTTTCCCGAATTGCCCTATTGCCGCATCGGCCTTGCCCGCAATCCGCATGAAAGCTCGGCGCTTGCCGAGGCGCTCGCCGAGCACATCATCTCCTCGCTCGACAACCTCTCGGATGCGGCGCGCGCGGCAGAGTGATTATCGCATCTTGCGCGGCTTCAGCACCAGCACATTGCCCGCGATCACCGCGGCGAGCCCTGCTGCCGCAATGGCGGTCCACTGGAAATTCTCGACCCAGGTCGAGACCGCAAGCGCGACGATGGGACCAAGCACCGTGACATAGGCGGCGCGATCCGCCCCGATCCGGCCGAGCAGGGTGAGATAGCAGGTGAAAGCCAGCACCGAGGCGATCAGCGCGAGATAGATCAGCCCGCCCAGATAGGGCAGCGTCCATTCCACGGAGAATTCGTAGCCCCGCAACAGCGCATAGATGGCAAGGCTCGCGCTGCCATAGAGCATGCCATAGCCGCTCGATGCGAAGACCGGATATTTCCGAACCGACAGTCTGGCGGACAGGATGTTGGCGAAGCAAAAGGCGAACGTGCCGAGCACACACAGGCCGAGCGCGATCAGCGCACCGTGCGGGACCGGACTGCCGGCAAACTGCGGATAGAACAACGCCGCCATGCCGGCAGTGCCGAGAAGGCCGCCTGCAACGACCCGGCGGTCGACCGGCATGTTCAGAAATAGTGCGCCGAGCCAGACATTGATGAAAGAGGCGAGCGAGAAAACGATCGACAGCAGGCCGGACGGCAGTGTCTCCGCCGCATGATAGAACAACAGAAAGTTCAGCGAGAACAGCAAGAGCCCCAGCAGCGCGAAGGCCGCGTGATCGGCAAGGCCATAGCGCAACCGGTCGCCGCGAAACGCCGCGATGGCCAGCATCACCAGTCCGGCGAGGAGAAAGCGCCAGAAGATCGATACGGCGGGCGCCACCACGCCGACCTGAAAATGGATGCCGATCCAGGCGAGGCCCCAGGCCAGCACCACGACGGCATACAGGGCAAAATCGAATGCCGTGAGTTTTGAGCGGATCAGCACAGATCGGCTGCCTTCGCGCCGATCGCGCGCACAAGATCGCCGGGCGATATTTCGATTTGCAGGCCGCGCCGTCCGCCATTGACGAGAACGGTCGGATGCGCGAGCGCGAGGCGCTCGATGTAGGCTTGGCTCTTTTTCCTTTGGCCGAGCGGAGAAATTCCGCCGACGTGATAGCCGGTGACGCGCTCGGCTTCGGCCGGCGGCAGCATCGTTGCGTCTTTTGCACCGGCTGCGGATGCTAGCCGCTTCAGGCTGACCTCGCGGTCGGATGGCGCGAGCACGCAGACAATCGCATTGCCCGCTTTGGCCATCAGGGTTTTCAGCAGGCGTTCCGGCGCAATGCCGAGCGCCTGCGCCGCCTGCATGCCGATCTTGGCGGCATTCGGATCGTAGTCGTATTCGTGGAGCGTGAAGGGGATACCGGCCTTTTCAAGCGCGGCAGTTGCGGGGGTGGCGCGGGCCATCTGCTAATACGCATACTCGCTGAATACCGGCTCCACCGAGCCGCCCCAGGCGCCGTGATATTTCGCGAGCAATTCCTCGGCCGGCGTGATGCCGCGCGACACGAGATCGTCGAGCGGTTCGAGATATTTCGTCTCGTCCTCGCCGCCGGCATTGAGACGGCGGCGGCGCGTCAGGCCCTCGCGCGCGAGCTTCAATGTTTCCTCCGCAAGCGACAGCATGCTGCGGTTGCGGATGGTCGCGGCGAATCCCTGCTTCGGCACGTCGTCGCGGAGTTTTTGCCGTTCGTCCGCGGTCCAGTCCTTGACGAGATCCCAGGCCGCATCGAGCGACAGATCGTCATACAGGATGCCGACCCAGAAGGCCGGCAGCGCCGGCAAGCGGCGCCACGGCCCGCCATCGGCGCCGCGCATCTCGAGATAGCGCTTCAGCCGCACCTCCGGGAAGATGGTCGAGATATGGTTTGCCCAATCCGAAATGGTGGCGCGCTCGCCGGGTAATTCCTTCAGCTTGCCGGCAAAGAGGTCGCGGAAGGACAGGCCGGACACGTCGATATAATCGTCGCCTCGCTTGATGAAATACATCGGCACGCCGAGCGCGTAATCGACCCAGCGCTCGAAGCCCATGCCGTCCTCGAAGGCCCAGGGCAGCATCCCGGAGCGGTCCGGATCGGTGTCGCGCCAGACTTGCGAGCGAAAGGAGAGATAGCCGTTGGGCTTCCCCTCGGTGAAGGGTGAGTTGGCGAAAAGGGCGGTCGCGACCGGCTGCAGTGCGAGCGAGACCCGCAGTTTCTTGACCATGTCGGCTTCGGACGAGAAGTCGAGATTGGTCTGGACCGTGCAGGTCCGGTACATCATGTCGAGGCCGAGATTGCCGACCTTCGGCATGTATTGCGTCATGATGCGGTAGCGGCCCTTCGGCATCACCGGAATTTCGCTCCGGGTCCATTTCGGGTTCATGCCAAGACCGAGAAAGCCGATGCCGAGCGGACGGGCGACTTCCCGCACCTGCGCCAGATGCGCCATCAATTCGGTGCAGGTCTGGTGCACGGTCTCGAGCGGCGCGCCCGACAATTCGAACTGCCCGCCGGGTTCGAGCGAGATCGCCCCGCCGCCGGTGACGTCGTAGAGCCCGATGATGTTGTCCTTCTCCATGATCGGCTCCCAGCCGAGCAGGAGTTGCATGCCGTCCAGCAGCGCGCGGATGCCGCGCGGGCCGTCATAGGGAACGGGATTGTGCCGCTGCACCGTGAACGGGAATTTCTCGTGCTCGGTGCCGATCCGCCACTCGGTCTTCGGCTTGCAGCCTGCTTCGAGCCACGCAACGAGTTCGTCGCGGCGCTCGACCGGCGTCATGTCGATTTGGTCACGGGCCATAGAGAATCCGGCAAAAAGGGCCGCGACCATACACACAGGCCCGCGGGCAGGGCAATCAGCGGCCGGACGGCAAAAACGGATGGCGGTTTTGCGTTCCCGCCGCCGCTTCGCAGCTTGACGATTCAGCTTGACGGTGCGGCATGGCGGGGTTGCGGTGCTTGGCTTGATAGAGCGGGCGGATTGGCCATAACGGGTCCTATGCCGCTTCCCTCCCATCAAACCCTCGTGAATCTCGGCGAAACACTGCTGGTCGGGGCCATCGGTGGCGCGATCCTGACGGTTGCAGGAATTCCGGCCGGCTGGCTGTCCGGCGCCATGATTGCGGTCGCGGTGGCGGCATTGGCAGGCCGGCCGATGGCAGTACCGGCGCCGCTGTCGCGGGTGACGTTCGTCCTGATCGGCATCTCGCTCGGCGGCGCGGTGACTCCCGAAACGCTTCGTGGCGTCGCCACCTGGCCGATCAGCGTGGTGCTGCTCTGCGTGGCGATGACCTGTGCGATGTTCGGCAGCGCGCTTTACCTCAAGAAGGTCCATGGCTGGGACATGCTGTCGGGCCTGTTCGGCTCGGCTCCCGGCGCGCTGTCGCAGGTCATGGCCTACGCCACGCAATACCATTCCGATCTGCGCGGGATTGCGATCGTGCAGACCATCCGCGTGGTGATCCTGACCGCCTGTCTGCCGGTCGGGCTTGCGATCTTCGGCCTGATCCCGTCAGCGCCGGAACTGCGCAGCGCGGGGGCCGCGGATTCGTTTCCGGAGATCGCGCTGCTGGTCGTCGTGTCGAGCGCCGCCGCCATCCTCGCGCATTATGTGCGCTTTCCCGGCGGACTGATCTTCGGCGCGATGCTCGCCTCCGCCATCCTGCACGGTTCGGGCCTCATTCACGCGGTCCTGCCGTCGTGGGTGGTGGGTGCGGTGATGGTGGCGCTCGGATCGATCACCGGCGCGCGTTTCGCCAATACCGAGTTGCGGCTGCTGCTGCGCCATCTGTGGGCCGCGCTCGGCTCGTTCTCGGTGTCGGTCGCGATCGTGTCGGTCTTCGCCGCAACCGCGGCCTATACGCTCGATCTGAACCTGGCCGATATCGTGGTGTCCTACGCGCCGGGTGCGCTTGACGCCATGATGATCCTGGCGCTGGCGCTGCATCTCGACCCGATTTTCGTCGGTGCCCATCACGTGGCGCGCTTCATGCTGATTTCGTTGTCGCTGCCGCTGTTCGTGCGGATCTACGGCCAGACCCCGCCGCCTCCTCCGCCGAAGCTGCCGGAGAAACGGCCGGTGCAGGAGGACTAGCCGGAGCGGACGCTTATTCCGCCGCGAGCGAACGGTCGAGTTTCAGGCCGAGACGCTCCCACACGTCGACCAGCGCATGGGCCAGCGCATCGATCATCTTGTCGTCGTGATAGGGGGAGGGCGTCACCCGCAGCCGCTCGGTGCCTTTCGGCACCGTCGGATAATTGATCGGCTGGATATAGATGCCGTGGTCGGCGAGCAGCATGTCGCTTGCCGCCTTGCACTTTTCCGGATCGCCGACCGCGATCGGCACGATATGGGTCTCGCTCGGCATCACCGGCAGGCCGGATGCGGTCAGCACCGCCTTGACCCGGGCCACGCGTTCCTGATGCCGGTCGCGCTCCCATTGCGAGGTCTTGAGATGCCGGATCGAGGCGGCCGCGGCGGCGCAGACCGCCGGCGGCAGCGCGGTGGTGAAGATAAAGCCCGGCGCATAGGAGCGGATCGCATCGCAGACCGCGTGGCTCGCCGCGATATAGCCGCCGAAACAGCCGAATGCCTTGCCGAGCGTGCCTTCGATCACATCGAGGCGATGCATCACGCCGTCGCGCTCGCAGACGCCGGCGCCGCGCTTGCCATACATGCCGACCGCATGCACCTCGTCGATATAGGTCATCGCGCCGTATTTTTCGGCGAGATCGCAGATTCCGGCGATCGGGGCGATGTCGGCATCCATCGAATAGATGCTCTCGAACAGGATCAGCTTCGGCCGCTCCGGCCCGGCTTCGATCAGCAGCTCTTCGAGATGGGCGAGATCGTTGTGACGAAAAATCTTCTTCTCGCAGCCGGACTGCCGCACGCCCTCGATCATCGAATTGTGGTTGTAGGAATCCGACAGGATCAGGACATTCGGAATGAGCTTGGCGAGCGTCGAGATGCCGGCCTGGTTCGAGACATAGCCGGAGGTGAAGATCAGCGCCGCTTCCTTGCCATGCAGGTCGGCGAGTTCGGCCTCGAGCTCGACCAGCGGATGATTGGTGCCGGAAATGTTGCGGGTGCCGCCGGCGCCGGTGCCCATGCGGGTCGCGGTCTCGACCATGGCGCCGATGACCTTCGGATGCTGGCCCATGCCGAGATAATCGTTGGAGCACCAGACGATGATCTGCCGGGGGCCGTCCGGGGAATGCCAGATGGTCTGCGGGAACCGGCCGGCGATCCGCTCTAGGTCCGCAAATACCCGATAGCGCCTTTCCTCATGCAGGCGGTTCAGGGCGCTATCGAAAAAGGCCTTGTAATTCATAGCGATAGGAATTCCCGTGGCGGACCGCTCCAGCTTCGTCGCGCCGGCCGTCTGGGCCGTTCAACCAAATATAGGTTTTAGAAGCCTTCAATAGTGATTGTCGAGCCATGGTTGGCCCGATTTCCATGCAGGTCAGCCTTGATCTCCCGCAAATCCTCTCGAAATCGGCTGCCTATGCGGCCGCGGGTGAGGCGGAACCAGGATCGCGATTCGGCGTTCTCAATCCGACAATCCAAACCATGGAGGCTGGACATGGGCCGCGGGCTCCTCTTGTGGCTGCTTGGCATTCCGTTGCCGATCATTCTGGTGATCTGGCTGTTCGGCGGGCTGAGCTGATCTCGATCGAATAAAGAAGGGCCGCTCCCACCGGGGGGCGGCCTTTGCACGTCCGGGACCTGACACATCCGGCGGCGCAGCTTTCCCACAGCGCCGCACTGGACATTTATCCGAGAATCGCTGCGCAATCGCGCAGTGCGTGCATCGGCAAAGCGCCGCACCTAACCGGACGGCGATCGGACGATGGCCCTCGAATTGTCTCACGGCTCCGCCATCCAGGGCGCAACCACGTCACAGGTCATCCGCTTCCTGCTCTCGAAATGGAGCGCGCTCAATGCGGCCGGCAAGCTCGATGTGCAGCTTCTGACCGAAGGCAGCTACGACATCCCTGCACATTCGGTGTATATGGTCGCGCTGGGCGACGACTTTCTCTACATGCATGTCGGCGAGAAGCTGCGTGAGGCGACCGGCAAGGACTTTACCGGCCGGCTTCTGTCCTCAATCGGGGACCAGGTTGCGCACGATCTGCATCAGGTCTATTCGGCGACGCTGCGTTTCGGCGCGCCGGTCTATGTGCGCTTCACGTCTCCCCTCGACGACAGGGTGCTGTTGTGGGAACGGCTCGTGCTGCCGCTGCCCGCAGGACCGAACGTATCCATTCTCGTCTGCTATTCGGAAGTAATGAGCCATCAGGCTGAAGTCTACGAATACGTCTTCAGGCATTCGCCGGTCCCGATGCTGACCATCTATCCGATTTTTACTCCGGACGCAGCGCTGGACGACGGCTGGATCGTGCTCATTAACGACACTGCGCGCGACATCTTCAATGTGCGCGGCAACGTTGCCAATCTGCGGCTGCGGGAGCTGAAGCCGTTTCAGCGCGCCGATTTCTGGGCTGCGATCGCAGCGCTCTATCCGCAATCCGATCCGCCCGGAACCACCAGCGAATTGTCGCCGCTCGGCGAGAATTACCGCACGCTGCTGGTGCGGATGAAGCACCTCGCGCTGTTGCGCTTTCAGCCGAAGAGTTTGCAAAACCCGTCGGTCGTATAGAGCACTTGGCAGCGAACGGGCGTCCGCGAAGAAAGCGCCTCAGATATTGCGTTTTGCGTCGGCCTCGATCGCGCTTTCGAGCTTGCGGCTCAGCAGCCATGAGATCGCCAGGAACACGATAAGCGATGCGACGCTCAGTCCGGACACGGCGTCGCCCAGCACCTTGTCGGAGACCGCGCCGAATGCGTAGCCGACAGCCACCATCGACACCGCCCACAAGGCCGCGGCAACCAGGTTGAGCACCAGGAAGAGGCCCCAGGTCATTTTCGACAGACCGAAGGCGAAAGCGCCAAGGCCGCGGATGCCATACGGATAGCGATGGATCATCGGCAGCCACAAAGCGTGACGGTCGACCAGCTTCTTCACGGTGACGGCGCTCTTTTCGATGCGCGGCCAGCGCGCAAGGAAACGGTCGCCGTAGCGGCGCGCCAGCCAGAAGCGGAAGACGTCGCCCGCGAAGCTGCCGGCAAAGCAATAGGCCATCGTGAGCTTGAGATCGAGGACGCCGAGCTGGGCCGCATATCCGGCGAACAGCGCCATCAGCAGCGCATGCGAGGCGGCATAGGCGAAGATGAAAGCATAGACGACCGGCCCATGTTCCCGGACGGCGTCGATCAGTTGCGAGAGCTCGGTCATGTGTTCCCGGACGCCGTCAGTTTCTCGAGCGTCTCCGCCGCCGTCAGGACGTCGCCGAATTGCTGGAAAACATTTTCCAGCGCCGCACGATGCTCCTCGTCGGACAGGGCCGCGCAGCAATCGGACACCATGACGGTCTTGAAGTCGAGCATCATGGCGTCGCGGGCGGTCGATTCGCAGCACACATTGGTCTTGGTGCCGGCGATCAGGACGGTGTCGATTCCCAGGCTGCGCAGCAGCCGTTCGAGGTGAGAGGATCCCGCAATCAATGCGCTATAGCGGTTCTTGATGACGGTGTGATCCTCCGCCGCCATCTCCAGCTCGTGCCATATTGTCTGCTGTCCCGGCGCCAGCGCTGCCAGCGTGCGCTCCCGTACGGCGTCGCTGACCACGTGGTTGAAGAACAGGTCCCAGTCGCTGCGGCCGCTCCGGCTGGTATTGGCGTGCAAAACCCAGATCACCGGAATGCCAAGGGCGCGCAGCGCAGCGGATAGCCCGTTGATCGCCGGCACGATGGCACGCGCGAGCGGCACTTCTGCCGGCGCACCGGGCGCGCAGAAGGCGGTCTGCATGTCGATGACGAGAAGCGCGGTGCGCGCCGCATCGAGCCGGTCGAACCAGTCGACGCGGCCGCGACGGGCCAGCACCCGCTGCACGATTTCAGGGCGGACAGAGATTCGATGCATGGATTTTCCCGATTCGTCATCGCGCCGTCATCGCATGGACGCCGGCACCCCTTACGCACAGTCTCCATGACGAAAACAGGTGCTGATTTGAGGCATTTTCTGTTCGTCCGAGGTTGAAGCCTGGGGTCCAAATAGCATATATCCCCCGCGTCCCCCGAACTGGAGTTGGAATGGCTAACTTTCGTGACACGGACCTTCAGGACCGTCAAAAAAATGCCTCCGAAGCACGGAAGGCGATGCTGCAGAAATTCCTCGCCAAAGCGGAAGATCCCATCCTCGAACAGCGCCGCGCCGAGCGTGCGGCCATAGAGGAAGCCCGCCGGGTCCGCATGGCGGAGCGCGAAGCCGCAAGGAAACGCGAAGAGGAGCGGCTGGCTGCGGAAGCGGCGGCTCGTGCTGCCGCCGAGGCCGAGGCGAAGCGCCTCGCCGAAGAAGAGGCCGCGCGCAAGGCTAAGGAAGAAGCCGAGATCATGGTCGCATTGCTGGCCGAGCAGAAGGCCGCCCGCGATGCGCGCTATGCGGCGCGCAAGGCCGCCGCGAAGAAAAAGAAGAAGCGCGGGCTTTAAGCTCAAGCGGCGCCGCGCTGGCGGCGCCGGACTAGACCTTAAATCCGATGCGAAAACCGCCCCAATGCCGGCCTCTGACGGTGATCGGGGCCGAGGCGTCTTTCATCAGCACGAAATTGCCGCCGCCCATGTCGCGCCGGTAGGTCTGCAGCAGGAACGGCTTGGTGCTGCGGCCTGCCGAAAGGCCGGTGCGGTCGTTGAAGATGCGGCGATTGCGGCAATTGGCGGAGTTCCATACCGGATCGCTGCCCTGCGGCTTGGAATAGACGAGATTGTGCGTCGGCAGATAGCCGTTGCGGTCCACCGCGGCGCAGAACGCGATGCGCGGGTCGGCGCCGAGGATCGGCTCCTGAATCTCCGGCAAGATCCGGTCGGTCAGCGCCACGAATCGCGTCATGTGCTGCAGCGGATCGGACCCTTCCACGGCCCGGTAATTCTCGTCGAACAGGTCGGCCATCGTGATGTCGCCGCGCGCCACGGCTTTTTCGAACATCGCGCCGATCCGCTGGGCGGTTTCCTGGCACAGGGCAATGATCGGCGTATCGGGCGTTTCGATACCGCTTTCGGCGATGAAGAGGATGAAGTCCTCGCTGATCCCGAGGATCGATTCCACGCGCGCCTCGGCTTCCGTCAGCTTGGCGTCGCCGAGCTTCACCGAGGCCACCAGGTGCCTTAGCCCGTTGCGCAGCGATTCATAGCATTGCGAGCTTTTGTCCACCGAGCGTGCCATCGCATCGATGTCGGCGCTCAGCCGTTCTGCGGTCAAGGTCAGCGTCTCAAGCGCGGTGCCGGTCTGGCGCGCCTTGTTGGATTCGGCGATGGCCGCCTGAGCAGTCTCGGCGTTCTGGCCGGCTTCGTCGAGTACGCTATCGAGGGTGCGCATCAGCTCGTTGAGATTGCGCTGATTGTCGATCGAAAGCGGCCGGATCTGGTCGGCGAGCCGTTTCACGGTGGCGGCGATAATGGCAAAGCCGCGTCCGGCATCGCCGGCGCGGGCCGCCTCCACGCTCGCATTGAGAGCGAGCAGCTGGGTTTCCTGCGCAATATCCTGAATTGCGGCGCTCGCCTTCTCCACGCGATCGATGGTGGCGGCCACCGACTGGATCGACTCCCTCAGCGCAATCGCGCCGGAGCCAAGCCTTTCGATCTTTTCGATGGTGGTGGCAATGGTGGAAGACACGGTGACGGCGCTCTCACTGAGCGTGGTGCGGGTCAGGACCGCCGAGTGGCGTGCGCTGTCCATGGCTGCCGCCAGCTCGGCATGGGTAGCGTTCATATCCCGTGCCGCAGCCACCGCCGCACGCGCCTGCGCCGTCTGCTGGTGGCCGAGGGCGGCGAGATCGCCAATGAGCCCAGCCATATCGGCGATCTCGACGCCGAGATGCCCGCTGCGGTCGCCGATATCGGACAGGGATTGCCGCGGACGCTCGTCTGCCGGCCCGACGCGACGCAGAACGGCGCTGCTCATGCTGCTGGCTCCTGCCATACGGGATAACTGCAGGTTGCGCCAACAGGGTTAACCGGAGGTAAACCGGCCCGCGATGCGGGTCAGTCCGTTGCCTAGACTTTGGGCGAATGCTTCGTGCGTTTGCGCACGCATCGCGGGGAAAGGCAAGCGAATGCAGTGCGCTGGTGCTGCCGGACAGGATTGAACTGTCGACCTCTCCCTTACCAAGGGAGTGCTCTACCACTGAGCTACGGCAGCGATGCGGCCTCCGGCAGACCGGGAGGCATCTGGCGTCCAGCGCGCGGATAAGGTCCGCCCGGCCGGCTCCGGCGGCGTTAATAGCCGCCGCAGGATGAGGCGGCAAGCATCGTCCGCAGCTTTTTCCGCGCCGTGACTTGGAGCGTGACCTGGAGCAAGCGCCCGCGGACGCTCACCAGGTGCCGCGCCGGTCGCAATCGCGGGCGAAAGGCCGCTGGCTGCAATCGGGCAGGCCATATGGATTGGTCACGGTCGAGGCCGGCGGCGCCGGAGGGCGGGTCTGGGTGCGCCGCTGCTGCGCCAAAGCGTCGGCGACGGCGACGGCAAGCACCAGCCCGGCTACCGCAAGTGTCACGACATTCCGCATCTTGCTCTCCTGAGGAACGGGTAGCGACGAGATAAGGGCCCGCAGGGCCCCCTGCTTTCGCAATGTTGTGAGGTCCGGCGAAATCTTGCGGCCGTGAACGACCAGGGTGCAGACACGCTCGCGGGCCTTGCGTCCGGACGGGTTTTCGTTTTTCTCAGCCCCATGGACAAGAACACCGGGACCGCCCGAAAAAGCCCGCGTGAGGAGCGTCTCGCCAAGGCGTTGCGGGATAACCTGAAGCGCCGCAAGGCGCAGGCACGGGACCGCGCCGCCCGGCCTGCGGCGGAGAACGAGGCCGACGGGGGGCAGGCCGTCAAGGCTGAGTTTTCGCCGTAATCCGCCCCCACCGGGGCCGCAATTGCGTTAGACTTAGACGCGTTCTGTTTGTTTGGGGGCTTGATGGATCGCATTCGCATCACCGGCGGACGGCCGCTCGAGGGCGTTATCCCGATTTCCGGCGCCAAGAACGCGGCCCTGCCGCTGATGATCGCCAGCCTTCTGACCGAGGACATGCTGATCCTCGAAAACGTGCCGCATCTGGCCGACGTGGTGCAGTTGCAGCGCATCCTCAACAATCACGGCGTCGACGTGATGCTCTCCGGCAAGCGCGTCGGCGAGGGCGATCATGCCGGCCAGACCGTGAAGATTTCCGCCGCCAATATCGTCGATACCACCGCACCCTATGAACTCGTCTCCAAGATGCGGGCGAGCTTCTGGGTGATCGCGCCTCTGCTGGCTCGCATGGGCGAAGCCAAGGTATCGCTGCCGGGCGGATGCGCGATCGGCACGCGGCCGGTCGATCTCTTGTTGATGGCGCTGGAGCGCCTCGGCGCTTCGGTGGAGATCGAGGCAGGCTATGCGGTGGCGCGCGCGCCGTCGGGCGGATTGCGTGGTGGTGAAATCGTCTTCCCGAAAGTGACCGTCGGCGGCACGCATGTTGCCGTGATGGCGGCATCGCTCGCGCAGGGCACGACCGTAATCGAGAATGCGGCGCAGGAGCCCGAGGTCAAGGACGTTGCGGATTGCCTCGTCAAGATGGGCGCGAAGATCACGGGCGCCGGGACCCCGCGCATCGAGATCGAGGGCGTGTCTCGCCTCGGCCCCGCCCGCCACACCGTCGTCCCGGACCGGATCGAGACAGGGACCTATGCCATGGCGGTGGCGATGACCGGCGGCGATGTGATGCTGCAGGGCGCGCGTCCGGAATTGCTGCAATCGGCTCTGAACGTGCTTGAGCAGATCGGTGCGAGCGTATCTGCGACCAACGAGGGTATCCGCGTTGCCCGCAACGGCGCGGGCCTGCAGCCGGTGGAGGTGACCACCGAGCCCTTCCCGGGATTTCCAACCGATATGCAGGCGCAATTGATGGCGCTGATGACCAGGGCGAAGGGAACGTCACGGATCACCGAGACGATCTTCGAAAACCGCTTCATGCATGTGCAGGAGCTGGCGCGGCTCGGCGCGCGGATTTCACTCGACGGCCAGGAGGCGACCATCGAGGGGGTCGAAAGGCTGCGCGGCGCGCCAGTCATGGCGACCGATCTGCGCGCCTCGGTGTCGCTCGTGATCGCGGCGCTCGCGGCGGAAGGCGAAACCATTGTGAACCGCGTCTATCACCTCGACCGGGGTTTTGAGCGGCTTGAGGAAAAACTATCGGCCTGCGGTGCCCGGGTTGAGCGGATCAGCGGTTAATCTATTTCTGTCGGCTCGCGGCCCGGGGCCACAAACTGAGCGCCGCCCCCTTGCGGCATTATGGCGCTTTGCCTAACTAGCGGTCAGGGCGAATTGCGAAATTTAAGACCGACCCAAAAGGCCGTGTCATGGATCTGTTGAAGCTCATCGCGCTCGACCGCGAGGATCTCGAAATCGTTTCTGCGCATCTGCAGGATGCCATCGTCAAGGTCGGGGAAGTGCTCTGGCGCCCCAACGAGAACAGGGTGGTGATCGCCCTTAACCGCTTCGATTGGGAGGCGGCGGTCGGTGAAATCCCGGCCTGGCGCCGCCGGCGTGCGGCTTTGCGCTTCGACCGCGTGCTCTCCTGCAAATGCAAGAGCCTGGACTGCTCCGCAAAAGACCAGGTTTTGAATCTGCTCGCGGTGGAATTCGCCGAGACTGACGCACCGGGCGGTGTGGTGACACTCGCCTTCTCCGGCGGCGGCGCCTTGCGGCTTGAGGTCGAGTGCCTGGAAGCCGAAGTCGTGGATCTCGGCCCGGTCTGGGAGACCGCGGCCTGCCCCGAGCACAAGACCATTGACGGTGAAATCGCCAGGCCCTGATAATCTTGCTCGATTTCAAGCCCGCCCGGTGGGATAGGGTACGGTGTCGGTGTGCTCGATCTCGAGCTGTACCAGCCGCTCCATCAGCCGTGCCTTGAGTGCGGCATGCTCCGGCTTATCCCAGAGATTGTCGAACTCGCCGGGATCGGCCGCAAGGTCATAAAGCTCGCCCAAACCTGAATCCGACATCACCGTCATGCGGTAACGCTGATCCACGATCGTGTGCCAGCGCGGCATGTGGTCAACGTCCTTGTCGTCCATCTGGTGCTCGTATTGCACGAAGGCACAATCGCGCACCGGCTTTCCGCCCGCTCCCATGCACGGCAACAGACTTTTGCCCTGCATCCCCACATAAGGCGCGATCGCGGCGCGATCGAGAATGGTCGCGGGGATGTCGATGGTCGATCCGATGGCATCGGTCGCCGCGGACGCGGGCGCCTGCGGGTCGGACCAGATGAACGGTACGTGCAGGATGCTCTGATATTGCTCGCAACCCTTCAGCAGCAGCCGGTGATCTCCGAGATGATCGCCATGATCGGTGGTGAAGATCACCACAGTGTCCTCTGACGCGCCGGACGCCTCCAGCGCCTGCAAGACGCGGCCGATCGCGTCGTCGATGCAGGCGATCATCCCGCAGGTCAGCGCCTGCGCTTCCTGCGCCTCCCGGGCGCTGGTCCCGATCGAACGCATGCCATGCAGATTCGCTTTACCGCTTTCGCGCTCGTCGAGCGCCTGCTGCACCAGCGGCGGCGGCGTCCAGTCGTTGCGGCGGAATGCCTCCGGCACCGGAAATTGCTCGGGCTTGTACATGTCCCAGTATTTGCCGGGCGGATTGAACGGATGGTGCGGGTCGGGGAACGAGACCGTCAGAAAGAACGGCGCGTCTTCCTTTTTGCGGGCCGCAAGCCAGGCCTGCGCCCGCTCGGCGAGATAATTGGTCGAATAGAGCTCCTCGGGGACCCGGGTGCGATAGGCTTGCGGCACCACATAATCGTGCGGCGCGCTGTTTTCCGGCCCGAGCAAGGAGAGGGCTGCCGGATCCTTGGCGCGCAGCCACGCCCGGTAATCGCCACCGACCGCGTCGCCATGGCCGGTGACGACTTCGACATGGCCGTAGCCGTAGAACGGCGTCGCGATATGCGCACCCGGCTGCTGCCAATAGGCCGGGGTTTCCTGACGATAGCGCTGGCCGGTCAGATCGATGCGCAAAGCCTGCCGCAAGCCAGGGGAGGGCTGGCGATGGCCCTCACGCGGCGGCGCCGGATAGGACATCGCAGGCGTGCTGGTGAAGTTCTGCAGATGGCTTTTGCCGATCAGCGCGGTGTCGTAGCCCGCATCGCGCAGAAGGTCGACGAAGGTCACGGCATCCTGCGGCAGCGGAATGCCGTTGGTGCGGACGCCATGCACCGCCGGCATACGACCGGTCATGAGGGAGGCGCGGTTCGGCATGCAGACCGGGCTCGCCACGTAGAATTTCCGGAACCGTGTTCCGCGCGCGGCAATCGAATCGATGTGTGGCGTGCGCAGGATCGGATGCCCGTAGCAGCCAAGATAATCGGCGCGATGCTGGTCGGTGATGAAGAGGATGAAGTTGGGCTGGGGCTTGTTTGTCATGCGACGCGAAACCTAGACGGCGCGGGTGCGGACGGAAAGAGGCATTGCAGGGGCGGCGAAAGCGAATCGCGTCATCATGTGGCCATCGGGAAAGTGTTTAACGAAGCGTTCGCAATTAGCGGCTAACTTTGTCGCATGAACGAAGCTGCCTGAGTCGGCTGCAAGTTTCGCGGGGGCCGGCTCAAGCCAACCACACGAATAACGACGATGATCTACAAGCTCGCCGCCGCCCTGCAGTCTCTGCTCAAGCGCCTGACAACCCACGAAAGCTATCGCCCCGAACGCCATTACATGCGCGGCCCCGGCCCCAAGGCGCGGGCTGCAGCGCAGCAACGCGGCTGATCAAGGGCTCCATGACGCGCGGCCTTTGCTGCGATCGTTAGAAATCCAGGTCCGCATAATGCGACGCGGGCGGCAATGCGCCTGAGACCTCGGCAAGGATCGGCCTGAACGACGGCCGCGATTTCATCCGCGCGTACCAGTTCCGCGTGTGCTCGCTTTCGCTCCACGGCACGTCGCCGAGATAATCCACGACCGAAAGGTGAGCCGCGGCGGCCAGATCCGCGAAGGTGAGGCGGTCGCCCGCCAGCCAGTCGCGCTGGCCGGTCAGCCAATGCAGATAGGCCAAGTGGTAGCGGATGTTCTTGCGCGCCGCGCGCATGACATCGGTGTCGGGCGGACCGCCGCCCTGGTCGGGCGTCATGAAGCGCTTGTGCAGGCGCTCGGTGACCAGGGGAAGCGACACTTCCGCGGCGAACTTTTCGGCGAACCAGGCGAGCAGCCGCCGGGTCTCGACCCGCTGCTGTGGCGTCGCGCCCATCAGGTTGCGGTCGGAAATACCGTCGCCGAGCGAGGCATGCATTTCCGAAAGAAACTCTGCAATGACATTGGGACCCGGAACAGGCGGGAAGCCCTCGGCGATCAGCACGGGCGTCTGACCGGCGGGATTGAGGATGAGGAAATCCTCGCGCCGCTCCCAGACCCGCTCTTCCGCGAGGTCGGTTTCGAGGTGGAATTCGGCAAGCGCCAGCCGGACGAATCGGGAATGGGGACAGAACGGGTGGTGGAAGAGTGTCAGCATCCGGCCCTGCGAATCATGACGTTGCCGTCGCGGATATTGCGGTAAAAAGCGGCAAAGTATTGTGTTATCGCAAATTCCGTTGCCGCAGGCGCAGGATCGGGCCACAACAGCCGCGACCCGGAACGTGAACTGAACTGGGGTTGGGGCTTTTCTGCATGAGCGATCTCGTCAAGGCGGCGCTCCTCGGCATCGTCGAGGGCTTGACCGAATTCCTTCCCGTATCGTCGACCGGCCATCTCCTGCTGATGCAGCGGTTCTTCGGCTTTTCCGACGATGAATTCGGCAAGACCTTCGTGGTGCTGATCCAGCTTGGTGCGATCCTGGCGATCCTGTCGATCTATTTCGCCAAGCTGTGGACCATCTTCATGGGGATGTTCCACAATCCCGGCGCACGGCGCTTCGTGATCGGCGTGCTCGTCGCCTTCCTGCCGGCGGCGCTGGTCGGGGCGGCTTTGCATTCGGTTATCAAGGATTATCTGTTCAACGCCTGGGTGGTCTGCTTCACGCTGATCGCGGGCGGCGCAGTGCTGCTGTGGATCGATCAGCTCGAGTTGCGGCCGAAATACAACGATGCGATGCAGTTCTCGCTTCGCACCTGTCTGATCATCGGCATCTGCCAATGCTTTGCGATGATCCCCGGCGTCTCGCGGTCGGGCGCAACGATCGTTTCGGCGATGCTGCTCGGCGCCGACAAGCGCTCCGCCGCCGAATTCTCGTTTTTTCTCGCCATGCCCACCATGGCGGGCGCCTTCACGCTCGATCTGATCAAGAATCACGACCAGATGACCGCTAATAATGTCGCGCTGGTCGCGATCGGGTTCGCCTGCTCGTTCATTGCGGGCTTTGTTGTGGTCAAGACCTTCCTCGATTATGTCTCGCGGCACGGCTTTGCGCTGTTCGCATGGTGGCGCGTGATCGTCGGCTCGATCGGCCTTCTGTTCCTCGCGGTGGGCTTCTGAGAGCGGCTGCAACGCGCGGGAGCTCCGCGCGCTGAAAGCATCGTCCGCATTCAATCCGCCTTGAAGCCGGAAGCCTTGATCAGCTTTGCCCAGCGCTCGGTCTGGGCTGCGATCTCGGCGGCAACCTCCGGGCCGGTCTGTGCGGGGACATCGAAGCCCAGGGCTTCGAGCTTCTTCCTCACCTCGGGATCGGTATGGGCGGCCTTGGCCGCCTTCACATAGGCGGCCACGATCTCTGGCGGCGTGCCGGCCTTCAGAAACATGCCGAACCAGATCATGGTGGTGAAATCCGGATGGCCGAGCTCGGCCATGGTCGGCACGCCGGGCAGAAACCGCGACCGCTCCGGGCCGGTGACCGCGATCGCATTCAGCTTGCCCGAAGCGATGTGCGCAATCGTGCTGCCGAGCTGGCTGAAGCCCATCAGCGCGTGCCCGGCCACCAGATCGGTGGTCTGCTGCCCGGATCCCTTGTAGGGGATATGCGCGAGATCGAGACCGAACTTCTCGTTCATCTGAAAGCCGAGGAAATGCGAAGGCGTCCCCGGACTGAAGGATGCATAGCCGAGTTTGCCCGGATTCTTCTTCAGATAGTCGATCAGTTCCGGCAGCGTCGTCGCCGGCACGCTCGGATGCGTGACCAGCACCAGCGGCGCCGACACGCCGCGGATCACCGGGACGAAATCCTTCATCGACCAGCGCAGCTTGGAATAGGCGCTCGGATTGATCTCGGTCATGGATTGGGTGCCAATCCAGATGAGCTGGCCGTCGGCCGGGGCAGCTACCACCGTCAGCGCCGAGAGGTTGCCGTTGGCGCCCGGCTTGTTTTCGATGATCATCGGCCGGCCGAGCGTCCTCTCCATGTGTTCGGACGCGATCCGGGCATAGGGATCGAGCACGCCGCCAGCCGGTACGCCGACCACCACGCGGATCGGCTGCGTTGCGACAGTCTGCGCAGTTGCCGTCGATGCCGGGCCGAATGACCCCAGCCCGAATACCATGGCAATAAGTGCGGCGTGCTTCGCCATACGCATTAAAGCCTCCCTGACTTATTTTCTGTGCGCAAGCATGCGACTTTTCTGTGCGCAAGCATGCGACGCCCGGCCCGGCAAGGCCAGCGCATGCGAAGCGAACCTGCGGCAGGATCAGGCGAAGCGCCCGGTGCGGAACTGCCCGGTGCGCCGGAAGCGCCACAGATAACTCGGCACGATTGCCTCATAGGAGGCTGGCGTAATGCCGAGCCCCTGCAAGGTGCGGCCCTCGCGGATCGCCGCTTCGGAGACGATATTGTCGCTGCGCAAGAGTTCGACCTGATCCGGCGTCAGCGGCGGCTTGGGCAGGAACTGGAGAAACCAGGCCTGTATCTTGGCGAGCCCGAAGGGCAGTGGCACGAGCATCCGCGAGCGTTCGGTGACGGCGAGGATGTATTCCATGATTTCGCGCAGGCTGCGGACTTCGGGGCCGCCAAATTCATACGTCTTGCCGCTCCCCGCTCCGGCCTCCACGAGATCGGCGATGGCTTCTGCGACATCGCCGACAAAAACCGGCTGCAGTCGTGTGTGGCCGCCGCCGATCAGGGGCAATGCCGGAAGAAACCGCGCCAGCGATGCGAACCGGTTGAAGAAATCGTCTTCGGGACCGAACACAACGGACGGCCGCAAGATGACGGCGCCAGGCGAGGCGGCACGGACCGCCCGCTCGCCGCGGGCCTTGGCTTGCGCATACAGCGATGGCGAGTTTTCTTCCGCGCCGATCGCCGAGACATGCACCATCCGCGCGCCGTATGCGCTCGCCGCCAGCGCCACCTGCTCGGCGCCGAAATGCTGGACGGTCTCGAAACGCTGACGTCCGTGCTCGAACAGGATGCCGACCAGATTGATCACGACCGAAGCGTCGCGCACCGCCGCTTCGACAGAGGCCGGATATCGCAAATTGGCCTGGACCGCATGAATCTGGCCGACGGTGCCGAGCGGCTGCAGGAAACCGGCGAGCTCCGGCCGGCGGACGGCAACCCGGATGCGGTAGCGGCGCTTGGCCAGCGCCCGAACAACATGCCGTCCGAGAAATCCGGAGCCGCCGAAAATCGTGATCAGCGTATCGGAATTGGTCTGAAGCGCCATGAAATCCGCCCTGAATTGTGGCTGGCGAGCCGCACGAGAACCGCGCAGGAAGTCCAAACCCGCGATCGGTGCGGGATACCGCAAGGATTTCGGCCTGTACAGCGGTCCCATCGTTGACAATGACGGACCCTGCCACTTATGTCTGTGCCCGTTGCCCAGGTGGCGGAATTGGTAGACGCGCTGGTTTCAGGTACCAGTGGTGCAAGCCGTGGAGGTTCGAGTCCTCTCCTGGGCACCATCCCAACAGGTGGATGGGTTAAGCGGACATTTCCCGAATCGCTCAAGCGTATCCAGTCCGTTTGAAGGTTTCCTAAAAGCCACAGGCTAGACCGGGCCTTGTGCCGCAAATCTGCGGGCATGACCCGGAACGCGAAGCGCGTCGAGCATCCTCATTCGCGCGAGCCTCCGGCTAATTCCTGCGATTGCATGTTCGGTCGGTCCAGCCGGTTGGAGCCATGTCCCGTTCGCGTCAGTCCCGCGCCGCCTCGTCGCCGGAGGCCCAGCCCTTCGGATGGGCGTTGAACGACCCGACCTCCGTACGGCCCGGGAGCGACGCGGCCCTGGCTTTTGCTGTGCCGGATGAAACGGCTTTCGATTGTGGTCGGGCTCTCGCGGATTTCGCCGAACTCGCCGATGCGTTCTTATTTGCCGATCCGTTGTTGTCCAAAGCGCTGCGGCCAGGGCCCGGCGCCGCATACGATGCCGACAATCTCAGTGCAGCGACAGCGAAGCATCCGCAGAGCGAAACCGCTCCGATCGGCCTGACCGACGAATTCGGCGCAGCCACGGTCGGTCTGGCGCTGCGCCTTGACGATCACGGCGGCACGGTAAAATCTTTGGAGACGTTCTCCCTCGCCGGATGGCCGGCCGGGACCGCGCCGTCTCTGTCGCTCGATGAACTGCCGCTGCAGTATGGGGCCGGGTTTGCGCTGCAGATCGAGCCCTTCGCGTCCGGTGTCCACGCTCTCGATTGCGCCGCAGGCGAGAGCAGCCGCAGCGGTTTCGAAGCGGTCGCGGCGGATGCGGCCGCCGAGCCTATGCCGTGCGTGTGCTGTGCCTTCACCTTCGATAGCGGTGGTCCGCTTCAGGAGACCGGCGACTATAATCTGTCGGGCACCAAGTGGGGATCGTCCGGGGCGTTGGGCACATCCGGCGGCACCGTCACGTGGAGCATCGCGGGTGCCGGCTGGACCAACCAGACCGGAGTCGGCTTCTTCAGCGGCTCGACTGTGTCGCTCTCGAGCGTCTTCAATTTCGACTATGTGTCTGTGTTCACCCAGGCCTTTGCCGCCTGGTCCGCAGTCGCCGACATCAACTTCGTCCAGGTCGCGGATGGCGGCGGAAATTTCGGCGTCGGCAGCGGCGCCTATATCCGTATCTGCGCCGGATTCATCGATGGCAATTACGGTGTGCTTGCCCGTGCCTTCTATCCAGCAACTGCCGGCAATCCGCAGAACTATGCCTATTCCGGTGACATGGTTTTCGACAGCGGCGAAACGAGCTTCTGGACCGCGAGCAGCCTGCTTGCGGTCGCCACGCATGAAATCGGTCACGCCATCGGGCTCGGCCATTCCAGCGTCAACAACTCGATCATGGCGCCCACTTACAACGCCTCGATCAAGACCCCGCAGGCCGACGATATTGCCGGTGCGCGCGCCATCTATGGCGCGCCGGAGGCGTCGGCACCCAGCGACGACTATGCCGACCATCGCAATGACACGACGGCGCCCTTTGGCCAGGTCGCGGTCGGCGGATCGTCGATCGGCAATCTCGAAACGGCCGGCGATCGCGACTGGTTCCGCGTCACGCTGACGGCCGGGATCACTTACACATTCGATCTCAAGGGCGTGTCCAGCAACAACGGGACGCTCGCGGACCCGTATCTGTATTTGTACAACAACGCCGGCAATCTCATCACATTCGACGACGACGGCGGATCGCTCCAGGAATCGCGGATTGTCTATACCGCGGCCGCATCCGGGACCTATTACCTTGTTGCTGGGGCATATGACGATACCGGCACCGGAACCTACCGGCTCTTTGCCAGTGCGACCAGCGAGACGGTGATCGGCGACGACAACGACAACACGTTTTACGCAACCGCGCTGTCGGAAATCTTCATAGGCCTCGGCGGCAACGACACCGTCAGCTATGCCGGCCAGACGGGACTAGCTGGTGTGACCGTCAATCTTGCGGTGCCAAAGACCAACACCGGCTTCGCCGCGGGCGATACTTATTTCTCGATCGAGAATCTGATCGGAACCTCGCAAAATGACCGGCTGACCGGGGACGCCGGCGACAATATCCTTGAGGGAGGCGGTGGTGCGGACCGCCTCGATGGCGGTTCGGGCTTCGATACTGCGAGCTATCTTGGCGCCGCGACCGGGGTGACCGTCAATTTGACGAAGCCGAAACTCAATGCCGGCGAGGCGGCCGGCGACACCTACAATTCCATTGAGCGCGTTTTCGGCTCGCAGTTCGACGACATCCTGACCGGCGGTAAGGGTGTCGAGGCGGTCATGGGCGGCGCCGGCAACGACATCATCAATGGCGGCGCCAAGATCGACGAACTGACCGGAGGCAGCGGCCGCGATACCTTCCTGTTCGCCAATATCAAGGAGGCTGGCGACATCATCACGGACTTCACAGCTGGAGACGATCTGATCGGAATCGTCAGGAAGGGCTTCAAGATCAACGCGCTCGTCGACCTCGGGGCGGGCGGCTTGCATGATTTTGCAAACGAGTATTTCGTCAAAAACGCCACCGGCCTTGCCACCGCCCCTGGACATGGCCAGTTCGTCTACAACCAGACCACGGATCAATTGCTGTGGGATCCGGACGGCGCCGGCAAGAAGGCGGCGATCGTCATTGCCCGCTTCGCGATCGACGTGGATTTGACGGCCCAAGACTTTGTCCTGATCTAGGCAGCGGGCGCGGGGTCCTGCTTTGCAGACCAGGTTTGCGGATTGACTGAGCGGGCGCATCGGTAGATATGCGCTCCATGACCATGGCCACGAGACCCGCATGACCATCCGCCTGCATCGCGGCGATCTGCCCGATCTGTCGCGCTACACGCACTCGGTGGCGATCGACACCGAGACGCTCGGCCTCAATCCGCATCGCGACCGGCTCTGCGTCGTGCAATTATCGCCAGGCGACAGCTCCGCGGATGTGGTGCAGATACCGGCCGGCGGCTGCGAGGCGCCAAATCTGAAGCGGCTCCTCGCCGATCCGTCCATTCTCAAGATCTTTCACTATGCGCGCTTCGATATCGCCGTGCTCTCGAACGCATTCGGCGTGTGGCCGCTGCCGCTCTATTGCACCAAGATCGCCTCTCGCCTGACGCGGACCTATACCGACCGCCACGGGCTCAAAGATCTGGTACGCGAGCTTCTCGGCATCGATCTGTCCAAGCAGCAGCAATCCTCCGATTGGGGCGCCGAGGTTCTGAGCGAGCCCCAGATCGCCTATGCGGCCTCGGATGTCCTGTATCTGCACGCCTTGAAGGACAAGCTCGACAGCCTGCTGGCGCGTGAGGGCCGGACCGAAATCGCGGAGGCGTGTTTCCAGTTTCTGCCGCACCGGGCCCGGCTCGACCTCATGGGCTGGGCGGAGGAGGATATTTTTTCCCATTCCTGACGGTCCCGCCGTGCCGGGGCCATATTCGGACGCGATTTTCGGGCGCTCCGGGGCTAATATGCCGTCTGTTCACCCTCGATTCCGGGCAGGATAACGCATTCCGATGAACCGCATGCTTGCCGGACCGGAGAATTGGGGCCAGCCCGGCCAGCCTGTCGCCGGGCCGCCGAAGGCGCTGATCGCCGGAGCACGCCGGCATAGCCGCCGTGTGCGATTTCTGCGCAAGGCGGTTCCTGCGGTGCTGGTGCTGTCACTTGGCGGTCTGGTGCTTGCCAATTATCTCAATCCGGCGCGCTGGCTCAGGATTCCCACGGAATTCGGCACGCTCGTCATTTCCGGATCGAAGATCACAATGGAAGCGCCGCGCCTTGCCGGTTTCACCAGGGATCAGCGGGAATATGAGGTGACGGCGACCGCCGCGTCGCAGGACACGCGCAATCCGACAATCGTGGAAATGAAGGAGATCAGCGGCCGCATTGAGATGCAGGACAAGAGCAGGGTGACGCTCACCGCGGTCGAGGGGGTCTATGACACCAAGGCCGATCTGTTGCGGCTCAACCAGGAGATTCTCATTGTCTCGACCGCGGGCTATCAGGGTCGTCTGACGGAAGCCGAAGTAGAGATCAAGAAGGGCCGTATCGTTTCGGAAAAGCCGGTTCAGATGAAAATGCCGCAGGGCACGCTCGACGCCAATCGGCTTGAAGTGACGGAGACCGGAGCGGTGATCCGGTTCGAGGGCGGCGTCGTCATGGTGCTGACGCCGGAAGCGGTCAATCGCGGCATGCAGGGGGCGCAGCAGACGGCACCACAACCGCAAGCGAGTGCGCAATGAGCACACGCCGCCGGCTTGCCGCGCGATGGCCGATCGTCGCGCTTTCGATGATTTGGTTGGTGGCTCCCGCGCTTGCGCAAGGGTCGGCGACTGCACCGGCCAAGGGCAACGCGCCCGCCTCCAAGGGCGACACCGGTGTACCCAACGCGCTGCAGGGCTTTTCGCGCAACAAGGACGAGCCGGTCCAGATCGAGGCCGCGACTCTTGAGGTGCGCGACAAGGAGAAGATGGCGGTTTTCACCGGCAATGTCGTGGTCACGCAGGGCGATACGATCATGCGCTGCAAGGAGCTGCGGGTCTTCTACGATCAGGATGAGCCCAAGGGAGGCACTGCGTCCAAGGGCGGCACCATGAAGGCGGCGCAGCCGGGACCGGGAGGACGGCAGTCGATCCGTCGGCTCGAGGCGCGGGGCGGTGTGGTCGTCACCTCAAAGGATCAGACCGCGACCGGGGCGACCGGCATTTTCGAGATGAAAACCAATACCGTGACGCTGATGGGTGGCGTCGTGATTACCCAGGGGGCCAATGTTCTGAAGGGCGAACGCCTGGTCGTCGATCTCACCACCAATTTTGCCAAGGTTGAGGGCGGCCGGGTGCAGGGATTATTTTCGACCGGCAGGGACGACAAGCCTGCGGCGTCGGGGTCTGGCAGTGAGGGGCAAAAACCCGCCGTGCGGAATAAGCCGACCGCGCTCCCGTCGCCGTCGCAGGCGGGGACCAACTGACCCCTCCCGGTGGTGCTCCGTTGCAACTGCCATTCCGTCGGATTATTTCGGTTGCGCGCGGCGGGTCAGCCTGAAGGGGCGTTCGTGTTCGATTTCCTCTCGATATTCCGCCGGCGGCCCGGAAAGAAACCGCGCAAGCGCAAAAACTCCGGCGCGTGGCGCATCGAGCTCGAGAAAATCGGCGGTCTGGTCGGCAAGACACCCGCCAAGCGCAATGCGCTCAGTCCGCCGCCGGTGCTGCAGCCACCTATCCCCAAGTCCCTGCAGATTGAACCCCTGCGCGACGAGTTTCTGACCTCGGCTCCCGCGCGCGGAGCGGGCGAATGGCAGCATCCGCTGCATCCCGAGACCCTCGATCCTCCCGACCAGTTTCCGCCCGAGCCCGGTCCGCGCGTCGGATGGCTGCAGCCCGGGAAATCGGCGCAGCAGCCTGCGGCCCGGACCGACGTGCCGCCGCGGCCAGAGCCGCGCTTCGTGCCACCGCGGCCGCGGCGGGAGCCGGCACCCGCGCCAGAGCGGCGACCGCCGCCGCTGCCGCACGGCTATCTGGCGGCCCATAGCGTGGAAAAGAGTTTCGGCGCCCGCAAGGTGGTCCGCGGTGCCAGCCTGTTCGTACGGCGCGGCGAGGCGGTCGGCCTGCTCGGCCCGAACGGCGCCGGCAAGACCACGATTTTCTACATGATCACCGGCCTCATCAAAGCCGATGCCGGCAAGATCGAACTCGACGGCAACGACGTCACGCCGCTGCCGATGTACCAGCGCGCAAGGCTTGGCATCGGCTATCTGCCGCAGGAGGCCTCGATCTTCCGCGGTCTCAATGTCGAGGAGAATATCCGCTCGGTGCTGGAAGTGGTCGAACCGGATGCGCGCCGCCGCGAGCGCGATCTGGATGCGCTGCTCGATGAGTTCAATATCACCCGCCTGCGTAAGTCGCCCTCGATCGCCCTGTCCGGCGGTGAGCGCCGCCGTGTCGAAATTGCCCGCGCACTGGCCAGCCGCCCAAGCTACATGCTGCTGGACGAGCCATTCGCCGGCATCGATCCGATTGCAGTGGGCGACATCCAGCAGCTAGTGCGACACCTGACCTATCGCGGCATCGGGGTTCTGATTACCGACCACAATGTCCGAGAGACGCTGGGGCTTACGGATCGTGCCTATATTATTTACTCGGGTGAGGTCCTGATGGAGGGCCGGGCTGAGGATATTGTGAATAATCCCGATGTCCGGCGGCTCTATCTGGGCGAGGAATTCCGCCTATAGACCGCCCTAAGGCGCTATCGATCAGCCTATTTATGAGGCAGATCCGCGCGCGAGACCTCCCCGGACGAAGCAGCAAAGTGCGCCTAATTTCCACATGCACAAATCGTGCCGCTGAGCTAGAAATGGTCTCATGGCACTGACTACCCGTCTCGAATTCCGCCAGAGCCAGGCGCTCGTGATGACGCCGCAGCTGATGCAAGCCATCAAGCTGCTGCAGCTCTCCAACCTTGATCTCGTCGCCTATGTCGAGGAGGAACTCGAGAAAAATCCCCTGCTCGAGCGCGCCAGCGACGACGAGGCGCCGCCGGTTCTCCAAGACGGGCCGGACGGCGATGCTATGGGTTCGAGCGCCGAAGTGGATGGGCCGCGGGAGTGGCTTGGCGATGACCTCGCGACCAGCCGCACCGAAATCGAGCAGGATCTTGGAACCCGCCTTGACAATGTTTTCCCGGACGACGGCTCCTCCACCATCGCTTCGGCACGGTCCGACGATGCGACCGCCGCGCAGTCGGAATGGGCAAGTGTGGGGACCGGCGGCCGCGACGACGGCGACTACAATCTCGAAGCTTTCGTCTCAACCGAGCGAACGCTTGCCGATCATCTGTCCGAGCAGCTGGCGCTCTCGGTCACCGATCCCGTGCAGCGGATGATCGGGCAGCACCTGATCGATCTGGTCGACGATGCGGGCTATGTTTCCGGCGATCTCGCAGCGGTCGCCGAAAAGCTTGGCGCCGATATTGCCGAAGTCGAGGCCGTCCTTGCGATTCTGCAGGGCTTCGAGCCTGCCGGCATCTGCGCCCGCAATTTGACCGAGTGCCTGTCGATCCAGCTCAAGGAGCTCAATCGCTACGATCCCGCCATGCAGGCGCTGTTGTCGCGGCTCGACCTCCTGGCCAAGCGGGATTTTGCCAGTCTGCGCAAGCTGTGCGGGGTTGGCGAAGAAGATCTCGTGGACATGGTGGCTGAGATCAAGCGCCTCAATCCCAAGCCGGGCCTCGCCTTCGGATCCACAAACGTTCAGCCGATCGTGCCGGACGTCTTCGTGCGGGCGGCGCCAGACGGCTCGTTCCATGTTGAGCTGAATTCCGACACGCTGCCGAAAATCCTTTTGAACCAGAGCTACCACGCGCGGGTGTCGAAAACGGCGGCGACGCCGACCGACAAGGCGTACCTCGCCGAGAAACTGCAATCGGCGACATGGCTTATCCGCGCGCTTGATCAGCGCGCGCGAACCATTCTCAAGGTTTCCACCGAAATCGTGAAGCAGCAGGACGCGTTCTTCGTGCACGGCGTCCAGCATTTGCGGCCGCTCAATCTGAAGACCATCGCGGACGCGATTTCGATGCACGAATCCACCGTATCGCGCGTCACCGCCAATAAATACATGGCGACGGCGCGCGGAATCTTCGAACTGAAGTATTTCTTTACGTCGGCCATTCCTGCTGCCAATGGCGGCGAGGCCCATTCTGCGGAAGCCGTGCGTCACAGGATCAAGCATCTCATCGATGCGGAGGCGCCCGATGATATTCTTTCCGACGACACGATCGTGGAGAAATTGCGTGAAGCCGGCATCGACATTGCGCGCCGTACCGTGGCGAAGTATCGCGAAGGTATGCGGATCGCCTCGTCCGTGCAGCGCCGGCGCGAGAAGCAGGCAGCGTTTGTTGGCCGCTGAATGAACATGACGGGGCGGATTGCGCCTCCGGCAGAACCTTCCCGTAACCCCGGGGAACCCGCAAAAATGCATGATCCCCAAGTCGGCGCGAGGCCATTGACGGGGCGGGGGGCGGTCCTTATGGTCCGCCGCTCTTCATCCCCGACAACTCAGACACGACCTCATCACCCGGCGGATTCGCGGACCGTTTCCAATGGCGCTTAACGATATCGTGGCCCTGAATGCTGTGATCCCGGCGCTCAAGGTCAATGGAAAGAAGCAGGCGATTCAGGAAATCGCGTCGCGGGCGGCCGAGCTGAGCGGGCTCAGCGAGCGCACGATTTTCGAGTCGCTGTTGCAGCGCGAGAAACTCGGCTCCACTGGCATTGGCCACGGCATCGCGATTCCACATGGCAAGTTGCCGAAGCTCGATCGCCTGTTCGGATTGTTTGCACGACTCGAGCGGCCGATCGATTTCGAATCGCTCGACGGCCAGCCGGTCGATCTGATCTTTCTTCTGCTTGCGCCCGAAGGCGCCGGCGCCGATCATCTCAAGGCGCTGGCGCGCGTTGCGCGCCTGCTGCGCGATCCGGATACGGCGAACAAATTGCGCGAGTCGCGTGACGCCGATGCGATCTACGCGGTCCTGACCATGACGCCGTCGCAGGCGGCATAACGCTTCGCGTCGCGAATATTCCTCCGCTCAGGCGCAAGTGAAGTCTTGCGCTTGCATCAATGCACGCTCAGCGCTTGGAGCTTTTCTTTCTGCGCATTGGCGATGGCGGATTCGCGGGTATCGGTAACGAGGATCGGCGTGCCGTCGGCCGCATAGAGAACGAACACATCCCGGCCGGGCGCGAGCAGCGGCGCTTCGGGACAGAAGAAGCCGATATCCTCCGAGCGCGCCACCCGCACATAGGCGAGGCGGCGCCAGGCAAATGTCGCAAAGTCGCGGGCGGACATCGAGGTGACAGCGGGGGTGCGATGGATCGACGCGGACATGATGCGGCTCCTTTATCCATTGGACGGACGGGCGGCCGCGGCGGTTCAAGGCAGGCTTCACATGCCGGTGAGCAGGGCCGAAACCGAGCAAAAAAATGCCGCGGCGGGCAAGCGCCCGGCCACGGCCCTGAATTTTTACTGCGCCGCCTTGTCAGTGAACGCTGACGGCCTCGAGTTCGTTGGTCCATGCATTGGCGACGGCGGCTTCCCGCGTGTCCGTCAGCATGATCGGTGTGCCGTCCGCGGCGTGGAGCGCAAAGAGCTGCATTCCGGGCTGCATCTGCGGCGCCTGCGGATAAAGCTCATGCACGTTGTCGGATTTGATCGGCTTCACATACGCGATCTTGCCCCCGCCCAGTACGGCGAAGGCCTGAGTCGACATGATCGGCTTTTCGGTGTGTTCGTTGGTCATGTCTGTTACTCCTTCAGTCTCTCAAGTACCCCCAGGGTCCGATGGTTCCGTGTGCCGGTCGCATAGTCCGGGTGTCGCCCGGATATATGGTTATTCGTGCGGGGTAATCGAGATGGTCCGCACGACGCGCGCGGGTTCAGGGCGCGCCAGGTCGATCGACAGCAGGCCGTGCTTCAGGTCGGCCCCAAGCACCTCCATCCCGTCGGCCAGCACGAAGGTGCGCTGGAACTGGCGGGCGGCGATGCCGCGGTGGATGAACTGCCGCGTCTTGTCCTCGGTCTGGCGGCCGCGGATGACGAGCTGGTTCTCCTCGACATTCACCTCGAGCTGGTCGAGGGTGAAGCCGGCAACGGCAAGCGTAATGCGTAGACGCTCGGGGCTGCGGTCGTCGCGCGCGATACGCTCGATATTGTAGGGGGGATATCCGTCCGCCGCCTTGGTGACACGGTCGAGCACGCGCTCGATCTCGTCGAAACCCAGAAGGAACGGGCTGGACAACGAAGGCATTCGGGACATCTCAAAGTCCTTTCCAGCGACTTTGACACGGGGCCCAAAGAGGCACCCCCTATCGCCTCGGCGGACCCGCCGGGGCTGACCCTGATATGGGCAGGAATTTGGCCGCCGCAAGCGGCCTGAGCGCCTCAAAACGGAGTGCGCAACTTATTGATTTGCCTGTTCAAACTGGGTCAGCATGTCATTGCCGCGCCGTACCGCGTCGTCGAGCGCGGCCTTCGGCGTCTTGCGCCCGGCCAAGGCGTCCTCGATCTCCTCATGGATGATGTCACGGATCACGACATAGGAGCCGAGCCGGAGGCCTTTGGAATTGGCGGTCGGCTGGAATTGGCGGTCGGCGGATTGAGGGTGATCTGGCGGATCGAGATGTCGGTGCCGGGATTGCGCTCGTAGAAGCCGAGTGCGCGCGTCTCCTCATGCGCGGCATGGGTGATGGGCAGGTAGCCGGTCCATTGACGCCAATGAGCCTGCACGTCCGGCCGCGACAGGAACGAGAGAAAGCGCGCCACGCCCCGGTATTCGGCTTCGGGCCGGCCCTGCAGCACCCACAATGAGCCGCCGCCGATGATCGAATTCTGCGGCGCGCCCGCCACATGCGGCCAATAGGGCAGCATGCCGTAGCCGATCTCGAATTTGGCATTGGCGATCATGTCGGCGCGCGCGGCCGAGGACGAGATCAGGAGGCCGCATTCGCTTTGGTAGAAGCGCCGTTCGGCTTCGTTGGTGCGGCCAGAATAGTCAAATAAGCCGGCTTTCTGCCATTCGGCCAGGGCGGCGAGATGGCCGGTGACGATCAGGTTGTTGAATTCAAGCCGCGCGCCCGGTCCGCCAAAGCCGTTGTCGGCGCTCGCGATCGGCACATTGTGATAGGCGGAAAAGTTTTCGACATTAACCCACGAAGGCCACCCGGTGGTGACGCCGCATGGCACCCTGCGCTCCCGCAGCTTGCGGGGAGGCGATTGCCTTTTCCGGGTCTGAAAAGGCGACATAGGTCACGAGGCGCCAAGGCTTGAATTTAGCGGTGTGGGGAGATCGGCCTGCATTATGCGCCGCCAAGCCGGCTGCGCAGGTCCTCCGTCACACCGACATAGGTCTGATCGGCGTGGTTGATGCTTTCAAGAAAATACACGTATCGCATTGGATCGAATCTTATCCGATCCGGCCCGCCTTCGCCCTATGGGCTGCGTCGGGCAGCCTTCGCCGCTTCGCGATGCTTGCTGCTCCGAGATTATCTGCGTGAAGGCTGGTGGAGCCAGGCGGGATCGAACCGCCGACCTCTTGCATGCCATGCAAGCGCTCTCCCAGCTGAGCTATGGCCCCGTAACAGCGTGACCCGCCCGCAGCGGGTTGCGGGCGGATAGCCTACCTTCGAGGGAGGATCAAGTCTCCTCGTCCTTCTCGATGCCGTCGCCGATGATATCGGTGACGTCGTCGTCGCTCTCTTCATCGTCCTCGATGAAGGTGGAATCGTCGTCGCCGCCGTCGTCCTCGACTTCGACCTCAATGTCATCGTCAACCGTGTCCGGCAAATCGGCTTTTTTGCCTTGGGCCTCGGCATCGGCGTCTTCCAGCGAAACGAATTCGGCGCCAACATCGGCGGTCTCGAGTTCAGGCTCGGCTTCGGCCTTGGTGTCCACCCGCCCGCGCCCGGTCGCCACCGGGGCGATCGGCACGACCTCGCCGGTATACGGCGAGATCACCGGATCCTTGTTGAGGTCGTAAAATTTGCGGCCGGTCACCGGACAGACGCGCTTGGTACCGAGCTCTGGCTTTGCCACAGTCGCAGGATCCCTGAAGCTTTTTCGAATGAGCGGCTGAATTGGCGGGTCAGGCGACCGCTGTCAATACTCATTATCGTCGATTTTTCAGGTTTTGCGACCGGGCCGGATGACGCCGGAAAGGCCCCCATGCTAGGAGGGCGCGCCTTTTCGCCGGATTGACTGTCTTGAGCCATTCGCTGCCCCCGATGCCGCTGTCGTCGCGCCGCTCGCCCGCATTGAAGGGCCGCATCCGTGTTCCGGGCGACAAGTCGATCTCGCACCGCGCGCTCATCCTGTCGGCCATGACGGTCGGCGAGAGCCGCATAACGGGCCTGCTCGAAGGCGAGGACGTCATCAACACCGCCAAGGTCATGCGCGCCCTGGGCGCCACAGTGACGCGGACCGGCGACGGGGCCTGGTCGGTGCAGGGCGTTGGCGTCGGCGGCTTTGCGCCGCCGGCCGCACCGCTCGATTTCGGCAATTCGGGTACCGGGTGCCGCCTGGTGATGGGAGCGGTCGCGGGTTGTCCGGTAACGGCGGTTTTTGATGGCGATGCGTCGCTCCGCAAGCGCCCGATGCAGCGCGTGCTCGATCCGCTGAAGAGGATCGGGGCCCGTGTGCTTGATGTAGCGGAGGGCGGACGGCTGCCACTGACCGTGCAGGGCGCGCGCGACCCGATCCCGATCGAATACGCGGCGCCGGTGGCCTCCGCACAGCTCAAATCGGCGGTGCTGCTGGCGGGGCTGGCGGCGCCCGGCGAGACCACGGTGGTCGAGAAAGAAGCCACCCGCGATCACACCGAAAAGATGCTGATCCATTTCGGCGCACAGATACGGGTCGAGCCGATCGGCGAGCATGGACGCCGCGTCACGCTGAAAGGCCGGCCTGAACTCACGCCCGCGGCCGTTCAGGTGCCGGCCGATCCGTCATCTGCGGCGTTTCCGCTGGCCGCGGCGCTGATCGTGCCGGGTTCCGCGATTGTGCTCGAAGGCGTGATGATGAATCCGCTGCGCACCGGCCTCTTTCTCACCCTGCGCGAAATGGGCGCCGATATTGAGATGCTGTCGGCATCGAACGAGGGCGGCGAAGAGATGGCCGATCTGCGGGTGCAGGCATCGGCCCTGCGCGGCGTCGACGTGCCGGCAGAACGCGCACCTTCTATGATCGACGAATATCCGATCCTCGCGGTGCTCGCCTCGTTTGCCGAGGGCACGACCCGCATGCGCGGCCTTGCCGAATTGCGGGTCAAGGAGTCCGACCGTCTCGCCGCGACCGCGGAAATGCTGCGGGTGAATGGCGTCGGCGTCGCGGTCGAGGGGGACGACCTGATCGTGCACGGGAAAGGTCGCCCGTCCGGTGGCGGGATGGTTGCGACGCATATGGATCACCGGCTGGCCATGTCGGCCCTGGTCATGGGGCTTGCGAGCGACAAGCCGGTTTCGGTCGACGATGCCGCTTTCATCGCGACGAGCTTCCCCGGCTTCGTCGAATTGATGCGCGGGTTGGGGGCAGAGCTTTCGTGATTATCGCAATCGACGGGCCGGCGGCTTCCGGCAAGGGCACAATCGCCAAGCGTGTCGCCGCCCATTACGGTTTCAAGCATCTGGACAGCGGCCTTTTATATCGCGGCGTCGGCTTTGCGGTGCTCAGGGCCGGCAAGTTGAATGACCCCGCCGCAGCGGTTGCTGCGGCTCAGGGTTACGATCCTGACCGCTTTGCCGAGGACGATCTGAAGTCCGACGCGGTGGCTCAGGCAGCCTCGATCGTCGCTGCCATTCCCGCGGTCCGCGAGGCGCTGATCGCACTGCAACATGACTTCGCCCGGTGGAAGCCCGGCGTCGTCATCGACGGCCGCGATATTGGCACCGTGATCGCTCCGCATGCAGAGGTTAAGATTTTCGTAACAGCGACTCCGGAGGAGCGCGCACGCCGGCGCATTCTGGAATTGCGGGGCCGGGGCGAAAGTGTCGACGACGCGGCGGTGCTGGCCGATATCAAGGCACGGGACGAGCGCGACTCCAGCCGCGCGGTTGCGCCGCTGCGTCAGGCCGACGATGCGGTCTTGCTGGATACGACGCATTTGGATATACCCAGCGCCGTCCGGGCCGCCATTGACATTGTCGAGGCCGTTCGAGCGGGCCGAAGGTCGGCCTAACCGCCCTTCGTCGCTGGAGGAACCAGCCCGCTCCACCGCCTCTTCGGGTGGCCGAGGACGAAAGCCATCATCGTTCCGGTCGAACGGCATATCGCGCCGACCCGCCGCATTTGCGGCGGTGTCAAAGGTCTTGCGGGGGCCTTTGGCCCGTGCGTTCGGAACTTGTCTGATCCAACCCGGCGCCCGCAAACAGGAGACTTCATGGCCCAAGCTACAGCCAGTACACCGTCGCGCGAAGACTTCGCCGCGATGCTTGAGGAGTCCTTCACCCAGGGCAACCTGCATGAAGGTTCGGTGATCAAGGGAACAGTTGTCGGTATCGAAAAGGACGTCGCCATCATCGACGTCGGACTGAAGACCGAAGGCCGCGTCCAGCTGCGTGAATTTACCGGGCCGGGCCGCGGCAACGAGATCAAGATCGGCGACGAGGTCGAGGTTTACCTGGAGCGCGTGGAGAACGCGCTCGGTGAAGCGGTCCTGTCGCGCGACAAGGCGCGCCGTGAGGAGAGCTGGGGCAAGCTCGAAACTGCATTCAAGAACCAGGAAAAGGTTCAGGGCGTCATCTTCAACCAGGTCAAGGGCGGCTTCACCGTCGATCTCGACGGCGCCGTCGCCTTCCTGCCGCGCTCGCAGGTCGATATACGTCCGATTCGCGACGTCACGCCGCTGATGAACAACCCGCAGCAATTCCAGATCCTGAAGATGGATCGCCGCCGCGGCAATATTGTCGTGTCGCGCCGCACCGTGCTGGAAGAGACCCGGGCCGAGCAGCGTCAGGAGCTGGTGCAGAATCTCGAAGAGGGTCAGGTCATCGATGGCGTGGTGAAGAACATCACCGATTACGGCGCCTTCGTCGATCTCGGCGGCATCGACGGTCTCCTGCACGTCACCGACATTGCGTGGCGTCGCGTCAACCACCCGACCGAAGTGCTGAATATCGGCCAGTCGGTGAAGGTGAAGATCATCAAGATCAACCACGATACGCACCGCATCTCGCTCGGTATGAAGCAACTGCTCGACGATCCGTGGCAGGGCATCGAGGCCAAGTATCCGATCAACGGCAAGTTTACCGGCCGCGTCACCAACATCACCGATTACGGTGCGTTCGTGGAACTGGAGCCCGGCATCGAGGGCCTGATCCACGTGTCCGAGATGTCCTGGACCAAGAAGAACGTGCATCCGGGCAAGATCGTCTCGACCTCGCAGGAAGTCGAAGTGCAAATTCTCGAAGTCGATCCGGTCAAGCGCCGCATCTCGCTCGGTCTCAAGCAGACCATGCGCAATCCTTGGGAGGTCTTTGTCGAAAAGCATCCGCCCGGATCGATCGTCGAGGGCGAGGTCAAGAACAAGACCGAGTTCGGCCTGTTCCTCGGTTTGGACGGCGACGTCGACGGCATGGTCCATCTGTCGGACCTCGACTGGAAGCGTCCGGGCGAGCAGGTGATCGAGGACTACAAGAAGGGCGACATCGTCAGGGCGACAGTGCTCGACGTCGATGTCGAGAAGGAGCGGATCTCGCTCGGCGTCAAGCAGCTTGCAGGCGACCCGATGGAAGAGGGCGCGGCCGGCGAACTGAAGAAGGGCGACGTCGTGACCTGCGAGGTCATCGACGTCAAGGAAGGCGGCATCGATGTGAAGATCGCCGGCACCGATCTCGAGACCTTCATCCGGCGCGCCGACCTCGCCCGCGACCGCGGCGACCAGCGCTCGGAACGCTTCCAGGTCGGTCAGAAGGTCGACGCCCGCGTCACCCAGTTCGACCGCAAGACCCGCAAGGTCCAGGTGTCGATCAAGGCGCTGGAAGTGCAGGAAGAAAAAGAGGCGATCGCGCAATACGGTTCCTCGGATTCCGGCGCGACCCTCGGCGACATCCTTGGCACCGCGCTCAAGCGTGCGGGCGACAAGGAGAAGGCGGACTAAGTTCCGCCTGCGCGTCAGGTCCGGCGCAAGACCAGACAGGACGATGAATACAATTCGAACCCCCGGCGCCCGCGCCGGGGGTTCATCTTTTTGCCCTAGCCTGTGGTTACTTCTGCTTTGCCAACTGCAAAGGTTTGTCGGGTCAGGCGTAGTTTCCGGCGCTAGACTTCACCTTCATTCGAATCAAATAGGAGCGAAGCCATGTCGCTCGATTCTCGTCCGCTCGACGCGGACCAGATCGTGGATCGCCGAAGATTGCGGCGCAAATTGACGTTCTGGCGGGTATTGACCGTGCTCGTGGTCGTCGCCGCTATCGCATCCGTAGCCGCAATGTCGCGCGGCGACGCGTTTTCCTCGACGGTGGGTTCCGGCGCAATCGCACGGGTCACCATTTCCGGTTTGATCCGTGGCAATCAGGCGCGAGTCGAGGCAATCGAACGGCTGGCCAATTCCAACGCAAAGGCAGTCATCGTCCATATCGATAGCCCCGGCGGCACCACAGCGGGCTCCGAGCAGCTCTACGACGCCCTTCTGCGCCTCAAGGCCAAGAAGCCGATGGTGGTCGTGGTCGACGGGCTGTGCGCCTCGGGCGGCTATATTGCCGCGCTCGCGTCCGACCATATCATTGCACAGAGCGCCTCGCTGGTCGGATCGATCGGCGTATTGATCCAGTATCCGAATTTCACCGACCTCCTGAAGACGGTCGGCGTCAAGGTCGAGGACGTGAAGTCCTCTCCGCTTAAGGCCGCGCCGAATGGCTTCGAGCCGACCTCCCCGGAAGCACGGGCGGCTCTCGCGTCGATCGTCATGGATTCCTATGACTGGTTCAAGGATCTGGTCGGTAAGCGCCGCAGTCTTGAAGGCGAGGCCTTGGCAAAAGTCGCCGACGGACGCGTCTTTACCGGGCGCCAGGCGCTCGACCTGAAGCTGATCGACCAGCTCGGCAACGAGCAGACCGCGATCGCCTGGCTTGCCAAGGAAAAGGGTATCGACCCAAAAACCCCGGTGCGCAATTACAGCCTGCGCTCGCGGCTGTCGGAATTCTCGTTCCTGCACCTGACGGCGGTGTCGCTGCTCAATGCGGCCGGGCTCGACGGCTTTGCAAGAAGCCTGGAACAGTCCGGCGCCTTTGCGGCGGCGGAGCGGCTTAATCTTGACGGTCTGCTAGCGCTTTGGCACCCTTCGCCGGTCAATTAGGCGGCGGATGAGGTTAGCCTGTTATAGGGCCGAGCTTGCCGGCGCGCATACCGGGCGGCGCGGATGATCAAGTCGGATTTGGTAGCGAAGATTGCGGCGCAAAATCCGCATCTTTACCAGCGGGACGTCGAGAATATCGTCAACGCGATCCTGAACGAGATCACCGACGCGCTCGCCCGGGGCGACCGCGTGGAACTGCGCGGCTTCGGCGCCTTCTCCGTGAAGCATCGCCCGGCGCGTACGGGGCGCAATCCGCGTACCGGCGAGCATGTGTCGGTCGAGAAAAAGTCGGTTCCGTTTTTCAAAACCGGCAAGGAAATGCGCGAGCGGCTGAACCGAGAACAGCCGGCGTGAATTGTCGCCCGTTGCGGATGCTGGCCCGGGGTTTCCGGCAGGAAATTCTGCCGGCGGTCGCCTGTGACCACGGCAGCCGGTCGCGCAGACCCGAATCAGAGGTCCGGAGATCGCTGCGGGCAGGGCCAGCGCCCGGTAAAGTTGCTGTTCGTTCGGACGATATCAAATGATCCGCAAGGTCCTTTTCTGGTTGCTTCTCGTGCCGCTTGCCATCGTCATCCTGATGTTTGCGGTGGCCAACCGGGAACTCGTGACGGTGTCCTTTGACCCGTTCAACGAGACGATGCCCGCCGCGTCAGTTAGCGTCCCATTGTTTGTTCTGATCTTTCTGCTGGTCATTCTCGGCGTCATCATCGGCGGCTCCGCCGCCTGGCTCCGGCAGTCCGGCTATCGCCGCGCGGCGCGCCAGCACGATGCCGAAATGGCCGCGCTTCGCCGCGAGATCGAGACGCTCAATCGACGTCTCGACGAGCGGCTCGATCTGCCGGCCGCCGGCGAGGCTTCACGGCTTGCCTATCGCCCGGCCTCAAACGGCTGACCCACGAGCCCGTCATGCGGATCGTATCGGCGGACGACATCCAGAATGCGCTGACCTACCGGGCTCTGATCGATGCGCTCGACGAGGCCTTCCGGTCCGAGATCGCGGTGCCGGTGCGCCATCATCATACGATCCCGACCGAAGGCGCGGATGCCACGCTTCTCCTCATGCCCGCCTGGACTAGCGAAGGCGAGCGTTATCTCGGCTGCAAGATCGTCACCGTGTTTCCGGACAACGCTAAGCAGCAGCGTCCGTCTGTCTACGGGCAATATCTCCTGCTGTCGGGTGAAACTGGCGAGCCGCTGGCAATGATGGATGGTCGTACGCTGACTGCGTGGCGGACGGCTTGCGCGTCGGCGCTGGCTTCGCGTTATCTTTCGCGCGAAGACGCCGCGCATCTCGTGATGGTCGGTGCGGGCGCGCTGGCCCCACATCTGATCCGCGCGCATCTCAGTGTGCGTCCGATCAGGCGCGTGACGCTGTGGAATCGCACCCGCGCGCGGGCGGTGTCGCTCGGTTTTGGCATTGCCGTCGCCGGCATCGAGGTCGATGTCGCCGAGACTCTGGAGGAGGCGGTGCGCGACGCCGATATCGTCTCGTGCGCCACGCTGTCCACGCAACCGCTGATCCAGGGCGCCTGGCTGAAGAAGGGCGCCCATCTCGATCTGGTCGGCGGCTTCAACGCGAAGATGCGCGAGGCCGACGATCAGGCGGTGAAGCGTGCGCGCATTTTCGTCGATACGCGAGCCGGCGCGGCCAAGGAGGCTGGCGACATCGTGATGCCGTTGAGGAAGAAGATTATCGAGCCGAAGGCGATCAAGGGCGACCTGTTCGACCTCACCCGCGGCAAGGTCAAGGGACGCACATCCGCCTCGCAGATCACGCTCTTCAAGTCGGTCGGCACCGCGATCGAGGATCTCGCCGCCGCCATGATGGTCTGGAAGCAGCTTTCGGCCTGAGGGCGACAAAGCCGGCGGGCCGCGCTAGAACCGCCCGCCGATGAATACTCTGATCAAAATCTGTGGCCTGACCACGGCCCGTGCGCTGGACGCAGCACTCGACGAGGGCGCGGACTTTGTCGGCTTTGTGTTTTTTCCGCCGTCCCCGCGCCACGTGCCGCTCGATCTTGCGCGCGATCTTGGCGCTCGGGTGCAGGGCCGCTCGCAAAAGGTTGCGCTCACCGTCGATGCCGACGACGCCACCCATGACGCAATCGTGAAGGCGCTTCGTCCGGACATGCTTCAACTGCACGGACACGAGTCGCTTGAGCGGACCGCCGCGCTCAAGGCGCGATTTGGCCTGCCGGTGGTAAAGGCGATCCCGGTGGAGACGGCAGCCGACCTCGCCGCCGTCGATGGCTACGCGGCCATAGCGGAATGGCTACTGTTCGACGCCCGCCCCCCGAGGGATGCGAGCCGGCCCGGCGGGCTCGGGAAGGCCTTCGACTGGACCCTGCTGAATCAGCTTGATCCGGGGCTGCCCTTCATGCTTTCGGGAGGGCTTGAGCCGGGTAATGTCGGGCAGGCACTGGCGATCACCAATGCCCCAGGGGTCGATGTATCGTCCGGGGTCGAACGCCGGCCGGGTGCCAAGGATCCTGCCAAAATTGCTGCCTTCATCCGCGCGGTGCGTGCGGCGGATGCGGCGCGGATAAAGGGTGCGAGCGGCCTATGACTATACAGCAGCCGAATTCCTTCAGGACCGGACCGGACGAGCGCGGCCATTTCGGCATCCATGGCGGCCGCTTTGTCGCCGAGACGCTCATGCCGCTGATCCTCGATCTGGAGCGGGCTTACGCCGAGGCGAAAAACGATCCGGCCTTCCAGAAGGAAATGGACTATTACCTCGCCCATTTTGTCGGCCGGCCGTCGCCGCTGTATTTCGCGGAGCGGCTCACGGAGCATCTCGGCGGCGCGAAAATCTATTTCAAGCGTGAGGAGCTTAATCACACCGGCGCGCACAAGGTGAACAATGTGCTTGGCCAAATCATGCTGGCGCGCCGCATGGGCAAAACCCGCATCATCGCCGAGACCGGCGCCGGCATGCACGGCGTCGCCACCGCGACCTTGTGTGCGCGTTTCGGGCTGCCCTGCATCGTTTACATGGGCGCGGTCGACGTCGAGCGGCAGAAGCCGAATGTGTTTCGCATGAAGATGCTCGGCGCTGAAGTTGTGCCGGTCCAGTCGGGATCGAAGACGCTCAAGGATGCGATGAACGAGGCGTTGCGCGACTGGGTGACGAATGTCAGCGATACATTCTACTGCATCGGCACGGTCGCGGGCCCGCATCCCTATCCGATGATGGTGCGCGACTTCCAATGCGTGATCGGCAACGAGACCCGCACCCAGATGATGGAGGCGGAAGGCCGTCTGCCGGATTCGCTTGTTGCCTGCATCGGTGGCGGCTCCAATGCGATGGGGCTGTTTCACCCCTTCCTTGACGACAAGAATGTCGAAATCTACGGCGTGGAAGCTGCGGGTCACGGCATCGAATCCGGACAGCATGCGGCATCGGTCAGCGGCGGGCGGCCCGGCGTCTTGCACGGCAACCGCACCTATCTCCTGATGAATGAGGACGGCCAGATCAACGAAGCCCACTCGATTTCCGCGGGCCTCGATTATCCCGGTATCGGACCCGAGCATGCCTGGCTCGCAGATATGGGGCGTGTGCAGTTTCTCTCGGCGACCGACGACGAGGCGGTCGAGGCCCTGCAACTTTGTTCGAGGCTCGAGGGCATCATTCCCGCGCTGGAGCCAGCGCATGCGCTCGCACGCGTCACCGACATCGCCCCACAAAAGCCGAAGGATCATCTGATGGTGGTCAATATTTCGGGGCGCGGCGACAAGGATCTGGCGAGCGTCGCGGAATATCTGGGGACGGGAATCTGATGGCGACGCGCATTGATCGCAGATTTGCCGACCTTGCGCGCGAGGGCCGGGCCGGTCTCGTCACCTTCCTCATGGCGGGCGATCCGGATTACGACACCTCGCTTGCCATCGTGTCGGCGCTGCCTAGGGCCGGCGCCGATGTGATCGAGATCGGGATGCCGTTTACCGACCCGATGGCGGACGGTCCGTCTATTCAGGCGGCAGGCCTGCGCGCGCTCAAGGGCGGACAGACATTGGCCAAGACACTGCGGCTCGTGCGCGAATTCCGCAGGGGCGACGCGGAGACACCCGTCGTGCTGATGGGCTACTACAATCCGATCTATATCTACGGCGTCGAGCGGTTTCTCACCGATGCGATCGCGGCGGGCGTCGATGGACTCATCGTCGTGGACCTGCCGCCCGAAGAAGATGACGAGCTCTGCATTCCCGCGCTCAAGGCCGGGCTGAATTTCATTCGCCTCGCGACGCCTACCACGGACGACAAACGGCTGCCGGCGGTGCTCGCGAACACGTCCGGCTTTGTCTATTATGTGTCGATCACCGGCATCACCGGATCGGCGGCGCCAAATGCTGCGCGGGTTTCGGATGCGGTCGCCCGCATCAAACGCCATACGAAGCTGCCGGTTGCCGTCGGCTTCGGCGTCAAGACCGCGCACAACGCGCGCGAGATCGCCCAAGGGGCAGACGCCGTGGTGGTGGGCTCCGCGCTGATCGACCGGTTGAGTGCGAGCCTCGATACGGAGGGCCGCGCCACCGTCGATACGGTGAATGCAGTGACGCAGCTCGTTTCGGAGCTGGCCGACGGCGTGCGCTCGGTGCGGCGGGTCGCGGCGGAATAGGGTCATTCAAACAGTCATGGCAGGGCTTGTCCCGGTCATGCCGGTATTTATCTGAAGAAGATGTGGATGCTCGGCACGAGGCCGGGCATGACGTAGTCGGAAGGGGTGCATGAACTGGATTTCCAACGTCGTCCGCCCGAAAATCCGCTCGTTCCTGAAGCGGGAGACGCCCGAAAATCTCTGGATCAAGTGCCCGGAAACGGGACAGCTCGTTTTTTTCAAGGACGTGGAGGCGAACCAGTTCGTCATCCCAGGCTCCAATTACCATATGCGTATGGGTGCAAGCGCGCGCCTGAAGTCGATGTTCGACGGCGAGACCTGGCTCGATATCGGTATCCCAGAGGTGCCGGCTGACCCCCTGAAATTCCGCGATCAGCGCCGCTATGCCGACCGCCTCAAGGATGCGCGCACCAAGACCGGGATGAACGATGCAATCAAGCTCGGCTTCGGCCGGCTCGAAGGCATTCCGGTGGTGATCGGGGTGCAGGATTTCGACTTTATGGGCGGCTCGCTTGGCATGGCCGCGGGCGAGGCGATCATCAAGGGTATCGAAACCGCGGTCGAGCGCGGCACGCCGTTCATTCTTTTTGCGGCCTCGGGCGGGGCGCGGATGCAGGAGGGCATCCTGTCGCTGATGCAGATGCCGCGCACCACCGTCGCGGTCGAAATGCTGCGTGAAGCCAAGAAGCCCTATATCGTTGTTCTGACCAATCCGACCACCGGCGGCGTCACCGCCTCATACGCAATGCTCGGCGACGTGCATATCGCCGAGCCCGGTGCACTGATTGGATTTGCTGGTCCTCGCGTCATCGAACAGACCATCCGCGAGAAGCTGCCACCGGGTTTCCAGCGTGCCGAATATCTCAAGGAACATGGCATGGTGGACATGGTGGTGCACCGGCACGAGATGCGTGCAACGCTGGCGCGCATTTGCAAGCTTCTCACCAAGGCCTCTCCTAATGCGGGCCGTGCCAGCCTCCCGGCAGCCGCGGTCGCACAGGCTTGACCGCTTTTTCCGTTCACCGCCTCAAAAGCAGGAATCCGGCGTTTTTCCAGAACTTCGCTTTCGCGGGGACGAATGGTCCATGATATTCAGATCGTCATGTCCGGCCTCGACGACATCCTCGCGCGCTTGCTCGCGCTGCATCCGAAGCTGATCGATCTGTCGCTCGATCGGATGTGGCGGCTGCTGGAGCGGCTCGGTCATCCGGAACGCAACCTGCCGCCGGTGATCCACGTTGCCGGAACCAACGGCAAGGGCTCCACCATCGCATTCATGCGCGCCATCCTGGAGCAGGCCGGGCACCATGTGCATGTCTATACCTCGCCGCATCTGGTGCGCTTTAACGAGCGCTTCCGGATTGCAGCCGAGGGGGGCGGCAAGCTGGTTGGCGATGCCGAATTGCGGGCCACGATAGAGGAATGCGAGCGCGCCAATGGCGGCGAACCGATCACCGTGTTCGAAATCACCACGGCCGCCGGCCTGTTAGTGTTTTCGCGCCATCCGGCCGATGTGCTCCTGCTCGAGGTGGGGCTCGGCGGACGGCTTGACGCCACCAACGTGGTCGACGCGCCGCTGCTCAGCGTCATCACACCGGTTTCGCTCGATCATGCCGAATATCTCGGCGACACGATCGAGAGCGTCGCCGCGGAGAAGGCCGGTATCCTGAAGCGCGGCGTACGCGCGGTGATCGCGCCGCAAAGCGCGGAGGCGAGGGCAGCGATTGCGCGCGCGGCGGAGCGGTTGCGCGCTCCACTCTTGATCGCAGGTGAAGACTGGAATTTCAGCGAGGAGCATCGCCGCCTCGTTTACCAGGATGACAGCGGCCTGCTCGATCTGCCGGCACCAAAGCTTGCCGGACGGCACCAGTTCGTGAATGCGGCGGTTGCGGTCGCCGCATTGCGCGCCTCGGGCCTGAAGATCGCCCCCGGCGATTATGAAGCGGGTCTCGTCAAGGCCGATTGGCCGGCCCGCATGCAACGGCTGACGCAAGGCCATCTGGTGCGGCTCGCGCCGCCCGGCAGCGAGCTCTGGCTTGACGGCGGGCACAATCCGGACGGCGGCCGTGCCGTGTCGGCGGCTCTGGCCGATCTCGAGGAGCGAGCGCCGAAACCGCTTGTCATGGTCGTCGGTATGCTCGGCACCAAGGATTTCGAAGGCTATCTGCGGTGCTTTGGTGGGCTCGCGCAGCGTCTTTATGCGGTGCCAGTGCCGGAAGCGGAGCGCAGCGTTGCGCCTTCGCAGATTGCGGAAGCCGCTGAAAGGGGCGGCATCCCGGCGCAGGCCGCGTCAAATGTCGAGGAAGCGCTTTCGGCGATCGCCGCGGTGTCGCAGGATGCGCCGCCGCGCATCCTGATCGGCGGCTCGCTTTATCTCGCGGGCGACGTGCTCCGGCGCAACGGTACGCCGCCGGAATAACCGTCTCTCCAAGCTGACACGGCCGGCCTTCCGGCCGGCCGTTCAATCAATCCTGGATATGCGCCTCACACCGCGGCGCTGATCCACTGCTCCAGTTTCGCCTTGGGTGCCGCGCCGACCTGGCGGGAGGCGAGTTCGCCATTCTTGAAGATCATCAGCGTTGGGATCGACATGATGCCGTATTTCGACGCTACGCTCGGATTCTCGTCGACATTGAGCTTCACGATCTTCACCTTGTCGCCCATGGCGTTCTGGATCTCGTCCAGCGCAGGCGCGATCATGCGGCAGGGGCCGCACCATTCCGCCCAGAAATCGACCACGACGGGGCCGCTGGCTTTCAGGACTTCAGTCTCGAAAGTCGCGTCCGATACCTTTCCAACGGCCATGTCTCACCTTTCGAATCTTGGGGGGTGTTCAGTTGGTCCGCCGAAACTAGGAACCCCCCCTGCCGGGGTCAAGCCTGCGTCACCCTCGGGTGAGGGTTGCAAGTTCCGCATCCAGCGCCTCCGGCGGCAGCTCCATTGCGGTCGCGGTTTCGGTCCAGATCAGAACCGCGCGCACGTTCCTTCCGGGATAGATCCGCTGCAGAAGCGCACGATAGAGCGCGAGCTGGCGGCGGTAGGCGGGCGGCACTGCGTCGAGGCCGGCCGGCGGCGACCGGTTGGTCTTGTAGTCCGCGATCAGGACTTCGCGATCCGTGACCGCAAGGCGGTCGATCTGGCCGGTGACCGCGTAAGGCGCGCCGCCCTCGCGCGGGAGGGTGCCGGTCAGCGGCACCTCGGCGCGGCTGCCCGGCGCAAACAGCGCGGCAAAGCGTGCATCCCCGAGCAACGCCAAGGCTTCGGCGGCGACAGCCGCACAATCATCCTCCGTGAGATATCTTCTATTGCGGCGCAGATAATCCTGCGCTGCCGCGGCGCGATGCTCGGGCGGGATATCGGGCAGCGACTGGATCAGCCGATGCAGCAACAGCCCGCGTTCGAGCGCCTGTTTGCGCTCGCTTTCGCCGCCCCCGGGCCGCCATTCGGATTCGTCCGTCTCCGACGGTTTGATCGTGAGCGGGCGCTGCTTCTCTGCGGCGGCGGGTACCGCGATCCAGTCCGGCATCGGTGCTTCGCTGCGCGCCGGCTCGTCCTTGCGCGGCTCCGCCAGCGCAAGAACATCCTTGCGCAGCCGCCGGATCATGGTGCCGTCCTGGTCCTCGGACGGGATTTCGATGGTCGGCCCCGCTTCGCCGCACAGGGCATCTGCGATCAGTTGGTACCAGCAGCCGTCCGGAATGCTGGGGTTGCCGTCCTTATTGGGCTTCGGCGCCGTGCCGCAGATCACCAGCCGCTGCTCGGCGCGCGTCATCGCGACATAAAGCAGCCGCTTGTGCTCGTCGATATTGGCCTGCTGCGCGCTCGCTCGTGCGACGCCGACCAGTGCAGGATCGGTATCCTTCGCCTTTGCCCAGACCAGGCCGCCGCCCTGGCCAAGCTGCACTTCAAGAAGTCGTAACGGCTTGTAGCCTTGGGGCCGCGTCGTGGTGTCAGCGAGGATCACGGTATGCGCCTCGAGACCCTTGGCGCCATGAACCGTCATCACCCGCACTTCATTGCGCGCGATCTCCATGTCACGCTTCACTTCGGCCTTCGCCGCGCGTAGCCAGGCGACGAAACCTTGCAGCGTCGGGGTTTCGCGGCGCTCATATTCGAGGGCAAGATTGAGAAACTCGTCGAGCGCGTCGCTGGCTTCGGGGCCGAGCCGCGCGAGCATGCGTTTTCGCCCGCCACCGGCGCCGAGGAGGCGCGCATAGAAGGTGAAGGGACTGTCGCGCAGGGCCGCGTCGGTGAGCACCGTCAGCTGCGCGGTCGCCTCGGCATAGTCGGCTGCCTTGCCGAATAACGCCTTGCGCAGCGAGTGCGGCCCGCGATCATGGGCAATCGCGAACAGGTCCTGTTCGCTCAGTCCGAAAAGCGGACTTTTCAGAACCGACGCCAGCGCCAGATCGTCCTGCGGCAAGAGCAGCGCATCGGCGAGCGCGATCAGGTCCATTACTGCGATGTGATCGAGCAGGATCATGCGGTCGGCGCCCGCGACCGCGACATTCTCCGACTTGAGCGCGCGGATGATCGCCTCGAAGAGCGGGCCGCGCTGGCGAACGAGGATCAGCACGTCGCCGGGCCGCGTGCCTGCGGCCTGCCAGAGCTTCACATGCGCGGCGATCTTCTTGGCGAGCTTGACCTGCTGGCTCTGCTCTGAGGTCTGATCGAACGGCGCATCCCAGCCTTCGATGTCGTTCTTGGTGTCCGGCAGAACCAGCGGCCAGACATCGACATGGCCGGGCAGCTTGTCAGGCAGCGCCGCATGTACGGTCCTTGTCTTGTCGGACGACAGGCCGTCATAGGCTTGCTCGCGGGAAAAGACGATGTCGACCGCCTGCAATATGATTTCGCCGGACCGGAACGAGGTTTGCAGCTTGACATCGCGCCATTCGAGCTGCGCCGCCTCGAAATCCTGTCTGAAGGCCTTCTGCATCGCGCCGAATTTCTCCGGCGCCGCGCCCTGGAAGGAAAAGATCGACTGCTTGTCGTCGCCGACCGCGAAGATGGTGCGCTTCGCCGCGCGCGCGCCTGCGCCGGCGGTGAATTCCGACACCAGCGTGCGGACGATCTCCCACTGTTTGGGGCTGGTATCCTGGGCCTCGTCGATCAGGAGATGATTGAGTCCGAGGTCGAGCTTGTAGAGCACCCAGGCCGCCGACGAACGCGCGAATAGGGCCAGCGTGCGATCGATCAGATCGTCATAGTCGAGCAGGCCGCGTTTTGCTTTATCGCGGCGGTAGCGCACGATCACCTCATGCGCCACCGTGATCAGGGCGCTGGTACGGTCCCGGCATTGCGCCGCGCGCAGGCGGTCGAGCAGGGCGCAGACGCGTGCCTGTTCAAGTTCCAGCCGCCCCGACCAGTCCGGATGCGCGTTGCGCAGCGTTCTGCTGACAAGATTTTTTCTGGGCTCGCGCTCCTTGGTGCAGAAAAGCTGCACATACGTTTCGCTTTGCGCGTCTTTCGACGCGGTCAGTGCCGCGATAAGCGCGCCGGCGCGCTCGGCATAGCTCTTGCCACCTGCCCCGAGAACCGCTGCCAGCTCTCGCCAGCAGCCTGGCTCGAATGCTGCCTCCGACAAGATGCGATCTCCAATCGCCTCGGCGCTCTCGGCTGTGCTCACGTCCAGTGCCGCCGAAAGCTCCGCAATCGCCGCATCGACCGAGCCGGTGCGCGCGATCCATGCCTCGATCGCATCGCGCTTCGCCACAGCCTCCGTAACCAGTTCGCGAAAGGTCTGGTCGGCCGCAGCTTTGATGGCGTCTGCGAGCGCTCGACCGATCGCCGAATCCGCGCGGGCCGCGCCTTCGAGCAGGACCTCGAGCGTGATCGTCTCGAGCATCTGCGTTTGCGTGGTGTCGTCGAGTACTTCGAAGGCCACGCCGACATCGGCCTCGAACGGAAACTGGTGCAAAAGGCTGGTGCAGAAGGCATGGATAGTCTGCACCTTCAGGCCGCCCGGCGTTTCCAGCGCCAGTGCAAACAGCCGCCGCGCGCGCGTGCGCAGCGAAGCGTCCGGGATCAGCCCGATGCTGCGGATTTCATCGTCGAGGCCTTCGTCGTCGAGCGCGGTCCACGCCGACAGCGTGTTGAAGACGCGCGTCGCCATATTGGCGGCAGCGGCCTTGGTGAAGGTGATGCAGAGAATCTTCGCCGGGTCCTCGCCGCGCAGCAGCAGCTTGATGACGCGCTGGGTCAGCACATGGGTCTTGCCGGAACCGGCATTGGCCGAAGCCCAGGCCGACACTGCGGGGTCGGACGCCGCGTGCTGCGGCTTGACCACATGGTCGGGCGGCCGCTTTTTGGTGGCGGTGCGCGTGCTCATGCCGGTATGTCCGGATCGGTTTCGCCGCCGGTCGCCGACCATTCGCGCACGCGGGCCAGGTGATCGTAATCGCCATAGGTGCGCCCGACCCACATCGGCCGCCAGAAGGAAATATAGGGCGTCTCCTCGGCTGAGAATCTTTCGACAAGCTCCTCCAACTTCGCGAAAGCTTGATCGGCTGCCGTGTCGAGCGTCAAATTTTCGAAGTCACGCGGCGCCGTCTCGCCGCCGGGATCGCCGCCGCTTAGGCGCAGGTACAAAAGCTCAGACACCGCGCCGCCAGAGGGCACATTTTCAAATGTGCCGTGACGCAGGATCGTTGCCTGCAGCGTGAGCTGCGGCGCAAAGCCGACGCGCACCTCCTTCGGTGATGGCGGCCGACCGGTCTTGTAATCCAGCACGGCGAAGCTGCCGTCCTTGCGCAATTCGATCCGGTCTGCGCGTGCCGTAAGCGTGAAATCAGGCGTAACCTCGAGCTTGCCATTCACTTCGGCATAGACAGACTGCACGTTGGTCCGGCGTTCGCGCTCCCATTCCACGAACCAGTGGGCGATGCGCTCGAATCGCGGCCACCAGAACGCTTTTGCTTCCGGAAAATCGTCGAGTTTGGCGAAGGCCTCGCGGCCCAAAGCCAGCAATTCGCCCAGCGGATCGGCCGGCAGGCCGCCGGCGAACTTTGCCGTGAAGTCGCCGATGGCCTGATGGATCACGGTGCCGCGGTCGCGCGCGCCGGGCGGCGTATCGACCGGATCAAGCGGCTGCAGCTTGAGGATATGCTTGGCGTAGATGGTGTAAGGGTCGCGCAGCCAATGCTCGATGTCGGTGACCGGCAGCTGCTTCGGCCGTACTGCGACTGGGGGACGCGGCTCCGGTCGCGGTGCCGCCTTGATTGCGGCCGGGCGGTCCAATGCCCGCGCCCAGTCGACATAGTCCGCGCCGCGCGCTTTCACCTGCGACCACATGTCAGCGCCGGCGACGGCCGCGAGCCTTTGCACGAAGCGCGACATCACGGTCGGCGAACCCTCGCGCTTTGCCGCGAAGGAGAGAATGACGTCGCGCGCACCGAGCGCCTGTACGAAATCATGCGCCGACAATCCGATCCGGCGTTCCGGAAGGTCGAGGCCGAGTTGCTGGCGCATCGGACGGTTGAGCCAGGGATCGTTACGCGGCTCCGGCGGCCACACGCCCTCGACCAGACCGGCCAGCACCACCCGGTCCGCCTGCTGCAGACGCGCCTCAAGCGGACCATAGATGCGCACCCGCGCGCCAGGATCGCCGGGTCTGCGCACCATGCGCTCCGATGCAGCCGCGCGAAACAGGCCCGCATAGTCACGCAACGCGACCGCGATCTGCGCCGCTTCGACGGAAGCCGACATGGTCGCGAACAGAGCGTCGAGTGCCGCACCGTCGCGGCCGGCAAAAGCTGCGGGTTCGGATTGATGATCGCGCGAGAGCGCCGCGACCACGGACCGGTGCCGTGTTGCAATGTTGTTCAGTGAAGCGTTCTTGCGCAGCTCCGCGAGCGGAGCAAGGGCGGGCGTCAGACTGGCGATCAGCTCTGCTGCACCGTCGAGATCGCGGTCGGAGAGCCAGCGCCGGGGATCGCGGCGATGCAAGGTCTCGCGTTCTGCGCGCAGGCTTTGCAGAGCGTGGTCGAGACCTTGGGCTCCCGCGCGCGGCCGCGGTCCGCGCAGGATCGCACGCTCCAACGTGGCGACTGCGGGGCGCAGCGAGCCGGAATGCCCGCCGAGCCGGCAGAGCGGATGTTTCAACAGCGCCAGCAGCGGAACGGGCTCGCAGCCGCCGAGCGCCACTTCGGCCGCAAGCCGCGCGAAAATGCCGGCAGCCGTGTCGGGCAGGGGATCGCCGCCGGAATCGTCGACCGGCACATTCCAGCGTTCCAAAGCCGCAAGCACGCGACGGGCGAGTGCGCGGTCCGGCGTGATCAGCGCTGCGGTGCGATGCGCGCTTTCGGGCGTCCCGTCGCTCACCGTCTCGCGCAGCGCCAGCGCCACCGCCAGCGCCTCGATCTCGCTGATCGGCGCTTCGATCAGGGCGATGCCATCGAATCCGGCCGCTTTTATCGCCTCAAAGACGTCGTCCTTGAGGGTGTCGCGCCAGCGGTCGGTCGCCTCGGCCGGCCGCATCGCTTCGGAGGCGAGACGCTCGCGGCCATGCGCGGCGGCGGCTGCGAGCGTTGTCACGTCGCGGCGCTTGACACCGAGGCCCTGGAGAAAGGCGTGCATGGAAAATTGCGGGTGGCCGGGTGCGGGATTTCTGCCCTCGCCCCCGCCGATGCTGTCCCAGGACTCCTCGTCGAGATCGGTGTCGAGCCCCGGCAGCACCACCGCGCCGTTTTGCAAGGATGCGATGGCTGCCAGAAGCTTTGCGGTCGACGGCATCGAGGCGGTGGAGCCCGCAGCAATCACCGGGCCGGTGACGCCGCGTTGCAGGCGCTCGGTCTCCGCATCGATCAGTGCGTCGCGCCGCGCGGCGGCGTCCATCAAGCCGTTTTCTTTGAGATGATGCGGCCAGGTATCGCGAACGATCGACAGAAATTTCAGGGTTTCGCGGAAATACGGATCCAAGTCCTCGGGCACGAGGCCATCGAGCTTCGACCACGCGACATTGCGCGTGATCATGTCGTCCTGCAGCCGCGCGAGTTCGCCTGCCATGGCAAATGCCGCCTCCGGCGAATGCGCGATCACCAGCGGTTCGCCTTTGCGCCTTTCCAGTTCGGCCCAGTGCATGATCAAGCGCGTCAGCACCGCCTTGCGTTCGAACGAATCCATCGCTGGCGACAACGACAGCCGCTCGCCCGCCAGCGGCCCGCCGGCGAATTCGGCGAAAACGATCTCGTCTTCGTCGATATCGCCCAGTGGCACGAGGCGCGGCAGAAGCACGGCTTCGCCGCCGAGCGCCTGAAGAAACACGTCCTGTGCCAGCCGGCAGGCGCGGCGGGTGGGCAGATAGAGCGTCGCCTGAGTCAGTTCCATCGGATCGTCCGAAGCCGGAAATCCATGGACCAGCCGCCCCGCCAGCAACGCCTCGATCAGCGCGGGCAGGAACGGCACGGAGGACGGGATCGTGAACAGGCAGGATGTGGGGTTGAGCATTCTTTCTCGGCCGACATGCCCGCACGTGTCGCGAGCGTCCACGTCTTGACGCCACTTTGAAGAAACGGGGATGGCCGGGTCAAGCCCGGGCATGACGACGCTTTGCCGCTATGCCGCGCTCTGTAAAATCGCGCGCTCTGCCAGCGCAATGGCGTCGGGCGTGCCGACATGCATCCAGATGCCGTCGAGCCGCAGCCCGAACAACCGCTCCGCTTCCGCCGCCTCATTGAACAGGCGGTTGAGCGAAAACGGACCTTGCGGGGCATTCCTGAACAGCGCGGGCGAGAAGATCGCGGCACCGGCATAGACGAAGGGAGTCACTTCGCGTTCGGCGCGGGGACGAAGCCGCCCGTCGGGCGCCATCGCGAAATCGCCGCGTCCCGCATAGCCGATGCTGGTCGCGGACGGCGCCAGCAGCAGCAGCGCATCCATGCGCGCCGGATCGAAGGCGGCGGCGAGGCGCTGCAGGTTGCTGCGCGTGCCGTCGAGCCAGATGCTGTCGGAATTGACGAGGAGAAACGGTGCGTTGCCGAGCAGCGGCAGCGCCTTGACTACGCCGCCGCCGGTATCCAGCAGGCTGTCGCGTTCGTCCGAAATCAGGATGCGCGGCGTGGTCCGTTTCGCGACATGCGCTTCGATCTGGTCGGCGAGATAATGCACATTGACCACGACGGTCGCGACCCCGGCCTGCGCCAGCCGGTCCAGCACGTGATCGAGCAGAGGGCGGCCCGAGACCTCCACAAGCGGTTTGGGTTTGGTATCGGTCAACGGCCGCATGCGCTCGCCGTACCCGGCCGCAAGCACCATCGCCGTCTGCGGAACGCCTTGCGCCATGCGAATCAGTCCCCCAACCGCCCCTTATTGTCATGGCGGCCTTCGGCGCGGCAATGACGGTGTCGGATCGGCATATCACAGCCCGTCAAAGGCGGGCACGTTATCTCCGTACCATGCCGAGAGATCGGACAGCGCCGGATGCTTCAGCGAGCGCTGCAAATAGCGCCATACGCGCGGCATATGACGCAGATATTGCGGCTTGCCGTCCCGGCGGTCGAGGCGCGCGAAAATGCCCAGCACCTTGGTGGCGCGCTGGGCCGCCATGACCGCATAGACGGCGCCGAATCCTGCCGGGTCGAAGGTCGCGTCGGTCTCGCCGCGCCTGCGCACATAACGGGCGAAGAGCTCGCGCTCCAGGACTTGCGGGACGTCGACCCGCGCGTCCTGCAGGAGCGACGCAACGTCGTAGCCGGCCGGTCCGGTCACGGCATCCTGAAAATCCAGCAGGCCGACGCGCCGGTAGCCGTCGCGGCCGGGCAGCCAGATCAGGTTGGGAGAATGGAAGTCGCGCAGCACCCAGGTCTGCTGTCCGTCCAGCGCGGGCTTCAGTGCAGCAAGCCAAAGCCGCCGGAATTCGGCGCGACCCGCCTCGTCGATCCCGAGGCCATGATGGGGCACATACCAGTCGAGCAGCAGTTCGGCCTCGATCAGGAAGGCCTCCTTGTCATAGGCGGGAAGCGCATAGGTGGTGCCGTCCGACACGGGGAGCAAGGCCGGCACCTGTTTGGCATGCAGCGCCGCCAGAAGATCGGCGGCCTCCATATAGCGCGCTTCGATCGGGACGGGCGGTGATCCCGACACGAATGCCTCGGCGCCGAAATCCTCCACCAGCAGAAATCCTTTGACGAGGTCGGCGGCATAAATCTCCGGCGCCGAGAAGCCGAGCGCGCGCAGGCCATCTGCCATCGCAACAAAGGGCCGCACATCCTCTGCGAGATGCGCGATCGCGCTATAGGGCTTGCCGTCGCGGACCGCCGGGCCGTCTGGCCGGCGCGGCGCATTCATCAGGATTGCGCTTTTGTCCTCGAGCAGCACGCGCTCGTAAACGCGCGTCGAGGCGTCGCCCTGCATGCGCCATCGTTCGGCATATGCGTATCCGTTCTCTTGAAGAAACGTGCGCAGTGCTGCGATACGCGCCACCCGCCCCGCAAGCTTGCCATGGCCGGTGACGCAGACGTCGCGCCATGTGTCGCCGCGCGCAGGCGCCAGCGCGAAGGCGATGTCGATGCGGTCCGCCGGCAGCCATGCCCTGGCGCGATCGGGCCATTCCATTAGCACCACCCCGCTTGCTGCGATGTCGTCGAGACCGAGTTCGGCGAGTTCGCTCGGGTCCGACAGCCGGTAAAGATCGGCATGCGCCAGCATGAAGCGCGGCAATTCGTAGATCTGCATCAGGGTGAAGGTCGGGCTCGGTACGACCAGATCGGCGTCGCCCGCAAGATACCGGATCAGCGCGCGGGCGAAGGCAGTCTTGCCGGCACCGAGATCGCCCGATAGCGTGACCAGATCCCCAGGCTCCAGGGCGTTGGCGATCTCCACGGCGAAGCGCTGCGTGGCCTGCTCGTCCGGAAGTGCGACAGTGAAGCCCGATTGCGTAATAGCCGACATCGCGCGCCGTTGGTCAGGCCGCCGCGATTTTCTGTTGCGCCGGCGGATGGATGGGGAAGGTGCAGGTGACTGTGGTTCCCTGCCCCACTGCGGACACGATATTCACGCTGCCGCCATGCAGTTGCACGAAGGAACGGACGATCGCAAGCCCGAGTCCGGCACCGCGATGTTGCGATCCCAGCGGATGGCTCTCGAACCTGTCGAAAACCCGGTCGGTCATCTCGGCAGGAATTCCGGGGCCTTGATCGGTCACAGTGAAGACGATTGTTTTCTCGTTGCGTTCGGCATGCAGGCGGACGGCGCCGCCCTTCGGCGAGAAGCCGACCGCATTGGATAGAAGATTATAGAGTACCTGCCGCACCCTCCGTTCGTCGCCGGAAAAAGTTCCGATCGCCTCGGGCTCGGCATCGATGGCCAGCGTGATATTGTCATTGACAAGCCGGTCGCGGATTCCGGCCGCCGCAGCGTCCATGGTCTTGCGGATATCGACCGGTCCGAGATTGAGCGTCATCGCGCCGGCGTCGATGGTCGCAAGGTCCAGAATGTCGTTGATCAGGGTGAGGAGGGCGTTGGTCGATACTGTAATATAGCCAAGATATTCCTCCTGCCGTGCGGTCAAAGGCCCAGTCGCCGGGTCGCCGAGGAAATGCGCGAAGCCGATGATATTGGTGAGCGGTGAGCGCAACTCGTAGGAGACGTGCTGGAGGAAGTCGATCTTGACGCGGTCGGCGGTTTCCAGCGCCTCGTTTCGCTCGCGCAGCGCGCGCTCAACATTCACGGTGTCGGTGATGTCCTGGAAGGTCACGAGCGTCGCCCCGTCCGGCAGCGGCAGGGTGGCGAGATCGACGATGCTGCCGTCGCGCCGTTCGAGGCGTCCTTTGACCGCGTCGCGCTGACCGATTGCGGTGACGGCGGTGCGCAATGCGCGCATGGTCTGGTCTTCCGGCTGAAGCGGCGCGCACCAGGCGATCACCGCCTCGATATGCGGGCGTTCGGCGAGGGCCTCTTCCGGCAATTTCCACAACTGCTGGAAAGCCGGGTTATAGAGCCGCAGCCGTCCGTCGCTTGCAAAGACCGCGACCGCTTCGGCGAGATTGTCGAGCGTCTCGCCCTGAACGCGGATCAGCGCATCGAATCTTCGTTCGAGGTCGAGCCGCTCGCTGACGTCGTCGAACAGATAGGTGACGCCCCCTTCAGTATTGGGCGTGGTGACGACGCGCAGCGTTCGTCCGTCGGGCAGATGCCACAGATCTTCGCGTGATTCCAGGGTACGATAAGCCTCGTGAAGCTGGTTCTTCCAGATGCGAAAATCCTGCTGTTCCGGCAGTTTGCGCGCCGCACGCAGCCGGTCGAGAATTGCTGAATCGGTGGGGCTTTGATCGAGAAAGGACGAATCCAGATCCCAAAGCGCGCGATAAGCCTCGTTGTAGAAGCGCAGCGTCTGGCCCGCGCCGAAAATGGCCACGCCGGTCGCCAGTTGATCCAGTGTGCGGCGATGGCCATCGACCATGCGGGCTATGTCGTCGCGCAGAGTCTCTACCTCCGTCGCATCGATGCCGACCGCAGCGCTGCCGGACGGCGTCGGCACCTCAACGACGTCGAACATGCGCCGCGCCCCGGCGATGACCGCGGGAACGCGTCCACGATACGGCGTACCATCCTCGCGCATGCGCGCTGCGTCGTCACGGGCGGATTTGTCGAGCAATTCGAGATTGCGTTCGACGGCCTCCGTGGCGTCGCGCGCTTCGACCGCGCTTGCATAGGCGGCGTTGACGAAATCGAGGCGGCCCTCCTGATCGCGCGCCCAGACCGGGAAGGGCAGGGCATCGATCAGCGTGCGCAGTGCGATCATGTCGCCAACAAGCCTCTGGTGCCTCGCGGAGAGGGTCATCAGCTCGCCTTTGAAGCCGCTGACGTCGCGTAGCCGCATCACCGCACGCCCGCCGATGGCGCGGCCTTCGGCCTCGATAATTTTGCCGCCGAGCGTGGTCAGGGGCATAGCGAACGCTTCGCCATCGTCGCGCAGTCTCTCGACGGCCGCTTCGAGGCGTTGAACCTGATCGGCAGCCAGCCAGGAAGCGAATGCCAGAACACGCTGCGGCATGGTCGCCTGCGTGACGATCGTGACATCGCCGGAAATATCAGGCTGGTCAGAGCCGGCCGCCCAGGCCACGACGATTTGCGGCTCCGACAGCAACAAAGCATTGATCCGATCGACTTCGGCGGTCAGCGCCGCAATCTCGCGCCGCGCTTCGCCGTCTGCGGCTGCTGCGCGTTGCCGGGCTCGCAGCAGCATGATCGCGGTGACCACCGCAAACAGCATGACGCCGAGGACGAGCGCCAGAACTGCGATTTCATGGCGATCAAGGCTGGCGAATACGCTCAGAAAATGGTCGATCGGCATCGTATCCCGCACAGAAGATGCGGCGATCGCCGTCGCCGGCCACAGCGCACCGAGCGCGCCGAAACATCCGCGCAGCAGCGGATCGGCGCTGCGAAGGCCGCCGGTCGACCAAATCATTCGCGCCTACCCATTTCCCCCAAATGACGACACGTCGCCAGACCGGTAGTCCGGAGCAAAGCCTGTACTGACGTGGACGCAAACGAGCGGACCGCGCGGCGCGGTCCGAATCGGTCGACTTTACCCTCAAGGAGAGTCGCGCGTTAAGAGTCCAGACCGTGAACGGCAGGGGTGTGGCCGCGTTCGGCGTGATTTTCTGCCCGCTTCACCAATTCGTCGAGATGTATGGTCGAGAGCGCGGCCGCGAAAGCTCGCTCGGCCTGAGCGAGCGCCGGCAGCACCACATCGCCCACCAGCCGCGAGCCGGGAATATGCGAGCCAGGCGAATCGTCCACAGTCCCGGCAGCGCGCAGGATTTCGTTCGCGGTAATTTTTTCGGTCTTACGACCAAGTTCATAGCCGCCCCGTGGACCACGCACTCCGCGCAGGATACCCTCATGCACGAGTGCCTGCAGTACCGGCTCCAGATGGCGGGGCGGAAGGCCATGCCTGGACGCTAGGGCTTTGGCAGAGACCGGGCGGGTATCCGAGTTGAGCGCTACGTCGATGACCGCTGCGATGGCCAGGATGCCTTTTCGCGACATCAGCGGCATTCCAATTTACTCACCGTTAGTGTGTTTATGATGCATAACGGTAGTAAATTACATAATCGTGTCTACCCTTTCGACGCGGAATTGACACTTTTTGCGCCCGTCGAACCGAATCCGCCAGCTCCCCGGGCCGTTTCGTCAAGGTTTTGAACAATCCGCAGGCCAATCGTTGCGATAGGCGCAATGACAAGTTGCGCTATACGCATACCGCGATCAATCGCGAAACGCTGTTTGCCGTGGTTGATGAGGACGACGTTCACCTCCCCGCGATAATCCGAATCGATCGTGCCGGGCGCGTTCAGCACCGTAACCCCAAATTTTGCGGCCAGCCCCGACCGGGGGCGAACCTGGCCCTCCGTACCGAGAGGCAGAGCGATCGCGATGCCGGTCGGGACCATGGCATAGGCGCCGGGCTCGAGATGCAGCGTCTGGTTATCGGGAATGGCGGCCAGCAGGTCGAGACCGGCCGCGCCGGCCGTCTGATAGCTGGGGAGCGGCAGACCTGCACCGTGGGGGAGCTGCACGACCTTAATTTCGATGTCTGTCACGTCCGGCTCTCTTTGAGCGCGGCCGCCACCCGGGCGATCAGGCTGCGGGCGACGTCGTCTTTGGATTGGGGCGGCCAAGACTCCACGCCGCCGGCGGCTACAAGGTGGACAGTGTTGCGATCGCCTCCCATCACGCCGCTTTCGGGCGAGACATCATTGGCCACGATCCAGTCACAGCCCTTTCGCTCAAGTTTTTCCTTGGCGTGATCGATCACCTTTTCAGTCTCGGCGGCGAAGCCAATCACAAGCCGCGGCCGCCCGCTCTTGAGCTGGGCCACGGTTGCGAGAATATCCGGATTCTCGGTCAGGGTGAGCCTGGGCGCGCCGGACGTTGTTTTCTTGATTTTCTGGGTGCCGGGCTCCCCGATGCCCCAATCAGCCACCGCGGCTGCGAAGATCGCAACATCGGCGGGAAGATTTTCCTTCACCGCCAACATCATTTCGTGCGCGGTTGTCACGTGAACCGTCTTTACCGCAGCGGGGTCGGGCAAATGCACCGGGCCGGAAACCAGAACCACATCCGCTCCCGCTTGCGCTGCAGCGGCGGCGATGGCGTGCCCCTGCTTTCCCGACGACCTGTTGGCGATGTAGCGGACCGGATCAATCGGTTCATGGGTTGGGCCGGAGGTGATCAGCAGGCGCTTTCCCGCGAGCGGTTTTTCCGCGTGCGCCGATGACGCATTGAGAATGCGAAGTGCGGCGTCGGCGATCTCGAGCGGCTCCGCCATGCGTCCGGTGCCGCTTTCGCCGCTCTCAGCCATTTCGCCAGTATTGGGCCCGACCATCCGGACACCGTCGGCCTTAAGCAGTGCGATATTGCGGCGGGTTGCGGCATGCGCCCACATTGCCGGATTCATCGCCGGCGCAATAAGGACCGTCTTTTCGGTCGCAAGCAGAATGGCGGATGCCAGATCGTCGGCATGGCCGCCGGCCATTTTCGCGATCAGGTCGGCGGTGGCGGGCGCAACGATCACAAGATCGGTGTCGCGCGCCAGCCGGATATGTCCCACATCGAATTCGCTTTGCGGGTCGAACAGATCGGTGAAGGCGCGCTCGCCGCACAGCGCGCCGACCGAAAGCGGTGTGACGAATTCATGTCCGGCTTTGGTCAGGATGCAGCGGACCCTCGCTCCGCGCTCGCGCAGCCGCCGAATCAGGTCGAGCGATTTGTAGGCGGCGATGCCGCCGCCGATAATGAGGAGAATGCGCTTTCCGGTCATGATCTCGAACCTGACGCACTCGTTAACACATCGCGCCACCCGACAACGAACCGGTACGGGCTGGCGAAGGTATCATGGTTAACAGCGTTACTTGAGCAGATAGATAACGTAAGCGAGCAGGGCGGCAATTACCCAAAGCGCCAGCGCCGTGGCGCGGCCGCGTCGTGCCTCGGCGCGGCCAATGTCTGCAACGGTTTCAGGCGCCAGCACGATGCCGTTGCGGGTGGCGGCGTCCAGCTGCTCCATCAGCACGCCGGCGCGCGAAAGGAGCCCCGGTACCTGGGCAGCGAAGCGGCCGAGTTCAGCTGCCCCCTCGGCCGCGCCGGCAAGGCGCCCCGCGGGACCGAGATTGCGTTCGATCCAGTCGCGCACAACCGGCTCGGCCGTCGACCACATGTCGAGCTTTGGATCAAGCGATCGCGCAACGCCCTCGACCACCACCATGGTCTTCTGCAGCAGCAGCAATTCCGGCCGTGTCCGCATGTCGAACAGGCCAGTAACCTCGAACAGCAGAGTCAGCAGCTTCGCCATCGAGATCTCGTCGGCGGCGCGCTTGTGGATCGGCTCGCCGATGGCGCGGATTGCTTGCGCGAAATCCTCCACCGAGTGGTGCGAAGGCACATAGCCTGCCTCGAAATGCACCTCGGCAACGCGATGGTAGTTGCGCGTGATGAAACCGTACAGGATCTCGGCGAGAAAGCGCCGTTCCTTCGGGCCAAGCCGGCCCATGATGCCGAAATCGACCGCGACCAGCCGCCCCTCATTGTCTATGAACAGGTTGCCGGGATGCATGTCGGCGTGAAAGAAGCCGTCGCGCAGGGCGTGGCGCAGAAAGCTCTGAATCACGATACGGGCCAGCTCTTTCAGATCGAAGCCCCTGGCTTCGAGCGCAGCGTGGTTCGACAGATGGGTGCCGTCGATCCATTCCAGCGTGAGCACGTCTTTGGTCGTGCGGTCCCAGTCGACCGTCGGGACGCGAAATCCGGGATCGTCCTTGGTATTCTCCGCCATCTCCGACAACGCCGCGGCTTCGAGGCGAAGGTCCATTTCGAGCGCAATTGAGCGCCGCAAGGTGGCCACCGTCTCGATCAGCCGCAGCCTGCGCGCTTCAGCGGAGAACGCCTCGGCGTTGCGCGCGGCGAATGCGAAAGCGTCCTGGTCGCTTGCAAAGCGCCGCTCGATTCCCGGCCGCAAGACCTTGACCGCTAGCTGGCGCGGTCCGTCCGCGGTCATGATCTCCGCCCGATGCACCTGGGCAATTGAGGCTGCGGCCACCGATGGTCCGAAGCTTGAGAAGATCTTGTCGACCGGCTGTCCGAAGGCCTGTTGGACGATCGCGACCGCCTGCTCCTGTGGGAAAGCCGGCATGCGGTCCTGCAGGCTTTCGAGGTCGCGCGCGATGGCGACGCCCACCACGTCAGGCCGGGTGGCCAGAAATTGCCCGAGCTTGACATAGGTCGGGCCAAGCCGGGTCAGCGCCGCCGCCAGCCGCCCTGCCTGGCTGTCCTTGCCGGGACGTTCGATCAGCTTTGCAAATCGCAGGGCGACACGCCCAGGCAGCGGCACGAGGGCCGGATCGACCTGACTGAACACGCCTTCGCGTGCGAAAACAAAGCCCGCGCGCATGAGACGCATCGAATTGGTGAGGGCTGAAATCATGTTTACGGCCGTGCGCGCCCGGTCAAGGTCAGAGCCGCCAGCCGGAATGCAGCGCGACGATGCCGCCGGTCATGCGCGTGAAAGAGACTCGCGCGAAACCGGCATCGCGGATCATTGCGGCGAAGGCGTCCGGCTTCGGGAATCTGCGAATCGATTCCACAAGATAACGATATGATTCCGCGTCGCCCGCGACCGCACGTCCGAGCGCGGGGATTACGTTGAAAGAATAGAAGTCGTAGAGCGTTTCCAGCGCGGGAACGTCGACCGAAGAAAATTCCAGACACAGGAAATGCCCGCCCGGCCGGAGCACCCGATGGGCCTCACGCAAGGCGAGATCGATGCGCGGCACATTGCGGATGCCGAAGGCGATAGTATAGGCATCGAAGCTTCGATCCGGCAGCGGCAGCGTCTCGGCATTGCCCTCGATGAAGGTCACGGCATAGTCCAGACCGCGCTTTTCCGCGCGCTCTCTCCCGACCGCCAGCATCTCGGCGTTGATGTCGACGATGGTCGCGTGGGTGCCCGAGCCGCCGGCTTCGACCACCCGGAATGCGATGTCACCGGTGCCGCCGGCGACATCGAGCAACCGGAAGTCGCGGTCGCCCCTGGGCGGATTGACCGCGGTGACCAGCGCGCTTTTCCACGCCCTATGAAGCCCGCCGGACATCAGGTCGTTCATCAGATCGTAGCGGCGCGCGACCGAGTGGAAGACGTCATCCACCAGCCCCTGCTTTTCGTCGAGCGGGACACGGCGGAAGCCGAAATCGGCCTCTTTTGAGGAGTTTTCCGTCATTTTCCTTGCGTCTTTTGGCCGGCCGGCGGGACGATAGCCCAGCCCGCCCGGCCGCGCTACATAACCACAACGCCCTCGTTAACGAGACCTGTCGCATCCGTCCATGAGTATCGCTTTCAATCCGGCCATTCCCGTCTTCCGCATTTTCTCGGTTGAGAAGGCGCGCGAGTTTTATCTCGACTTCCTTGCGTTCAATCTCGACTGGGAGCACCGGTTCGAACCAGATATGCCAGTCTATATGCAGGTATCGCGGAACATTTTGGTTTTACACCTGAGCGAGCATCACGGCGATGCATGCCCTGGATCGACCGTTTATGTACGCATGCGTGGGGTGCGGGAGTATCATGCCGAACTAAGCGCGAGGAACTACCGGTTCCTGCGTCCCGCCGTGGAGAGCCGCGACTGGGCCGAGGCCGAGATGACCGTGACTGATCCGTTCGGCAACCGCATCCGTTTTGGCGAGATCGGCGCCACCAAAGACTGACCCGGCCATGCCCGAGCTTCCTGAAGTCGAAACTGTCCGGCGCGGCCTCGCCTCGGTACTTGAGGGCGCGCAATTCTTGCGGGTCGAGGCGCGCCGTGGCGATCTGCGCTGGCCCCTGCCGAACGACTTCGTGAAACGGCTCGAGGGTCACACCGTCACCGGGCTTGGCCGGCGGGCGAAATATCTGCTGGCCGAGTTATCGTCCGGCGAGGTGCTGCTGATGCATCTTGGCATGTCGGGCTCATTTCGGGTGGTCCAGGCCGGCACGGAAGGCCTGCCCGGTGCGTTTCATCACGAACGGTCCAAGGCGGCCGCGCACGACCACATCGTATTCCACATGTCGAATGGGGGGATAGCGGTGTTCAACGACCCGCGCCGGTTCGGATGCATGAAGCTCGTACCCCGCGAGCGCATCGGCGAGGAGCCGCTGCTACGCGCCCTCGGACCCGAGCCGCTGGGCAATGCGTTCGATGCTGCGATGCTGGCGTCGGCCTGTGCGGGTAAGCAAACCAGCCTCAAGGCCGCGCTGCTCGATCAACGCGTGGTCGCCGGACTGGGCAATATCTATGTCTGCGAGGCGCTGCATCGCGCCCATCTCGCGCCGAAACGCAAGGCGTCCACGCTCGCCGATCGGAAAGGGCACCCGGTGCCGCGCACGGCCGCGCTGGTCGATGCGATTCGCGCCGTACTCAATGATGCGATCTCGGCCGGCGGCTCATCGCTTCGCGATCATCGCCAGACCTCGGGCGAACTCGGCTATTTCCAGCATACTTTCCGCGTCTATGACCGGGAAGGCGAGCCTTGTCCAGCGCGCGGCTGCACCGGCACGGTGCGGCGGATTGTGCAAAACGGCCGCTCCACCTTCCATTGTCCGGTGTGCCAGAAATGAACGAGGGCGTTGGCCCCGCGTCGTCGTCGCGCAGGCAATCACCTCGCCCGCCGCAGCCCGCGAATCTATGAAGCTTGTCGGGAGCAGGTTGCCGCGTCTAAAGCGTCAGCTTTCGTGCCGCATCAGCACCGCACGCGTCGCGTGGTCAGGTCCAAATTCATCGATGCTGTCGACATTGAGAAGCTTCGCCAGTCGGCTGCGGGCCCGGTTAACACGGCTTTTGATGGTGCCGACCGCGCATTCGCAGATGTCGGCGGCCTCTTCATATGAAAAGCCGGAGGCGCCGACCAGGATCAGGGCTTCGCGTTGCTCTGCAGGCAATTGCGCGAGCGCCTCCCTGAACTCCTGAAATTCGACACGGCCAATCTGATCGGGATGCGACTTCAAGGTCTCCGCCATCGAGCCGTCCGCATCTTCGATTTCGCGGCGGCGTTTGCGGTATTCCGACCGGAACAGGTTGCGCAATATCGTGAACAGCCATGCGGGCATGTTGGTGCCGGGCTGAAACGACTGGATATTGGCGAGTGCCCTCACGATCGTTTCCTGCACGAGGTCATCCGCGCGATCCACGTTGCCGGATAGCGAAATCGCAAACGCGCGCAGGCTCGGAATCGCCGCGAGGATCTGGTCTCTCAGGGCCGGATCGACACTCATTCCGATTTCCCTTCTGCGGGCGTCTGGTCGAGTTGCTTGAGGAGTTCGGCAAACCGGTCCGGTACGCCTTCCTGGACGACGTCGTCGTAGATGGCGCGCAATTGCTGGCCGATCTTGGCCTGAATTTCCCGGTTCAGACCGGAAGCGTTCTTTTGGTTCATGGCGTCCGGCTGCATGGAAGGAGACGTGCCTGGCTTTCTGGTGCTCATTTAATCCTCGCCGGTCCGGTGTCGACCGGTCCCCACTCCAGACCCAAATGCCCAATCCGCCAGAAGGTTCCGCGCGCGGGAACTTTTTTTGCTAGAACGCGTTGGGGCCGCGACCATTCAGGCCCAACGGGAGGGATTAAGTGTCCGCTTCGCAAGCTATTGCTCCTTATCTGCCGTTCCTGCGCCGCTATGCGCGCGCTTTGACCGGCAACCAGTCCTCCGGCGACGCCTATGTAGCGGCGGCTTTGGAGGCACTGATCGAAGACACCTCGGTCCTTGACGATGCGTCCTCCCCCCGCGTTGCCCTGTACCGCCTGTTCAGCAAAATCTGGAATTCGGTCGTCGTAAACGCCAAGGAAACGCCAGACAGCGCCGCGCTGCCGGCTGAGCAGCGATTGAGCCAGATAACCCCACGGCCGCGCCAGGCATTCCTCCTGGTGGCGCTCGAGGGATTTTCCGAGGCTGATGCTGCCGCCATCCTCGATGTCGACATTCCGACGCTGCGCCAGCTGGTCGAGGAATCCGGCCGCGAGCTAGCCGCAGAAATCGCGACGGACGTGATGATCATCGAAGACGAGCCCTTCATCGCCATGGATCTGGAAGGGCTGGTGGAGAGCCTCGGTCACAAGGTGCTCGGAGTTGCACGCACCCACTCCGAGGCCGTCGCCCTCGCCAAGGCAAAGCGTCCGGGCCTGATCCTTGCCGATATCCAGCTCGCCGATGGCAGCTCCGGGCTCGATGCCGTCAATGAATTGTTGAGGTCCTTTGAGGTGCCGGTGATTTTCATCACCGCCTATCCCGAACGCTTCCTTACCGGCGAGCGGCCCGAGCCCGCCTTCCTGATCGCCAAGCCGTTCCAGCCGGCCACTGTGTCGGCCGTCATCAGCCAGGCATTGTTCTTCGAGCGCAATGCCAGGCGGCGCGAACGGCGTGCGAGCTGACCTTCGCCCAGCTGGTGAAAGAAAAGGCGGCCGGATGATCCGGCCGCCTTTTCGATTTCTGATGGTGCGCTTCGGCCGACGGAATCGCCGCTAGGGCTAACCGTTCTTCTGGCCATCGGCGCTTTCTGTGGACTTCTTTGAGCCCATCGAGAAACCGAGCATAAGGGCTTCGAAAACCAGCGCGATGCGCTGGTCGCGGGACAGGGCTTCCAGGTCGCTTTCCTGTGGCGCGGACGGCGGTGCTTCGCGCGCCAGAAGGCGCGGCGCGAAATAGGCCGCAACGGCCACGACCACGAGAAAGACAGCCAGTGCCACACGCGCCCAGATCGGGCCGACGGCGCCTTCCAGTGCGATCACCAGGGCGGAAGCAGCGTAGACGACGGCCGCGATCACTGCGGCAATGGCGATCGCCAGAGAGATGGCATAGCGACGGATCGCGGCTACTGGGCGCCGCAATGCGTCGGATACGATGGTGGACAGCGTCATCGGCGGCTACTCCGGCCGCCGGGCAAGTCCTGCAATAAAGCCAATGCCCGCAGCGATGGCGAGCGTCAGCAAGGGACGCTTGTCGATTTCTCGCACAAAGCGGTTGATGGCCTGCGAGCCGAATTTGGCGACGTCATCGCTCGCCGCCGCCACGCCGGCCTCGGCGGTCTGCGTGACGCGGCCAGTCAGACTGGACAGCGCATCCAGCACGATGTCGTTGGCGCCCTGCGCCGCGTGAGTCGCACCCTGTTTGGTCAGTCGGTTCAGGCGCTCGATCCGTTCGTCGAGCGATGCAATCATGCTGGCGACTTCGTCGCGCATGGCGGCGATGTCACCGCCCACAGCCTCGTTCATGCGTTTTGCCGCACTTTTCGGACGACGTTTCGACACCTTGCGTCTCGGCTTGGTCTCGCCATCCTGCATGCGTGCCATGTCATGAACTCCGATCGGTGTTTCAATATTGGGGTTCCAACGCCGCCACCGCGACTGAGTTCCGAGCGGCGCTCGCCCTCAAAAAAAGGCGTGGCCTGCAACGATGCGGGCCACGCCTGAAACCAGCCGACCGAGCACGAGGGGGAGGGGATGACGGCCGGCTCGTCGACCAATGTGCGAGCGCTGCATTGGTTCCACACCATCGCGTGATCGCGGTGCATAACCGTGCGATTTCGGCTGAAAATCCCGGCCACCGGCTTTAAGTCTCGGAAACAGTGACGGTTCTCGCGCGTTAGCAGACAACGCAATCTGCAGTAACATTACATTTCAGATTGTGCCGGTGCAGCTTCGGGGCCGGTTGGAAACGCTTTGCCGTGCCTTGGCCAAGCATGGGCGTCGGAATGCGAGTGAGAATGTGGTGAAGAAAACGAGGGGGCGAGGGCGCGAGAACGAAATGCCCGGCAGCGGCGCTTCCGCGACATCCGAAGCCCTGCAGCGGCGTGAAGGCGATCTTGCGGACATGCTGGAGCGTGAACGCGCCTTGCATCACCGCGCCTGCGCCGAGCTGAACGAGGCGCGCGAAGAGGCTGAGCGCGCCAACCGCGAATGCGAGGAGTTGACCTCGCGCTTTGAGCGCGCACTCCGTGGCGCGAGCATCCATGCTTTCGCACAGGACCGCGATCTGCGCTACACTTGGATTGCCGGACCCCGCTCCGACGAGGCTGTGCAGCGGATGCTCGGCCGCACCGACGACGAGCTCTGGTCGTCGCCCGAACAGCAATCGGTTGTCGAACTGAAACGGCGCGTCATTGAAACCGGCTGTGCCGAAGATTGCGAGGTGTCGTTCATCACACCGGAGCGGCGCGCTCTGTTTGCACTGCATGTCGAGCCGGTGAAGGCCACAGACGGCACGACCGAAGGTGTGCTCTGCACGGCTGTCGATATCAGCCGGATCCGCTCTCTGGAAAGCGAACAGCGGCGGCTGACGGAAGATCTGGCGACGGCGGCGCAGCGCTACGAGTTCGCCTTGCGCGGCTCGAATGTTGCGGTTTTCACACAGGATATCGCGCTTCGCTATACCTCGGTCAGCAAGCCTATTTTCGGATGCGAGCCCGAAACATTGCATGGAAAGACGGATGAGGAGGTGCTGCCGACCACGAAAGCCTCAGCCATCGTCGCGCTCAAGCGCGAGGTTTTGCAGAAAGGCGAGCCGCGCGACGCCGAACTCAGTTTTCAAACCGCCAACGGCACGCGCTGGTACGACTTTCATATCGAGCCGATGCGCGATGTGTCGGGCAGCCTGATTGGCCTCACCGGCGCCGCTATCGACGTGACCGAGCAAAAGGCAGGCGAGGCGCATCTGCGGCTTCTGATGCGCGAACTGACCCATCGCTCAAAAAATCTGCTCGCCGTGATTCAGGCCATGGCGCGTCAGACCGCGCGGCATACCGACGATATTCAGACCTTTCTGGAGCGGTTCAGCGCCCGCGTTCAGGCGCTGGCGCGGTCCCATGATCTGCTGGTGCAAGAAAGCTGGCACGGTGTCTCGCTGCAGGAACTTGTGTTATCGCAGCTGGCACAGTATCTGGACCGCGAGCCTGCGCAGATCTCGATCGAAGGCCCGGATGTCCGGTTGAAGCCGGAAGCCGCACAGAGCCTCGGGCTCGCGCTGCACGAGCTCGCAGCCAATGCCGCAAAGCATGGCGCGCTTTCGCGTGCGAGCGGCCGCGTCGGCATTAGCTGGCAATCACTGCCTGCCGCCCGGGGCATCGAATTCATGTGGAAGGAGAGTGGCGGCCCTCACGTGGAACAGCCCAATCGGCGGGGCTTTGGCACGATGGTCATCGAGCAAAACCTGTCGAGGGCGCTGGATGCGCGGGTCAGCCTCGATTTCGCCGCAGACGGGCTCACTTGCCGCGCTGAAATCCCGATCTCCCAAATGCAGACGACGCGGGGAACGGGTGCGGCTGACGAACGTTGACGAGCGAATTCAAGCTCAACCTCTAGCGACGTTTTGGAGTTTGCAGATCATGGTGCGCAAGATCGCTTGCGCCGCCGGCGGTATTGCGCTCGCCAGTGCGGCGGCTTTTATCGTTCCCGTTGCCGTACAGGGTAGCGTCGACCATACACAATCAACGTCAGGGAAGTCGGATCGGCTGGCAGTCGCGCGGCCGGCGCCCGAGGTCTCCACCATCCGGATTCAGGTGCCTGCGCAAGCGGTCACCATCGTCACAAAAATTCCGGCGGAGCAAAAGCTGGAAAGTGCTCTCAAGCCGGCTCCGGCAGCAGCCCGCACCGGCGACCCTGTTCGTGACGTGACCGACGAACAGAAGCCGGACATGAACGAAACGAAACGCTTGCCGGTCGGATGCGAACCTGCGTTCAGTCCCGTGACTCAGCCCGACCTAGCGCATATCGGCGTACGTTGTGACTCCTGAGGTCCGTCGTCGACTTGTCAATTTCCCGCTGCAGTCACCCGAATTTTCGCATGACGCAGAACGAAAAAGGGCCGGTGCTGCGTGCCCGGCCCTTCGTGTCGTCCTTCAATTGGCCGCTAGATACGGCCCATGAGCAGAAGAACCAGTACAACCACAAGAACTACGCCGACGATACCAGACGGTCCGTAGCCCCAGTTCCGGCTGTAGCCCCAGTTCGGGATCGCACCGATGAGGACGAGAATAAGGATGATGATTAGCAGAGTGCCGAGCGTCATGATTCAATCTCCGATATTGCAGAAATGGCGTGCGCGCGACACGCTCTCCGAACCCGCCAGTGCAGCGGGCATGCATGAAGACGTCTGCGAGCAAACGCCGCAGGTTCCAGTCGGTTCCGTCGGCATGCAACGTTATGGCAGCCTGCGCACGAAGCGGCCAAACGTCAGCGCGATTGTTTTGCACGATCGAGAAGGCCTTGAATGAAACGCGAGAATATCATGACAAGGCGATGTGTTTCAGCGGCCCCGCGCAGCGGGCTGCAGCGATAATGCGTGCCGTTACGCTGCTTCCCGGCGTTCCGGATTCGGTACGCCTCGAAGACATCGATGAGCCTCCGCTGTCCGACGGATCGATCCTCGTGCGCACGCGGGCCCTCGGAATTTGCGGGACCGATCATGAGATTCTGGAAGGGCTGCACGGGTCGGCACCGCGACATTCGCAGCGTCTGGTGCTTGGGCATGAATCGCTTGGCGCTGTTGAAGCGGCGCCAAGCGGGTGCGGATTCTCACCGGGCGATGTGGTGGTCGGAATCGTGCGGCGTCCGGATCCGGTACCATGTCCCGCCTGCGCCGCGGGCGAATGGGATATGTGCCGCAACGACGGTTATACCGAGCGTGGCATCCGCGGCCGTCACGGGTTTGGTGCAGAGCGCTTTCGCATCGAGCCCGAATTTGCGGTGAAGATCGACCCGGACCTGGGGATCGCCGGTGTGCTGATGGAGCCGGCCAGCATCGTCGCCAAGGCATGGGATCATGTCGAGCGCGTCGCACGTCGCTCGCACGCATGGTCGCCCCGTAATGTGCTTGTTTCGGGTGCCGGTCCCATTGGTCTTCTCGCCGCGCTAATGGGGCGGCAGCGCGGTCTCGATGTTCATATTCTGGAACGAACCGTTGCTGGCCCGAAGCCCGCGCTGATCGGCGAACTCGCGGCACACCATCATGCCAGCGTTGAATCGCTGGGCGACCTTCAATTCGACGTGGTTCTGGAATGCACCGCTGCGCCAGCCGTTATTGTCGAAGCGATGAAACGCTGTGCGCCGTCCGGCATCGTCTGTCTGCTTGGTGTCACGCCATCCGGCCTGAGGTCAGAATTCGACATCGGCGGCTTCAACCGCAAGCTCGTGCTTGGAAACGAGGTTGTCTTGGGAGCGGTCAATGCGAATTTGTCGCACTATCGGCAGGCCGCGAACGCGTTGGCGCGGGCCGACAAGATGTTTCTTAAACGGCTCATCACGCGACGCGTCCCGCTCGAGCGGTGGCGGGAGGCCTTTGAGAAACGGCCGGACGATGTCAAGGTGGTGCTGGAGTTTACGTGAGTTTGCGGCGGCGAATAGGCTGTTCGGCCGTGTTTGGGCATCAGCCGGCACAGTCCAGGACTATACGAACCCAAAAAGCAAGACGCCGAATACCACTGCCACCAGCGCCACGCTGGTCACCAAAACGACCAGGACCGGGCGATCCAGAAAGCCCTGACGTGCCTCGACCGGCGTCAAGACCTCGCGTCCGAAGAAGCGTCGCCACGCCATCGATACCCCTCCTGTCCAATTTACTCGCTATGCAGATCCTTACGGGGGTTGAACGTCTGCCCCCTCTGGAAGGTTCCTCCGCAGTTGCCGTCACATTGTCGTCCGGGTACTGATAAGGGCGGGAGTCGACGCCGGCGCGCCCGGATTTTTGGCAAAAGGAGATTGCATGTCCTCGTCATTGATCGTTCTTGCGATAATTGCCGGTCTCGTCTTCTGGGGCATATCCATCTACAACGGCCTGGTCGCGATGCGTCAGCGCGTCAACCAGGCCTTTGCCGACGTCGACGTGCAGCTCAAGCAGCGCCATGACCTCATCCCCAACCTGGTGGAGACGGTGAAGGGCTATGCGACGCATGAGCGCGAGACTCTCGATGCCGTCATCAAGGCGCGCAACGCGGCCATGGCCGCGCAAGGGCCCGCCGCACAAGGGGCGGCCGAAAACGTGCTCTCTGGTGCGCTGCGTCAGCTTTTCGCGCTTGCGGAGGCCTATCCGGATCTGAAGGCCAACACCAACTTCCAGCAATTGCAGACCGAGCTTGCGGATATCGAAAACAAGATCGCTGCCGCGCGCCGCTTCTTCAACAATGCAGTGCAGGAATTTAACACTGGGATCGAGAGTTTCCCTGCGGTGCTGGTGGCAGGCTCGCTCGGCTTTCACAAGCGGGAGTTCTTCGACCTCGGCGAGTCTCGCCCGGCGCTCGAACAGGCGCCGCCGGTCAAGTTCTGACCGGGCCACGGACAGGAGTGGCGGCGTGTGGCGCCGCCGCGGCGAGGCTTTGACGCATGGCGGCCTATGGGCTCTACACGCATATCAGGAGTAACCGCCGGCGCTCCATCGCGCTTCTGATCGGCCTGTTCGTCCTCGTATACCTGATGACCTTCGCCGGTGCGTTGCTGGCCGAGGCGTTTCTGGACAGCGGCGCGCCCTTCGACCTTATTGTCGGCCGAGCCCTCAACGACCTGATCGTGTCGCTGCCATTCGTCACCGCGGGCACGGCACTCTGGATCCTGATCGCCTACCGCTTCCACCAGCGCATGATCGACGCTCTGACCGGCGGTCATGAGGTGACGCGCCGGGATGAGCCGCGTCTCTACAATCTCCTGGAAAATCTGTGCATCTCGCGCGGCATCCCGATGCCGAAGCTGAAGATCATGGACAGTTCGGCGCTGAACGCCTTCGCATCCGGGCTCAACCAGAAGCAATATTCGATCACGGTCACCACCGGCCTCGTCAATCGGCTGAACGATGCCGAATTGGAAGCCGTGCTCGCCCACGAACTGACCCATATCCGTAACGGCGATGTGCGGATGATGGTCATCGCCGTCATCATCGCCGGGGTGATTTCGTTCGCGGCCGAGATTTTCTTTCGCATCATGTTCCGCGGCGGCGTGCGCATGGGCGGCGGATCCTCCGGCGGCGGGGATCGCAAAGGGGGAGGTGGGGCGGGGCTCGCAATTCTCCTCGCCGTGGTGCTGATTGCGGTCGCGTGGTTCCTGTCACTGGTGATCCGTTTCGCGCTGTCGCGCTCGCGCGAATTTCTGGCCGACGCTGGGGCCGTCGAACTGACGAAGGATCCCGATGCCATGATCATGGCTCTGCGCAAGATCGAGAATCGCGGCGAGCTTCCCGGCGTCACCTCCGCGGTGATGGAAATGTGCGTCGATAATCCGCGTTCTGGCTTTGAGGATCTGTTTGCGACCCACCCCTCAATCGACAGCCGCGTCGATGCGCTGGTGAAGATGGCCGGGGGCCGTGACCCCGGACCGATTGCAGCGTTGCCGCCGCCCGATGATGGCAATGCGGGGTCGGAGATCTCGGATCGTGCGGAACCGGAAACTCCACGCGGACCATGGAGCGATCCGGCTCCGATTCCGGGCACCACCCCCGGCGGCGGACCATGGGGGCCGCCCCGAGGTTAGGCGCTCACCCCGAGCGGGTGCGTCACAGGGTGTAAATTCCGGTGCGGGGATTGCGGCGAAGCGTCGGGTGCTGCGCCCGTTCGGTGACAGGGGCGAGGCGCGCCTCGTCGAGCTCCGCATTCACGCGCTCGAATTCTTTGCGGACGATGCGTGCAAGCGCAAACGCAGCGACCGTGCCCGCGGCCCACAGCACCAGACGAGGAACATTCGAGATCAGTTTCGCGCTCATATCAGCCACCGCATTTCACGATCACCGGACCTAGATTTCTTGCGTCGACGCGATTTCCTAAAGTGAAACGGTGTCCACTTCGCTCGAAAACGCCCTAAAAGCCATAACGCCCCCACATCGCACGCTTTTCCATCGCGGAGAGCAAGTCTTCAGCGAAATCCTGGCCGAAGGGTGCGCCTATCGCGCCAACGCCAGGCACGCGCCGGCCGAACCATCCACGATCGGCAATGAGCGGCATCACCACCTTCTCGCCAAACCGAGCGCGCAGAAAAGACCGGATTTCAGCAAAACCGTCGACCAGCCCCAGATGCTGCGATTGCTCGCCGGACCAATATTCACCGGAGAAAAGGGCCGATTCTGGGCCGGAAAGCTTGGCGCCGCGGCGCTCCTTCACAAGCGCGATAAAGCCCGCGTGAATGTCCTTCTGAATCGCCTTGATATGAGCCACATCCTCCGGGTTTTCCGGCAGGAACGGGTCGAGGATCATCTTGCGCTCGCCCGCCGTGTAGACACGCCGATCGATGCCCAGCTTTTCCATCGCCTTGTCAAAGCCAAAGGTCGAGCCGACGACGCCGATCGATCCGACGATCGAAAATGGATCGCAATAGATCTCGTCGCCCGCGCAGGCGACCATGTAGCCGCCGGACGCGCCGACATCTTCGATGAAGACCAGCACCGGGAGCTTCTTTTCCTCGGCAAGGTGCCGGATGCGCCGGTAGACCAGATGCGACTGCACCGGCGAGCCGCCGGGAGAATTGATCAGGATTGCGACGGCCTTGGCCCGGCGGACCGAGAAGGCCCTGTCGAGCAGCTTCGCGACGCCAGCGAGCGTGATGCCTGGTCGCAGCGGCGAGGAAAATCCGATCACGCCCGCGAGCCGCACCACCGGGACCACCGGAAGGTCACGCCGCAACCATGACGGGGTCAAGGACTGGAGAAAGGAACGGATTTGTTCGCCGGAAATGTCTGACATCGATCGTCAACCTCAATTTCTTTTGATCGCAACCTGCCGGTTACCGGACGTTAACCGAAACGCGATGTGAATTCCGACGAGGGGAGCGGCCGGCTTGGGTGAACGCGGACCGGCCGTGTTTAGGGACGCAGAGCCATGAAAGTCTATTTGTTGATGCTCCTGCTCGGAACACTTGCGGCATTTGCCCACATGTCCTCGGCCGCGCAGAAGCAGACCGAATCCGGACGGCGGCTGGGATAATCATCAGGGCGCCGGCAAGGGAAGGCGCGCCCCCTGCCGCAGGACGGCCTCGGCGTCGGCGGTGGGGCACGCCAGCGCGTCGTTCAAGATGAGGGGTGCGAGCATCCGAAGCGACGCCCGCGCGCCTTTTTCAGCAGTCACAATCAGGCGGATCGCCGCGCGGCCGGGAGCCGGATAGACCGGCAAAATCCATACCGCGCCGAAATCTGCCGCGAGCGCAGCCAGAATGTCCTGGAGACCCTCGGCGCGCCAGATCAACGTAACGGTACCGCCGTCGCGCAAAGCGCTTCGCGCACCGGCAATCCAGCGATGGAGCAGGTCCGGCGTCGCTTCGTGCGCCGCGCGCCGTTTCGGATCGGGGGAGGGCTGCAGCGGCGCTTCGTTGAAGGGCGGGTTCATGAGGACGCGGTCATATGCAGCGTCCTGCGCGGGCGCGGTTACGTCCCGTATCACGGCCCTGGCACGGCCGGAAAAGCTGTTGCGATCGATGTTGCGCCTGGCCAGTGCAGAAAGGCCGGGATCGATCTCCATCAGGGTGACGTCAATGTCAGGCACCCGTGCCAGCAAGGCGAGGCTTGCTGCGCCGACCCCTGCGCCGAATTCCACGGCGCGGTCGCCAGGCGCGGCGGGCACCGCGGCCGCAAGCAAGATGGCATCGTGGCCGAAGCGATGGCCGCGACGCGGCTGATACAGGCGTAGCCGGCCGTTCAGAATCGCGTCGTCTGTGACTTCGGGGGCCGCCTCGGGATTCTCTATCATGGAATTTGCGGACGCAGTTCCTTGCCGAGCCCGGCGTCGGTCAGGAGCTGGCGCGCCGCCCGCTCGGAATCGTCCTCCACTAAAATACGGCGCGGCAGCATGCCGATCGAGCCTTCAAGGATGCTCATGTTCTGGTCCAGGACGAGGTAGGGTATATGGGCGCCCGTGAACAGCGCCTCGATCGCGCTGATCAGGACGGCATCGTTGGTCCGGACGATTTCTCGCAAGAGCAGGATCCTTTCCGAGCCGGCGGCTACGGCCGTCTGGGGCCGGCCGCGCCTTAATTTGTGTGCTTCCGCAACAGCTTCAAATAGCTTACGTGGCAAAGCGGCGCATGCACTTGCTCGCCCAGCATAGCGTTTCTATTGTGTTCCTGTCTGTCCCCGGAGTGCCTCGATTGGCTGTTGTCATCCCCTTCGAATCGCAGCCATCGGCTTCGATCGACCGTTTGGTGGAACTGGTCGCACCGGACATGGAGCGGGTCAATGCGGCGATTCTGGCCCGCACCGGCTCCGAGGTCACGATGATACCGGAAGTCGCAAACCACCTGATCAATTCGGGGGGCAAGCGGCTGCGGCCGATGCTGACGCTGGCGATGGCTCAGCTCTCCGGCTACGAGGGCGACGGCCATATCAAGCTCGCAGCGGCGGTCGAGTTCATGCACACGGCGACGCTGCTGCATGACGACGTGGTCGACGAAAGCGAGATGCGGCGCGGTAAGCTCGCTGCCCGCATGCTTTGGGGTAACGAAGCGAGCGTCCTGGTCGGCGATTTCCTGCTCGGCCAGGCTTTCCGGATGATGGTCGATGTCGGCAACCTGCGTGCGCTCGACATTCTTTCCCAGGCAGCGACGGTAATCGCCGAAGGCGAGGTGATGCAGCTCGCCGCGGCAAAAAACACCCAGACCACCGAGGATGAATATCTTGCGGTGATCCGCGGCAAGACCGCCGAATTGTTCGCCGCCGCCTGCGAGGTCGGGCCGGTGCTTGCCGGCAGAGCCAAGGCCGATCTTGCCGCCTGCCGCTCCTATGGGATGAATCTCGGCATCGCGTTCCAGCTCGTCGACGATGCGCTCGATTACGGCGGCAAGTCCGCGAAACTTGGCAAGAATGTCGGCGACGATTTCCGCGAGGGCAAGATCACGCTGCCGGTGGTACTGTCGTTCCGACGCGGCACCGAGGAGGAGCGCGCCTTTTGGACGCGCTGTCTCGAGCAAGGTTCGGCGAGCGATGCCGATCTCGACCGCGCGATCGCGCTGATGACCAAGCATCGTGCGCTGGAGGATACCATCGGCCGCGCCCAGCATTACGGCGCAATGGCGAACGATGCGCTGGCGCTGTTTCCACCGTCGCCGATGAAGGCGGCTCTCGAAGAGGCAGTCGCGTTCTGCCTCGCGCGCGCTTATTGACTTAACGCCACGCGGGGGCCGCCCCGAGCGTCGTTGCTTGCACCCACCAGCCGGGATGATCGTGCCGGAGTGCCACGGCCGCGCGCTCCGCTTCGTCCGCGGTCTCGAATAGTCCAAAGCATGTCCCGCCAGAGCCGCTCATCCGCGCAAAGCGGCACGCGGAAAGCCTGCGCAAGGCGTCGAGGGTTTCGCCCACTGCCGGAAACAAGGACAGCGCCGGGGCTTCGAGGTCGTTCGAGGATGCAGCGAGCACGTCCAGTAACGATGCGAATGACGGCAGGCCAACGGCCTCGACGTATCGGGAGGCCGGATCGTCATCGCATGCAGGTGCTGGTCCGGTGCGCGCCGCGGCGAGCGCACCGAAAGCGGCGCCGGTCGGCACCGGTACGCCGGCATTGGCCAGCACCGCCGGAAGCGCGGGCAGGTCGAGTGGCGATGAAAGGATGTCCCCGATGCCGCGCATCAGCCGCGGTTTCGGATCGAGGCATACCGGCACATCGGCGCCGGTCGCGCGCGCTACGCCGGTCAGCCGGGCGTCGTGAAGGGGCAGGGCGTTGAGCTGCGCAAGCAGCCGGAGCGCGGCTGCCGCGTCCGAGGACCCGCCGCCAAGACCCGCCGCCACCGGGGTCGATTTGGTCAGATGGAAATGGCCGATCCTTAGCCCGCCGATCTGCGCTTGCAGCGCGCGGGCGGCGCGCAGGACCAAATTGTCGCCGGAGGGGCCGGCATGATCCGCTGTTGGTCCGTCGACCGTGAGTGCAAGCGAAGGGCCAGGAGCCAGCCGCAGCGTGTCGCCGGTATCGGCAAACACAACGAGACTTTCGAGATCGTGATAGCCGTCTGCGCGCTTGCGGCCGATCCGCAGCGTCAGATTGATCTTGGCCGGAGCGAAAGCAAGTCGCTCCGCAGCGTCTGTCGTCACGTTGAGGTTAGCCGCCGTTGCCAGTTTTGCTCTTCTGCTCGGCGGTCGCTCCCGGACCTTCATCCGGCAAGCCGTTCTTCAGCTTTTCCTGGATCTTGGCCAACTCTTCGGGCTCGGGCTTGAGCGCGGCCGCATGCGACCACTGGAAATGCGCCTCAAGCTGACGCCCGACCTTCCAGTAAGCGTCGCCAAGATGGTCGTTGATGGTCGGGTCTTCGGGACGGATTTCGACCGCGCGCTCAAGGTGCTTGACCGCCTCCTCGTAATTACCGAGCCGGTAATAGGCCCAACCGAGCGAGTCGACGATATAGCCGTCGTCCGGCTTCTGCTCGACGGCGCGCCGGATCATCCGCATACCCTCTTCCAGGTTCACGCCCTGGTCGATCCAGGAATAGCCGAGATAATTCAGCACATCCGGGCGATCGGGGTAGAGCTCAAGCGATTTCTTGAAGTCGGCCTCTGCCAGAGGCCAGTCCTTATTGCGCTCATGGCAGATGCCGCGCGAGTAAAAAACGCTCCAGTTGCCGCGTGTTGGATTGTCGATCTGATCGATCACCCGCCCATACGTCTTCGCACATTCCGCATATTGCTTGCGGGAACGTTCGATATGTCCGAGCATCATGATCGCCTCGATGTCGGACGGGTTCTCCTCGATCAACTTGCGCAGGTGTTCCTTCGCCTCTTCGGTTTTTTCGAGCGCGTCGAGATTGGCCGCCAGCTGAATTTCCGAATTGCGGTGCAGCGGCGAATCTGCGGGTACGCGCTTATACATCTCGATGGCGAGCTGCGGCTTCTTCATCGACTCGTAGAGGTCGGCAAGCGAGAGCAGCGCCAGCGGGTGCCGCGGCTCCAGATACAGCGCGAGCTGCAGATAGGCGAGCCCAAGTTCTTCGCCGCCTCGGCGGCCGACCACCGCGCCGATGCCGTAGAGCGCTTCGGCGGCGCCGGCCTGGGGGGTGGAGACCAGCGGCGGCAGTTTCTGACCGGCCTCAACCTGCTTTCGGGCATGGTTGATCAGCGGATGACGCGGCAGCGCCTTCTCGAAAGTCTCATAGACCTCCAGCGCCTGGTCCTTGTTGCCCTGCCGGGACAGGAAGCCACCATAGGCTTCAGCCGCTCGCAGGTTGGTGCCGTCGAGCTTATGCAGCTTTTCGAAACGGCGTGCGGCTTCCTTTTTTCGGTTGGAGATGTCGAGAATCAGGCCGGCGTGCTGATCCTTGAAAATTGCGTACCAGTCCGGTCCCTGCAACCGGTCGATGGTCTCGATTGCGGCCTTGGTATCGCCCGCGCCATATTGCGCCCAGGCGATCAGCAAAGCGGCTGTCAGATCGGTGACAGGCCCGCGCACCGATTGCGAGAGGTTGGTACGGGCGGACTGCCACTGCTTGTTCTTCAGGGCACGAACGCCGAGGACGAGCCGCGCATCGCGATCAGTCTTGTTGATCTGCAGGATGCGTTCGGCCAGCCGGAACGTTTCATCCATGTCGCCTTCGGTGAGGGCCGCACCGAAAGCTCGCTGCAGCAGATCCGGGTTTTTCGGATCGGACTTAAGCGCCGCGCGGAAATAAGCCGATGCGGCGGCAGCGTCGCGTTGCTGCACCGCGTGGCGGGCCGCGAGATAGTTCCCGGAGGCCGAGGTGCGCGAGGTATCGGGCTTGGTCGGAGACTGCGCTGCCAGGAGGCCCGGCAGCATGAGGATCCCGAACGCTGTGGCGGCGATCGCCACCGGTTTGATCACGGTCGACACTTTCACGTCGAAAATCTCCCTTTGGGCAACGCGAAGCCGCCCGTCCGACCTGGGCGAGGATGGACTTTTTGCGCTTGCGCCGCAAGAACAGCAGCTCAGCCGTTAAGATACGGCTTTCAGCCGCAATGGGGGCTTTATCGTGACATTCCGTCGCGGTCAGGCTGCGGGCGCCATATTCTGCGGCTTTTCAAGCTTCCATTTATCGGAGTCGATATCCGACTAAACACCCGCCCTGCCGGTCACATATTCGGATAATTCGGTCCGCCCGCGCCCTCCGGCGGAACCCAGGTGATATTGCGGTTGGGATCCTTGATGTCGCAGGTTTTGCAGTGGACGCAGTTCTGCGCGTTGATGACAAAACGCAGGTCGGCGCCTTCTCCGACCCATTCATAGACCCCGGCCGGGCAGTAGCGGGTCGAGGGGCCGGCATAGACATCGTGTTCGGAGGATTTCTGCAGCGCCATGTCCGCGACCTTAAGATGCGGCGGCTGGTTCTCCTCATGGTTGGTGTTGGAGAGAAACACCGAGGACAGCCGGTCGAAGGTGATCTTGCCGTCTGGTTTGGGATAGGCGATCGGCGTGCAGTCCCGCGCGGGCTTCAGGCAATCGGAATCGGGCTTACCGTGCTTTTGCGTACCGAACAGCGAGAAGCCGAGTGTGTTGGTCCACATGTCCAGGCCGCCGAGCGCGATGCCTACCATGGTTCCGAATTTCGACCACAGCGGCTTGACGTTGCGTACTGGCCAGAGATCCTTGCCGACCGGCGAGCCGCGCCAAGCCGCCTCGTAACCGGCAAGCTCGTCATTGGCGCGCCCTGCCGCCAGCGCCTCGACGGCGTGCTCGGCCGCCAGCATGCCCGACGAAATCGCGTTATGCGTTCCCTTGATGCGTGGCACATTGACGAAGCCCGCGGCGCAGCCGATCAACGCGCCGCCGGGGAAGGCGAGCTTGGGCACCGACTGATAGCCGCCCTCGGTGATCGCGCGCGAGCCGTATGCAAGACGCTTGGCGCCTTCGAAAATGTCGCGCACCGACGGGTGTGTCTTGAAGCGCTGGAACTCCTCGAACGGTGAAAGATACGGGTTTTCGTAATTCAGATGTACCACGAAGCCGACCGAGATCAGATTCTCGTCATAGTGATAGAGAAACGAGCCGCCGCCGGTCTTGTTGTCGAGCGGCCAGCCGAATGAGTGCTGGACGAGGCCGGCCTTGTGCTTTTTCGGATCGACCTGCCAGATTTCCTTTAGCCCGATGCCGAATTTCGGCGGCTCGCGATCGTGCCCGAGGCCGTATTTCGCGATCAGGATTTTGCTGAGCGAGCCGCGCGCGCCTTCGGCGAATAGCGTATATTTGCCGAGCAGCTCCATGCCGCGGGTGAAGTTATCGGTCGGCTCGCCTTCCTTGCCGATACCCATGTCTCCCGTGGCGATGCCGCGGACCTCGCCGTTCTCGCCGAAGATCAACTCGGCGGCGGCGAAGCCCGGATAGATTTCCACGCCGATCGCTTCCGCTTTCGCCGCCAGATATTTGGTGACGAGCCCGAGCGAGCCGATGAAGCAGCCATGGTTGCTCATCAGCGGCGGGGCCAGGAACAGCGGCACCTTGACCGCGGAGCCCTGGGTCAGCCAGTAGAAGCGGTCGTCTGTCACCTCAGTCTTGAGAGGCCGGTCGGCATCTTCGCGCCAGCCGGGCAGGAGGCGGTCGAGGCCGGACGGATCGATCACGGCGCCGGACAGGATATGGGCGCCGACCTCGGAGCCTTTTTCGACCACAACGACGCTGACATCGGGCGAAAGCTGTTTGAGGCGGATCGCGGCGGCAAGGCCGGCCGGGCCTGCACCGACGATGACGACGTCAAATTCCATACTTTCGCGGGGCGGCAATTCGGACATTAGAGTACCTCTGATCGAGGTTTTGTTTTTTCATGTTTGGGGGCGAGCGACAATTCCCCTTCATGCATGGCAAAAGGCCATGTCCCGCTTCGCCGTGCCCGAAAGCGCCGGGCCTGCTAGAATGGCGCGATGATCCCTGCCGAAGCAAAATCTGTCAGCGACCTGCTGACATTCTATGTCGAATCCGGTGTCGACGCTGCGCTCGACGAGTCGCCCGCCAACCGGTTTGCGGAACCGGCGGCGCCACCGACAGACGAGCCCTCGCCACGGCCGGTTCCGGTGCGGCCCCGGGCCGAAGCCCGGCCGGCCGCGCCTGTCGCCGCGGCGATCGTGGCTCCGCCGCCGCCGGAAGAGGCGGTTTTGGCGGCCCGTGCAGCCGCCCGGTCGGCGGCTTCTCTGGAGGAGCTGCGCGCGATTATGCACGGGTTCGAGGGCTGCGCGCTCCGAACCACCGCCAAGCAGCTCGTGTTCGGCGATGGCAGCCCGAAAGCCCGCCTGATGTTCGTCGGCGAGGCGCCGGGTTCGGACGAGGACCAGACCGGCGTGCCGTTCGTCGGCCGGTCGGGGCAATTGCTGGATCGCATGCTGGCGGCGATCGGAATTGCACGATCCGAGGTCTACATCGCCAACATCGTGCCCTGGCGGCCGCCGGGCAACCGCGACCCGTCCATCCACGAGACTCAGATTTGCCTGCCCTTCATCCAGCGCCAGATCGAACTGGTCGGCCCGGAAATCCTGGTCTGTCTCGGCAAGCCCTCGACGGTGACGCTGCTCGGCGTTTCAGACGGCATCAAGCGCACCCGCGGCCGCTGGCTCGTCTACCGCACCGAGACCTCGGAAATCCGGGCCATGCCGATGTTTCATCCGGCATATCTGCTGCGCAATCCGATCGAAAAGCGCTTCGCCTGGCGCGATTTTCTGGCGATCAAGAAGGCGCTCGCAAAATGACAGCCTCTCCCTCGCAGCCTCTCCCTTGCGGGAGAGGCCGTTGGTTGCCGCGTAAGGCTAAAGCGAAGCCGCAACCGTCACGACACCGCGAACTTGATGCCGAACAGCACCGCGAGGATCCAGACCGCAGGCGTGACCTCGGTCCAGCGTCCAGCCAGCGCCTTGACCAGCGCATAGGTGATAAAGCCCAGACCGATGCCGGTCGCGATCGAATAGGTGAGCGGCATGGCGATGGCCGCCACCACGGCCGGCGCATATTCGGTCATATCCTCCCAATCCACCTCGGCGAGGCCGCGGGTCATCACGCAGGCTACGTAGAGCAACGCCGCTGCGGATGCATAGGCCGGTATCATCCCGGCGAGCGGCGAGAAGAACAGGGCCAGCAGGAACAGAATGCCGACCACCACCGCGGTGAGCCCGGTACGCCCGCCCGCCGCCACGCCCGCCGCGCTTTCGATGTAGCTCGTCGTATTAGAAGTGCCGAGGCCTGCGCCGACGACGGTTGCGGTCGAGTCGGCAAGGAGCGCCTGCGGCATGCGTTCGAGCTTGCCTTCCTCGTCGAGCAGGCCGCCGCGATGCGCGACACCGACCAGTGTGCCCGCGGTGTCGAACAGGTCGATAAACAGGAGCGTGAAGATCACGACGATCGCAGTGGCCTCGAACACCCGCGAGAAATCGAATTGCAGGAAGGTCGGCGCAATCGACGGCGGCATCGACACGACGCCTTTGAACTCGGCAAGCCCGAACGGAAGGCCGGCGAGTGCCACGATCAGGATACCGATCAGCGTTCCGCCCAGTACATTGCGGCTGTTGAGTGCTGCAATGATCACGAAGCCAGCGATGAACAGAATCGAGGCCGGCTTTGTCAGATTGCCGAGCGTGATCAGGGTTGCTGGATGGTCGACGACGACGCCGGCGCTTTGTAATGCGATAATGCCCAGAAACAGGCCGACACCCGCGGACACCGCGAATTTCAAATTCATCGGGATCGCGTTGATCACATATTCCCGGATTTTCGTGACCGAGATCACGATGAACAAAAGACCCGAGATCAGCACGAAGGCCAGCGCCTGCTGGAACGTATATTTATAGGTCAGCACCAGCGTGAAGGCGAAGAACGCATTCAGGCCCATGCCCGGCGCCAGCGCGATCGGATAGTTGGCGTAAAGCCCCATTATGAAGGTGGCGATCGCGGCCGCAAGACAGGTCGCGACGAACACCGCGCCGTAATCCATGCCGGCTTTTGACAGGATCGCCGGGTTCACGAACACGATATAGACCATCGTCAGGAACGTGGTCAGCCCGGCCACCGCTTCGGTTCGGACATTGGTGCCGTGTGCGGTCAATCCGAAATAGCGATCAAGAAAACTGTCAGAAGCCGCCGTCCTGGCGGGTGTATTATCCGTGGCCATGGTCTCCCCCTGCATGCCCCGTAGCAATCAGCGAGATTAGCGCGTTCGCACGCGGCTTCGCGGCCGATTGTGACGTTGTCCACCGCAAGGAAAGCCAATCTCATGCCAAAATGTCATGGCCGCTTTGCCGCACGCCGATACACTTGGAATCGTTCGCGGAAGCGCATTAATTGATCGGCGATTGCCCGGCGAATCGGCAAATGTTGGCCGCCCAAGAGCGGCCGGGAGGACGACCAGGGTACGCGGTCAAGGGAAGCGCTCCGGGACGCCATCCCGGAGCGGACCAAGGAGCAGTCTATGGACCTCGATCCCGTCCTCCTCGCCCGGATTCAGTTCGCCTTCACAGTCACCTTTCACATTATTTTCCCGAGCTTCACGATCGGGCTTTCCGCCTATATCGCCACGCTCGGCGTGATGTGGCTGCGCACCGGCGAGGAGCGCTACCACCGGCTGATGCGGTTCTGGACCAAGATCTTCGCGGTCTCCTTCGCGATGGGGGTCGTGTCGGGGATCGTGCTCAGCTATCAGTTCGGCACCAACTGGAGCCGGTTTTCGCTGGTCGCGGGCAATGTCGTCGGCCCGCTGATCGGATACGAGGTGCTGACGGCGTTCTTCCTGGAGGCGACCTTCCTCGGCATCCTCCTGTTCGGCTTCAACCGCGTGCCGCCCGGACTGTATGTGCTGTCGGCGGCGATCGTCGCCGCAGGCACCGCGATGTCGGCCTTCTGGATTCTCGCGGCCAATAGCTGGATGCAGACGCCTGCCGGCCACGAAATGCGCGACGGCATTGCCTATCCGGTCGACTGGCTCGCCATCATCTTCAATCCGAGTTTCCCCTACCGCTTCTCGCATATGCTGAACGCGGCCTATCTGACCACCGGCTTCGTGGTGCTCGCGGTCGGGGCGCGATATCTGTTGCAGGGCAAGCATATCGAGGACGCCCGCACCATGATGCGGATGGGCCTGTGGTTGATGGCGATCTTGGCCCCGCTGCAATTGTTCATCGGCGACCAGCACGGCCTGAATACGCTCGAGCATCAACCGATCAAGATCGCGGCCATGGAGGGGCATTGGGATGGATCGAAGCCTGGCGCGCTGGTGCTGTTCGCGTGGCCCGACGAAAAGGCGGAGAAGAATAGATTTGAGATTTCCATCCCGCATGGCGCCTCGCTCATCCTGCGCCACGATCCCTACGGACTGTTTCCGGGGCTGACTTCCGTCCCGCCGCAGGATCGCCCGCCGGTCGTCCCGGTGTTCTTTGGCTTCCGGATCATGGTCGGCATCGGCCTCTACATGATCGCGGCGGCTTTGTTCGGGTGCTTCCTGTGGTGGCGCGGGACGCTGTGGGAGACGCGCTGGTATCTGCGCATCGTCTCCTGGACCTGGTGGAGCGGTTTCGTCGCGGTGATTGCGGGCTGGGTCGTGACCGAAAGCGGCCGGCAGCCTTGGGTCATCCACGGCATCCTGCGCACTGCCGATGCGGCATCGCCGGTGCCGGCGGCGAGCCTGCTCGGTACTCTGATGCTGTTCGTAATCTGCTATGGCATCGTGTTCTCGATGGGCATCTATTACATCAATCGGCTCATCAACAAGGGACCGGAAGATCGCGTGATCCAGCCTGAGGAAGGCGTGCCGAGCCGTCCGCTGTCGGGCGCCGAAGACGCAGCGCGCGCCGCTCGGGGAGGCTGAGCAATGGAATGGTATCTCCCCGTTATCTGGGCCGGCCTCATCGGCACCGCCGTGGCGATGTATGTGATCCTCGACGGCTTCGATCTCGGCATTGGCATCCTGTTTCCGACCGCGCGCAACGAAGTACAGCGCGATCAGATGATGCGGTCGGTCGCGCCGTTCTGGGACGGCAACGAAACCTGGCTCGTTCTGGGCGGTGGCGGACTGTGGGTCGCGTTCCCGATGGCTTATGCCATCATCATGCCGGCGCTTTATCTGCCGGTGATCGTGATGCTGCTGGCGCTGGTGTTCCGCGGCGTCGCCTTTGAATTCCGCCTTGTCTCGCACAGCAAGGTCTGGTGGAATTTCGCCTTCACCTTTGGCTCGCTGATTGCCGCCTTCGCGCAGGGGCTCATCCTCGGCGGGCTGATTCAGGGCATCAAGGTCGAGAACGGCGAGTTCGCCGGCAGCCATTTCGACTGGGCAACGCCTTTTGCTGTCCTTTGCGGTCTGGCACTGGTTGCGGGCTATGCGCTGCTCGGGGCGACCTGGCTGATCATGAAGACGGAAGGCGAGGTCGCGGACCGCGCGCGCGGGCAGGCGAAGATCATGCTTCTGATCGTCCTCGGCTTTATGGCGCTGGTGTCGCTTTACACGCCCTACGCCTTCGAGCGCATCGCCAATCGCTGGTTCTCGCTGCCCAATTTCTATTATTTGTGGCCGGTACCGCTGCTCACTGCGCTGGTCGCGTTTCTGTTATGGCGCTGGATCGGCGGGTCGCGCGACTCGCTGCCATTCATCGCGACGATCGTTCTGTTCCTGCTCGGCTATCTGGGGCTCGTTATTTCCAGCTATCCGTATCTCGTTCCGCCGTCATTGACGGTGTGGGATACGGCTGCCGCGCCGGCGAGCCAGATCTTCATGCTGATCGGCACTGTATTCCTTTTGCCGATCATCCTCGGCTACATCATCTTCATCTACTGGCTGTTCCGCGGCAAGGTGAAGGAAGGTGAGGCCTATCATTGACGCGATTGCGTTGCGGCTGAAGTCTGCGGCCGCACTACGCCCCAGCCGATGCGCAGCACCGGTGCCCGTCCGGCCAATGTGCGCTCGAAGGCGCGCGGTACTTCCGGCACGATGTCGGGAAACTGCGCCTTAATGTCCGGCGGCGGCGTGCCTGCGCTGTCGGTTGCGCGCCAGAGCACGACCGCACCTTTCTGGGCCGCATCCTGATGCCGCGCGAGCTGCGGCTTCCCCGATGCCGGGCCATGCAGCACGCGCGGCCGACTGGATGACCCGACAGCGACCAGAGCGGCAAGCCGTGGATCGCCTGCCACGATCTCCAGCCTTCGCCCCGTACGGCGTTCGAAATTGTCCGTGAAGAATCTCGCGATTTCGTCTGCCGGCTGTGCGGTGCGCAGATCGGCGGCGAATACCGCGGGCAGCAGCAATACGCCGGCCGTGACAAGCGCAGGCGGCACAAGCAGCAGGCTGATCCATGCGAAAGTCAGAATCCGTTGATGGTGCAGCATGATGACGTCGCCGGCGAGAGCGACAATGGCGAGACCCGACAGCACCAGAAGCGGGGGGATGCCCGAAAGATCGGGTCTGCCGGACACCACGGCGAAGACGGTGACGAACAACACCGGCGCGAGCGCGAATGTATAGATGAAGAGGCGCGCGAAGGGACTGTCTGTTCCGCCGGTCACGGCTGCGGCTTCGTCACGCTTGATGCGCGCAAGGTTGCTCGCGAGCACAATCAGGATGCCGGCGCCGGCATGCGCAATGGCGACAAGTCCGATCAGTTTGACCCAGGCGATGATGTTTTGGTCGATAGCCTCAAAGCTGCGCAGCTTTTCGAGATTCAGCGCAAGTCCGAAGCCGTATTGCTGAATGATCACCACGCTCGGCAGGATCATGCAGCCTATGGTGACCGCCGCCATACCTGCCGCCGCATTCGACGCAGCCTTGCGGGCGCGCGGATTGGCGATGACGAATGCGACGACGACTGCAAGCAGGAGCAATGCCAGATGCGAGGTCAGGAGCATCAGCCAGAAATCGACGGCAAGCGCCAGCCAATAGAGCTCCTTGTGCTCCCCGACCGCACGCCACAGATGCAGGATGGCGAAGGCCCAAAGCGGCATTATCAAAATGTCGGGTCCGAAATCCGGCGAGCCGATGGTGAAGAAGGAGATGCCGGCCATCAGCAGCACCGCCAGCACCGCATGGCGTTCGCCGAGCGCCGCGCGCCCGAGTTGAAACACTGCAAAATACGCCGCGACGATGCAGAGCTGCGAGAGCAGATACACCCCGGCCATATGGCCACCCGCTGTGCGCAAGGCGATTTCCGCAAGCCAGAAGGCTAGCGGCGGGCCGAGTTCGGAGCCGAATTTCATTTCGCGACCCACCGAGATCACGTCGGCGAGCTCGCCGGGCGGCGCCGAATAGAACAGCGACGGTACCGCGAACCAGAGCAGCGCCTGCAGCAAAGTCGCCGTCCAGAACACGGCCTGCGGCCTTGTGCGCAGGATTTCGATCGGAAGGGTGACAGTGCGCATGGGTGGCCGCTGGGATGGGACCGGCTCCGACTGGCGCCGGGTGGGGCGGCAGACATAAGCCCGCAGGCGTCAGAGAGGCAACCCGAGAGCGGAGTCCTCCAGCTCCATCGCGGGCTTCAGGCCCTCCGCGATCGCGACCGGCGAGAAGCTGCGGCGATGGTGGATCGTGGGGCCGAGCTTCTTAAGGGCGGCGAAATGTTCCGGCACCGAATAGCCCATATGGCGCTCGAAGCCATAGCCGGGATGCGCCGCGCCGATCTGCATCATCAGGCGGTCGCGGGTGACTTTTGCCACGATCGAGGCGGCGGCAATCGACAAAACGAGTGCGTCGCCGGAGATCACCGGTTCGCAGTCGCAGGGCACCTTGATGCGATCGCGGCCGTCGACATAGACGAGCTTCGGCCGGCAGGGCAGGGCAGCCACCGCCTGCGCCAGCGCCCAGAGCGAGGCCTGCAGGATATTGTCGCGGTCGATGCGCGCGGGGGAGGCGAAAGCGACGCCGACCTCGGCGGTCGCGCAGATGCGCGCGTAAAGCTTCTCACGCTCTTCAGGGGTGAGCTTCTTGGAGTCGTTCAGGCCGCGCGGGATGCGATCCGGGTCGAGCACTACGGCCGCCGCCACCACGGGTCCGGCCAGCGGCCCGCGCCCGGCCTCGTCGCAGCCGGCCACCGGCCAGACGCCGCGCTTGTAGGCGCTGCGTTCGCGCCGGAAGGTCGGGCGGACGATGTCCTCTTTGAGAGGCAGGCGCGCAGGCGCGTCTTTGCGATTCGCGGTCGGGCTCATGGCCGGCATGCTGAGCGCGTCCGGCGGTAAATCGCAATCGCTAATCGGGGAGGTCGGGCCGTCCCTCGGCTGACAGTGGAAACCGGGGATTGTGCCCACCGGCCCGGTTAGCGGCCTTATCGTCATGGTGAGCCAAAGGGTCAGCGCGTCTGGCGCGGCATATGACGGGCAGCGCGAAACAATCGACCGGTCTTCGAATTCCCTAAATGGATTGCTTCTTCGCTTTGTTTCTCACAATGAAATTCTAAAACAAACTCAACTGCTCGCTGCCCTTAACCGGTCTCTGGAAATGCTCGGTGGTGAGCTTCCTCCGCTCTCGGTTCAGCCCGAGCCGATCACAGGCTGCCTCGAAGCGCCGGCCGATAAGCCAGGCGTAGGGACCCTCGCCAGTCTGGCGCTTGCCCCATGACGAATCGTAGTCCTTGCCGCCGCGCATGTCCCGCACGAGTTTCATCACATGCCGGAACCTGTCCGGATAATTGGCCAGCAGCCATTCCTTGAACAGGTCGCGCACTTCCAGCGGCAGGCGCAGCATCACATAGCCGGCGCTCTTGACGCCGGCGAGCGCGACCGCATCGAGGATTCGTTCGATCTCGGCATCGTTGATCGCAGGAATGACCGGTGCGATCATCGCCGCTGTCGGAATGCCGGCCTCCGACAATTGCCGCAACGCCTCGAGCCGCTTCGCAGGTGTGGAAGCACGCGGCTCCATGGTGCGGGCGAGCTTGCCGTCGAGGGTCGTCACCGAGATCGCGACCTTGGCGAGATTGCGTTTGGCCATGCGCGACAGAATGTCGATATCGCGCGTCACCCGCGCCGATTTGGTCACGATCCCGACCGGGTGCCCGGCGCGCTCCAGCACCTCGAGGATGCCGCGCATGATCTGGTATTGCTTCTCGATCGGCTGATAGGGATCGGTGTTGGTGCCGATCGCAATCGTGCGCGGGCTATAGCCCGGCGCCGCCAGTTCGCGTTCGAGCAGCGTCGGGGCGTCCGGCTTCATGAACAGCTTAGACTCGAAATCAAGCCCCGGCGACAGCCCGAGATAGGCATGCGTGGGTCGCGCGAAGCAATAGACGCAGCCGTGTTCGCAACCGCGATACGGGTTGATCGAGCGGTCGAACGAGATGTCGGGCGACTCGTTGCGGGTGATGACCTTGCGGGCCGCGTCGATCTGTACGCTGGTCTTGAACGGCGGCAGGTCGTCGAGGCTCTGCCAGCCGTCATCGAAGGCAATGCGCGCGAGCGGCTCGTAGCGTCCCGATGCATTGGAAAGAGTACCGCGGCCACGCCGGCGTTGGGTGTCAACGCCGGCGCCAAGGAGCCCGGATTGGTCGGAAGCGCCGTCCGGGGACTTCCTTGCAAAGTCACCCGCAGGCGCGGAGGGCACATGCGCCGGCGGGTGTCTCAGGGCTGCGGATGAACGAGGCATAGCGAATATCTAGGTTGAGGCAACGAACAAAACAAGAACATAATGGAAGTTGATCCGCATGACTGCCGGATGGCTGAATGTCGTGGCATCGGCTATTCACAGCCCCATGATCTGGCCGGTTTGAAACACTGACAGGCCAACCGGCCCCCTCCGATTTCGGTTCCATGCTCAGTGTGATCGTCCCAACCCACGAATCGGAACGTACCCTGGTACGGACGCTGGCCTGTCTGGTGCCGGGCGCGACCGCCGGCCTGATTCGCGAGGTGATCCTCGCTGATGGCGGCTCGACCGACGAAACCGCCGAAGTCGGCGACGTGGCCGGTTGCCGGTTTCTGCCGATGCCGGGGCCGCTCGGGCCGCGGCTGTGTCAGGCGGCGCAAGCAGCGCGTAGCGAGTGGATGCTGTTCCTGCCAGCCGGGGCGGTGCTGGAAGCGGGCTGGGTGCTCGAGGTCCAGCAATTTATCGAACGGGCGCCATCCGGTATCGCAGCAATCTTCAGTATCGCGCCGCCGCCACACGGCCAGGTTTCAACCCTGAGCGCGATCCTCGCCCTTTGGCATTCGAGGCGGTCGCGTCTCGCGCCCGGCCGCGGGCTTTTGATTGGCAGGCAATTTTTCGACGAGATGGGGGGCTATGAGGACCGAGCCGATACCGAAGCAGACCTGCTGCGCCGCATCGGCAAGCGGAGGCTGGCCATCCTGCGATCGGCGATCATCCGACCACAACCAGATACTTGACTCGGTCAATCAATTGGTTGAATCTGTCAAATATCTGGAAATGCCGTCATGCCGCTTGCTCCAGACCCTGCCGTCGAGGCGCGCATCGGCGCGGTTCGCCGCTTTTCGCGTTTCTATACGCGGCGTCTTGGCCTGCTCGACGCGGGGCTGCTGCAAAGCCCGTTCTCGCTGACCCAGGCCCGCGTGCTTTACGAGCTTGCGCAGCAGCGCGAAGCGACTGCGACGGCGCTTGCTGCTGCACTCAGGATCGACCACGGCTATCTCAGCCGCATCCTGCGCGTATTCGAGGAGCACGACCTGATCGTGCGCCGCCGCGACAAGAACGATGCCCGGCAGATTGTGATCTCGCTTACCACCAAGGGACACAAAACTTTTGCCGCGCTCGATCACCGCTCGCAGCGCGAAACCGGGCAGTTGCTCGCACATCTCGACGAGGCCGAACAGGCGCGCGTGGTTGCAGCGATGGGCACCATCGAAAGGCTGATCGAGCGCGAGACTGCACCGGGGCGCCATTATGTATTACGGCCGCACCGGCCCGGCGACATGGGCTGGGTGGTGGAGCGCCATGGCATGCTGTATGCCGCCGAATATGGCTGGGGTCGCCAAATAGAAGCGCTGACCGCCGAAATCGTCGCGGCGTTTCTGAAAAATTCCGATCCGGCGCGCGAACATTGCTGGATCGCCGAGATGGATGGCGAGCGGGTCGGATCGGTGTTTCTGGTCAGGGAAACCGACGAGGTCGCACGGCTGCGGCTTCTTCTGGTCGAACCCCGCGCCCGCGGCCTCGGTCTTGGCCGCGATCTCGTGCGGCAATGCATCGCCTTCGCGCGCAGCGCGAGCTACCGTAAAATCACGCTCTGGACACACGCCGTCCTCGCCGCGGCACGCGCGATCTATCGAACGGAGGGCTTCAAGCTCACCCGGCAATGGGTGCACGACGATTTCGGCAAGCCAGAGCCGAGTGAGAGCTGGGAGCTCGATTTACAGCAGCCGCCTTCGCTCAAGCCGTAAGCCGCGCGTCCTGCGGGATCGCGATTTCCGCCGCCCGCTTTTTCTCGGCATCCGCCGGCAATTGCAGCACGGTCGCCGTCAGGCCTTCGCGCAACATCGTAACGAGAACGATCTCGCCGTCCGGAAATTCAAGCGCATCGTGATGCGTGTTCGGGCGATGCATCCCGACCTGCCGGAAGCGTGCGACCCGGTGCGGGGTCGTCACATATCCGAAGCGCGGCGGGATCAGCCCGAAGCCGCGCGAATAGACCACGTCCTGATCAAACGCGATCTCGGTACCGGGCCGCATGCAAACCGCAACGTCCGGCTCGCCGGCAGCCGCAAAGCCGCCGGTGATCGAATTGCTGAATTTCGTGCTGATGACCTTGTCGCCGACTTTTGCCGGGCGTGAAGCCACATTGTGGAGACTATAGTCGCACATGGAAGACATCCTTTCTTTGCTGCGGGCAGCCGAAACGGTTGTCCTTGTGCTGGAAGCCTGCGCCCGTACCGCGGCAATGATATGATTGCGCAAGCGGCATCGTTTCCGATCACCCGTTGTTGAAGAGGGGTTCCGGCCTTTTGCCGTAGGTCGGCCCGCGGAACTCGCGAAGGGCTCCGCATCACAAAATTTTGCGGGAGACCCGTGACCGTTTCCTGCGCTCGGTCGCGCTGCGGTCTTCCATTTCCGGCCATTCGTCGCCAATCAAACCCGCGGGGACTGAAATCAGGAAAATTGTCGAATGAATATCGATCTGAGCGGGAAGCGTGCCGTTGTGACCGGCTCGACGGGCGGGATCGGCTTTGCCATCGCCAAAGGACTGGCAGCGTCCGGTGCCTCGGTCGTGATTAACGGGCGAACAGCAGAGCGCGTCAAACAGGCTGTCGACATGCTGAAGGCTGAGCTGCCTCAAGCGAAGGCGGATGGCATTGCGGCCGACCTCGCGAGCGCGGAGGGTGTGAACGTTTTCACCGAGCGCGTGCCTCAGGCCGACATCCTCGTCAACAATCTCGGGATTTTCGAGCCGAAGAATTTCGAGGACATCCCGGACGCGGACTGGTTCCGGCTCTTCGAAACCAATGTGATGAGCGGCATCCGCATGTCGCGCGCCTATATCCCCGGCATGAAGGCGAAGGGCTGGGGCCGCATCGTTTTCATCTCATCGGAATCGGGTCTCAATATCCCGCTCGAGATGATCCATTACGGGATGACCAAGACCGCGCAGATCGCGGTGGCGCGCGGGCTTGCCGAATCCCTTGCCGGCACCGGCGTCACCGTCAATTCGGTATTGCCGGGACCGACGCGCTCGGAAGGCGTTATCGACTTTTTCGGCAAGATGGCCAAGGAGCAGGGCATCCCGCACGAGCAGATGGAGAGGGATTTCATCGCGCAGCATCGGCCGACCTCGATCATCCGGCGGCTCGCTTCGGTCGATGAGGTTGCGAATATGGTGGTCTATGCCTGTTCGAAGGAAGCTTCGGCGACCACCGGCGCCGCTTTGCGCGTCGAGGGCGGGCTGCTGCGGAGTATCGGGTAATAAGCACTGTCATTCCGGGTCGCCTGCGAGGCCCTTCAGGCGCGTCCCGGAATGCCAAGCCACTTACACCGTCGCGCCCTGCGCCTTCGGGCGGCGCAGATGCTCGTCGAGCCGCGGCATGATCTCGACGAAATTGCACGGCCGGTAGCGATAATCGAGCTGATGCACGAGAATGCCGTCCCAGGCATCCTTGCAGGCGCCGGGCGAGCCCGGCAGGCAGAAGATATAGGTCGCGCCGGCAACACCCGCCGTCGCCCGGGTCTGGATCGCAGACGTGCCGATCTTGGCGTGGCTGATCATCAGGAACAGCGTGGCAAAACCTTCCATCCGTTTTTCGAACAGCGGCTCGACCGCTTCCGGCGTCACGTCACGGCCGGTAAAGCCGGTACCGCCGGTCGAGATCACCACATCGATGCCGGGATCGGCGATCCAGATTTTCATTTGGCCGCGGATCTTCTCCACGTCGTCGGTGACGATAGCGCGAGCGGCAAGCTTGTGTCCCGCAGCCTCGATACGCTCGACCAGCGTCGCGCCGGACTTGTCGTCGGCCAGCTCGCGGGTGTCTGAGACAGTCAGCACCGCGATGTTGAGCGGGACGAAGCTTTTCGATTCGTCGATGCCGGGCATTACGGTTCGGGACTCACAATTGCGCCGCGCGGAACGTATCGCAATCGGCGACCCGGCCGCTCTCCAGCCCGCGCTTGAACCAGCGCACGCGCTGCTCCGACGATCCGTGGGTGAAGGAATCCGGCACCACGCGCCCTTGCGTTTGCCGCTGCAGGCGGTCGTCGCCGATCGCCGATGCGATGCCGATCGCGCCTTCGATGTCGCCGGGATCGATGAAGTCCTTCTTGCGCCGCGCGTGATTGGCCCACACGCCGCCGAGGCAATCGGCCTGCAGCTCGACGCGGACCTGTATGTTGTTTGCCGCGGCGCGGCTGCCCGCCGCCTGCTGCCGCATTTGGGATTCACGCAAGATGCCGAGCAGGTTCTGCACATGGTGCCCGACTTCATGGGCGATCACATAGGCCTGCGCGAACTCGCATTGCTTGCCCTTGCAGGCGCGGAATTTCTGCTCCATCTCGCGGAAGAAGGCGGTGTCGAGGAAAATGCGCCGGTCCGGCGGGCAATAGAATGGCCCCATTGCCGATTGCGCCATGCCGCACGCGCCGGCGCCGGTCGCGCCTGCGAATAAGCGAAGCCGCGGTGCAGAATAGGTTCGTCCGTTGGCGCGGAAAATTTCCGACCAGACATCCTCAGTCGAGCCAAGCACGGCGGCTACGAACTGGCCCTGATAATCGGAGGGCGCCCCCTGCTTTGCGGGCGGCGCCTGCCGTTGCGTCTGCTGCTGGGCCGGGCCCTGGATGATTTCGGCGCCGCCGATGAGAATCCGCGGGTCGATGCCCAGAAACCATCCGATCAGGCCCAGGATGATGATGGTGCCGATGCCGAGCCCGCCGCCGCCGCCCGGTATCGGGAAGCCGCCGCCGCCACCGTAACCGCCGCCTTGGCCGCGCACGTCCTCGACGTTGTCGCTGCGGCGGAAATCCTCCCAACGCATCTCATCCTCCAGACACTGGCGCCAAGTCTCGCTGATCGAATCGCGTTCGTCCACGCCTCAGAACGCCGAAAGTGCTCATTACGTTTCGTTACCAAATGGTTGTTGCAAAAGGTAACCGCCAGCCTCCCAAAGTCATTGCAATTTAAGGGGATTTTTACCTTGGCCCGGCAGTATCCGCGCAGTCGGTTGTAGGTCCCGCGTCACCGACCGCGTCGCCAGGGTCAGAGTTCTGAGTCATGGTAGAGTCGCGTCGCGGGGCGTCCAGACGGACGCCCCGTTTGACTCTCAGTCAAGGTCCAGGCCCCCGTGTGCTGGTGGGCGACTGCGTCGCGCAGATGGCGACGCTGCCGGCCGAATGCGTCGATCTCGTCTTCGCCGATCCGCCCTATAATTTGCAATTGCAGAGCGATCTGAAACGTCCTGACGATTCCAAGGTCGATGCCGTTACCGACGACTGGGACAAGTTCGCTTCCTTCAAGGAATATGACGATTTCACGCGAGCTTGGCTGACCGCCTGCAAGCGCGTGATGAAGCCGTCCGCGACATTGTGGGTGATCGGCTCCTATCACAATATTTTCCGCGTCGGCGCCATCCTGCAGGATCTTGGCTTCTGGATCCTGAACGATGTGGTGTGGCGCAAATCCAACCCGATGCCGAATTTTCGCGGCCGCAGATTCACCAATGCGCATGAGACCATGATCTGGGCCGCGCGCGATCCCGGCGGCAAGGGTTATACTTTCAATTACGAGGCGCTGAAGGCCGGCAACGATGACGTGCAGATGCGCTCGGATTGGACTTTGCCGCTTTGCACCGGAGAAGAGCGGCTGAAAGGCGGCGACGGCAAAAAGCTGCATCCGACCCAGAAGCCGGAAGCCTTGCTGGCGCGTGTCATTCTTTCGGCGTCGCGACCGGACGATCTGGTGCTCGACCCGTTCACCGGTACCGGCACGACGGGTGCCGTGGCGACAAAGCTTGGCCGGCGCTTCGTCGGTGTCGAGCGAGACCCGGATTATGCGAAGGCGGCGATGAAGCGCATCGCCGCGGTCGAGCCGCTGGAGGCGCCTTCGATCGCCCCGTTCATGACTGCGCGCGACGCGCCGCGGGTGCCGTTCACAGCCCTGATCGAACGCGGGCTTATTTCGCCCGGCGCAAACCTGGTCGACTCCAAGAAGCGCCACAAGGCGCTGGTGCGAGCCGACGGCGCCGTGATGCTCGGCGAAAAGGTTGGCTCGATCCATCGCATCGGGGCGCTGGCGCAAGGGCTTGAAGCCTGCAACGGCTGGACCTTCTGGCATATCGAGACCCGCAAGGGCCTGATGCCGATCGACGATCTGCGCGCCAAGGTGCGTGCGGAAATGGACCTCTAGCCTGCCTTTGCCAGCGGCCGCGCCGGCTCATTGACGATGTCACGCGGCGGGCGGCCTTCCAGCACGTCGGCGATATTGTCGACCGCGCGCAACTCGATCGCCTGCCGCGCGCGCGTCACTGCCGAACCGAGATGTGGGGTAAATAAAGTGCGCGGATGGGTGCGCAAACGCTCGTCGATTGTCTTTGGCCGGTCCGGCAGGGCCCAGTCTTCCATCGCGAAGACGTCGGCGGCATAGCCTCCGAGCTTGCCCGTTTCGAGGGCATGTAGCACCGCCGCTTCGTCAACGACCGATCCGCGTCCGACATTGATCAGCAGCGCCCCGGATTTCATCCGCGCCAGCGCATCGTTGCCGATCAGATGCCGAGAGGCCGTGGTGAGCGGCGCACACAAAATGACGAAGTCCGACATTTCCAGCGCGCGGTGAAGTGTGACCCTGATCATGCCGGGGGGAGTTTCGGCCGATGGATCCACGCCGAGCATCCGGCAGCCGAAGCCCGCCAGACGCTGCGCAACTGCGCGGCCAACGTGTCCCATGCCCGCGATCGCAACCACCGATCCGTCAAGACCGGTGCCGTAGAGGACCGGGCGCCAGCCGTCGAATTGTCCGCTCCGCACCAATGTGTCGCCGTCGCGGACGTTGCGGGCGAGTCCGATTGCGAGGCCGACCGCAAGCTCTGCGGTGGGCTCGGTGAGGAGATCGGGCACGATGGTCACAAAGACGCCAGCCTGGCTGCAGGCGTCGAGATCGAAATTGTCGTGGCCTTTGAGTGCGCAGGCGACCACGCGCAGCCGCTTGCAATGCGCAAGAAATGAAGCATCGATGCGGTCCGTCATGAAGGCGAGGATCGCATCCGCCTTCTCCGCGCGCCGCATGACCTCGTCGCGCGGCCACGGCATGTGAGTTTCGTTCATATCGACGTCGCCGAGCAGGGCAAGCTGCTGCAGCGTCGTCTCATGCACGGAGTTGGTGACCAGAATGCGCGGTCGCATAGTTATTTCAGCGCCTTGCGCAGCCGCGCGCCGATGCCGTCCACCAGAACGACGCAGAGCAGGATGGTGATCAGGATCGCCGAGACCTGGTCGTAGCGGATGATGCGGAGCGCCGCGATCAGTTCGAAGCCGATGCCGCCGGCGCCGACGATGCCGAGCACGGCCGATGCGCGGAAATGATATTCCCAGCGATAGATGGTGATGTCGGCAAGCTGCGGCAGCACTTGGGGCATCACGGCATGGGTGATGACCTGGAACGGACTGGCGCCGGCTGCGCGCGCCGCTTCCAGCGGCCGCGGGTCCACATGCTCGATGGCTTCCGCATAGAATTTGCCGACCATGCCGACCGAATGCAGGGCCAGCGCAAGCACGCCGGGCAGCGCACCGAACCCGACGGCCGCAACGAAGATGATGCCCATGATGATTTCAGGCACCGAGCGCAGCGCGGCGAGCACAATGCGCGCGGCCTGATAGACCAACGCATTGGGTGCGGTATTGGGCGCCGCAAACAGCGCCAGCGGCAGCGAGATCACCACGGCGAGTGCCGTTCCCGCGACCGACATGGCGAGCGTATCGATCAGCGGCTTGATCCAGTGCTGCCAGCGGGAAAAATCCGGCGGCACCATTTCGCGGAACAGCTGTCCGAGCGCGGGCAGTCCTTCCATCAAGCGTTGGGCGTCGAAGAAGCCCGTGATCCAGAGCGAGGCAATGCAGGTGATGGCGATCACGCCGGCGAGGCCGGCATGCCGCAAAGCGGCACGCCGGTCGTCGGCGAGGATGGTTTCGTGACGGGCCGCGACGTCCGACATCAGCTCATCTTGCCCAGGTCGAGGTTCAGGATTTTCGCGGTTTCGCGCAGGATGTCATAGGCCTTGTCGTCGGTCGGCGCGAAGCCCTCGACGCGGAACGACTTCAGCACGGCCGGATCCTTGGTTTCCAGGAATGCGGCGCGAATCTTGTCCTTCAGCGCCGGTGCCAGGTCGCCCTGCATGGTGATCGGATAATTCGGGATCGGCTCCGACAGGTCGAGCTTGATCAGCTTCGTCTCGTCGATGGTCTTGCGGGCGATCAGGGCGCGATAGATTTGTTCCGAGAGCGCGCCGGCCGGAATCTGTCCGGCCTGCACGGCGCGGGCGACCGCGTCGTGAGTGCCGAGATGCACCACCTTGTAGTCCTTGTCGCCTTCGAGCTGGTATTTCTTGAGGAGATGCGCGCGCGGCGCAAGATGGCTTGAGGTCGAGGCCTGATCCCCAAAGCCAAAGGGCTTGCCGCGAATATCGGCCACCGTCTTCACCGGGCCGTCGGCGGTCGCGATCAGGATCGAATGATATGTCGGCGAGCCTTTTTCGACGCCGACAGCAAACGGTTCGATCCCTGGTGCCCTCGATTTTGCGAGCACATAGGAGAACGGTCCGAAATAGGCGATCTCGATCCGGCCGAAGCGCATCGCCTCGATCATCGAGGAATAGTCCGTCGTGACGACCAGTTCGATCTGCTTGCCAAGGACTTTTTCCAGATATTCCTTCAGCGGTTGCGCCTGCTGGATCAGCGTCGAGGCATTCTCGTCGGGCAGGAGCGCGACACGCAGCTTGGCCGGATCCTTGGCTTGGGCGAAGGCGGCAACCGGCGACAGCGACACGACAGCGGCGGTGCCAAGCATAAACTTGCGACGGTGAATCATGCGTAGGTTCCTGTCTTGAGGGGGGTGGTTTCAGTATCGTCATCGTCGGCGGCGGCTGGACCGCTGCCGTAGATTTTTGTGACCTCGGTCGCGCCGAGGCGGCTTGCGGGGCCATCGAACACCACCGCGCCATGCGCAAGCGCGACGATCCGGTCGGAATAGCGCCGCGCGAAATCAAGCTGATGCAGGCTGACGACGGCGGTGATGCCGTCGGACTTGCAGATGCCGTGCAACAACGACAGCACGCGCTCGGCGGTGGCGGGATCGAGGCTCGCCACCGGCTCGTCGGCAAGGATCAGCGTCGGCCTCTGCACCATCGCGCGGGCGATGCCGACTCGCTGCTGCTGCCCGCCCGACAATTGATCGGCGCGCTTGAGCGCATGGTCGATCAGGCCGACGCGCTCGATCGCCTCGAGCGCCATCCTCTTTTCGGAACGCGACGGCGGCAGCAGCGTGCGCAGACCGGAATGGTAACCGAGCCGTCCGGTCAGCACATTTTGCAGCACGGTGCAGCGGCCGATCAGCTGATGCTGCTGGAAGATCATGCCGGTGCGGCGCCGGTGCGCCTGCAGGCGGCGGCGAGTATCCAGTTTGCCGATGCCTTCGACCTCAACATGGCCGCCTGTCGGCGTGACCAGACCATTGAGCGCGCGAAGCAGCGTCGATTTCCCGGCTCCCGAGGCTCCGAGCAGCACAGAAAATTCACCCGGCTCAAAGCGGAGCGCGCAGGGCTTCAGCGCCTGTGCATTGCCGGAATAGGTGACTTCGACGCCATGGGTCTGGATCATCTCGCCCCGGAAGTTTGCTGCGATGCGGGAACGAGTGTGGTCCTAACATCGGCGCGTGAACGATGGGCGACGCGTCCTTGACGATTTTCTAACGCGACGGTGACGTTACCCGTCAGCGCGCAGCTCCTGCCCGCATGGGTAGCAATCGCGCAGTTTTGCGCGGCATGTCATAGGCGGTTTCGTCTTTAGATTTATGCTTGTTTTGGGCGCCGCGCGATATTGCCGCTGCGTTCGGGCACTCCGAACGTTGTGCGGCAGATGTCGGCAAGAATTTCAATGCCTTCCCTGAGTTCCTGTTCGGTCGGGCTGGCGAAGCACAGCCGCATCCGACTCTTGCTATGCGCGGCGTCGGTGGACCATTCCGGGCCGGGATTGATCGCGACACCGGCCGCAAGCGCGGACTGATACAACTTTGTCGTATCGACCTGATCGGGCAGTTTCACCCACAAGAATATGCCGCCTGGCGGATCGTCGAATTCTGCCGTAATGCCGAATTGTTCGTCGAGCGCGTCCATCAGCACTTCGAGCTTCTTGCGCAGTCCCTGCCGCAACGCCGGAACATGCGAAGCAAAATGCGGCGCGCAATATTCGGCCAGCACCATCTGCTCCAGCGCGCCCGATCCGGCATCGACCTTGAGCGCGATCATCCGCGACAGGATCGGCCACGGTGCGACGATGAAGCCGACGCGGAGCGCGGGCGCGACCGACTTTGAGAATGAGCCGATATGGATGACATTGCCGGAGTTGCTCATGGCGTAGAGCGCAGGGGGGCGCTCGCCGTTCCAGATCAGGTCTGAATAGCAATCGTCCTCGAACACCGGAACGGCGTATTTTTCCGACAGCGCGAGCAGTGCGGTGCGGCGGTCCACCGGCATGATCGTGCCGGTCGGATTCTGCACCGTGGGGATGGTGTAGATGTATTTCGGCCGCACGCCCCTCGCATTGAGCGAGAGGAGCGTCTGCTCCAGCGCATCGATCCGCATGCCGTCGCGGTCGAGCGGCACGCCCACCGCGTGGACGCCGGCGCGGGCATAACGGTTCAGCATGCCCTGATAGGTGTCGCGCTCGACTATCACCGTGTCGCCCGGTGCGAGAAGCGCGCCGTTGATCAGGTCGAAGGCCTGCAGCGAGCCGGAGACGAGTAGGATGTCGTCGGCACTACAGGAAATGCCGGCATCGCGCTCAAGCTTTGCGGCGAGAAAGTCCCGCAAGGGGCGATAGCCCTGCGGGCCATGCGAAACGCCGTAATAGGCGAGATTGCGTCCTTCACGCCGCAGCACAGCCTCGGCTGCGGAGAGCAAATTATCGACCGGCACCTGCGCCGGATCGTTGTTGCCGCCGGTGAAATTATATCGCGGCGATCCCGTCCACTTGGCGGCGGGCGGGGGCGCTCCCGGCGCAATAAGCGGCGTGAAGTCGAAGGCGGGCATCGGTTTATTTCGCCGCCGTCACCATGATCTCCACGGTGAATTGCGGCGCGGCGAGACGCGCCTGCACGGTGGCGCGGGCGGGCGTATGGCCGGGCGATACCCAAGCGTCCCAAACCGCGTTCATCTCGGCGAAGGTATCCATATTCGCGAGCCAGATATTGGCGGTGAGCAGCTTCGACTTATCGGTGCCGGCCTTGGCCAGATAACTGTCGATGGTGGAGAGGATTTCCTTGGTCTGTTCGGTGACGCTCTTGCCAGCATTGTTCTGCGCGACGATGCCGGCAAGGTAGACGGTGTTGCCATGGATGACGATTTGGCTCATCCGCGGCCCGACTTCGTGGCGTTCGACTGTCATGGGACTTCCCCCTTTCTAAACGTTGCTTTGTACGACTTTTCCTGCGGCAGCTGGTCTTAAATTGCAACAGATCAAAGGGCTGCCGGTCACGCTTTGTTAAAAAGCTTCTCAGCCCTGCTGCGGCCGCATGTGTCGGGTGACATCAAATGCTGCTAGCATGCATAATGAATCACCGGCGAGGAGGCGGTCATGCCTGTTGCAGCTTTTTCTGTAGACCCCGAGACCCTGCGCAAGTTCAAGCTCTGGTTCAAGATATACGGCGTCATCCTGATCCTGCTCGGCGCCGCGTCCATCATCCTGCCCGGCATCGCGACGCTCGCAACCACGATCACGGTGGGCTGGCTTTTGATCGCGGGCGGCATTTTTGGACTGATCTCGGTGTTCCAGGCGGGGACCGGGTCGCCCGGCTTCTGGTGGAATCTTCTGACCGCGATCGTCTGCGTGCTCGCGGGCGGCGTGCTGCTGTTTAATCCCATCGCCGGCGTGCTGACGCTGACGATCATACTCGCCGCCTATCTGCTGGCGACCGGCGTGACCAAGGGCTTCATGGCGTTTCATTATCGCAGCGCCATCCCGAAGGCCTGGGGCTGGATGCTGTTCTCCGCGCTGGTCGACATCGCGCTAGGCGCGATCATCATTGCGGGCCTGCCCGGCAGCGCGGTCTGGGTGCTCGGGCTTCTGGTCGGTATCAACCTCTTGTTCACCGGCGTCGCGCTGATTACCGCTGCGCTCTATTGCGAGAGCGCCAATACGCCGCCGGAGACCTCGGCCGCCAAGGCCTGATCGGCAACGCATTACCCGGCGCGGCCGACTTGTTGTCGCGCCGGGGAACTGAAGCGCCGCGCATTCCTTTATCAATTTTGGCCCGCGATAACCATTCGCAAACCTTGGGAGGCTGTGGCCATGGGCTGGTTTTCCGACGATATCGAGACGATGGATCATCTGTTCGTCCATTCGCTCCAGGACATCTATTACGCAGAGCAACAAATCGAGAAGGCGCTGCCGGACATGATCGAGAAGGCGACCGATGCGGAGCTGCGGCGCGCCTTCCAGATGCACCTGCGCCAAACCAAAGCGCAGATCAAACGGCTCGACCGCGTGTTCAAGAAGATCAAGCGCACTCCGCAGGCCCACAAGTGCCCGGCGATCGACGGCATTCTCGACGAGGCCGGCGAGATCGCGGGCGATGTCGGCGATCAAGTCGTGCTGAATGCGGCGTTGATTGCAGCGGCCCAGGCCGTCGAGCATTACGAGATCACGCGCTACGGCACGCTCACCTCCTGGGCCAAGCTGCTTGGCCATACCGAGGTGGCGAAGCTGTTGTTCATGAGCCTCAAGGAAGAGAAAGCGACCGACAAGAAGCTGAATGACATCGCCAAGCGCAAGATCAACAAGAAAGCGCTGGCGCGCCAGCCAAAGCCGCTCAGTGTCGAGGAGAAACTTGAAGAGGCAATGATAGGCATTCCGGTAATCGGATAGAGACTTTAACAGTACTAGAGGGAGGGCAAATGACCGGTCTGACCAAGGTGGGATTGCTTGCCGCGGCGACGGTCGCAGCCCTGCTGCCGCTCTCTGAACCGACAGAGGCGGCGCGGGCGCGCGCCGAGGCCGAATGGTGCCTGCGCGGTCCCACGGGCGGTGAGTCCTGCACCTTCACCACACTCGAGCAATGCCGTAAAGCCGCGCACGGTACCGGCGGCACCTGCCGGCGCAATCCGCGCTTCGGGCGTTGACGCTGCACTTCCTAACCGCGGCTGCGCGTGATGGCTGCGTTCAATGCACGCGCAAGCGCCGCTTCGTCATACGGCTTACGGACGGTTGGAACTCCAAAGGATTGCGGCACCATGATGTTGTCGCCGTAGCCGGTTGCGAACACGAATGGTATGTTCCGGCGGCTCAATTCTTCCGCCACGCTGAGGGATGTTTCGGTGCCGAGATTCACATCGAGCACGGCCGCGTCCGGGGTGAAATGCGAAAGCTTGTGCAATGCCTCGGCAGGTGAGCCTGCGGTTTCGATTGTGCTTGCACCTTTTCCCGAAAGCATCATCTCCGCATCCATCGCAATGACGAGCTGGTCTTCGACCAGGAGAATTTTCAGTCCGTCGAGGCTATCGCCTGCGGTCTGCGTCCGCTCGGACCAACGTTCCTTCGGTTCGGTTTTAAGGGCTTTGGTGATGTATTTTCCTGGGATCAGAAAGCGTGCGACCACGCCACCTGGCTCGAAGAAGATCTCACTCTCGCCGCCGAGGTCATAGGGAATGCTGCGGTTGATCAGTACCGACCCGAAGCCCTGCGAGCGTGGCGGCAAGACTGCCGGACCGCCGGCTTCCCGCCAGACAATTTCGCAGGCGCCCTGTTCGGTCCGTTGCCAGCGAATGTCGAGCGTGCCGGTTGTTTTTGACAGTGCACCGTATTTGGCGGCATTGGTCGCAAGCTCGTGCAACACCAGCGCCATCACCGAGAATGCGCGTGAATCGAGCCCGACCGGCGGTCCGTCGAGGAAAATCTTTGTACCATGGTGCAGGTATGGCGACAGTTCCGCTTCGAGAAGATCGCGCAGTGCGCCGCCGCCATCGCCACGGATGATCTGGTCATGGGCGTGCGAGAGGGCCTGGATTCGGCCCTGCAGGGAGATGATGTAATCCTGCAGCTGGCGGCCTTCGTCGACCGGATGCGAGATCAGCGATTTAATCAACGAAAGGATGTTCTTGACGCGGTGGTTGAGTTCCTCGTTGAGCATGCGCTGCCTGATATCCGCCTTGCGGCGCTCTTCGCTCAGCAACTCGCTGTGGCGCATCAGGACTTCAAGAAGTGCGGTGCGCGTCGCCTCTGCAATGTCGAGATCCGCCTGGGTCCAGGGACGCGATTGCCGCTCGACCGTCTCTTTCCAGATCGCAAAGCTCTTGCGCGGCGTGAGGCGGTCGCCGAGCGGACCCGTCGAATAATCCTTTTCAGGCTTCCCAGCCCAGTCGATGGTCTGAATCACTTCCTTGCGAAACAGAAAAAGATAGTCGCGCGGCATATGGGACAGCGGAATAGCCAGGACGCCCGATGCGGCGTCCTTGTACTCCTCTGCAGGCGGGAACTGGTCGGACAAGGTGTGTGTTGCAAAGACCTGGCCCTCGGCCATCGAGTTCACGAAGCGGGCCAGCCCTGGAATCGCTGAATCCGGCGGAACCGAGCCGCTCGCGGACCAGCGTCCATTGAGCCAAAGACCGATGCCGTCACAGGGCATCAGCTCGCTGAAGTCGCAAATGCTTTCGCGCAGGAAACGCGCAAGGTCGGTATGGTGCGCGACGTTGCGGAGCACCGCATCGAGCGCACGCCGCGCCTTGGTGGCGGTGTCGAGGCTTTGCTTGCGTAGCATCGCCTGAAGATGCAGTGAGAAAAAGTCGCCGAACAGTTCGGCGGCAATGCGCACAGGCATCGGCAAAAGGCGCGGCGCGTAATGATGGCAGGCGATCAATCCCCAGAGCCGGCCGGCAACGATGATCGAGATCGACATCGAAGCCGAAACCCCCATATTGCGCAGATATTCGCAATGGATCGGCGATACGCTGCGCAGTGTCGCGTAAGACAGGTCCAGCGGATTGCGGGAGGCGTCGAGCCGGGGTTCGATCGGGGTGAAATCTCCACTGGCATCGGGGATCACCCGTATGGTGTTGCGTAGGTAAAGGTCTCGAGCCTGACGCGGGATATCGCTTGCGGGAAAATGGCGGCCCAGAAAGGTCTCGAGTTGCGGGGCCTTGGCTTCGCTGACAACCTGACCAGAACCATCATGGTCGAAGCGGTAGACCATCACACGGTCGTAACCGAGTGTGCTCCGCAGGTAGCGCACTGTGCGATTGCACAGATCGTCGGCATTGGTCACCTGATTCAGCCGCGCGATCAGGGCGCGCGCTATTTCAAGCGGCGCGCCGATAGTGCTGTCTTCGGCTGCTTCGAATTCTACGATGGCGTTGCCCTTGTACTGATGCACCGCCACGTGAAAGGACGTGTCCGTGGATGGCAGGGTCATTCCTAGAATCAGCCCCGGCCTTGCCGGATCGGCGGACCGCAGCAGCGCATTGCGAAGGTCGTGCGCCTTATTCGGACCGACAATGTCATCAAGCCGCGCGCCGTTGATCTCGCCAACCGGCAGGCCGAGCTTGTCAGCTGCGCCGCGCGAGTGCCGGCGGATCACCGACATTTCCGTGTCGCAGGCAAGAAGGGCGCCGTGCGGCTGGATGCTACCGGGGATATGAATAGGTTCCCGGTCGCAGTTGGTCAGATCGACCCTGACGGCATCGGAGGTGCCGCTTCCGTTTGGTGACATCGATTTTTCCATAAGGGATCGATTGCGGCCTCGCGCGGGGGCGCGTCAGGCCGCGCGGGAGGCGCTTTGGCAACGTAGATCATCTGCCGGGGGAATGAGCTGTCTTTTGACATATTGCGCTTGGACATCGTCCATTGTGCCGCCTCGCCACAGCCGGTGGTCCAGCCCGATTGCCGTTCGCTCCATAATCGCCAGGGGGCCGGGCCGGTTCCATCGAAGCCATGTGACGAGGCTTGGCGGGTGCGCGCCCAATTCCGGTGGGGGGTGCGGCGCTGCGCTGCGAATGAATCTGTCCGGATGTGACGCAGCTCACAGTCCAAAATCGCCCTTAATCGCTATTGAGTTTCTGGGGCGACCCATGAAGCCGCGCCGCATGCCAGATCGCATTTCCGTTCCCGCCATCGCCGGGCTGGTGGTTGTCCTCATGGGCGGCCTCGCGGTATCTTCGGAACTTGAGGCTCCGGCTAAGCTCCCGGCGTCAGCGCTTGCGCAGCCGCGCCGGTTCGATGTTGCGCAGGCTTTTGCGGTTGGCAGCCGCATCGGAGTCCATGCGGTCGGCGCGGTAGGCTTCAATTTCCGGACCTATTTCTATCCTCTGGTCGAAACAGAAACTGGCGCCCGTCCTTTGGATGCATGGACTCTCGGGCATGCGGCCGATGACGCAACGCTGATCGATATGGTCGGCGGCGAAGACAAAATTGCGGTTTCGCTCGCGGCGATCCATCGGCTCATTGCCCGTAGCGACAGTGAAACCGAAGGTCGCAGCAACTTCGCCTATGCGCGTTCTCCTGTGGACGGTCGGCTATGGGCGATTCATTGGATCGCGGGCGCTCGGGGTGAGTGGATCGTCGGCGCAGTTTTGGTTCCCAATCCCGATCTCGACTGGCCGGCAGGCTCGCGTCTGTTCGTACCCGATAGCGGCGGAGAGCGGCGCTGCCCGGCTGCTTCCCGTGTGAGATTGGTATGCGCCGCGCGTCCTTAGCGAAGCCGGCTTGACCGCAAGCCGACGTCGAAGCGCGTTTCAAGTCCTCTGCAAAGGCGGATTAACCTGCGCGATCACTTTGCGCATAACATTGGGAAACGCCGCGCCCTCGATTCGGTCCGCGGCGAGCCAGCGCATGCCGCGTGGTGCACGCGCGTCGTCCCGCGCCTTTGCCGAATAGACTGTAAGTTCCAGCGGAAAATGCGTGAAAATATGCTTGACGAGGCCAGGCATCCGCCGCCAATCCGCCTTGAGCGGCGCTTCGGCGAGCGCCCGCGCCTCGTCGAAATCGTGGGACCAGGCGGTGGTCGGCACCTCGGTCATCTTGGCGAGCAGTCCCTTGTCCGGACGGGTCCGCACCAGCAATGCGCCGTCAGCACGCGTCACCACGAAGGCCGCACCGCGGCGAAGCCGTCCTGACATCTTTGGGGTCTTGCGCGGGAAGCTTTCCTGATCGCCGCGGGACCGTGCCGCACATGGCGTTTGCCAAGGGCACAGACTGCAGGCCGGCTTTCTCGGCGTGCAGATGGTAGCGCCAAGGTCCATCAAGGCTTGGGCAAAATCGCCGGACCGTTCCAGCGGTGTCAGTGTCGCCGCAAGCGCCCGGATTCGAGGCTTCGCTGCGGGCAGACTGTCTTCGACCGCAAACAGACGGGAAACCACGCGCTCGATATTGCCGTCGACGGGCGTGGCCTTTTGGTTGAAAGCGATCGCGGCAATCGCTGCGGCGGTATAGGCGCCGATGCCGGGCAGGCCGAGCAGGGCCGCCTCGGTTTCCGGGAAGACACCGCCGTGGTCTTGCACCACGGCGCGCGCGCAGGCGTGAAGGTTGCGCGCACGGGCGTAATAACCAAGCCCCGCCCAGACTTTTAGGACCTCGTCCAGATCGGCTGCGGCAAGGTCCGTCACCTTCGGCCAGCGTTCCAGGAAGCGCTCGTAATAGGGTGCGACGGCGCGGACCGTGGTCTGCTGCAGCATGATTTCGGACAGCCAGACCCGGTAAGGGTTAGCCCGTTCGCCCGGAGACACGCGCCAGGGGAGGTGGCGCCGGTGCCGGTCGTACCAGGCGAGCAAAGCTGCCGCGGACGCGGCGGGGCGCGTCTGATCAGTTTGGCCGGCGGCCTGTCTTTGCGGCTTGCGCTTTGCTAGCGTCATGTCTCCCTGTGACAGAGGCCCCAGCCCTGAACAAGCCGAGACGCATCGCCCGTCCACTGCCGGACATTGCCGGCGCGCTGCTGGCGGACAGCTTTCGCCAGCAGGGCTTCAGCTCATCCGAGCTTGTGGTCCGCTGGTCTGCGATCGTGGGTGACGACGTGGCCGATCATGCCGAACCGCTCAAGATCCAGTGGCAAAAGGTTCCAGACGGCCAGCCGCCGCAACCCGGCACGCTGGTTTTGCGGGTCAGTGGCCCGGCGGCGCTCGAAATTCAGCATATGTCGCACGTGATCCTTGAGCGGGTGAACCGCTATTTCGGCTTTGCCGCGATCGGACGGATTGCGATCCGCCAGGCGCCTCTGCGCCGCGCCCCGCCGCGGCCCCGCCGCACCCTCGATCCCGCTGCGGTCCAATCGGTTGCCGATACCATGCCGGCCGGCACCGATCCCGCGCTCAAGGACGCGCTGGCGCGGCTCGGCGCCGCCATCAAGCGAAAGTGACGCCGCAGCAGCCGCATCTGCCGCCGCGACGGCATTGCCAGTTGCGCTGCGGCGGGTTAGCCAGAGCCAAACAGGCCGGATCAGCCGCAGGAGTTCTCCGTGTATCTCACTCGCCGTCAATTCGTCGCCGCGTCTGCCGCGTTTTCAGCCATGCTGGTCCTGCCCTTTGGGCGGAACCTTGCGCTGACCGGGACGGCCCAGGCCCAGACCGTAAGTTCCGTCGAGCTGATGCAAGCGGGCCCGCTCGGCGACATTGTAGTCGGCAAGGACGACGCCCCGGTGACGATCATCGAATACGCCTCGATGACCTGCGGTCACTGTGCGACATTTCACAACACCACTTATCCCGAGCTGAAAAAGAAATACATCGATACCGGCAAGGTGAAGTACATCTTGCGCGAATTCCCGCTCGATGCCTTGGCCGCGGCCGGGTTCATGCTGGCGCGCTGCGCAGGGAACGACAAGTACCACGCCATGATCGAGATGCTGTTCGCGAAGCAGAAGGAGTGGGTAACGCAAAACCCGATCCCGCCGCTTCAGGCGCTCGCGCAGCAGGCCGGGTTCACCAAGGACAGCTTCGAGGCCTGCCTGAAGGATCAGAAAATTCTTGAGGGGATCGAGGCCGTGCGCACCCACGGTGCCGAAAAGCTCGGCGTGAATTCGACGCCCACCTTCTTCATCAATGGCAAGCTGTTTCGCGGCACGCTCACGATCGAGGAACTCGACAAGCAGCTGCAGCCGCTATTGAGAAGCTGACGGGGAGACTTCGCCCGTTCTACGCACCATTGGCCTCGGCCTTGAGGCGTGCTTTCCAGAAGGCGAGTGCCGATCGGGCGATCGTGTCTGATAGTTTCACGTAGCTGTCGCGGGCGCGCTCAAGATCGCTCGCCGACATCGAATGATGACCGAAGCGATTTCTCAGGATTGCCGCGGTCGAGGGCCATGTGAGCGAGGCTGCCCGGCAGAGCACGAGCAGCCGTCTGGCTGAATATTTTTCAGGAGCCTTTCCGTAAGCGCCAGTGGACAATCGGAAAGCAGCGACAACGCCACCGCCATTTCCTCGTATTTGCGTTCACGCGCGAACTGCGCAAGGCCGTCTTCCGACAGATGGCCTTCGGCCTTCAAAGCGCCGACCTTTCGGATCGCGTCGGAGAAATCGCGTGGCCGCATCGCCTCCCAACTGACTTCATGCGCGATGCCGGTTACGGCCTCCTCGATCTTGTCGTGGGCTTCGCGGGGCGCAGCGGAGGCCAGCCTATGGTGGACCGTCTTGGTCGCCCGCACCAAGAGTTCGCGCAAGAGATTGAGTGGAAGGTCCAGCCGTTCGTGCAGCCGCTCCGCCAGCACATCGTCCTGCAGCAAAGTCCGGAATGATTCTTCCGAAAACTTGGCTCCGATGTTGCGTGCGAGCTGATGCTTGACCTGCGCATCGCCGCGGCGGACCAGCACGTCCGTTACAGGTATGTTAAGCTGCGATCGTGCGGCAATGGCCAGAAGATGCGCACTGCTTTTGGTGTCGCCGATCGCGATCAGGTCGGCATCGGACAGACGTGGCGATTGCGCCAAGACCGGCCCGGCGACCGCGATATCGTCATCGAAGGCGAGCCTGCGGATTACGTTTGCAGGCGAATTGCCGATGGGCGCGAGCAGTTCGCTCAGTCTGATCAGCGCGCGCAATTCAATGCGCTCGATCAGGTGCATCAGCACATCGTCGAAAAGCTGAACTTGCTCCTCGGTGAAGGCGTCGGCGCGTTCAAGGAACAGATCCGTGATGCGAAGGGCGATATCGCTTCGCCGCCCGGGCTCCCGGTTGTCGAATGAGTCATGCAGCTCCGAGATCAGGGGCATTGCGCTTTGCATGGCCGGCACGCCCATCCACAATTCGCCGGCCATTGTGCAACTACGAGATGTACAAAGCTTTAAGGAGTATTGGATAAATTCCCGCTATCATTATGGGATTGGGAACGATCCGGGGGACGTCCGCATGGGGTGCGGCCTCGGACGCGGCTGGATGGGGCATAGAATATGACCGCAGCACGGCGCTCGTTGATTGGCGACCTGGACGACGCTGTCAGGAACGGGTCGAAAAGCGAACGGGTCGAGACCCTGCGGCGCATCACCAACCTGTTTATGGCCTCGAGCGAGAGGCTGACCGACGAGCAGATTGATATCTTCGACGATGTCATCAGTCACCTGATGCGACGGGTGGAAACCCGTAACCTCGCCGAACTCAGCCAGCGGCTGGCGCCGGTGGTCAATGCCCCCAACAACGTGGTTCAGACGCTTGCGCGCAATGATGAAATAGCAATTGCGGGGCCTGTCCTGACGTTTTCGGCTCGCCTCAGCAGCCGCGATCTCATCGAAATCGCAAAATCCAAGCCGCAAGGGCATTTGCAAGCCATCGCCTGCCGGACCGACATCGGACCGAATGTCACCGACGTGCTGCTGGATCGCGGCAACAATGAGGTGCGTCAAAACCTGGTCGGCAACCTGTCGGCGCGATTCTCCGAAGAGGGCATGTGCCTGTTGATCGGTTATGCCGAAGGCGACGGAAGGCTGCCGGCCGGTCTGGCGCGGCGTCCGGACCTGCCGTTGCACCTGTTACGGAGCCTTCTGGAGCATGCCAGCGACGACACGCGGCGCGAAATTGCAGCCGCCGCGCCGCCTGCGCAGCGGACCGAGATAGTCAATCTGCTGGAAAGCATGGGCTGCGTGTTGCCCGACGACGATGCCGATTCCTCCTCGGCCAAGGCTGAGGTTGCCGCGATGTTCGAGGATGGCGAACTCGACGAAATTGCGCTGCTTCAGTTCGCCCGCAAGCAGCAATTCTCGCACCTCACCGCTGCTCTAGCGGTTCTTTGCGGTATGGAGGTCGACGATATGAAGCGGGTCTGCGGCTCGCTTAAGGTCGAGGATATGTTGATGCCCTGCCGCGCGGCGGGCGTGTCGTGGAATGCATTCCGGGCGATCGTCGCATCGACGCCTGCCGGCGCGGCGCTTGGCGAGCCGCGGCTAATCGAGCTGAAAAAGGACTATGCGCGGCTGGCGGCGTCAACCGCGCAACGCGTCCTGCATTTGCGCAGCCGCCAGTTGTCGGCTCTCGAATGAGCGCAGTCCACGCAAGCGCAACCAATCTTTACGCCGTTTTCACCATGTTGTTGCGCGACAATGTATTTGAAACCATTGGGTGGCCGTCGCCTTAAACACGCATTCACCGATCCGAATTATTTTCATCGCATCATTTGCGACTGAACTCCTTTGCGAAGGGCAGCACAGATGTCGGAACGCAGGCAGTCTTTTCGCAGTCCCACTGATCGTGCAGCGGTCATCCATCTTGGCTCTGGCGAGCAGATCCAGTGCCGTTTGCGCGATGTTTCGGTCAGCGGTGCCCGCCTCGAGACAGCCGAGCGCAAGCGGCTTCCGGAGACTTTCTTGCTGATGTTGGTGGGTGATTGGCAGAAGCGGCCATGCCGGGTCGCCTGGCGGAAAGACCGGATGGTCGGCGTCGAGTATCTGTAGAGGCCACATGGTTTGTTTTGATACGAGTAAGCCAAAGCCCGAACGCAAATATTGGTCGGATATCCAGGCTGAGAAGGAGCTTGCGTCAGAGGCCAAGGCGTCAACGATCGCAAAGCCTGGGTTAAACGCCAGGTCAGCGTCAGACGCCAAGTCTGCGTCGGACACCCGGTCTGTTTCAGAGGCAAGGTCTGGCTCAGAAGCAAAGTCAGCGGCCGAGATCCGCCCTGTGGGCGTGGCGAAGCGACCGGGCCGTGACAGAAACACGCAGACCGCCCTGCATACGCTTTTTGCCTGCGCGCTTCTGGCGGGCGGCTTGGGGCTTTACTTTTTGCTTGGAAGCAGGGCTGACGCGCCCTCGGCAAAGGTCGCGGAAAACGTCCGTCCGGGTGAGGCGCATCATATCGGCCAGATCAAGATTTCGACCGATGCAGAGTGCAAGAAGCGGCTGTTCGATAATGCGTCCGGCGCGGTCGTCGAAGCCCCTGGCGCCGATTGCACCGCTTCGACCCTCCAGAATCCCAACAGCCTTTATGTGACGCCGACCAACCGCCTTGACGCGGTCCGGCGCGGCTTCAACCGGTAAGCCTCCGCTACCTCCAAACTTATTCGCCTGCCGCGGTGGGCTGCGGGCGTGGCACTGCGGTTTGGTCGGGCTGTAGAGAGAGACAGCGCATCAATCTTGGACGTCCGCATCCCCGGGATCGCCATTTAGAATTGATTTTTTCGTGATTTCAGAGGCTTGGGGGAAAACCCCGTTTTCGGCTTGCCCTTGCCGCACTCGCCTCCCATTCTCCGGCCGCCTCCTGGTCTCCAGGGTTCTGATTCGCCTGCGGGGGGCGAACGGGCGCGAACCAGCGCCGTCATGGGAAGAAGAAAACAGCATGAAGCTGACGCGACTGCGGCTGATCGGATTCAAGTCCTTTGTAGAACCTACCGATTTCCTGATCGAGCCCGGCCTCACCGGTGTGGTCGGGCCGAATGGCTGCGGTAAATCGAACCTGGTCGAGGCGCTGCGCTGGGTCATGGGAGAAAATTCCTATAAGTCCATGCGCGCCACCGACATGGACCAGGTGATCTTCGCCGGTTCTGGCAACCGCCCCGCGCGCAATCACGCCGAAGTGTCGATGGCGATCGACAATTCCGAGCGGACCGCGCCGCAGACCTACGCCGATGTCGATATGCTCGAAGTCGCGCGCCGGATTGAGCGCGAACAGGGCTCGACCTACCGCATCAACGGCCGCGAAGTGCGCGCACGCGATGTGCAGATATTGTTCGCCGATGCTTCGACCGGCGCGCGTTCGCCCGCGCTCGTGCATCAGGGCCGGATCGGCGAGATCATCCAGGCCAAGCCTGAGCAGCGCCGCCGCGTTCTGGAAGATGCGGCCGGCATTTCCGGCCTGCATGTGCGCCGCCACGAGGCCGAGTTGCGCCTGCGCGCCGCTGAGCAGAATCTGCAGCGTCTGGAAGACGTTATCGGGCAGCTGGCGGCGCAGATGGAGGCGCTGAAGCGGCAGGCGCGGCAGGCGGTGCGCTACCGGACAGTGTCGGCGCAGGTCCGTAAACAGGAAGCCACCCTGTTCCATCTGCGCTGGCTGAACGCCAATGCTGATCTCGAAGCCTCCGAACAGGCCCGTGCCGCGGGTCTCCGCGAGGTTGCGGCTGCGACGCTGGCGCAGACCGAGGCCGCCCGGGTGCAGGAAGAGGCCAGTGCCGCGCTGCCGCCGCTGCGCGAGGCCGAGGCTCGCGCCGGCGCGACGCTGCAGCGTCTCGTGGCCGCGCGCGATACCCTCGACCGGGAGGAGGCCCGCGCCAAGGAGCGGATTGCGGAGCTGGCGCAGCGGCTGGTGCAACTGGGCGACGACATTGCCCGCGAGCGCAAGCTCGCGTCTGATTCGGAGGCGGCTCTGGAGCGTCTGACCGCCGAGGCGGCGGCATTGCGGCGCGATCTTGAAGCCGGGGAAAGCAAGCGCACGGACGCCGACCAGCGGCTGGCTCAGGCCGATGGCGAGCTGGCGCAGTCCGAGAAGACCTTCAGCGAGGTGACCGGCGCGCTCGCGGATCTCACCGCGCGACGCAATGCGCTTGAGACCGCGGCGCGGGAGCAGACGGAGCGGGTGACGCGTCTCGAACGCGACATTGCCGATGTGATCGCCGAATTCGCCAAGATCGATGCGGCGAACCAGGGCGGGCCGGATCTTGCTTCGCTATTGCAGGCGGTCGAGGCGGCGCAGGCGGCGGTGGCGGAGGGCGAGGCCGCGGCATTGCGGGCGGAGGCGGCGCATTCGGCGGCGCGGCAGGCGCTCGATGTGGAAAGGAAGCCGCTCGCCGAAGCCGAACGCAGAGCCGGCCGCCTGGAAACCGAAGCGCGCACGCTCCGCAAGGTGCTGCATGTCGATTCCGGCAGCCTGTGGCCGTCGGTGATCGACAACCTCACCGTGGAAAAAGGCTTCGAGACCGCACTCGGGGCCGCCCTCGGCGACGATCTCGAAGCGCCGGCAGATCCGCGCGCGCCGATGCGCTGGGCGGGCGCGATCGTCGATCCGTCCGATCCTGTGTTGCCGGAGGGCGTCACGCCGCTGACCAATCACGTCAACGCGCCGGCCGAACTCGACCGAAGGCTGCGGCAGATCGGACTCGTCGACCGCGCCGATGCGGACAAATTCGTCCCCTTGCTGAAGCCCGGCCAGCGGCTGGTCTCGCGCGAGGGCGACCTGTGGCGCTGGGACGGCTTTGCTGTCGCCGCCAATGCCCCGACCGGTGCGGCGCGTCGTCTGGCCGAGCGCAACAGGCTCGCCGAAATCGAGGCCGAACTGGATTCCGCGCGCACCCATGTCGAGAGCAAGCGCGAAATCGTGGCCAAGGCCGAGGCCGAAGTCACGGCGGCCGCTGCGGCGGAGGCCGAGGCGCGCAACCGCTGGCGCGAATTGCAACGCGCGGCCAACGAGGCGCGCGAGCGCCATGCCGCAGCTGAACGCGAGCTGACCCACATCACCACGCGGCGTGCGGCGCTGACCGAGGCGCAGTCGCGTCTCGGCGCCAATCGCGACGAGGCCGCCGCCGCGCTTGCCGAGGCCCAGGCCGCGCTGTCCGAATTGCCGCCGGTGGCCGATCTCCAGACCCGGCTGGAAGAGGTGCGCAGCGAGATCGCCGCCCGCCGCACCCATGTCGCCGAACTGCGCGCCGAAGCGCAGGCGCTGACCCGCGAGGCCGACATCGCCAAAAAGCGGCTCGAGGCGATTGCCGGCGAACAGAAATCGTGGATCGACACCCGCGAGCGCACGGCAAAGCAGATCGAGGCGCTGGAAGCCCGCCTCGCTGAAGCCACCGGCGAGCGCGACAGTCTCGCCGATGCGCCGCAGCTGTTCGAGGAAAAACGTGTCGCGCTGCTTGGCGAAGTGCAGATCGCGGAGAGCGAAAAGCGCGAGTCGGGCGATCGCCTTGCCGAAGGTGAAAAGTCCGCGACCGCCGCCAATGGCGCCGCGCGGGCGGCGCTCGAAGCGCTGTCGGCCGCGCGCGAACAGCTTGGCCGCTCCGAGGAGCGCAGTGAGGGCGCCAAGCGCCGCCTTTCCGATATCGAGCACGAAATCCGCGAGATGCTGGAAGTCGAGCCCCAGGCCGTCGCAGCACTTGCCGCGATTGGCGAAGGCGCGGTGCTGCCGGACGTATCTGAAGTCGAGGCCGATCTCGAAAAGTTGCGGCGCGAGCGCGAACGGCTCGGTGCGGTCAACCTGCGCGCCGAGGAAGAACTGGGCGAGGTCGAGACGCAGCATACGTCGCTCGTGACCGAGCGCGACGATCTGGTCGAGGCGATCAAGCGGCTGCGCCAGGGCATCCAGAATCTCAACCGCGAGGCGCGCGAGCGGCTGCTTGCCTCGTTCGAGGTGGTCAACGCCCATTTCAAGGACCTTTTCACCAAGCTGTTCGGCGGCGGCGAGGCCGAGTTGCGGCTGATCGAGAGCGACGATCCGCTGGAGGCCGGGCTCGAAATCATGGCGAAGCCCCCCGGCAAGAAACTGCAATCGCTGTCGCTGCTCTCGGGCGGCGAGCAGGCGCTGACCGCGATGGCGCTGATTTTTGCGGTGTTCCGCACCAATCCGTCGCCGATCTGCGTGCTGGACGAAGTCGACGCGCCGCTCGACGATCATAACGTGGAGCGGTTCTGCGACCTGCTCGACGAGATGACCCGCTCGACCGAAACCCGCTTCATCATCATCACGCATAACCCGATCACCATGGCGCGGATGAACCGGCTCTACGGCGTGACCATGGCCGAGCGCGGCGTGTCCCAGCTGGTGTCGGTCGATCTCGAAGCCGCAGTCGCGATCCGCGATCAGCAGGTGGCGTAAGAGTCGCGCACGCGTGCGCTCGTTTATAACGGTAGGGCGCCGAATGCGATGCGCCAGCGTTCCGCCCGTTCGCGGATGGCCTTGCGGTCGGCATCGCTCATGCGGCCGAGCGATTTGTAGGGCATGGCGAGACGGATATTGCTGCCGAGCGTCTTGCGGTTGCGGTCGAGCAAGTCCCAGTACAGCGCATTGAACGGGCAGGCATCGTCGCCGATCCGCTGCTTCACGTCGTAGCGGCAGTGTCCGCAATAATCGCTCATCCGGTTGATATAGGCGCCGGCAGCGGCATACGGTTTGGAGCCGACAATGCCGCCATCGGCAAAGGTCGCCATGCCGTGGGTGTTCGGAAGCTCCACCCATTCGTAAGCGTCGGCATAGACCGCCATGTACCATTCGTTGATCGCGTCGGGATGCACGCCGAGCAGCATGGCGAAATTGCCGGTCACCATCAGGCGCTGGATGTGGTGCGCATAGGCATTGTTGTTCGTGATCTGCACGACATCGCGGATGCAGGCCATATCGGTTTCACCGGACCAGTAGAACCATGGCAGCCTGCGGTTCGCGTTCAGCGCATTGCGATCCTTGTAGTCGGGCATGCGCAGCCAATAGACCCCGCGGACGAATTCGCGCCAGCCGAGAATTTGCCGGATGAAGCCCTCGACCGCATTGAGCGGCGCCGTTCCGGCGCGATAGCGCGCCTCCGCTCTCTGGCAGACATCCAGCGGATCTAGCAGGCCGAGATTGATACTCGCCGACAAAACCGAATGCCACAGCCAGGGCTCGCCCTTGGCCATCGCGTCCTGATAATCGCCGAAGCCTGGCAGGATGTCGTCGAGGAAGGCGGCGAGCAGACGCTCGGCTTCCTGCGGCGTTGTGGCGTAAGAAAACGTATCGAGCGCACCGAAGCCGTCTGGAAACCAGCGCGCCACATCGTCAAGCGCTTGCCGCGCAATAGCATTGGGTCCGATGAATCGCCGCGCCGGAGCCTGCGCGCCTTTCGGCAGCCGCTTGCGATTCTCCACATCGAAATTCCAGCGTCCGCCGGTAGGCGCGTCGCCGTCCATCAGGAGCCCGGTGCGCCGCCTTATATGCCGGTAAAAGTTTTCCATCCGCAGCGACTGCTTGTCTTTCGCCCAATCCCGGAACGCACGGTGGGAGCAGATGAAGCGGTCGTCCTCGCGGATCTGGACCGGAACGGGGGCGTCGCCGGCAAAGACCTCGAAAGCCTCTTTAAGCCGCCATTCGCCGGGTTCGGTCAGCACCACCCGTCCGCAGCCCTCCGCCGCGACCGCCCGCGCGATTTCGCCGGTGAGGGTGTGGGTATTGGCCGGATCGTCAAGGCGCACATACCGCACCGGGATCCCGGCTTTTTGCAGCCGCTCGGCAAAGCCCCGCATGCCGGCAAAGACCAGTGCGATCTTCTGGCGATGGTGGGGAACATACGATGCCTCCTCACGAACTTCCGCGAACAGCACCACGTCGCGGGCGGGGTCCAAATCGGACAGGGATGGGAGCCGCCCGTCGGAAATCTGGTCGCCAAGGACGGGGCGAAGCGTACCGGCATGGGTCATGCGGCCATCATCGGGCCTAGGCCGCGACCCCGCAACAGCGGGTGTTGACGGGCCTGCCTCCGCGCGCCATCACGGCGCCATGCCGATCCGTCTCGACAGCCGCAGTCCCGACTTCGCCGCCCGTTTTGCCGCCTTGCTTGCCACCAAGCGCGAAGCGTCCGCGGATGTGGACGCGGCGGTGCGCGGGATTGTCGCCGATGTGGCGGCGCGCGGAGACGATGCGCTGATCGAATTGTCGAAAAGGTTCGACCGGGTCGATCTCGGCGCGCTCGGCCTGCGGGTCACGGCGGACGAGATCGCGCAGGCCGAAAAAACCTGCGATCCGAAGGCGCTGGAGGCGCTGACGCTGGCGCGCGACCGGATCGAGGCCTTCCACCTGCGCCAGAAGCCGAAGGACGACCGCTTCACCGATGCGCTGGGCGTCGAACTCGGCCATCGCTGGACTGCGATCGAGGCGGTCGGCCTTTACGTGCCGGGCGGCACCGCAGCCTATCCGTCCTCCGTCCTCATGAATGCGGTGCCGGCAAGGGTGGCGGGGGTGCCGCGCATCGTGATGGTCGTGCCGGCGCCGGACGGCGTTATCAATCCTCTGGTGCTCGCCGCGGCGAAGCTCGGCGGCGTCAACGAAATCTATCGGGTGGGCGGGGCGCAGGCGGTGGCGGCGCTGGCCTATGGCACGCAGACGATCAAGCCGGTGGCCAAAATCGTAGGTCCCGGCAATGCCTATGTCGCAGCGGCCAAACGCCAGGTGTTCGGCAAGGTGGGCATCGACATGATCGCGGGGCCGTCCGAGGTGCTCGTGCTTGCCGACGGCACCGGCAATCCGGACTGGATCGCCGCCGATCTTTTGGCGCAGGCCGAGCATGACGAGGCGGCGCAATCGATCCTGATCACGGATGACGCGCGGCTCGCGCAGGATGTGGAGACGGCGGTGGCGGCGCAGCTCAAGACGCTGCCGCGCGCGCAGATCGCCGGTGCGTCATGGCGCGATTTCGGCGCGACGGTCATCGTGCGCGACCTCGGCGAGGCGATCCCGCTCATCGATGCGCTGGCGCCCGAGCATCTCGAACTGATTGCTTCTGATCCGGAGCCGTTGATACGGAAGATCCGCAATGCCGGCGCGATTTTCGTCGGCGGGTATACGCCCGAAGCGATCGGCGATTATGTCGGCGGCTCGAACCACGTGCTGCCGACGGCGCGCTCGGCGCGGTTTTCGTCGGGGCTTGGCGTGCTTGACTTCGTCAAGCGCACCTCGATCCTCAAATGCGGGCCGGACCAGCTGGCGGCGCTTGGACCGGCCGCGATTGCGCTCGGCGAGGCGGAGGGGCTCGGCGCGCATGCGCGCTCGGTGGCGATACGATTGAACAAGAGATGACCGATAACCGCTCCGCATCGAAGCTCGTGGCGATCACGCTCGACGAGGAATCGATCGGCCGGTCCGGGCCGGATATCGAGCATGAGCGCGCGGTCGCGATCTACGACCTGATCGAGGAAAATGTCTTCCATCCGGTCGAGCAGGAAGCCGGCCAATATGCGCTGCATCTGGCCATGGCCGACAATCGTCTGATGTTCGACATCAGGCGGCCGGATGGTTCGCCGGTCGTGGCGCATCTGTTGTCGCTGTCGCCGTTCCGGCGGATCGTGAAGGATTATTTCATGATCTGCGACAGCTATTACGCGGCGATCCGCACCGCGACGCCGGACCGGATCGAGGCCATCGATATGGGCCGGCGCGGCCTGCATGACGAGGGTTCCAAGCTGCTGCAGGAGCGGCTGAACGGCAAGGTCGAGATGGATTTCGCCACCGCACGCCGCCTGTTCACGCTGATCTGCGTCCTGCACTGGAAAGGCTGAGCGCGCGATGGCGCCCGGAACGAGACCGCAGTCGGTGCTGTTCGCCTGCGGGCTCAATTCAATCCGCTCGCCGATGGCGATGGGGCTGTTCCGGCATCTGTTCGGCAAGAGCATGTATACCGGCTCGGCCGGGGTGAAGCCGGGCGAGCCCGATCCGTTTGCGGTCGCGGTGATGGACGAGATCGGCCTCGATATTTCGAAGCACCGGCCGCAGACCTTCGAGCAGCTCGAGGACTGGGAGGGGCTGAATTTCGACCTGATCGTCACGCTGTCGCCGGAGGCGCATCACAAGGCGCTGGATCTGACGCGCACCGTCGCCGCCGATGTGGAATACTGGCCGACCCCCGACCCGAGCGACATCGGCGAGACGCGGGAGCAGAAGCTTGAGGCCTACCGCACGGTGCGCGACCAGCTCATGAACAAGATCAGGGCGCGTTTCGGCGGGCCGCCGCGGGCGGGGGATTGACGGCAGGACGGTTGTGGAAGCCGGCCGATTCCGATAGGTCTTGCCGCCCAGTCGCGGCCCCGTTCCGGCGCCATTTCAGGCCACCATAGCCACGCACCATCCATGATCGGCCGGCCCAAGCTCGTCCTCGCCTCCGGTTCGCCCCGCAGGCTCACCCTCATCAACCAGGCCGGGATCGAGCCGGATGCGCTGCAGCCGGCCGACGTCGACGAAATCCCGTACAAGGGCGAATTGCCGCGCGCCTGCGCCACGCGGCTTGCCCGCGCCAAGGCGGAAGCGGCGCTCGAGGCGGTGCGGCTGAACGACGAATTGCGCGGCGCTTTCATCATCGCCGCCGATACCGTGGTCGCGGTCGGGCGGCGCATCTTGCCGAAGGCCGAGCTGCTGGACGAGGCCGGGCAATGCCTGCGGCTCCTTTCGGGCCGCAATCACCGCGTCCATACCTCTGTCTGCATGGTGACGCCGAACGAAAGCTTCCGCCAGCGCATGGTGGAGACGCGGGTGCGGTTCAAGCGGCTCACCAAGGACGACATCGAGGCCTATCTTGCGTCCGGCGAGTGGCGCGGCAAGGCGGGCGGCTATGCGATCCAGGGCCTCGCCGGCGCCTTCGTGGTGAAGCTGGTCGGCTCCTACACCAATGTGGTCGGGCTGCCGCTTTACGAGACGCTGGCGCTGCTGCAGGGCGAAGGCTTCCCGATCCATTACGGCTGGCTGAATACTTAAGGATCGCAGGGGGGGCGCGCGTCGCCCGGAATCCGGCCCGAATCGGCTGTGAATGTCTGCGTCCGGCTCATGCGCGATGACCGCGCGCGCTGAAATGACAGGCCACGATGAATCTCGCGCAGCACCTCGAAAGATCGGCGTACAGCTATCCGCACCGGCCGGCGATTGGTTACGGCGCGGACCGGCTATACGACTACGCCACGCTGGCCGAACGGGTCGCGCGCATTGCCGGGGCCCTGCGCGAGCGGTTCGGCCTGATGGCGGGAGAGCGCGTCGCGATCGTCTCGGCCAACAGGCCCGAATACGTGGAGACGCTTTACGCGATCTGGCATGCCGGACTGGTCGGCGTCCCGGCCAACGCCAAGCTGCATGGCGCCGAGCTGAATCATATCCTCGGCGATTGCGGCGCACGGGTGGTTTTTGCCTCGCCCGATTGCGCCGCCGCGATCGAGGCGCATGCGCCGCCTTCGCTCGAACGCATTGTGGTGTTCGGCGGCCGCTCCTTCGATGCGCTGCTGGCCGCCGATCCCGCAGCGCTGATTCCCCGCGAAGGCGACGATCTCGCCTGGCTGTTCTACACCTCCGGTACCACCGGGCGCCCCAAGGGCGCGATGCTGACGCATCGCAATCTCGCAGCGATGGCACGCGCCTATCTCGACGAAGTGGACCGCACCTCGCCGGGCGATCCCCTGCTCCACGCCGCACCGATGAGCCACGGGTCGGGGCTCTACATGATCCCCTATGTCATGCGGGCGGGCGTGAATGTGGTGCCCGAATCCGGCGGTTTCGACGAAGATGAAATTTTCGCATTGATCGCAGCCTGGCCGCGCACCTCGATGTTCGCCGCCCCCACGATGATCAAGAGGCTGGTCGAACATGACGCAGACCTCGACCCCGCGCATATCCGCACCATCGTCTGGGGCGGCGCGCCGATGTATGTCGAGGACATCGTACACGCACTGGAGCGTTTCGGCCCCCGTTTTGCGCAGATTTACGGGCAGGGCGAGAGCCCGATGACGATCACCGTTCTGCCGAAGGCCGACATCGCCAATCATCGGCATCCGCGCTGGCGCGAGCGCCTGGAATCGGCGGGGCGCGCTTTCTCTTGCATCGAGCTCGCGATCCTGAACGAGCGCGGGCTTGCCTTTCCGCAAGGCGAGCCCGGCGAAATCCTGTGCCGCGGCGAGACAGTGATGGCCGGCTATTGGCAGAACGCGGAGGCAAGTGCGGCCGCCTTGCGCGACGGCTTCCTGCATACCGGCGATATCGGCCTGCTGGATGCCGACGGTTATCTGTTCCTCAAGGACCGCTCCAAGGACCTGATCATTTCCGGCGGCGCCAACATCTATCCGCGCGAAGTGGAAGAGGTGCTGCTGCGGCATCCCGGTGTGCGCGAGGTATCGGTGATCGGCCGGCCGGACCGCGAATGGGGCGAGGCCGTGGTGGCCTATGTGGTCGGTGAAGTCGACCGGGCGGAGCTGGACACGTTGTGTCTGAATGCGATCGCGCGCTTCAAGCGGCCGCGCGATTATGTTTTCGTCGATGCGTTGCCGAAGAACAATTACGGCAAGGTCCTGAAGACCATGCTGCGCGAACGCGACGCTGCGCTTGCGGGCCAACCCGCCGGTCCAGAGCAGGTGACGGGATCGGCCGAGACCAAGGCGGTGCCGTCAGAGTGAGCAAACCTTGAGTGGCTTCCATCTTTCGCCACACGGCTTATGTTCCGCCCATGACCAGCCCTCCGCTTGCACCCGGCAAACCCTGCCCGATCTGCGGCAAGCCCTCGCTCGCCAGGTATCGGCCATTCTGCTCGCGCCGCTGTGGCGACGTCGATCTGAACCGCTGGATGAGCGGGGTCTATGCCATTCCGGTGCGGGAGACCGACGACGATCCCGAACGGCCGCGTATGCGGGATGGGGAAGCGGAGGAGTGAATCTGGGCCAAACCGGCCCGCTCGCGGCACCGGCCGGTTTATGGTCCGTCGCGCTGGACAGGGCCGGACCCGGCCTCTATAACGCGGCGCTCTGACCAAGGCCCTTTCGGGCCCGGAGCCCAGGTAGCTCAGTTGGTAGAGCATGCGACTGAAAATCGCAGTGTCGGTGGTTCGATTCCGCCCCTGGGCACCACGGCCCCGTTCGCAGATGTTCGCGGACGTTTGGAAACGCGCTGATTTTCAAGTATTTATCGGATAATTTCGGTCGCGAGCGTTCGCGGCCAATCGCCCCAAGCCAACAATTTTGTTGGCCCATTTGTTGGCTCAGGACGAGGCCAATAGACGATGGGCCAACAAAATGCCGCTCACGGATACCGCCATTCGCAAGGCCAAATCTGCGGCCCGGCTGATTCAAGCTGTCGGACGGCGGCGGGTTGCAATTGCACGTTCATCCCAACGGTTCGAAATATTGGAAGCTGGCCTACCGTTACGACGGCAAGCAGAAGAAGCTCTCGTCCGGCCTCTATCCCGAGGTCTCCCTTGCCGAAGCGCGCCGGCGCCGCGAAGCGGCGAGAGCGTTGTTGCGCGACGGCAAGGACCCGATGGTGGAAAGGCGGGTGGAGAAGCTTGCCCGCGCAATCGCCGCCGGCAACACCTTCGCGGCAGTCGCCGACGAATTGCTCGCGAAGATGACAAGGGAAGGCCGCGCCGAGACAACTCTCAAGAAGACGAAATGGCTTTTCGACTTTGCCCGCCCGCTCATCGGCAATCGGCCCATTGCCGAGATCAGCGCCGCGGAAGTGCTCGCCGTGCTGCGCAAGGTCGAGGTGCGCGGCCGGCTTGAGACCGCGCGCCGCCTTCGCAGCACGATCGGGACAGTGTTCCGCTATGCCATCGCCACCGCACGCGCCGACAACGATCCGACATTCGCCCTGCGCGGGGCACAGGCCGGCTCTGTGTGCGGGCCGTCGTTCGTGCAGGGCCTGCTCCAGCGCGTCGAGCACGAAGCTGGTGTGGGCCGTCCGGGAGACGCGCCAGCCGACGATCCGGCGGGCATAGGCATCGATGACGAAAGCTACATAGACGAAGCCCGACCAGGTGCTGACATAGGTGAAGTCCGAGAGCCACAGCGTGTTCGGTGCCGGAGCATGAAAGACCCGGTTCACATGATCGAGCGGGCACGCCGCCGCCTTGTCCTGCACCGTTGTCCGGATCGTCTTGCCGCGGATCGCCCTTTCGAGGCCCATCTGACGCATGAGCCGGGAGACGGTGCAGCGGGCGATGTCGAAGCCTTCCCGCCGCAACTGCCGCCAGACCTTGCGCACGCCATAGACCCGGAAGTTCTCCTCGAAGACGCGCCGAACCTCGACCTTGAGCGCCTCATCCCGCTTCGCCCGGATGGACAGCCGGGCAGGGTCGCGCCGCTTGGCGACATGGTCGTGATAGGTCGACGGGGCGATCGGCAGCACCTTGCAGATCGGCTCGACCCCATGCGCCTCACGATGATCGTCAATGAAGGCGATCATGGCTTGAACCGGCGGTCGAGCTCCGCCTGAGCAAAATACGCAGATGCCTTGCGCAGGATCTCGTTGGCCTGACGCAGCTCGCGGTTCTCACGCTCCAGGGCCTTCAGCTTCTCGGCCACCTCGGTCGGAAGGCCGGCGCGCACGCCGCTGTCGACCTCCGCCTTCTTCACCCACTCATTGAGCGACTGCGCCGTGCAGCCGATCTTGGCCGCGACCGAGGACACCGCTGCCCAGCGCGATGAATGTGTCAACGGGCGGCGAACTTTCCGTGAATCTGGGCTTCCAATTTTCCCTAGTTGGCGGTTGAAGCTTTCGTCGGTGATCAGCCGGATTGTTGATCCTGAGGTTTCCGTAATGGCGGGCGACCGCGCCGTTTTGGCCCGGCCTGAGGGGTGACGATGGTCCTCGGCCTGACGGTTTCGGGGACGAGATCGGCGTGCTGTCGCATGCGATAGCTGGAGCCTTCGATCTGAATGACGACAGCGTGGTGCAGCAGGCGATCGAGCAGCGCGGTGGCAACGACCTGATCGCCGAAGACCTCGCCCCACTCGGCGAAGCCGCGGTTGGAGGTGAGGATCATAGCGCTTTTTTCGTAGCGCGCGTTGATGAGCTGGAAGAACAGATTGCCGCCACCGGGAACGACCGGCAGGTAGCCGATTTCGTCGACGACAAGGAGGGAGGCGCGTGCCAGGAAGCGGATGCGCTCGCGCAAGGTGCCTTCTCGTTCGGCCTTGGCGAGGGAGGTGACGATTTCGGCGAGGGTAGCGAAGGCGACGCTCTTGCCGGCCTTTACGGCCTCGACGGCGAGCGCAGTTGCGAGATGGCTTTTGCCGGTGCCGGGCGGGCCGAGCAGATGCACGACTTCGGCGCGTTCAATGAACTTGAGCTCTGCCAGCGCCAGGATGCGATTGCGGTCGAGCGATGGCTGGAAAGCGAAGTCGAACCCAGCCAGCGTCTTGATGGCGGAGAGACGGGTCATGCGCAAAGCCGTCCTGGTGCGGCGGTTGTCGCGCAAGGTCTGCTCCTCGAGCAGCAGCCGGTCGAGCGCCTCGACCCAGTTGCTCTCGCCCTGTTCCACCTGACGCAGCGTGGCATCAAGCAGTTCGAGAGCCCGCGGCATCTTCAGGGCGACCAGGCTCCGCTTGATGCTGTCAAGCGTGGTTTGGCTGTTCATCACCGGCCCTCCCTGGTTGCGAGGCGGGCGGCGACGGACTGGTACACGTCCAAAGAACGGCGCGCCACATGCTCGCCAGGGCGCCCGAGCGCAGCGCCATGATCGGTCGCACGACTGAAGGCAGACATTGTTCGAGCGCGCGCGGCGCCCTGTCTGTGTTCCGGTACGACACGGGTCCTGCGGCGCCCTTCGAGCACGGGATGAACCGCGACCAGCCGGCCCTGGTCGAGAATACGGATTGAGTCCGGCAGTTGGTGAACCTCGACGATCCTGCGGGTGCGGTCGGGGACGGAGTAATAATTACCGCCGATCGAGACCAGACCATCGTGGCTGACGCGCCGTTCGAGCTTGAGCAGGGTGTCGAAGGGCGTAGCCGGAAGCCTCTGAAGCTCGGGCTGCTCGGCTGCGAACGCTTCGGAGACCACCTTTTGCGTGGTGCCATGCACCCGTGCATTGGCGACGGTCATCAGCCAGTCGTCGAGCTGGGTGTTGAGATCGTCCAGATTCCGGAAGTTCCGGGCCAGGAAGAAGTCCTGCCGGATGTAGCTGAACGGCCGCTCGACTTTGCCCTTGGTCTTGGCGCGGTAGGGCCGGCAGGCCTTCGGCAGGACGCCGTAATGCTGCGCCAGCGCCAGCAGCGAGCGATTGTAGACAATATGGCCGGTACTATCCTCGCCGGTCACTGCCGTCTTCATGCGGTCGTAGAGGATTTCGATCGGCACCCCGCCGATCGCCGCGAATGCCTGCATGTGGCAGCGCAGCAGAGTCTGCAGGTCCTGATGCATGACGAAGCGCGCAAAGATGTAGCGCGAGTGGCCGAGCACGAACGAGAACAGCCAGACAATCCGCACAATCCCGGGCTCGTCGCTGAAGGTGACGACAAATCGCGCAAAATCGACCTGCGCCTGCTGGCCGGCCGGCGTCTCGAAACGAACTTCGAACGGTTTCGGCAAACTCTCGGGACGGATCGCCGCCACGAACCGTTTCACCGCCGTATAGGCGCCGGTATACCCACGCTCGCGGATCTCCCGGTTCAGTCGGACGGCACTGAGTTCGGGGAATGCCTCGACGCGCCCGCGAAGATAGTCGAGATAGGGCGCGAGCTTCGAGGGACGGCCCACCTGCCGCGGACCGTAAGCCGGCGGCTCCAGCCCGCGCTCGATGTATTTGCGGATGGTTTTCGGATCGCGGCCGGTGCGGCGCGCGATCGCGCTGATCGACAAACCTTGCTGGTGAAGGTCCAAAATCACGATGAGGTCTCCAAGCTGGATCATCCGCGCCGTCCCCGCCCGAATCAGTCCGGACGACAAGGATCGGCGCCTCACGCCTGAAGGGGCCGTGGCGCTGCGGTATATGGAGCCTTCGCGCCCCGGCCCCTTCAGGCAGCCATGCCAGCTAGGGAATTTTCGATGCCCACAATCGGGGAGTATTCAACGCCCAATGATAGAATGCTCCTTCTCGTGATCGAGAACCAATCGCACCGCACGGGCACGCACTTCCGGAGAAAACCTGTTCGTCGTCTTGCTCATAATGGCTCCACCTTCTCAAGGTTTGGAGCCTCCGGCAAACCCGGCGCGGTTCAGAGCACCTCCTCGACGCGCTCGTCGACGCTTCAATGAGGCCGCGGCTTTGTAACGCCGCGGAAGATCGCCGTCAGTTGTGCGTCGCTCAGGGCGCGCGGCCAGCTTCAATGAGGCCGCGGCTTTGTAACGCCGCGGAAGCCAAGGCTGAATTGCAGGGCCTGCATTTACCGGCCGCGCTTCAATGAGGCCGCGGCTTTGTAACGCCGCGGAAGTTGAAGTCGTCGACCGTGCAGATCGGGAAGGCGCTGCTTCAATGAGGCCGCGGCTTTGTAACGCCGCGGAAGCGCTTCCGATAATCAAAGACGCGGCCACGGCTGCGATAAGCTTCAATGAGGCCGCGGCTTTGTAACGCCGCGGAAGGATTTGGGCGGTGACCGATCCGCGCTCCGGGATGCCGTCGCTTCAATGAGGCCGCGGCTTTGTAACGCCGCGGAAGCCCGCTTGCCCTGGCCGCGATGCACCGCGCGATGCCGATGCTTCAATGAGGCCGCGGCTTTGTAACGCCGCGGAAGATGACGCTATGGAAATGGTCGCAGACGGCGGCGACGCTTCAATGAGGCCGCGGCTTTGTAACGCCGCGGAAGGGTCTTGCCCCCGCCGTCCTTGAACTCCACCACGGCGTGCTTCAATGAGGCCGCGGCTTTGTAACGCCGCGGAAGCCAGATTACGGGGCTGACGACTGCTGCGAATGTCGTCGCTTCAATGAGGCCGCGGCTTTGTAACGCCGCGGAAGCCCGCTTGCCCTGGCCGCGATGCACCGCGCGATGCCGATGCTTCAATGAGGCCGCGGCTTTGTAACGCCGCGGAAGATGACGCTATGGAAATGGTCGCAGACGGCGGCGACGCTTCAATGAGGCCGCGGCTTTGTAACGCCGCGGAAGTCATGTTGAGATCGCCGTCAGTTGTGCGTCGCTCAGGGCGCGCTTCAATGAGGCCGCGGCTTTGTAACGCCGCGGAAGCCTTTGTTAAAATTGTTGTATCGCCAAAGGCTGTTAATGCTTCAATGAGGCCGCGGCTTTGTAACGCCGCGGAAGGTCGTGCCGTCCTTTGCCGCCTTGACAAATCGCTGCGAAAGCTTCAATGAGGCCGCGGCTTTGTAACGCCGCGGAAGTGCAGTGTGGTCGCGCTATCTCCCTTAGGTATTGGCTAGCTTCAATGAGGCCGCGGCTTTGTAACGCCGCGGAAGGGAGTGCAAAGCATCATGAAGTACGCCGAAGCAAACGCTTCAATGAGGCCGCGGCTTTGTAACGCCGCGGAAGGACGCTGTCGCTGCCGGTCGATATTCGGGCGCTGGCCGCTTCAATGAGGCCGCGGCTTTGTAACGCCGCGGAAGCGGCGGCTGCGGTAAGGACTGTTGCGCGACCTGCAAGAGCTTCAATGAGGCCGCGGCTTTGTAACGCCGCGGAAGTGACGGACCCGGATCATCAACCCCGGGATTGGCCCCCGCTTCAATGAGGCCGCGGCTTTGTAACGCCGCGGAAGAGCGCCGACAACGGCAAAGAAAGCGCCGACAACGGCGCTTCAATGAGGCCGCGGCTTTGTAACGCCGCGGAAGGGGGATGATCGAAGGGGGCGAGCAGTGAGCGCGCTCCCGGCTTCAATGAGGCCGCGGCTTTGTAACGCCGCGGAAGCGAGCGAATCCGGAGACGAAGAACGGGGCGGCCGGCGGGCTTCAATGAGGCCGCGGCTTTGTAACGCCGCGGAAGAGCTTCAGCGCGAGCTGAAGATGGCCGAGCTTGAAATGCTTCAATGAGGCCGCGGCTTTGTAACGCCGCGGAAGCGGCTTTGTTACGGGGCGCATCGGTGAGGGCGGCCTGCTTCAATGAGGCCGCGGCTTTGTAACGCCGCGGAAGTGGGTATCGCACCCTTGGGAAGCAAGCGTGTTGCGACGGGCTTCAATGAGGCCGCGGCTTTGTAACGCCGCGGAAGCGCCTTCGGCGAAATGGGAATCGTCGAGATGGCGGCTGCTTCAATGAGGCCGCGGCTTTGTAACGCCGCGGAAGGGGTTCATCGAGGGTTACGGCTACAGCGCATCTTGGAAGCTTCAATGAGGCCGCGGCTTTGTAACGCCGCGGAAGTCAAGGCGGTGCTGTCCACGGCGGCCAAGGCGTTGCGGCTTCAATGAGGCCGCGGCTTTGTAACGCCGCGGAAGTGCGACGCGGCTGGATGCAGCTACGTCGAACCGATTGCTGCTTCAATGAGGCCGCGGCTTTGTAACGCCGCGGAAGTTGCGCGGCGTAACAGACGTGGCCCCGTCGTCATTGCTTCAATGAGGCCGCGGCTTTGTAACGCCGCGGAAGCTGATAGCGATCCTTGACCTTGAAGTATGCCGACGATGGCTTCAATGAGGCCGCGGCTTTGTAACGCCGCGGAAGTTGGCATATGGTTTTCGCAAATCACGTCTGACAGGAAGCTTCAATGAGGCCGCGGCTTTGTAACGCCGCGGAAGTGGCAAATGCTTTGCGCGGAAGCCGTCAACCACATTCATTGCTTCAATGAGGCCGCGGCTTTGTAACGCCGCGGAAGCGCGCCATGGCGATTATGTGCGCCGAAAGGTTTTGCTCGCTTCAATGAGGCCGCGGCTTTGTAACGCCGCGGAAGAGCCATTTACAGATCAACCCCAGGCGGAATGGATAACGAGCTTCAATGAGGCCGCGGCTTTGTAACGCCGCGGAAGCTGCACGCAAACTCAACCAGTCACTCATCGTGATCAAGCTTCAATGAGGCCGCGGCTTTGTAACGCCGCGGAAGTACAAGGCCGGCAACGGCCTCGAGGCCATCGATGTGATCGCTTCAATGAGGCCGCGGCTTTGTAACGCCGCGGAAGATATCCATCCGCAGGTCGTCATCGGTGACGCCGGTAGGCGGCTTCAATGAGGCCGCGGCTTTGTAACGCCGCGGAAGGGCTGGCTCGCCTACGGCGCGGCGCTGACGCGGCTTTGTAACGCCGCGGAAGTTTCCGGGTCGTGCGCTTCACCCTTTCGGTAGCAGCCGCTTCAATGAGGCCGCGGCTTTGTAACGCCGCGGAAGATTGCGAGAGACGCCGAACCTGCGATGGATAGTGCTGACGCTTCAATGAGGCCGCGGCTTTGTAACGCCGCGGAAGCCGGCGCCGGATCAGGCTTCGACTGGTCCGGCATCTACGCTTCAATGAGGCCGCGGCTTTGTAACGCCGCGGAAGTTCTGGGAATTTCATCGTCAATGGAGTTCTCTCGAGATTTGCTTCAATGAGGCCGCGGCTTTGTAACGCCGCGGAAGGCGGGCGTCGCGCGCGCTGTCCGGCGACGGCTCGCCGGCTTCAATGAGGCCGCGGCTTTGTAACGCCGCGGAAGAACAATATCATCGGCTGAATTTGGCCCCGTGCTTTCCGCTTCAATGAGGCCGCGGCTTTGTAACGCCGCGGAAGCCGGACGCCGCATTGAACAAGTCCGCGCGCTGGGCGAGCTTCAATGAGGCCGCGGCTTTGTAACGCCGCGGAAGCCGATCGCACCAGGATTCTGATTGGCGATCGCCTATACCGGCTTCAATGAGGCCGCGGCTTTGTAACGCCGCGGAAGCGCTCGTAGTCAGTGATGAATTGCCCCCTGCTAAGGTGCTTCAATGAGGCCGCGGCTTTGTAACGCCGCGGAAGTCCGCTACTCAAGAAGATGTATGCGTCGTATTCCGACGCTTCAATGAGGCCGCGGCTTTGTAACGCCGCGGAAGCTGCGATCTCGGCTTCGAGCCTTTCAATGCGCTCGACGGCTTCAATGAGGCCGCGGCTTTGTAACGCCGCGGAAGGGCGTCATTGCACGCTCGCAATCACGCGTTTGATTTCGTGCTTCAATGAGGCCGCGGCTTTGTAACGCCGCGGAAGCTGTCGTAAGCATAATGTCGTTTGAGTACACCGATCCGCTTCAATGAGGCCGCGGCTTTGTAACGCCGCGGAAGAAACAATCGAAGCCGACGAAACCTACATCGGCAGGCTCGCTTCAATGAGGCCGCGGCTTTGTAACGCCGCGGAAGCGAAAAAGTTTTTTAGAGTGAACACATTCTCGACGGCGCTTCAATGAGGCCGCGGCTTTGTAACGCCGCGGAAGTACGCGCATCAATGATGGTTGGGAGGCGATCAAGACAGCTTCAATGAGGCCGCGGCTTTGTAACGCCGCGGAAGAACCGAAATCCAGGGACAGCTTTTGTCACGTAGGGACAGCTTCAATGAGGCCGCGGCTTTGTAACGCCGCGGAAGCCTTTTGCACGTTGCGAGCACCGCGCTCGGCGTGCCGCTTCAATGAGGCCGCGGCTTTGTAACGCCGCGGAAGGCGATCCTGCCAACGCGGCACCGCGGGGAAATCTTCGCTTCAATGAGGCCGCGGCTTTGTAACGCCGCGGAAGGGCCGGGGCCGATGCCGCGATCAATGCAGGCCGTCAGGCTTCAATGAGGCCGCGGCTTTGTAACGCCGCGGAAGTCGCCGCCGCGATGGAAGCGCGGCGCATTGTCAAAACTTCAATGAGGCCGCGGCTTTGTAACGCCGCGGAAGGGTGAGCAGCAGCGCGGCGATGCGGGCGGCCTCCGCACTTCAATGAGGCCGCGGCTTTGTAACGCCGCGGAAGTCCCGCCCCATTTCGTTGTCTGCGGGAAAATGCGAGACTTCAATGAGGCCGCGGCTTTGTAACGCCGCGGAAGTCGAAATTCACTTTCGGCGGCGGCAATCCTGTTACGACTTCAATGAGGCCGCGGCTTTGTAACGCCGCGGAAGTTCGGGACAAAGAGCACTGCCGCAACCGGCCTCTGCACTTCAATGAGGCCGCGGCTTTGTAACGCCGCGGAAGTACATCGCATCGATGCACCAGGATTCCCGGTTCGGAGCACTTCAATGAGGCCGCGGCTTTGTAACGCCGCGGAAGGACAACGCCCCCACGCCACATGAACTTGTCGATACACTTCAATGAGGCCGCGGCTTTGTAACGCCGCGGAAGCTCGATGCCGCCCTCACGCATGCTGAAACGATTGCAGACTTCAATGAGGCCGCGGCTTTGTAACGCCGCGGAAGGTTGTTTGTCAGCGTCGCGCTGTAAGAGGTGACAACGGCACTTCAATGAGGCCGCGGCTTTGTAACGCCGCGGAAGGATTTAGTATTCCGCAGTACAGCGGCGATGTATCGGCACTTCAATGAGGCCGCGGCTTTGTAACGCCGCGGAAGCGACAGACACCGCCATCCGCTCCCCGATCGCGCTGAAACTTCAATGAGGCCGCGGCTTTGTAACGCCGCGGAAGCTGTGCAGTTCATCCTAATACAAACGGGATTCTGACACTTCAATGAGGCCGCGGCTTTGTAACGCCGCGGAAGTCAGCACCGATGCGTTGATGCACCCATATGTCATAACCGACTTCAATGAGGCCGCGGCTTTGTAACGCCGCGGAAGCTCGCGGCGCATGACCTCGCCAGTGTCGCGATAATAACTTCAATGAGGCCGCGGCTTTGTAACGCCGCGGAAGGGTTGACCCGGATGTTCCGGTTGCCGGCGCGCCATTATTACTTCAATGAGGCCGCGGCTTTGTAACGCCGCGGAAGGGCGATCCGACCGCATTATTGCGCTTGGCTTCGAGCAACTTCAATGAGGCCGCGGCTTTGTAACGCCGCGGAAGGCAGGAAGAGTTCGCCAAGAAAGGAATTCGATGGCGAGTGACTTCAATGAGGCCGCGGCTTTGTAACGCCGCGGAAGTTTTGACTGCGACGGCGGACTAGTTGTGTTTGGCTCACTTCAATGAGGCCGCGGCTTTGTAACGCCGCGGAAGGGCAAATAGCTCGCGCTCCTCAGCGTGCATCCTGCCCCACTTCAATGAGGCCGCGGCTTTGTAACGCCGCGGAAGGCGCTCGCCAATGCAAATGCAGTGATGGACCTGTCGTCACTTCAATGAGGCCGCGGCTTTGTAACGCCGCGGAAGTATCAGCGAACGAAAACAGCTTGGACGGCGATGACCGACTTCAATGAGGCCGCGGCTTTGTAACGCCGCGGAAGGATGAAACGAGCCGGAGGCGACCCGATACCAGTCCTGCGGACTTCAATGAGGCCGCGGCTTTGTAACGCCGCGGAAGCAGAGCCCGGCCGACATCCAGTGCCATTGAGAAGGGTCACTTCAATGAGGCCGCGGCTTTGTAACGCCGCGGAAGATGGCCTTCCAGGACGACATCAGGGCTTCGGTCGACGACTTCAATGAGGCCGCGGCTTTGTAACGCCGCGGAAGGGCTTGCGCCTAGAATGCTGATTCAGAAGCGTTTTGCCCTACAAACACGAGACCTAACGAACCGACAGCAGCACTACCATCAGCCGCTGTCTGAATTTTAGCCAACGATGTCAAACAGCCTGTTGATTTGCAAGCATTTTTGCTTTGCGAGCGCTGCCGCCTGACTACTCATCATCGGAGCGCTCGCACAGCATCAGCAGCACCGTATACCTATATCACAACCGCTGTCCTCTTCACAGATTCAAATGTCTTGCCCAAGCTCTCCACACGCGGATCGACTTTGTCGGCCGGCCCGAGATCAAGAATGAGCACATGGTCGTCGCGGTCGTGGATGAGTTCTTCGAGCCGTCGCGCCAGCTCGGCGCGGCGACGAGCCGTTAGCCGGCACTGAAACACCGACAGTTGCAGCCATCGGCCGTAGCCGTTCATCAGCTTGAACACGCGCCGCCAGCGCCTGTCATTTGAAATGTCGTAGGTGACGATGTAAAGCCGCTCTTCGATCATGGCTGTCACCGCACCAAATAATGCGGGTAGTCATCAATCTCGCCGTCGAGATACCGCGCCAACAGCCGCGCCTGTACTTCAAGCAATCGCCGCATCGAAACGCGATAGCCGAACACCGGGTGCGTCACCTCTTGTTCGAGGCGGCGCTCGTAGGCGGCAATGAAGGCGCGTCGCGCGTGCGGTTTGAGGTTCACAGCGGGGCCGGCCGTTACAAATCCACCCGGTTTCACTTCGCCGTTATTGATGACCTGGATAACAGTTGAGTCGGCGAGAATGGATCGAAACGGCTCCATCATATCGAGGGCGAGCGCCGGCCGTCCGAAGCGGGGACGATGATAGAAGGCGATGTAGGGATCGAAGCCGACGGCAGAGAGCACCGTCAGCCAAGTGCGTGTCACCAATGCATAACCGAGCGACAGCAAAGCGTTGACTGGATCAGCCGGTGGTCGGCGCGTGCGTTTATCGAAGGCGAATTCCGGAAAATCACGCGCGGCGTCGCCGAACATGGTGGTAAAAATGCGAAAGTAGCGCGCCGCCGCCTCGCCTTCGATGCCGAGCAGTTCCGACTCGCTTGGCGCGTAAGCCGCGCGATCTGCAAGCCGCGATAGCGCCTCAAGCGTAGCATCGCGCTCAGCTTCGTCGCCGGCCTTGAGATTGCGGCGCAAGAAGACGCGGCTGTTCTTAATTTTGGCCACGACCAAGCTGCGCGCAAAAGCGAGGCACCGCCGCTCGTCAAATGCGGCACGATACTGCGCGATACGAATTGCCACATTCTTATGGCCGGTCGAAACCGTGTGGCCGAGTACCCAGCCGCCAGTTGATGCGTAGGTGACCGGAATCTCCTCGCGGAGCAAGGCGCCCAGCGCGGGCGTGCTCAACGAGATGGGCCCATGCAGTACCAACTCGGACACGTCGCCGATCGGAACCTCGGTTTTCTGGTCTTCCGTCTCGATGACCAGAACTTCTCCTGATTTACCCACACGCGCGCCGGGCTCCTGCACATAGAGCGGCAACGCCGTGTCGGCCGACGGATTGAGCGGACGAGGTGCCAATCCGCGGCGGAAGAACGTAACCTCGTCAGGTAGGCAGATTCCCGCAAGCGAGCATTTCGTACATTTGGGACTGTCAACGAGCGGTGGCGGAAGCCGCCCAGCGGCGGCGGCAAGCCGCAAATCAGCGATTGCTGTGCGTGTCTTGGCGCGCAACGCATCATCAAGTGCAATCCGTACCCGTTCGCGCGAGCCCGCATACCAAATTGCGCCATCCGTTACGGAGTATCCGGCATCTTCGAGGATCAAAGCCTGGGCGCATACCTGCACCCGCTCAGGCTCGTAGGCACCCTCGGCCACGTGCGGGCGCTTGCCCTTTTTCGTATCGACTGGCGTGACCGTGCTGTCCTCGCCGTCGATGAGATCGATTTTGGCAATAATGCCGAGCCGCTCGGAGGCAAGCGTCACCGATCGCGCGGTGAAATCGGGCTTCTCGTGTGTCTCTGCCGGCGCGGGGAGCTTTCCGCCTCCGGCATCCACACGCACGTGCGCGCGGCGGCCTTCTTCGGTATCGCCGGAGTCCGCCCATTCGCCGTCGACCCATTCGAGAAAGGCTAGTCTGGGGCAATAGACCCATTCGTTGACCATCCGCACCGGCACGAGCGGCGTTTCGGCATTGGCTGGCGGCGCCGGAAGATCGAACGAAAGCTGGGATTCTGACGAGGGGGCGAGCCGGGGGCCGAGTGGGGAGCCGGCGTCGGGCGCAACATCGGACGCGGAGGAGGTCATACGCAACAATCCTCGATAGCAGCCGCATCTGGATGGAGGATTAAAGCGCGAATCTTGCCGTGCGTCAGCGGGAAATAACCCGTCCAGTCTATAAATGCGGAGTGCCGCGGCGCGCGTGACCGGACTGCGGCACACGGCAAATCCGTCAAATTGAATTATACCTCGACCGCGAACAAGCCGCCCCCTGATGGCTGTCACGGCCAAGGAGGAGTGGCCCCCGAACAGCCACTGCAAAACTCAGCCGTGCGCGTGGGAAGCGCGGAAAAATCGAGCACTTCGACATTGGGCAGCGGCAGGCCGCGGCGCAGGCACTCCAATTCCAGGTCGTGGATGAGCGCTGCACCGGGTTCTTGCCGCGACCGGCGTGGCGGGTGGCAAGGTAACGCGTGCGGCTTTGCCAGACCCGCGCCGGCCCGATCAGCGGATCGCGGTCGGCGAGCGCTTGCGGCCCAAGCGCGATCACGCCGAGCCGGCCGGCGCGGACGACCTCGAGTCGGGAAACGATTTCATCGAAGGTCTTGCGCGCTCGCCCTTCCGCCGGCACCGAGCGGTCACACGCCCACGGAGCGTCTACGATCAACCGGTCGATACGGCCGTCGCCGTCGATGTCATCGGCGGCGAGAAAGATGTGCTCCTGCCGGCCGGAACTGGCGGGCCGTCCGTCGGGTTCGTGGCCTGAAAAAAGGCGCGGTATGCGACCGTTACTATCGCGCGCCAGCGCCATCAGCGCACGGCGCGCCGCGCGCACCAGCCCCGGGCCATCGGCGACGGCGACGTTCGCCGCCTCCGGCACCGTAAACGCCAGCGCGTCGCCCGAAACGTCGCGTAGCGGCGCCATGAGACCGAGGCCGAGATAGCGGCCGTCGCCGATCGCGAGTCTCGCATTTTTCTGCGCGATGCGGGGAATCGCGGCGGCAAGGGCTCTGCCAACACGTGATCGCTACCGCGCTGAAACTGAACCAGGGCCGCGTCAGCGAACTGTTGACCGGAAAGCGGGTCCCTGAGGCGAAGGCGCTCGCACGCAAGAGAGCGTGAAATCAACGCTGGCCCGGTGCCGTCGCTGGCCCATGCCGCTTCGCGCCTCGGCCAACAACAGTGGTTGCATTGCGTGCGGCGTTGTTCCATCTTTGTTCGATATACCCAGGGTTGAGGGGGGCGGCAATGGGTAAGCAGTGGTGTACGAGCGTCTCGCGGTCAGAGACACGGGAAGGGGACGCGAGAATGCCGCCGAACACCGAGGCTTGCCTCGGCTTGGCGGCCTTCGTTCGCGAACGTCGGGGTGAGGGGTAGGAATGAGCTTTGCGGAATTCTTTGCGCAGGCGACCACCTGCAGCCCTTATGCCTATCAGCGCAAGCTCGCCGAAGAGGATTGGCCGGACGCGCTGATCGCGCCAACCGGTCTCGGCAAAACCGCGGCCGTGGCGCTCGCGTGGCTGTGGCGGAGACGGATTGAGCCTGAAACGACGCCACGCCGGCTCGTCTACTGCTTGCCGATGCGCACGCTCGTCGAGCAGACGGCGGCGAACGCGCGGCAGTGGCTTGAACGTCTGGCGCGGGCAGGCCTCGCCCAAGACCTTCCAAGTGCGGCTGACGTGTACGTACTCATGGGCGGCATTGAGCCACCACGCGGTCAGCCGCGGTGGTACGAGGCCCCGGAGTGGCCGGCCATCCTGATCGGCACCCAGGACATGCTGGTCTCGCGCGCCTTGATGCGGGGCTATGCCTCGGGCCGGGCGCGGTGGCCGGCGGAGTTCGCGCTGCTCCACAACGACGCGTTCTGGGTCTTCGACGAGGTCCAGCTCATGGGAGCCGGACTTGCGACCTCGGTGCAGCTTGCCGCATTTCGCGAACGGCTGAATTCGGCGCTGCCGGCGAAGAGCCTCTGGGTTTCGGCGACGCTCGATCCGTGCTGGCTGAGAACGGTGGATTTCCCTGGTCCACAAAAGGTTCTGCGGGTTCCCGAAGATATTCCCCAAGACGCGTCCTCTCACGCGGTGCGCAGCCTTATCGAGGCCCATAAGCCGATCGCGAAAGCGCCGGTCGCTCCTGCGGGAGCAGGGGAAGCCGAAATCAAATGTTACATCCGCAATCTTGCGGATTTCGTCCGGAAGAGGTGTGCAGCGACAGGCCGCACGCTCGTCATCGTGAATACCGTCGACCGTGCCCAGAAGCTCCGCACCGAGCTGTTAAATATTGGCGTGAGGGAAGAAGAACTTGTTCTCATCCATTCGCGTTTTCGGCCGGAAGATCGCCGCAAGCAGATGGAGCGGCTGATGGCTGTCGATGGCGCCATCGCCGTCGCCACCCAGGCCATTGAAGCCGGCGTCGATATCTCGTCCGCCGTCATGATCACCGAGCTCGCGCCCTGGGCGTCGCTGGTGCAGCGGTTCGGACGCGTCAACCGCTACGGCGAGTGGGAGAAGGAGTTGGGCGGGGCACCGGTCTATTGGGTGGACCTTCCGTTTGAGCTCGCTGCGCCTTACGAGGGGGGGCATCTTGCCGAGGCGCGTGAACGACTTCTCAAACTCGCCGATGCGGCGCCGACTAATCTCGGCGATCCCGGTCAGTTGGCGCCGCCGCAGCGCGTGATCCGGCAGAAGGATCTGATTGACCTGTTCGATACCGATCCCGATCTCACCGGCTTCGATGTCGACATTTCTCCTTACGTGCGCGACGCGGCCGATACCGATGTCCATGTGTTCTGGCGCGATCTGAAGTCGCTCGCGGCTGGTTCAGACCCGGTGCGCCCGTCGCGCGAAGAACTCTGCGCCGTCTCGATAGGCAAAGCCAAGGAATGGGTCGACGTGCTGCGAAAGCGCAAAGTACGCGCTTATGCGCCCGATCCGCAGTGGACAAAGGAAGGCGCGCGCACAGGAATACCGCCTGGTTGGCGCCCCTTCGATACTGCACCCTGGCCCGGGTTGACGTTTCTCGTCGATACCGGCGCGGGCGGCTACAAGCCCGATGTCGGATTCGTCGGCAACGCGAGTGAAGAGCCGGTGACGCCGATAGCGCCGGCGCCGCTCGACCAAACCGAGAGCGACCAGGAGGAGGGCGAGGAAACCAACGAAGGCTTCGCCCGGCCGGTTACGCTGACGGACCACACCGAGCATGTCGTGGCCGAGGCTGAAAGCCTTTGTACTGCCCTGAGCATTGGCGGTTCGGAGAAGAACGCGATCTTGCAAGCGGCGCGCTGGCACGACCTCGGCAAAGCCCATCCTGTGTTTCAAGAGACGATGCGACGCGGGCTCGCCGAGCCGGCGCGTTACGATGGCGTGCTGCTTGCCAAGACGGAGAAACAGCATCTCCGGCACAAGCGCTCCTACTTCCGGCACGAACTGGCTTCGGCGCTTGCTTTCCTTGCCCACGAGAAGTGGCGGCGCGACGGCGATATCGTCGCCTATCTTATCGCATCCCACCACGGAAAAGTGCGGATGTCACTGCGCGCCCGGCCCGAGGAGAAGCTGCTGGACGGGGAGCGGGAGGGGGTGCGCTTTGCGCGCGGCATCTGGGAGCGTGACAGGCTGCCAACCGTCGATCTGGGCGACGGCGTGGTCTGTCCCGAGACCGCGCTTCGCCTGGAAATCATGGAACTCGGCGAGGACGACGTGACGGGTGCGAGCTGGACCGAGCGCACGCGCGCACTTCTCGGCGAATATGGGCCTTTCAAGTTGGCATGGCTCGAAGCGCTGCTGACGATCGCCGACTGGCGCGCTTCGGCCAAGGAGCGGAACGGATCGGCAAGCGCCACGCCTTCGCCTGCACCCGGGGGCTCGCATGAGTGATCATCACACGCACCGGCTCGACGGCTGCACGCCGACGCCGCTGGCGAACTACCTCAAGGCGCTCGGCGTGCTGCGGCTGATCTCCTCGCCGGAGACCAACGTCAAGGGAAAGGCCGCCGATCCCACCGCTCGCGGTTGGTGGGCGAACGAACGGTTCCATCTCAAGACGCACCTCGACCGGGACGCGCTCCTCCGCTTCTTCCTGGAGGATTACGCGCCATCGCCGATCATTGCGCCGTGGAATGGCCGCGCCGGCTTTCTGGAGGGTGACGCTGGGTCTGATTCCAGTCGCACCGGCGCGCAACTGATGAAGGCGATTGAACACGGCGTCGCAAAGCGTCTCGATAACATGCGTGCTGTCATCGCGGTTCTTCGCTGCGAGCCGATGCTGGTTCAGTATGACAAGCGTCGCGCCGAGGCCAAAGCCGCGGCCGAGCAAGAAAAGAAAGAAACAGGGAAGGCAAAGGAAGCAGCCGCGCAACGACGAAAGGAACTGACCCAACAAGCGGAGGAAATCAAGAGCGCGCTCCTTCCCAGCCTGCGGTCAAACGCGGATCCTAACCACCTTCGGTTCATCGACGCATGTTTCGTGCTTGCGGAGGATGAACGCGCGGCGCCGCTGCTCGGCTCCGGCGGCAACGATGGAAGCCGCGATTTCGGCGTAAATTTTGCGGAGGCGCTGGACGCGCTGTTTGAGTTCGACAAGGGGAAGCCCAAGGAGCCGGCCCGTGACGAACTCGAAGTCTCAATCTTCGATGTCGGGCGGTTGCTCGACACGCGGGGCTCCATCGGCCAGTTCAGGCCGGGCCAAGGCGGCCCAAACGGCTCAACCGGCTACGACGGGTGGAACCCGCTGAACCGCTGGGATGTCCTGCTGAGTCTGGAGGGCACTCTCGTCTTTGTGGGGGCTTTGACTCGCCGCTGGGGCGTAGAAGGTCCAGGACGCGCCGCCTTCCCATTCACCTTCGATCCAAGCCGCGCCGGCTCGGGCGCGTTGTCAACGGAAGATCCTAACAAACCACGCGGTGAAATATGGACTCCGCTTTGGGCCAAACCGGGCAGTCTTGCCGAACTTGAAGCATTGTTCGCTGAAGGGCGCTTGACCGTCAGTCGCCTTACTGCGCGGACGGGTCTCGATGCTGCTCGCGCCGTTGCGCGCCTCGGCGTGTCGCGCGGCCTTACCGCATTCGAGCGCTATTCGCTGATTCAGCCTGATGCAAAAATGCCTTATCAGGCCAATCCGCTGGGGCGCTTCATTGCACCGAAGCAGCCACGCAGCGATCCCATTGCCGATCTCGATCGCGGAGGCTGGCTTGGCCAGCTGCGCGGCACTCTCGGCAAGAACGCACCGGTGCGAGCGCGGATTGCGGTGCGTCGGCTCGACGACGCGCTGTTCGAGATCGCCCACGAAGGCGCGCAGGCCGAGAGCTTGCAACGCGCCTTGATGGCGCTTGGCGACGTCGTGTCCTGGCTGGCGACGAGCCGCGAAGGACGGGGAAGGGTACCGCCACCGCCCCGCCTCGGCCTGCAATGGACGTATGACGCCGACGATGGCAGCGCCGAGTTCCGCATCGCCTCCGCTCTGGTCAGTCTCGGCTGGCCTGATGAGTCGTCGCGGGAGGAGGAGCCAGAAGCGGACGACGGAGCCGAACCGGAGTCCGAGAGGGGCGACGTTGCTGAAGGGAACCGAGTGCGGAGCGACGCGCGGGAGTCAGCAGGTGACTCAGCGCGCCAGAAAGCGTCGCCGCCTATGGCGGCGCATTTCGCGTCCATCGACGAAGCGACCTTTACCCGCCGCTTGCGGCGCTGGGCGGAGAACGAGTCAGCGACCGTCGTCTGGGGTGCCGGCGGTCTTGTCCAGAATTTAATCGCGGTGCTCGAGCGCCGACTGATCGAGCAGGCCATGCGTGGCCTCGCCGACAAGCCGCTCGCCGGCTCAACCGCGGCCGACCTCCCGGCGATCGCAGCATTCCTGGAGGGCCCGCCGGCTTTCGATGACGCCCGTTGCGCCGCCCTGCTGGCCGGACTCGTGTGGGGGCAGCCCGCGTGTCTTGCGCCGCGCCACCCGGAGAACGCGTGGTCAATACCCTTCGCCTATGCTGCGCTGAAGCCGCTCTTCATGCCGGACCGCGATCTGCGGGCCGGCGCAAGTTCGCGCGCCGGGGCGCGGCAATTCCTCCCGGAAGGCGGCAAGCTGCCCATTCCGGCAGGCCTTGTGTCCCGGCTGCGCCGCGGCGCGCCCGACGAGGCCGTGCGCGAGGCGCTCGGCCGCGCGCGTGCCTCGGGCATCGCTTCGCCCTTCAATCCGGTCGGAGTCGCGGCCCGCAGGCTCGCTCTCGGCAGGGCCGTGAAATCCGACCGCCTCGCAGCCGCCCTTCTAATCCCGATCGATGAATTCGCGCTCACGTCTCTCATGAAGCGCGCCTATCCGCTCGACGAACACCAGGAGGAAACAGACGATGCCGCTTGATCTTTCAGCCTTGAAGGATGCTCCACGCCTTCTGATCGAGGCGGAGCTGAAGCCGCTGCAGGGGCATACCATCTACCCCACCAATTTCCCAAATCTGGGAGCGGCAACATACGCCGATCCCAAGAATGGGTGGCAGAACCTGTCTGTGGAGTCGCCACAAAGTATGGCCAACCTGATGGAGGCCGCATGTTGGGACGGCGACACGTGGAAGAAGCCGTTGGCGAATATTCCTTATGTTGAGGTGCTGGACGAAAACGGTCAGGCTTTTACCTGGTCGACACTCGAAGCTCACCGACTGAATTCGGTCTACATAGAGAAGAGCGACTGGTTCAAGACGCTGAAGCAGGAGGTCGGCTTCAACGAAGAACGCCCCTATGACCCACCCCGCCAGTTGGCGCCCGTTCTCCTGAAATATGATCCGAATTCTCTCATCCACGGCGTGATGCTGGAGAGCATTGGCGGCGTGGTGCGCTTGCCTCGCGCGCTTGGTGCGTTCATTGAGTCAGAGGAGGTTCAGGTCGCGCCGGGAGGCGGTGCAAAGTTTGATCGTAACCAGCCCGCGAAAACGGCAACCCAAACGGCCAAGGAGGGCTATGGAAACGTCATCTATTTACGGGATCGCTATGCTCCCAAGCGCACGATCGCATATTTCAACCTAGATATTCGACAGATCCGTTCCTACGGGATCCCTGACCTTGCAAAGGACTTTTTAATCCGCTTCGCGCTTTACAAGAGCGGCGCAGCATTGATGAATGGCTGTCAGCGCCGGCGCGAGTGCGAGTTTGAGGTCGAGAAAATTGAGGTCAAAGGTCGCAACATCTCCGATGACTTTGGCAAGAGCCTCGTCGAAGCTCTCAAAAACCCCGACCAGTTGGCCACGGAGACGACCGAGGCAGCCGACAAGTTGGCCAGTAAGCACCCGGACGCTCTCGCCCCCAGTAACCACAAACGCGAGGGGCGCAGAGTAACGATTGCCAAATACGAAGTCGCTGGCACGCGAAGCAGAAGGCGGGAACAGACAGAAGCCGAAACGGAGATAGCAGCGAGCGGGAATGGAAGTGATAACTGATGTTCGCGCTCGTCTTCCGCTTTCCGGCCGGGCGGTATCACGCCACGCCCTGGGGCCGAAACGTCAATGAGGCCGATGTCGCTTGGCCGCCGGAGCCGTGGCGAATCTTGCGTGCGCTGATCGCGACGTACTGGCGCAAAGGAGATCGGCAGCGATGGTCGGAAAACGATCTCGCTGCGCTCATCGACGTGCTGGCCGAGCGGCCTCCGGTGTATCGACTGCCGGAGGCTGCCGTTCACGCACAGACGCGGCATTACATGCCTATAGGGGGGATAAAGAAAGGGCGCCAAGAAACCACGCTCGTCTTCGATGCCTTCGCCCGCCTTTCGCCGGACGCCGAGATCGTTGCGGCCTGGCCGGAGGTGAACCTAGAGGAACATCTGTTTGCGCTTGCCGAGGATCTCGCCGGCGGCTTGGCGTATCTCGGCCGCGCAGAAAGCTGGGTCGAATGCGAAGCGCGGTCCGAATGGAATGGCTCCCCAAATTGCCTACCCGAAGGGATGGATCAAGGGGAAGCGGCGGATCGTCAGCCTATCCGGTCGATCGCCGCGTGCGCGGCCGCCGATTATGCAGCCGAGCGGGACCGCTTGCTTGCCGAATTTGATGAGCGCGTGCGCCAAAAGGCGATTGATAAAGGCAAGAAAGAACCCACTGCAAAGGCGCTTTGTGCGGCGCGCAAAAAGGTGTTTGGCCTGACGCTTCCAGCTCGGCTGCTCGATGCGCTCATGCTTGATACGAGCGATTACCAGAAGCGGGGCTGGAGCCGGCCGCCGGCAAGCCGCGAGGTCATCTATTTCCGCAAGCCAATTGGCCCTCTACCCAGAAGCTCCCGATTGAAAGTCAGTGCGAATGACGATCCCTTGCGCTTCACGGTCGCGCGCTTTGTGTTGGCTGGCCGGCCCCGACCGCGCATCGAGGAAACCCTTAGGATCGGCGAGTTGATGCGGCTTGCCGCTCTCGCCCAGTTCGGCTGGGAGAAGGACGAAACAAGCGGTCGCTTGCGGCCGAAGGCTCCGCCGGTGATCTCTGGCCGCGATGCGCAAAACCGTCCGCTCAAGGACGCAGAGCACAACCATGCCTTCTGGCTGCCGGAGGATGCCGACGGGGACGGCGAGATCGACCACGTGGTCGTGTATGCGCGAGAGGGCTTCGACTGCGATGTCCGCAACAAGCTGGACCGGATCACCCGTCTCTGGATTGACCGGCCGAGTGAAGACGACGAGGATGCCGAAGCCAGTCCGACGGCGCGCAAGGAATGGCGGTTGGCGCTCGAAGGCTTCGGTAAGCCCGAAGAGTTCGGCGAGGCAAGCAGGCTTCTCCGCAAGTCACTTGCCTGGGAAAGCGTGACGCCGTTCCTGGCCTCCGGCCATCTGAAAAGAGGCGGCTATGCGGCGGAGGTCCGCCGTCTTCTGCAACACCGCGGGCTGCCTGACCCGACCAGCATCGCGTTCGTCCGGCCGCAGTCGTCCGGATCGTCGGATGCAGGCGACGATCCTCATGGAAAGGATGTAGGCGTCGTCATCCGGGGTCGGCTGCGCCGTGCGATCCACTTCTATCGCTTCCGTTCCCGCGGGCGCGAACGGCAGCCGGATACCATCGGCACCTTCCTGCGGCTGCAGTTCGCCGAGCCTGTCAAGGGACCCCTTGCGCTCGGTTTCGCCTGCCATTTCGGGCTCGGTTTGTTTGCTGGAACCGACAAGTAAGGGAGAGGGTCGCCAAAATTACTGCGTCTGCGGTCATTGCAGGTGCTGCCGCAATCACTTTCTCCACAGCGCGCGCTTCCGCATACCTCCACTCACCTTTGCCGAAACGAACTCGGTTAGCGGAGATTCGACCACCTCAGCCGCCGCAGTAAAGTTCCAGTTGCTCCCATCGGCGGGTCGAGCCTGACTGAGCTCGCCCGGTCAACCGAGGGAGTCACGGATGGCGCGAGCCCGCAAACCGCATCCCGCCGATATTGCCAACGCCAATGTCGTCGCATCGGCGGCCCGCTTTGAAATTGCCCTTTTCCTTGCGGCTTGCCGGGCGCGATGTAATGCCACTCGACCCGCGTCTCCTGCGACCAGCGCAAGATCGCCATGCCGGTGAGTTCGGTGCCATTGTCGGAAACACATATCGCCGGCCGGCCGCGCCGGGCAA
>Ga0209911_100044_pt1 | contig 180000 bp, 155 predicted proteins | sample FECB21metaG_FD_188301 | JGI IMG/M metagenome (GOLD analysis project Ga0209911, IMG submission 188301) | Cyanobacterial communities from the Joint Genome Institute, California, USA - FECB-21 (SPAdes) (version 2) | ecosystem: Environmental > Aquatic > Thermal springs > Hot (42-90C) > Microbial...
CTATTCCCTATTCCCTATTCCCTATTCCCTATTCCCTATTCCCTATTCCCTATTCCCTATTCCCTATTCCCTATTCCCTATTCCCTATTCCCTATTCCCTATTCCCTATTCCCTATTCCCTATTACAGACTTATTTTTCCAACTCTTGAACTAAGCATCTTAAAATCATATACTTAATTTCTGATACTTTCGCAATATCTGACGCATCTGCATAATGACCATTTCAGAACAACCCACCAAAATCAATTCTACTGAATGGATAACCGACAGCAATGGAAAATTTGCAATATCCATTCGGATCAAAGGGGAAAGGCTTTTCCACGAAGTATCACCGTTTCAAACCGTAGAAGTATTTGATACTCAAGACAGAGGAAAAATGCTGACTATTGATCGTATGGTGATGTGTACCGAAGCGGATGAAGCAGCTTATCATGAAATGATTGCTCATATCCCAATGGTGACTCATCCCGCTGTCAAGGATGTGTTGGTAATTGGTGCTGGTGATGGGGGTACGATTCGGGAATTGGTTCGTCATCCCGGAATTGAGCAAATTACAATGGTAGAAATCGATGAAGCGGTAGTACGTGCTTCTAAACAATTTTTACCAACCATTTCTTCGGCTTTAGAGCATCCGAAATTGAATTTACTCATCGATGACGGTATTAAATTTGTTGAAAATGCCGCCGATAATTCCTATGACTTGATCATAATTGATTCTTCTGACCCCGTAGGTCCATCGGAAGGATTATTTACTAAATCGTTTTATGAAGATGTCTATCGTATTCTTCGTGCTGGTGGAGTGGTAACGGTACAAAGCGAATCCCCAATTTTTCATCAAAAGGCTTTTGTTGATTTAAATCAATGTCTTAAACAAGTTTTTGGGATTGATTCGGTGCATTGTTATTTAGTGTTTATTCCCATGTATCCTACGGGAATGTGGAGCTTGACTTATTGTTCTAAACAAGGAGTCCATCCAATCGAGAATTTAGATTACGAAAAAGCAATTCAATTTGTGGAAGAGCATGATTTACGGTATTACAATCCAGATGTTCATAAAGCTGCATTTGCTTTACCTGAATTTATTCGCAAAATGATTAAATAAGGGAATAGGGAGCAGTTAACAGTTAACAGTTAACAGTTATCAGTCACGTTTATACAATAAAAGGGCTAGTCCCCCACAAAGAAGGTAGTCGGCGTTGGAGTATTAGTTTAAATGCCTCACCATACTAAGAGTGTTTACTGTATGACGCTACCGCGTCACGAGTAAAGCTAACACTGTTCACTGTTTTAACTGTTAACTATTAACTGATTGTTGAATCTTGATTAGAGCTTTTCATAAGCTGCTAAAATAATCTTTTCTGTTTCTTCCCAACCGATACAAGCATCCGTTACAGAAATTCCATGTTTTAACTCTGCTAAATTAGTAGGAATTTTTTGATTCCCTTCATTTAGATTAGATTCTAACATCATCCCCACGATAGATGTGTTACCTTCCACTATTTGATGTACCACATCTTCTAAAACTTTTGCTTGCAACTTATAGTCTTTATTAGAATTCCCGTGACTGCAATCAACTACAATTCTTGGAGGTAAATCTGCTTTTTTCAACTGCTCTTCTGTTGCTTTGATATTTTCGCGATCGCAATTGGGTTTACCACCACCACCACGTAAAATTACATGACCGTAATCATTACCTTTAGTTTCAACAATACTCACCTGTCCTTGTTGATTTAACCCCAGAAAATGATGGCTAGTTTTCGCTGAATGCAAAGCATTTAAAGCTACTTGTATATTACCATCAGTACCGTTTTTAAAACCCACTGGCATAGAAAGACCACTGGACATTTCACGATGAGTTTGTGACTCAGTAGTACGCGCACCAATGGCAGACCAGGCAATTAATTCACCGATGTATTGAGGTATAATCGGGTCGAGAGCTTCCGTACCTGCGGGTAATCCTAATTCGTTAATTTTTAACAATAATTCCCGTGCTATTAATATACCTTTTTCGATGCGGAAAGAATCATCCATATCCGGGTCATTAATTAAACCCTTCCATCCTACTGTGGTTCTAGGTTTTTCAAAATAAACCCTCATAATTAATAGTAGTTTATCTTCAACTTGCTCTTGCAATTTTTTCAATTTTCGAGCATATTCCAGCGCCAATTCTGTGTTGTGAATCGAACAAGGACCGATGACAACAAATTTTCTTCTATCACGAAAATCTAATATATCTTTTAATCCTTGTCTGTATTTTAAAACATTTGCTTCCGCTGATGGTATTAATGGGTATTTTGATTTAACTTCTTCTGGTGTCAATAAAACGTGATAGTTCTCTATGTTAGTGTCAAATAATTTATTACGCATTGGTTATCCTGCCGCGATTCTGCCTTTGCTTTAACTGCTGAATTTATACTATATATTGTATCTGAAAAATTACACCTTAAAAATCAGTTATTTGAACTATTATTTGCAATTGCAGATACTTTTTGTGTAAAACTAAATCTATCAACTCGATTCTATGTAATATTTTTTACTGCGTGGCGGCAAAATTTTGAAGTTACCTCATAAAAAAAATTATTAGCCTTGTCAGCGTAGAGAAATTGGGTTTCTTTGAGAAACCCCACTTCTGAATCTAGGAATAATTATTTATTGCTATAAATCTTGAGAAATTTTCACTTCTTTAGAAAGATATTTAAACCAAGTAAAATATAAAGCAATCGAAAGCACAATAAATAATGCTAACAAAATTCCAAAGCTATCCCAACGCTTCATCATAAAGGTAATTCCTATCATGAATAAAGTTAATTGCCAGGGAATTGCAATGAATGTAGAAAGAATATCTCGACGATTTTCATTTTGAATTTTATGTTGAATGTTCGCTGGCAGATTTTTCCGCACGATTTGCCAAAATCCAAACGGTCTGGTAACTTTGTAGAAATTATCTATTACTTGTAAATCCGTTGGTTCGGTAACAAATGTACCAATTATGCAACCAATAAATGATGAAATACTAGGAATAAGAAACAAAGCATATTCTTGATATTGGGGTTGATTTAAACTTGGAATAATCAATGCTTTACTTAATATAGCGGCTAACATTCCTGCAACAGTACCAACAGCAAATCCATATCCATTAAATCGCCACCAATACCATCTTAATACCAAAGGAATTGATAACCCTGCACCTAATCCTAAAGTCAGCCATCCCCAAATTTCATTAATATTTTTGATTTGGTAACTAAAGAGCATTCCTACTACTACAATTACCACAGATGCTAAACGACTTTGAACAAGTAACTGTTGGTTTGTAGCTTGAGGTTTGAGATATGCTTGATAGATATCTTTCACCCAATAAGCAGCGCTAGAATTGATGATAGAATCAAAAGTAGACATTGCCGCCGCCAAAAAACAAGCGATCAACAATCCCTTCATTCCTACCGGCACATATTCCGCAATTACCGTCGGTAAAATCAATTCTGGGTCTGATATTACACTCTTAGTTGCACCGTAATGAATGCCCAACATCGCAAAAGCGGTAACAAGAGGCCAGCGAAACGAAAGTAAACCAATCCAAAATAGAGAAAGTAAACCAGCTTCGCGATCGCTCTTTGCAGCAAAATAGCGTTGTACCATGTAGCCACCACCACCACCGAAACCTGCCATACACTCTTTTATCAGATAAAAGAATATTACCCCACCGAATAAATTAAATACGGAATATTCACCCGGTAAGTCTAGAGTTAAGGAAGGTGAAATACTGCTCCATTCAGCAAAACTCCATTCCTTTAACTGTTCCGTACCCGGAATTGAAACTGAGAATGTCTCCGGGATAGTTGCAATTTGTAACGCTAAACCACAGATGTAAATTATCGCGACAAAAATCAAACCACCTTGAAAAACATCAGTCCACACAACACCGTAGAAACCACTAGCTGCCGTGTATATCAAAGCTAGAACAACCAGGGCAATTGAAGCAAATTCATCGTTAATACCGAGAAATTGACCTAAAAATTTACCACCTGCAACAGTAAAATAGCTCATCGCACCCACAGCAAACATCAGATTTGCGATCGCGCTGATAATCCGAGCCGTATTTCCTTCCCTTCCCTCACCAAAACGCAACCGCATCCATTCAGCTAAAGTCATCACCTGAGCGCGTCGGTTCCATTTACCCATAAAAATCATCAAAATCGCCATGATTAACACCACACCACCGCGAATTTCGATAAAAAATCCTCTCGCACCCACAGCGTACACCAAAGCGCTGATCACCATTGTACCCGCCAAATCAGTATTCGATGCCATTCCCGAAGCACCCAACACCCACCAAGGCATATTACGATTTCCTAAGAAATAGGAGTCGATCCCCGTAGAAGCTTTACGTTCCAAATAAAGCCCAAAAATGACTATAGAAATTAAATAAACAGCAATAATTAGATAATCAACAAGCTGTAGCATGAATTTTGAGAATTAATCCACGAAATAGTTAATATGACGGAAGATACAGCAAACACCGATTTACATCAAGTCTGTTATTTGACGGTTTTGGTTTCTTAGTTGTTGTCTCATCCCCTTATGGATGGGAATATAGATACAAAACTTATGAAGATTTAATTTAAATTAATTAAATAAAAGTTTAAGCACCATTATTTTATTTATGGGGAACCCTAATTACGTTAGCGCAGCGTGTCCCGCAGGGACATATTACGAATTACTTTAACTCTTCCGTTGCACATTCGTCAAAATACCATGAGCCGGACTAAATAATAAAGATAATACAAATAGTGCCGATACAACTAACACAATTGCCGGGCCAGAAGGTAAATTATAAAAGTAACTTAAATACATTCCACTGATACTCGAAATCACCCCAATAATTGCCCCTAATATCATCACTTGGTGCAAACGTTTAACTAATAAATAAGCCGTCGCTCCTGGCGTTATTAACAACGATAAAACTAATATCACACCAACAGCTTTTAAACTAGCAACAATTGTCAAAGAAATAATTACCATCAACCCGAAATTTAGGCGATTTACCGGCAAACCAGCAGCTTGCGCTCCCGTAGGGTCAAAAGTGTAAAATAGTAATTCTTTATATAATAAAAATACAACTATCAATACAACAGCCGTAATTACAGCTATATCTCGCATATCTGAAATAGTCACGCCGAGAATATTACCGAAAAGAAAGTGATTTAAATCGATTTTATTATCTTTTTGAATAACAGTAATTAAAGTAATTCCTAAAGCAAAAAACGCCGAGAATACAATCCCCATCGCAGCATCTTCCTTAATTGGCGATCGCGTTTTGATCCAAGCGATCGCCATGGTGCTGACAACCCCCGCAATAAACGCTCCCACAAAAATATTCATCTCCAAAATAAACGCGATCGCCAACCCTGGTAACACAGAATGACTAATTGCATCACCCAGCAAAGCCAAACGCTGCACCATCAAATAACTACCTACAACCGCACACAAAAAACCCACTAAAATAGCAACAATTAGCGAGCGCTGCATAAAGCTGTATTGTAACGGTTCAATTAACGCTTCAAACATAATTTTTGTTAGTTGACAATTGACAGTGGACAGTTGACAGTTGACAGTTGATATTTATTTCTCCCCATCCCCCCATCCCCTTGTCCCCTTGTCCCCCCATCCCCCCATCCCCCCATCCCCTTGTCTCCCCATCCCCCCATCCCTTTCCCCTTCACGCTGCATCTGAAAAATACATTACCTTTCCACCATAAGCCCGATATAAATTTTGCTCTGTCATCACTTGTTTTCTCGAACCCGTAGCAATTATTTGGCGATTCAACAAAATGATATCGTCGAAATGGGTAGTTGTTTCACCCAAGTCATGGTTAACTACTAAAACCGTTTTTCCGGCGGCTGCTAGCTCGTGGAACACTTCAAATAAAACTGTTTGGGTTTTTTGGTCTATTCCTACAAATGGTTCGTCCAAACAAAAAATTTCCGCTTCCTGTGCTAAAGCTCTCGCTAAAAATACCCGCTGCTGCTGTCCCCCGGAAAGTTGTCCGATAGCGCGATCGCGATATTCCCAAATACCAACTCTTTGTAGCGCACTTTTGGCTATCCGACGACTTACTCCCGAAAAATTCCGCAGCCATCCGGTTTTCTTAACTCTTCCCATCATCACTACATCCCAAACTGTAGCGGGATAAGTCCAATCTATTGCAGTACGTTGGGGAACATAAGCCACTTTTTCCAACTGTTCCGTTAGCGGTTTACCTTGATACAAAACCGTTCCACTACTCTCAACTAACCCCAACATCGCTTTGATCAAAGTACTTTTACCAGCACCGTTGGGACCATAAATACCCGTCAACCTTCCTGGTTTAATCGCACAATTCACATCTTCAAGCGCTTCTAATCCGCGATAGCGTACTCCTAAATCAGCGATGTGAATACTCGCATTATGCAGCATCACAGCATCTTTGAATTGATAAACGCGCTTTTGAGCTTGATTCTCATCTTCCATGGAATTATCTCTATACAATAAACAAAAAATGAAAAGATTATGAGAATAATGTACTCTAAAAAATGAAAGAAAAATGAAAACTTTTGATACAGATTATGGAAGGGATTGCTCAATCGAAAGGTAGATATTTTTTGTATGGGTTATTAGGGATACTTTTAAGTTTGTCAATCAATGCGTGTAATCAAGTAGGTTCTAATTCCCTAGGGAATGATCAGCCCCAGGTAGTTGCAACGAGTACAATCATCGCCGATTTAACCGAAAAAATCGGCGGAGACGAGATAGATTTAACCAGTATTTTACAACCTGGTGCAGACCCCCACGTATATGAGCCAGTTCCCAAAGATACAATAGTTTTAGAACAATCCGAATTAATTTTATATAACGGTTATAATCTAGAACCGGGACTAATTAAATTGATTGAAGCAGCAGGTGTAAAAGCAGAAAAATTAGCAGTAGGGGAAGTTGCGGAACCTTTACAACTAGATAAAGGTGGAAACCAAACAGTACCCGATCCTCATGTGTGGGGTGATGTAGAGAATGCAATCAAAATGGCGATCGCGATTCGGGATGCTTTAATTAAATTATCGCCAGAAGATAAAGAAGAATTTACCAAGAATGCAGAACAATTAATAAATGAATTGCAGCAATTAGATAATTATATAACTCAACAGATTGCGACCATCCCCAAAGACCAGCGAAAATTAGTTACAACCCACGATGCATTTCAATATTACGGACGAGCCTATGATATACCAATAGCAGGGACATTAATCGGTATTAGCACCGAAGAGCAGCCAAGCGCTCAAACCGTCAAACAATTAGTAGAAGAAATCAAAAAAACAGGAGTAAAAGCCATATTTGCCGAAACCACAATCAACCCAGCCTTAATTAAAACAGTAGCTCAAGAAGCAAATGTTAAACTAGCACCCAGAGAACTATATTCCGATTCCATCGGCGCACCTGGAAGTGAAGGAGATTCTTATATTAAAATGATGCAATCCAATACCCAAAGCATTGTTGAAGCACTGAGTGAGTAAGGGGAAAGGGATGGGGGGATGGGGAGACAAGGGGATGGGGGGATGGGGGGACAAGGGGACAAGGGGATGGGGAGATGGTGAATCCACCCCCGTGGGTCGCCTCCCTCCGTTGAGGGGAGTGGTGAACCCGAAGGGGGGGATGGGGAGAAATAAATATCAACTATCAACCATCAACTATCAACCATCAACCATCAACCATCAACTGTCAACTGTCAACTGTCAACTGTCAACTGTGAAAATGCGTCCTATTGCTGTAGATTTATTTGCGGGTGCGGGGGGGATGACTCTTGGTTTTGAACAAGCTGGGTTTGATGTGCTTGCTGCTGTAGAATTAGACCCGATTCATTGTGCTATCCATGAATTTAATTTTCCTTTTTGGTCTATTTTATGTGCAAGTGTAGAGCAGATTTCGGGAGAGGAAATAAGAAGACGTTCTCAAATTCAAAATCAAGAAATTGATGTTGTATTTGGTGGTTCTCCTTGTCAGGGATTTTCGATGATTGGGAAGCGGGCTTTAGATGACCCCAGAAATAATTTAATATTTCATTTTTTACGATTAATTATAGAATTAAATCCTAAATATTTTGTATTTGAAAATGTACCAGGATTAGCTGTAGGGGAACATCAAAAAGTTTTATTAAATGTTCTCTCAGAATTTCAAAAAAATGGTTATCAAGTAGAAGTAAATTATCAAATACTTAACGCTGCAAATTACGGAATTCCTCAAGATAGAGCCAGATTATTTATTTTAGGATGTCGTCAAGGTTTAAGTTTACCAAAATATCCTGAACCTGTGACTACACCAAAAATATCGAAAAAATCAAAATATATCGTAAATAACCCAGATTTACCCGCAACACCTACAGTATGGGATGCTATCGGTGATTTACCAGAAGTCGAAAATTACTCAGAACTGATTAATAGAGATTGGATAATTGCTGAGTATGGTAAATCTAGTATTTATAGTAGTAAATTGCGTGGTATTTTACCAATTGAAAACGATTATTCTTATGAACGCTTATTTGATTCTTTTTTTCTCACTAACAGTAATCGTACAAAACATAGTTTAGAGTCTATTGATCGATTTGGGCAAACCGAACCTGGAAAAACTGAATCAATTAGTCACTTTTATAAATTAGCAAAAAATGGTATTTGCAAGACATTAAGAGCTGGAACACCTAGAAATCGTGGTGCTTTTACTTCTCCCCGTCCAATTCATCCAGTCACACCAAGATGTATCACCGTTAGAGAAGCAGCACGATTACATTCTTATCCAGATTGGTTTCGTTTTCATATTACAAAATGGCATGGATTTCGACAAATAGGAAACTCAGTTCCACCAATGTTAGCTAAAGCAATTGCAACAGAAATCATTCGAGCATTACAAATAATTCCGGTGAAATCACAGCAAAAAATACAGTTGGGTGACGATAGTTTACTGCAATTAAATATGCTTCAAGCTGCGGCAAAATTTGGTGTTGGAGAAAATATGATTGAACCAAGAAAAAGGAAGATAAATAATAAAAATCTAGAATAAAAATAGAAAGGAAAAATGTGCCATTAAATATGTAATTAATTCTGTCTATTGCAATCCGGAAATTATGAGCGGAGTGCCTATATTTGTTGGCACACGGGTTCCTCTACAAACTTTTTTTGATTACCTACAAAGTGAATCAGGTTATCGTGACTTCATTGAAGATTTTCCTCATTTAAAAACACCAGCATTGCAAGTTTTAGAGGCAATCGCAAAAGCGATTTAAGAGATTCGTAGTTGCGATTTATCGCTCAAATTGAGGGCTAAAGCCTAACTACAAACATTTAAATTTAATGACACAGACTACTAGCGATAAGAAAAGATTATGAACTTTCATTTAACAAATGCGATATTTGACTCAAAATTCTTGCTCTGTAATCAGTAGATATATTTTTCAACCGATATAAACCGAGTTTAGCTAAAGCAATTTCAATGATATTGTCTTCTAAAAGATGTTCGAGTAAATCATCAACAATATCTTCATTGTTGGCTTTATTAGTTAGGTCAAAAACACCTGTTAAATAATAAATCTGCTCTATACCTTTTGATTCAAAATACTGTACCAATCGCCATGCATCAAATGCTTGTGGATAATCTACAAACCCAGCATGAATGTCAACTATAATATCAGAATTTTCCGATTGAAAATAAACACCAACTCCATGTTTATCAAACATCCATTTTTCCCCTTCTAGTGATAATAAACCTTGACGGGGACAATTCACAGAAAAAGATTTACTGACATTGGGATATATCTGGCGAAATGCTAAAATTAAATTGTTTTGCAGTTGTACAAACTCTGAAATTATTTGAATAGCTTCAGCGTTTTTGATTGACGACTTCATTTACCCTACTCCTAGCCTAGCCTTGATTTTGCCGATATATAGCCCAGCAGAGCTATTTTCAATCATAAATAGCCCAATAATAGCTAATTACAATCTTATACCCAACATTGGAAAAGTAAAATTTTTATTCCCGATTGTAAACAATAAACTGAATTAAAGTTATTCTTGTTACCAATCAATCTTAACTACTTATCTAATTACTTACTATTCCTGAAGCTGAATACCAATCAATGCAGCTTATGTAATGATAAATCTAAAATCTAAAACCTAAAATTCCTCAGTGTCTAACAATCAGCAAGAAACCCATTTAAACCGCGCTCGTGCTAGTCTCAGACAAGCATTATCTTGGTATGGCAATTTGCGTAAACCAGGATTCGATGCAGAATTAGCAGGTTTAGTCAAGCCCGAAATACAAATTTTAACCGCGAATCTGAATAAACTTGATTACAATGTGATTTGTATCGCTGCTTTTGGATTGGTAAGTCGCGGTAAATCTGCGGTTTTAAATGCGTTGTTGGGACAAAAGATTTTGCAAACCGGACCACTCAACGGTGTTACTCAATACCCCCGTTCTATCCGCTGGAACCCCGGTGGCAAAGTAGAAATTGAATTAATTGATACTCCCGGAATAGATGAAATTGCTGGAGAATCAAGAGCGCAGATGGCGCGGGAAGTTACCCGTCAAGCCGATTTAATTTTGTTTGTTGTCTCCGGTGATATTACCCGCATCGAGTATGAAGCCTTGTTAAGTTTACGACAAGCTCAGAAACCGTTAATTTTGGTGTTTAACAAAATCGATTTATATCCTGATACCGATAAAGCCGCAATTTACGCTAATTTACAGCAATTAGGTGCGGGAAGTTCCGCGAAACCCTTAAAACCCGACGAAATAGTCATGGTTGCAGCAGAACCCGCACCAATAGAAGTGCGAGTAGAATACGCTGATGGTAGCTCCTGTTATGAGTGGGAAACACCACCACCGCAAATAGAGGAACTTCAAAAAACAATTTTGAAGATTCTCAACCGTGAAGGACGTTCCCTTTTATCCCTTAATGCTTTAGTACAAGCAAGAGATGCAGAAGAATCCATTGCATATAAAACTATAGAACTACGAGAAAAACAAGCAGAAGATTTGATTTGGCAGTATACCAAATATAAAGCATTAGCAGTAGGATTAAATCCCATTGCTTTTTTAGATGTTTTTGGCGGAATTGTCGCAGATTTAGCGCTAATTCGTTCTTTATCTCGACTTTACGGTTTACCGATGACGGGTTACCAAGCTTCCAAGCTATTAAAAACCATTTTATTCAGTTCCGGTGGCTTATTATTGGGAGAATTAGGCAGCAGCTTTCTTTTGGGTTTTGGCAAAAGCGCGATCGCCATTAGTAATGTTGAAAATCCTTTGAATATTACCACATTCGCTGGAACTGCTGTTACACAAGCTGGTATCGCCGGTTATGGAGCTTATTCCGTAGGAAAAGCTGCTCAAAGTTATTTAAAAAAAGGTTGTTCTTGGGGAGAATTAGGCGTTAGTCAGGTGATTGAAGAAATATTAAACGAAGTAAAATCGGATACTATTTTATACCGTTTACAGCAAGAATTGGGGATAGGAAAATAATTAGTAATCCAAGTTAAAAAAACCATTCCTTCCCCAGACTGATGTTTCCCAAACGATAATATGCAGCAATAGATAGAGTCATAGTGTCTACCTATACAAAATAAAAAAGAGTTAGATTATGGGTTTGGGAATTCTCAAAGATGGGAAATGGATATCTCGACGGGAACAAGAAGATTCTCAAGGTAAATTTATTCGTCCGTCAACAACTTTTCGTGATTGGATAACGCCTGATGGTTCGAGTGGATTTAAAGCGGAAGCGGGACGCTATCATTTGTATATCTCATGGGCTTGTCCTTGGGCTTGTCGGACTGCAATTATGCGACAATTAAAGGGACTCCAAGATGTTATTGGTTTATCAGTGGTAGCTGCGGAAATTCATCAAAACAGCTGGGAATTTAATGATGAACCCGGTGCGATTCCCGATACAGTTAATCATACAGATTATTTGTGGCAATTGTATTTAAAAGCTCAACCAGATTATACCGGAAGAGTAACGGTTCCTGTTTTATGGGATAAACAAAAAGGGACAATTGTCAATAACGAATCCCGCGAAATTATGCGGATGTTCGATACTCAATTTGAGGAATTTACTCAACAAAACACAGATTTCTATCCTGATGATTTACAAGCCGTTGTTGACGAAACAATAGATGCAATTTATCAACCAATTAATAATGGTGTTTATCGAGCAGGATTTGCAACTTCTCAATCTGCCTACGATCAAGCTGTCACGGAATTATTTGATGCACTTGACTATTGGGAAAAAGTACTAGGTAAACAACGTTATCTTTGTGGAAATAAAGTTACTGAAGCTGATTGGTGTATGTTTACAACTTTATTTCGCTTCGATGCAGTTTATTACGTACATTTTAAATGCAATATACGCCGTATTGTAGATTATCCTCACTTGTGGAACTATCTTAAAGAACTATATCAAATGCCCGGAGTCAAAGAAACTTGTAATCTTGATCATATTAAGCGGCATTATTACATCAGTCATCCCAATGTTAATCCCCATCAAATTGTTCCAAAAGGACCGATAATTAATTTCGACGAACCCCATAACCGCGATAAAATTTTTACCGCACAATAATGTAGAGACGTAGCATTGCTACGTCTTCCCAACTGCCGTCATAAAATAATCAATTTAAACTCCCCAGGCAAGATTCGAACTTGCGACCAATCGGTTAACAGCCGACCGCTCTACCACTGAGCTACTGAGGACTACGATTAAACATAATAAAGGTAAAAATAGAATTTGGCAAGTACTTTGACAAACTTTTTTCAAAAAGATTTTGAACACAGCTTTAATGATACATATATACCAACATATACCGGATCTAAATCAATCTGTGGTTAGTAGATGCGCTAAGTACAATATCCAATATCTATTTCAAACCCATTCGTAATTCAGCCAAGCGTTGACGGGATTTGTCATCAATAGAATTAGCTAAAAATCTACCGTTAGGCTTTTTACCAGACTTATACTTTTGTCGCGTCCGACAAACAGTAGTTTCGACTTCGTGACAGAGTTGTTGTGCAGATATCCACTCCGCTCCATACCCTTGTACAGTTAACTGTTGCGCTCGATCTGAAGTGGCAACCACTACGCGAGATAATAAGCGTTGAGCCAGTTTATGACGCAATGACGCACAAAGTTTCTCAATGTAAGTATCTGCCGTTTGCCCAAAATCGGTATATGAAGCAGTAACAAGTTTTGTCACAACTTCTTCATTGCTACAATTTTTTTGAAAATGAGCATCGAAAACTACTTGAGTTTGATAGCCCATAAATGCACTGTAACTAACTAAAGCTTCGAGCAACTCATTTCGTGCAGCTTCTAGTCCGACGTTTTCGCAAGTCTTCTTTAAACAAGACCAAGCGCCGATGATATTATAGCCGTCTACTAGTAAAACGGCTGGGGAAAATGGAGAGGACATGGTTATAAATCACAGTATTCTAGATTTAACAAATTTCATTCATAACTTCTATAGTAATTCAAACCTTATTTGTAACACTATGTTACACAAGCTAAAAATCTCATAATATTACAAAACCCTTATCAATAAAAGACAAAAAATAAGCGCGATTAAAGTAAACACGCTTATTTTTTGACGATTTGTAATTAATTTGTGACTTCAGACAGAAGAGGCAAGGAATGTAATATTAATTGATTAATTGATTAATTAATCAAATTACTTCCTCCCTGCAACTGCATTAAAAGTTGTTTAAGACGGGATGGCTCTCCTTGATCAAGTAAAACACCTTTTTCGAGTAGAAATGCACCATCGCAGTAATTCAATTCATCGAGACGATGAGTCACCCAAAGGGCTGTAATACCGCGAGTTTTAACTAAATTACGGACAGCAGCGACCAATTCTAATTGACTATCCGGATCAAGTAATGCGGTTGGTTCATCTAACAACAACAATGCACAGCGACGAGCGATCGCGCCAGCAATCGCTACCCGTTGTTTTTGTCCTCCACTTAGAGCATAAATAGGACGACGTTGCAGTTCTCGTAAATTAACCGCACTCAGGGCTTCTTCTACTCTTTCTCGAATTTGCTTGTGTGATAACTTTTCTTGTACTAATCCAAAAGCCACATCAGCACCAACAGTAGGCATTACTAATTGATGGTCGGGGTTTTGAAAAACAAAACCAACGGGGTGCAAAACTTTGATTTCTCCACTCTTAGGAGTTAATAAACCCGCAATCAGTTTAAGTAAAGTTGACTTACCGCTTCCATTTGTACCCAAAAGCATCCAAAATTCACCACTAGGTACTTCTAAAGAGCAAGATTTGATTACCTGGGTTCCATTCGACCAATCAAAATTTAAATCTCTTACAGAGATACCTACTTGTGCCATTTATCTTCCACCAGTACTTTACTCTTGAGCCAAAGCGAAGAAACCAGGAGGTTTACCGCTTCCACCAGCTGCACCATCTCTCTGAGTCATTTGTATCCCAGAAATTTCACTGGTACGAATAGCGATTTTTTTCTCTACTTTACCTGAACATTCCAGTTCTAGGATTTCTGGGCTACCAGAACGTATTGCGGATAAAACTAGCTGATAAGCAGCTTCGGCATCTTCGGAAGTCTTGCGCTGAACCGATACAGGAAAAGCTGTATTTCTGATTGCTAAATCGATAGTAAACATTGAACCTTAATTAAATTTAACTGTAGGACTAATTTTAGCGTCAGCACCTACATTAAGTATCCATGCCTTCATTAATTAGACATTTCTTTTAGGCAGGGAATAGGGAATAGGCAAAAGGGAACAGTAATATAACTGAGTAGTAATTATATAAATAATTTTGCTTAAGTACTTAACAGCAGATGGTCAAGCAATTTTAGATTTTAGATTTGCGATTTTGGATTGACTTCGACCACAAGGGTGCGGGGCTTGGGGATTTTAGATTGACGATTTGAGATTTTTTCACCCATTAGGGGTGGGGCTTGTACCCCAAAAAATCCCAAATCCAAAATTCAAAATCTAAAATTCGCAGGGTCAACTATGAGAATCGTAAATGAGGAAATATTAAAAAAAAATTAACGATTGACGACTTGTAATAATTTCCTGGTATAGGGTTCTTCGCATAACCCCCGCATTCAGATAGAGTCGCAAAAAAAATTAGTTAAATTAAAAACTTACTGGAAAAATTACCTATTTTTATTTACAATAAGATTAGAGACAGTAAACAATTGTAAACTGGATTGACAATCTAGTTAGTTTTCTGCATGAGGTAGGTAATGAGATGCCAACCTCAAACTTGAGAAAAAACTGTAATTATAAAGATTTGGAGATTCAATCTCATGACTATCGCAGTTGGACGCGCCCCTAGCACTAGAGGGTGGTTTGACGTACTCGATGACTGGTTAAAGCGAGATAGATTCGTATTTATCGGTTGGTCGGGTTTATTGCTTTTCCCCTGTGCCTACATGGCTCTAGGTGGATGGCTCACAGGTACAACTTTTGTATCCAGTTGGTATACCCACGGTTTAGCATCTTCTTACTTAGAAGGTTGTAACTTCTTGACCGTGGCAGTATCCACACCCGCAGACAGCATGGGACATTCCTTGTTGTTATTGTGGGGACCAGAAGCTCAAGGTAACTTTACCCGTTGGTGCCAATTAGGCGGTTTATGGCCGTTTGTGGCATTACACGGAGCCTTTGGTTTAATTGGCTTCATGTTGAGACAGTTCGAGATTTCCCGCTTGGTGGGAATTCGTCCTTACAACGCGATCGCATTTTCTGCACCAATTGCAGTATTCGTCAGCGTATTTTTAATGTACCCCTTGGGTCAATCTTCTTGGTTCTTCGCACCCAGTTTCGGTGTCGCAGCAATCTTCCGTTTCTTGCTATTCTTCCAAGGTTTCCATAACTGGACTTTGAATCCCTTCCACATGATGGGAGTAGCCGGAGTATTGGGTGGTGCGCTGTTGTGTGCAATTCACGGAGCCACCGTGGAAAACACCTTGTTTGAAGACGGAGACGGTTCCAACACCTTCCGTGCATTTGAACCAACCCAAGCAGAAGAAACTTATTCGATGGTGACAGCAAACCGTTTCTGGTCTCAGATTTTCGGTATTGCATTCTCCAACAAACGCTGGTTGCACTTCTTCATGTTGTTTGTACCAGTTACAGGGTTATGGATGAGCGCAGTCGGTGTAGTCGGTTTAGCGCTGAACCTACGTGCTTATGACTTCGTATCTCAAGAATTGAGAGCCGCAGAAGACCCTGAGTTTGAAACTTTCTATACGAAAAACATTTTGCTCAACGAGGGTATCCGCGCTTGGATGGCTCCTCAAGACCAACCCCACGAACAGTTTATATTCCCCGAGGAAGTTCTACCTCGCGGTAACGCACTGTAATTTAGATTTCGTATATTTTTGGTGGACTGCCATCAACATAAAATCAGTTTAATTAATCTCCGTCTTTGGGCGGAGATTTTTTTATGATGCTGTTGCGATCAGAATTATCAAAATTACAGATTCTTGCGATAAATCTGAATTTAAAATCCAAAATTGATAGATTATTGACCATCTTACCGATAAGATGTGTTATATTGGAACCAACATACAAAGAAAGAGCATTTTGCTCTGCCTTGTTTGAGATTAAAAGCCACTTAGGCAACAAGGAGGTGATGCCCATGATAGAAAGTAGTATACGCATGGGTCATCAAGTTACAGCAAACCGGCTGTGCGCCGGAGCTGTTCTCTAGGAGTTACCCTTAGTCTTTTAAATAAAGACTAGTTTAACTTAAGCGACGAGGCTGAACTGGAGTTTCTTCCGGCAGTCAGGTTGTAACTTGAAGACCCGCTAGACCGCCCTTATATTAAGTCAACTGACTTAAATAAGGGCGGATAGTTTTTTCTGAGGGGTCGCAAAGTTTTTTTATATTGCAAATTATTCCGCAACTCTTGATTTTTGATTGATCTGATTAAGAAGATAAATTATTTAAATTCTGACAACCCCTACATAGATAAGCTGTCCCGCATTTGATTTAATTTATATTTTTCTAGCGGGCTATCCTGCCCACACTACAAGACTTTAATAAAACTTGAAAATAAAAATTAAACGCTTTTTAGCTTACCACAATCGATATTAATCATAAAGATTAATTTTTTTATATAAATCAAAATACTCCAATTCCACAGAACGTAAAGCCCGCAGATTGGAAGGTTTAATCATTTTGGTCTTGAGAAGCTAAAAACTTTTAGTTGAACCCTATCTATTATAAAATTTTTAATAATTTCAAGGTTGACTTAAAGGTAAGTAGTAAACATACTGTAAAAAGAGATAAATCAGACGCTAATAAGAAAAGTGAAACACTTACCACCAATTTGCGCTGTTTACTTTTAATGTGTGACAGTTAACAATCTGACCATATATTGCTTTATGTTTCACTTGTCTTATAATTAAAGTCTATAGAGGATATGTTTTTGCATAAGTTAATTACATGGTTCTTTACTTCGATTTAATAGTTTCTTAGCTTAGCAAAAACTAAAATTGTGTATGGGGCGACTATGCCTCATTTAGAAGTTCCACTCTAAGAGTGGGTTTTTAAGAAAATTTGCAGCAAAGTAAATTATCCGTGCAAGGTGTGAGGAGAATAGGAAGAATGTCTAATATATTATGGAAATGCTTGGCTTTGAGTCCCGCAGTTTTCGGAGCAACATTGTTAGTCTCGACAACTGCGATCGCGACTTCTAAGACTGCTGAATCTGAGGTTGTGATCAGTGGAGTTTCTCAAGCAGAGAAAATAGAAACTGAAGCACCATCAGTCTTTTCAGCTTCGGTAGATTCCCAAGCAACCCAAACGGTGGCTCAAGCTCAACAAACTGAAGTCAACGTTTTAGAAGAAGTAACTAAATACGGTAGCGAAGGACAAGAAAATGGAAGTCAGTCCCAAGTAACTTCCGTTTCGCAATTTTCTGATGTACAGCCAACAGATTGGGCTTTCCAAGCTTTACAATCCTTGGTTGAGCGTTATGGCTGTATAGCAGGTTATCCCAACGGTACCTATCGCGGGAACCGGGCTTTAACTCGTTACGAATTTGCCGCAGGTTTGAATGCTTGTTTGGACAGAGTTAATGAATTGATTGCAACGGCGACTGCTGATATTGTTACCAAAGAAGATTTGGCAACTTTGCAGCGCTTACAAGAAGAATTTTCTGCTGAATTAGCAACCCTACGCGGACGAGTAGATGCTTTAGAAGCACGTACCGCTGAATTGGAATCTAATCAGTTCTCTACAACCACCAAACTTGCTGGTGAAGCGATTTTTGCCTTAACCGATGCTTTTGGTGATGGTGTAGATAACCGCAATAACACCGTCTTCCAAAACAGAATTCGCTTGGACTTGCAAACCAGCTTCACGGGTAAAGATATGTTGCATACCCGTTTGGCTACTGGTAATGCAGGACGTTTGAATATTGGTACCGATGTAGATGGAGATGGTCAGATCGACGCTAGCGGTGAAGGGTTCCAAACCTTCAATTTAACTGGTGATGCTAGCAACAGCAATGACGTGAAATTAGACTGGTTGGCTTACTATACCAATCTTGGTCCTGCTCAACTTTATATTGCTGCTACCGGAGGTATTCATAGCGATTATGCTGCTACTGTTAATCCTTATTTTGAGGATTATGACGGTGGTAACGGTGCTTTGTCCACCTTTGCTTCAGAAAGCCCCATCTATCGTATCGGTGGTGGTGCTGGTGCGGCTTTGAATATCAAGTTTGGTCAAGGTAGCAGTCTTCTTCGTCCAAGTTCTTTGACTGTTGGTTACTTGGCTTCCGAACCCAACGATCCCTCACTTGGTGCAGGTATATTTAATGGTAATTACGCTGCTCTGGGACAGTTAAACTTCAACCTAAGCAACCGTATCGGATTAGCTGCAACCTACGTTCACGGTTATCACGGTGCGGGTAGTAACTTATTCGATGCTGGTGGATTTGCAGGAACAACGACAAGAAATATAAATGGGGAAGATAGAACTGGTTTCCTTCCTGTAGTCGGTACTACTCAAGCAAATAGACTGGATAGCCCATCTTCGAGTAATTCCTACGGCTTAGCTGCTGCAATCAGACCTAGCGACAAATTCTCAGTCAGTGGTTTTGTTTCTTACCACGACGTTACTGGCTTCGGTGCTGGTGATGACTATGAAGCTTGGAGTTGGGGTGCTGGTATCGCATTACCTGACTTCGGTGGAAGAGGTAATGTTTTAGGTATTTTCGGAGGAGCTCAACCCTATTCTCTTAACAGAGCTTTAGCTACTGATGGTCGTAATGATGCTAATGTACCTTACCACATCGAAGGATTCTACAAGTATCGCGTAAACGATAACGTTTCGATCACACCCGGAGTTATTTATCAAACCTCTTCCGGACAAAATAGCAACAACGCCGATGTATTCATTGGTACTCTCAGAACAACCTTTACATTCTAGAGAACTTTAGATAACTAAAGAAAATCTAAGAGTTTGATATAAATTGCTCTCCGTTAATCAATGGGGAGCAATTTATTGTTAAGAGTTATGAGTTATGAGTTATGAGTTATGAGTTAAGTAGTTAAGCCTTTATTATTTATATAATTACCACTCAGTTATAAAACTATTCCCTATCCCCTATTCCCTATTCCCTGTCTAGTAATCAAATATAAATTACACAATAAAAAATGCGTATTGCTCGTAATATCACAGAACTTGTTGGTCATACTCCTTTAGTGCAGTTAAATCGTATTCCCCAAGCAGAGGGGTGTTTAGCAAACATTGTAATCAAGTTGGAAAGCATGAATCCTTCGGCATCGGTAAAAGATCGAATTGCCACTAGTATGATTAATGCCGCAGAAGCAGAAGGCTTGATTATTCCTGGGAAAACACTGTTAGTAGAGCCGACTTCCGGAAATACAGGAATCGCCTTAGCGATGGTCGCAGCTGCTAAAGGTTATAAATTAGTATTGACAATGCCAGATACTATGAGCTGCGAACGACGAGCAATGTTACGAGCTTATGGAGCAGAACTACAATTAACTCCGGGAATCGAAGGCATGAATGGAGCAATTCGGCAAGCACAAAAAATTGTCGATACTACTCCTCATACGTATATGCTCCAACAGTTTCGTAACCCGGCAAATGCGAGAATACACATAGAAACGACGGCTGAAGAAATATGGCAAGATACAGATGGGCAAGTGGATATGATTGTTGCAGGTGTAGGAACTGGAGGAACAATAACGGGTATCACAGAAGTCATCAAATTACGTAAACCCAATTTTAAGGCGATCGCCGTTGAACCAGCTTCCAGTCCAATATTATCTGGAGGAAGACCAGGACTCCACAAAATCCAGGGAATTGGAGCGGGGTTTGTACCTCAAATATTGAAGGTGGAGTTGATTGACGAAGTGATTACGGTAACAGATAGTGAAGCGATTATCTACGGACGACGGTTGGCATTAGAAGAAGGATTATTGTCAGGGATTTCTACGGGTGCGGCTCTGTGTGCGGCAGTTCGTGTTGCTAAACGTCAAGAAAACAAAGGACGCTTAATTGTGTTAATTCAGCCTAGTTTTGGGGAAAGATACTTAAGTACCCCACTGTTCCAAGATTTAGAGGTCAAATCTGTTAGTAATATCAACTAACGAACAATTGAAGAATGGCACAATCAAATCACTACGAAACTCTTAATGTTAATAGTAATGCAACCCAAGCGGAGATAAAACAAGCTTATCGTCGCTTGGTAAAGCTATTTCATCCCGACGTTAATCAAGAAACAACAGATACTGAGCAAATCGTCCGTATTAACGCTGCTTACGAAGTATTGAGTGATACTCAAAGTCGCGAATCTTACGACAGACAACTGCATTACAGCTTTCAAAAATCGAATAGTAAGAAACAGCAACGAACTCAAACAGCACAACAGCAATACAAAAAGAGACGTAAGACGGGACGATATGTTGACGAGCAGATTGAGGAGTGGTTGCGATCGGTGTATCATCCGGTTAATAATTTCGTATGCAATATTCTTAATTCTTTAGAAGAGCAAATTGAGAAATTAGCCGCAGATCCTTTTGATGATCAGTTATTAGAAGAGTTTCAAGACTATTTACAAAGCTGTACCGAACAACTCAAGCAAGCACAAACAAGTTTTCGTTCTTTACCCAATCCTCCAAGTTTAGCCAGAGCTGCGGCTCACCTTTACTATACTTTGAATCAAATTAGTGATGCCTTGGGAGAAATGAAATATTTTCCTCTCAACTACGATGAAAATTACTTACACGCAGGACAAGAGATGTTTCGTATTGCAACACAGTTATATGACGAAGCACAAGATTCTATGGGTGCTTACAAGTAAAGCATGAAACATTAGATAAATATAGTGTAATTATTTTATTTGCTTTATGGTTGCATCTTGAGATAATATTAAATTTCTTTAGTAAAGATACAAGTATCAAATATGACTAAAATGTTTTTTGCGTTTGCTGTACATAGATGCTTATAAAATTAAATTTATTTTTGATAAAATTTGATAAAATCATCGTTTTTTCACCAAATACTGGAATAATATTATTTCTGTAAAATATAAAATTATCGGTTAATTTGAGATTAACCTACTTTACTAGCAATCAGTCTTTCCCCAAAAAAGTATCTTTGAAATGTACATTACTCGTAGTAACCAAATAGATGACCTATCTGACATGATATAACTTTTAATTTTGGCTATAAGCGTTTAATTTTTCGTATAAATTTTGGATAAAAGTGAAGCAAAATCAAACTCATTTTAATTACCAAGCTGTTGGAGCTAAAGTTATTAATTTGATGAAATAGAGATTTTCAAATTAAGACAAAAAAGTTATTCAACGCGGATATGATGGAAATACAAGAAAACTTGATTTTAATTGTTGATGATAAAAGTCATAACATCGAACTTTTATTTCATGTTATGCAAATACACGGACATCGTGTTTTAGTTGCTAACAGCGGTGAAAGTGCATTACAAAAGTTGGAAATTGTCTCTCCCGACTTAATTTTATTAGATATTATGATGCCGGGAATGGATGGATTTGAAACTTGTAGACGGTTAAAAGCTGATGATAAAAATAAAGATATCCCAGTAATCTTTATGACTGCTCTTACAAATACAGCAGATAAAATCAAAGGATTTAAACTGGGAGCAGTTGATTATATTACTAAGCCATTTCAGCAGGAGGAAGTCCTAGCAAGGGTAAATGTACAGTTAAAACTGCGAAATTTAAATCGTCAATTGCAACAATATCAATTCCAATTAATGCAGACAGAAAAAATTTCATCTTTGGGACAATTAGTTGCTGGTGTCGCTCATGAAGTTAATAATCCTGTCAGTTTTATTGCCGGTAATTTAGAACATACTAATAATTATTTAGAAGACTTAATTAGTTTATTAAATCTTTACCAAAAACATTTATCTGATCCACCACAAGAAATTACTCAAAAAATTGCCGCAATTGATTTAGATTTTTTATTAGAAGATTTACCAAAAATGATTAGTTCAATGAATCTGGGTATTGAACGGATCAACAATATTATGCAATCCTTACGTAACTTTTCACGTAAAGATGCAACCCAGAAAAAAGCTACCGATATTCATCAAGGTATTGATACAACTTTGATGATTTTGTCTCATAGATTGAAAGCTAACGAATTTCGTCCGAAAATTGAAGTGATCAAAGAATACGGCAATTTACCCGAAGTTGATTGTTATTCAGGACAACTCAATCAGGTATTTATGAATTTACTCTCGAATGCTATTGATGTATTTGATGAAAAAGTAGAAATAAATAAATCTGACGCTCCTTTAATACGTGTTAGTACGGAATTAATAGATTCTAATACTGTAGAAATAATTATTGCTGATAACGGTTGTGGAATATCGGAACAAGTGCGAAAAAAGTTATTTGATGCTTTCTTTACAACTAAGCCAGAAGGTAAAGGTACTGGTTTAGGGCTTTCAATCAGTTATCAGATTATTACAGAAATCCATGGTGGGACTTTAGAATGTTTTTCTTGTGAAGGTGAAGGCACAAAGTTCGTAATTCATATTCCTATATAAATCATCTAGTTTTATCTTTTAAATTATTTGAAATTATTTAGCTGATATAGGATTGCACAAACTCTAGAGTTTCAAAGGATTTGCTTTGCGAGTGAATTAGTATGATTTATGGAACCTAATGCATTTAGGACAAAAATTAGTTTATGCTGGAAGCAGTGAAACGTTAAGAAATTTTAAGTTTTGTTTTCTAGATACTCATGCAATGCATTGTAAATCGCCGCGCTCAATTTTCGGCAAGTCATCGATATTGGTTCCCTGAACTAAGCGAAGCAGAGAATATTGAGAAATTCGGTGCTTGTGCTAATTTTCCTGGACACGGACACAATTATGTTTTATATGTTTCTCTGGAAGGGGAATTAGATGAATATGGAATGGTACTCAATTTGTCCAACGTCAAACAGGTAATTAAACGAGAAGTTACCAATCAATTGGACTTTTCGTATCTTAACGACGTATGGGAAGAATTTCAAGAAACTTTACCGACAACTGAAAATATTTCACGAGTTATCTACAAACGGTTATCACCTTATTTACCTATAACTCGTGTGCAGTTATTTGAACATCCTCAACTTTGGGCAGATTATATGGGAAACTCAATGGAAGCTTATCTGACTGTAAGTACTCACTTTAGCGCTGCTCACAGGTTAGCGAGTCCGAAACTGAGTAATGAAGAAAACTTCGAGATTTACGGAAAATGCGCTCGTCCCAACGGACACGGACACAATTACCATTTAGAAATTACCGTCAAAGGTGAAATTGCAGAGCGTACAGGTATGTTAGTTGATTTAGGCGCTTTAAATAAAGTTATAGATGATTATGTAGTTGAACCATTCGACCATACTTTTTTAAACAAGGATATTTCGTATTTTACTGAAGTAGTTCCGACAGCAGAGAATATCGCGCTTTATATCAGTAATATATTAAACCAACCAATTGCAGAATTGGGAGCAACGCTTTACAAGGTCAAATTGATTGAAAGCCCGAACAATTCCTGCGAAATTTATTGTACTAATCAAAAATCTAACTCAGGTATGATGACACAGGATGAACCTGTTTTAGTACGCTTATAAACTACTTGTTTTCTCATTCGATATTCCTTAAAGGAAGGTTTGAACGGCTTTCTTAATTAATCTATCTACAGAAAGAAGTTTTTTGATATAAAACCCTAAGAATAATTCTTAGGGTTTATATTTTAATAGCAACAAATAATAGCAACAAACTCTTGAATATACATTATCCAATTATTCTGTTAAATACAATACATTTAGATTATTTTTATAAATTCAACTTTGTTGATTTAGAAGCATATTGTTGTTTTCGATTATTTGACATATTTTTTGATTTTGATTTTTCTATTTAAAATAGATTTAAAATACAACATATATACCCAGGCATACGCTTTTAGATACTATTCTTTGATTAATTCAATATCTACAAGATTACAAAACTATTAATAATTAGTTTAGTATAATTAAACCCAAGTACTTTTAAATAAAAAACAACATTAACAAACTGTATTTTTTTCGGAACTATAACCTTAGCGTAGCGTCTCTTAAAAAGAGATAGCATTTACCTTTATGTGCGCTTGATCACAACATTTTCAGGAATTGAGTTTTATTTATATCTTTAGACTTATTATTGCCGATGTGTTTATGATTGCTGATAACTAAAATACATATTAATTATCTGCCAATTCACTTTTGATGAAGGTTTATCAGGTCGAAATTTATAAAATCTGCATCTTTAACCATATCCAAATAGTTCCCGATAATTAAAATTACTTATTTTTGCGATTGATATTCGGTTGTTCAATATGAAAAATATAGGAAAAAGTGTATGACCTTACAAATCAATTCTCAACAGTCTTTAGTTAGCATTATCGTGCCGGTGTACAATCGTTCAATATATTTGAAACAAGCGATTCAAAGCGCTCTCAATCAGACTTATAAAAATATTGAAATTATTGTATCAGACGATTGTAGTCCAGAAAGTCCCCAAGCAATAGTAGAATCTTTTGATGATTCACGTATTATATTTCGGCGAAATCAAGAAAATTTGGGAGTTGCGAGCAATATTATTGGTGCGGTAAAAGTTGCAAAAGGAAAATATATTGCTAGTTTGAATGATGATGATATATGGAATGAAAACTTTTTAGAAAAATTGGTTCCACAACTTGATAATAATGATGATTTGGTATTAGCTTTTTGCGACCATTACATCATAGATGACCATAGTAATATTGATGATAAAGCTACCCAAGAATGCACTCAAATGTGGAAGCGCAATCAGTTAAAAGAAGGAATTTATCAACCCTTTTATGAAATTGCATTAGTTAATCAATCAGTAGCTAGTTCTGTAGCAGCAGTGATTCGGAAAGATGCTATAGATTGGGATAAATTTCCTCCTCAAGCGGGACCTTTTTGGGATTTATATTTGACTTATATGGCTTGTAGAAATGGTGGTGGAGCTTATTATTTTCCAGAAAGATTGAGTAAATATCGCGTCCATGCACTATCTGAAACCATGAATATTGGTAGTAAAAATACCAAGGCTAAAATTAGAGGAGCTAAGGCTACAATTTTCTGTTTTCATCAATTTATGGAAGATGAAGCTTTACAAGAGTTTAACAGTTATTTTCGCAAGCAATGGTTACACGCACAAACTACTTTAGCCATTGGTTTATTGCGGGATGAAAAGCAAATGGAAGCAAGACCTTTACTTTTGCGTACTTTGATCCAACAAAAGTTTGATAAAAGAACTATCGCTGCATTTTTAATTAGTTTTATTCCCAAACCATTAGCACGTAAATTGTTAGCTGTGTGAATTGGGAATTGGGAATTGTTGACTTATTATAATACTACCTATTTGCAGACCTAACGGGAGATTATCATCTCTCTTGTGTTAACTTATCTACACTAACTTTGGATATAATCCGCAAGTAGTAAATTTTCAATTTATCTTCTGAAATTATTCTTCATAAAAATATAGTTGTAGAATTTATAGGTCAACAGGTCAACAAATTTTCAATCAGCTAATTATGCTTGAATTGTATCAATTTGAACTTTCTCAATACTCAGAAAAAGTGCGTCTTATTCTAGATTACAAAGGTCTAGAGTATCGTAAAATAGAGGTAACACCGGGAATTGGACAGGTAGAATTATTTCAAAAAACTGGGCAACGTCAAGTACCAGTACTCAAAGATGGTAGTAGATATATATCGGATTCTACGGAAATTGCTAAGTATATAGATGCACAATATCCCGAACCTCCCTTGATGCCGCAAGACCCCAAACTTCGGGGATTATGCTTAATGTTGGAAGAATGGGCGGATGAATCCATTGGTACTAAAAGTAGAAAGGCTTTATTCTCTGCGATTAGTAAAGACCAGTACTTCCGTAAATCGTTGTTACCCAGTTCAACCCCAGATTTGTTGAAAACACTGGTGGAAGGGGTACCTAGTGACATACTGAAAGTTTTGGGCTTGGGAGTCGGTTACAGCCCCGATGCGGTACAAGGTGCCATGAGAGATTTAAAGCAAGATTTGGAAGCTTTGACTTTGATATTAGAAGATAGTCCTTATTTATTGGGTGACAAACCATATCTTGCTGATTTTGCAGTGGCAGGTTTATCAATATTGTTAAAATTCCCCGATGGTGCTTATTTAGATTTACCAGCAACTGTTAAAGGTAAAGGAGTCCCAGGTTTAGCAGATAATCCAATTTACCAGCCATTCTTTGATTGGCGCGATCGACTTTATGCTCAATTTCGCAAACCAATAATCGGTTCTACTATCAACAGTTCCAGTGCGCCGACATCAATTCAAATTGAGTAAGTAGTATAGAGCATAGCCGTAAACATTAAACAATAATCAATTCCTGACCACGGATTGATTCATGATTACACTGATTTCACGGATTGAATTACTTAGTACTTGACCACATTAATTTTAAGGGGTAGAGGTAGTGCGGTCTTGGAAGCGTGTCCGCAAGGACATACGTCCCGCTCGCTACTTACCGCCAGGGAGCGAGACGCTCCCACTACCAATAAATTACCCACCAAAATTAATGATTTGGACTACTAATTAACGTGAATTCGACGATTATCACAGAAGTCGGGTTTTTAGGATAAATATCTCTAGTAACAGACAATTATTATAAAAACCCGACTTCTTACCCATTACCAATTACCCATTACCAATTTTTTTATTCCCATAATTGATACAGTGCAATTAAAATTCTTTTAAGAAGAACATATAAACTAATGCACTGAACTATATGAATTTTATTAGCAGACAACCATTAGGTTCGGTTATTCAAGGTTCTTTAGCTGGGGGATTAGAAGTCAGATTACACCCCGATATTTTAGTTGAAGATATGCGGGTAGGTAAGTTTCTGGTTGTTCAAGGGGTGCGATCGCGATTTTTCTGTATGCTGACAGATGTGGCTTTGGGAATTTCCAATCAGAGGATTGTGGCTTATCCTCCGAGTTGGGAAGATACTTTTATGCGAGAAATTTTAGCGGGAAGCGGTACTTATGGTACTATCAATCTCTCTCCGATGTTGATGTTTACCCCGGAATCTAACGAATCGGATTTTAATCATGTAGATGGTAAATCTGCAAAGTTGAAAGCAGCAGTTGATACGAGTTTGGCATCGTTTCAAGCTCAAACTAGTACTTCAATGGAATTAATGCCGGTTAAAACAATTCCATCTCATTTTAGCCAAGTTTACGACGCTTCTGAAGATGATTTTCGCCGGGTATTTGGTTGGGAAGATGACCCCCAAAGAAAGAATTTTTCGATTGGTCAACCTTTAGATATGGATGTACCCGTGTGCATCGATTTAAATAAGTTTGTAGAAAGAAGTAATGGGGTTTTTGGTAAATCTGGGACGGGTAAATCTTTTTTAACACGGTTACTTTTGGCTGGGACAATTAGAAAAAATGCTGCGGTAAATTTAATTTTTGATATGCACTCGGAATATGGTTGGGAAGCGGTTTGCGAAGGAAAAAATTTAAATACTGTCAAAGGTTTAAAGCAATTGTTTCCCAGCAACGTAGAAGTATTTACTTTAGATCCAGAGTCTACAAAACGTCGTGGTGTACCTCACGCTCAAGACCTTTATTTAAGTTACGACCAAATCGAAGTTGAAGATATTAAGTTATGTTCTCGTGACTTAGGACTTTCCGATGCGAGTATTGATAATGCCAATATTCTTCATGCAGAATTTGGTAAATCTTGGATTGTTCAATTGTTGAACATGACTAATGAAGAAATTAAAATGTTTTGCGAAGAAAAGCGGGGACATCAAGGCTCAATTACCGCATTGCAACGGAAACTATTGCGGATGGATAACATGAAGTATATGCGTGCTGCTTGTCCGCACAATTATATAAATCAAGTTATGACTTGCCTAGAAAATGGCAAAAACGTGGTAGTAGAATTTGGTTCTCAGTCAGATATGCTTTCCTATATGTTAGTGACGAACATGATTACTCGTCGAATTCACCAACAATACGTTCGTAAAGCAGAAAAATTTTTGCAGAGCAAAAATCCTGTTGATAAACCATTACAGCTAATGATTACTATCGAAGAAGCACACCGCTTCCTTGACTCGGCGATAGTACAAAGTACTATTTTTGGTACAATCGCTCGTGAAATGCGGAAATATTTTGTCACTTTATTAGTGGTAGACCAAAGACCTTCCGGGATAGATAATGAAGTAATGTCCCAAGTTGGTACCCGCATCACTGCCTTACTCAATGACGAAAAAGACATTGAGGCAATTTTTACAGGAGTTTCCGGTGCTGGTGGCTTGAAATCGGTGTTAGCAAAATTAGACTCCAAACAGCAAGCATTGATTTTAGGTCATGCCGTTCCGATGCCGGTAGTTGTGCGTACCCGTCCTTACGACTCCGTATTTTATCAAGAAATTGGCGACCCCGATTGGGAAGGTAAACCAGACGAAGAAGTATTTGCAGCAGCCAAATTAGCAAAAGCAGATTTGGGCTTTTAATCTATGATTAACTATCAACCCTTCGGCTTCGCGAGCGGGTTAACTGTCAACTGTCAACTGTCCACTGTCCACTGTCAACTGTCAACTGTCCACTGTCAACTGACTCTTAATTTGTCTTCTGTGATCGTTGACGCGATTTGAGAATCATGGCAGTGTAATATCATTACATTTTGATCTATTTTTTTTGGTTAAGGTGAAATCTTGATAAATTCTACTCGCAACCCCGTTCTAAAGAAACGATACAACATTGTAGTGCGATCACTTTTTCAACGTCCGAAACCAATCTTTAGATAGAGCAGTATTTGCCGCAGAGCGGCGAAAATACTGATAAAGCGACAACTTATTAACTACAAATTGATCATTAGTGATTCCGAAAAATTTTAACTTAGTAACATCCACCCACGACAAATCCTCTTAAGTTCGGTAATCCGGCTATTTGCGGAGAACCGGATTGACATTTTTCACGTCAAGATAGATATATCGAGCCGCCAGTAAAAAAGATATTAGTTCTCTTTTTTGGCAAACAAACCCTGAATGCATTATAATGGGAAGATTTATTTGAACCTCTTTACTAACGACAAGATTTGTCGTAATATTAAATTAAGTAAAACTCATACTGACTTCATATTTAAGCATCGCCCTTAGCGACTAAGGAAAAAAATAAATTGTTGAAACCATAAAAAGTTTACTTCTAGGGGATTGATAAATAGGGGGAGGCAGAGGAACTAATGGGGAAAGTTCACCGTCTTTAAGGTCTCTGTACAGGTTAGAGACTGAAAAGTTGGTATTTCCTGATAGTTCCACAATTAGTATCTTTATTTTCCATACCCTCCCTAGTAATTAAATGCTCATCGTGTCTACGGAGTAGAGGAAAACGCACCAATGCCCATCGAAAACACTGTAAAAGAAAAAAACGATACCAAATTTACGGCTGATATGGTGCGAACCTATCTGCGGGAGATTGGTAGAGTACCTTTGCTTACCCGCGAGCAAGAAATTGTTTTCGGGAAGCAGGTGCAAAAAATGATGAATCTTGTCGAAGCGAAAGAGGCTTTATCAAAGAAACTGGGACGGGAAGTTAGCTTAGAAGAATGGGCTGAGAAAGTTGATTTATCTGAAACAGAACTGAAAAAAACTGTTTTTGAGGGTAAACGCGCTAAGCAGAAGATGATTGAAGCGAACTTGCGCTTAGTTGTAGCGATCGCCAAAAAATACCAAAAGCGAAACATGGAGTTTCTGGATTTAATCCAGGAAGGAGCTTTAGGGTTAGAGCGGGGTGTGGAGAAATTTGACCCTACTCGCGGCTATAAGTTCTCCACTTATGCTTACTGGTGGATTCGTCAAGCGATTACAAGAGCAATCGCACAGCAAGGAAGAACTATTCGTTTACCGATTCACATTACCGAAAAGCTGAATAAAATCAAGAAAGTACAGCGTGAACTAGCTCAAAAATTAGGGCGATCGCCATCTCCAGCAGAAATTGCCAAGGAGTTGGATTTGGAACCCGCACAAATTCGCGAATACTTGAACATGGCACGTCAACCAGTGTCTTTGGATGTGCGAGTGGGTGACAACCAAGATACCGAGTTGCAAGAAATGCTTGAAGATGATGGTCCGTCACCAGAATATTACACAACTCAAGAATTTTTGCGTCAAGACTTGAAAAACTTATTAGCGGAACTGACTCCTCAACAGCGGGAAGTGTTAATTTTACGCTTTGGATTAAACGATGGGAATGAAATGTCCTTAGCGAAAGTGGGGGAACGTTTAAGCCTGAGTCGCGAAAGAGTTCGTCAATTAGAACATCAAGCACTTGCTCATTTACGTCGTCGTCGTGGCAATGTTAAGGAATATGTCGCAAGTTAATAGTTAGATTTACTAATACCTTAACAGCGATGCGCCTCCTTTTAGGGGGCGATTTTTTTATAATATTTTATAAAATTTTATTTTTAGATTTAGTCTTGCGAATCAACCATTAGGATGAATACGAACACTTATAGTATTGGTAGTATAAAGTTAATTAAAAAAAATAAACATAAAATTTAAAAAATTACGGTTTTTTTTACCAGACAATATAAATTAAGCTTTTAACAAAGCCATCAGATTTAGATACATACTTAGTTGAAAATTAAACTCATCCTTGCAGACTGAAAAATAAACTTTTATTTATAGGAGAATTGTCGGGTGCTTAAACAGATTAGCAAATTTATTCCACCCCCTCGTTTTGCAATTCCTGTATTGGGCTTATTTATCGCTATTGGTGCAATAAGTCAACGCGCACAACCAGTTTTATCAAAACAAATTTATCGACTGCAAGCAACAGACTTGGAAGAACAAGCACCAACAATTACTTGGATGGAAAACAGTTCCGGAGATGCTTCTGAGGCAATTTCTAAAGAAGCACGTTTGCGGAGAGTATTAGATAATTCGGTCAGTAGAGTATCTCCAGGAGAGACTTATACTTGGATGCAGCGAAATAACACTTCAGAAGATTTAGCAGAAGAAATAGAAAGTTTATCTACCACTCAACCGAAAATTATTGAAGATAAAGCCTCGATCAAAGCAGCAATACCGAGAAGAAATTTTCCTAACCATAATGGTGTATTTCTTTATGGAGCTTCACCCCAAGCAGGACAATTTGGGAAAGGATATATTATTTTTGAAAAAACTAGCGCTAGAGTTGTAGGGGCAATGTATATGCCTGCTTCCGAGTTTAATTGCTTCCAAGGGACTTTAGATAGTTCAGGAGAAATAGCAATGACAGTTAAAGGCTATGCTGGTGATTTTAACCCAACTCAAGTAGCTTCAAGATATGGATTACCCCAATCAAACCAAGATAATTTAGATAACTACGCCTATTCGGTTACATTACAAGATTATTATCAACTTGATAACATTGGCGACGATGAACAACGTATTTTGAAAGCTTGTAAAGCAAATTTTGAATGATTTGGGTTGTTAGATAGTTAATAATTGATAGTTGTTAACCAGCTAAGACGAACGACTATCCACCAATAACTATCCACCACCAACTAATCATTATCTAATATTCAATTCCTGGCTGTGCTTTTACAGCTTGATCGCGGAAAGGATGTTTAATTAAATTCATTTCGGTAACTAGGTCAGCTCGTTCGATTAAAGATTGAGGTGCGCCTCTACCCGTAAGTATGACATGATTTCTCTCAGGTTTTTGTGACAATCCATGTAATACTTCTTCCACTCTCAAGTAACCGAGCTTGATCGCAATATTAATTTCATCCAACAAAACTAATTTGTATTCGGGATTGCGGATATATTCTAATCCCTTTTCCCAAGCAGCTTGAGCTTTTTCAAGATCGCGATCGCGATCTTGAGTTTCCCAAGTGAATCCCTCACCCATTGCGTGGAATACTAACTGTCCATTTTCTTTCCAGGCGCTAAATGCTTTTTTTTCAGAAGGTTCCCACGCGCCTTTGATAAACTGAATTATTGCTACTTTGTATCCATGTCCGAGAGAACGTAGCACCATTCCCAAAGATGCTGTTGTCTTTCCCTTACCATTACCAGTGTTGACAATAACTAAACCTTTTTCTAGTGAAGCGTCAGCAATTCTTTGGTCTTGCACTTCTTTACGTCGCTGCATTTTTTTACGATACTGTTCTGCCGTTAGGGAGCTACTTTGGGCATCCTTTGATGGAGATGTGGTTAAACTAGTTTGATTATCTTTCATAATACCCCGTATTTTGATCAAAGAGTTCCATAAGCTTTTAAATTAACTTTAACTGCTTAGGTAAATAAACTTATTATTTATATTTTTATTATATTTATAACTATTATCTTTACAAAAAAATATTATTAATTAAAAGTTAGTCTCAAATTTTTATTGTAAATTTTAAAGTACTCTAAAAAAAGTTTTTCTATGAAGTTAAGTGTAATAATTCCATGCCTTAACGCAGCTGATACGATTGTGGCTCAATTAGAGGCTTTAATTCAACAGCAATGCTGCGAACCTTGGGAAATTATTATTGCTGATAACGGTTCAACAGATCAAACCTTAGAGATTGTCAAACAATATCAGCAGAATCTACCTAACTTACGTATAGTTGACGCATCCGCTATTAAAGGTTCTGCTTATGCCCGTAATGTAGGCGCAAATGTAGCTCTATCTGACAATTTAGCATTTTGTGATGCTGATGATGAAGTAACTTGCTCCTGGGTAGCAGCGATGATAGAAGCACTATCCAAATATGACTTTGTAGCCGGTTGTAGCGATTATTTCAAACTAAATGAATCATGGGTAGTAAACTGTTGCGGATTAAGGGAAGCTAACGGAATCAAAAATTACGTATATTTTCCATACGCAGCAGGGAACAATCTTGGTGTGAAACGCTTAGTTCATAATTCAGTCAGTGGATTTGATGAAACCATGCTGCTGCTCCAAGACATAGATTACTGCTGGAGAATCCAAAAAACCGGCATCAAACTTGAGTCCGCAGCAAATGCAGTAATTCATTTTCGGTTTCGTAACACTGTTAAAGGTATGTACCGTAGATGTTGGAGATTAGGCTGTTATGATATTTTGCTGCATCAAAAGCATCAAAAAATGGGAATGCCTAAACTAATTAAATGGCGAAATTTATCTAAAGATGCGGCAATTCTGCCTTTGAAATTTTTGGTAAAAGTTCGCGATCGAGAAAGTTTTGTCAGATGGTTATTAGACTTGGCTTGGTTGGGAGGACATTTACAAGGTTGTATAAAGTATAATTACCTGGCTATTTAAACGAGCAACCAAAACAAATTAGAGATTAGATTCCCTATGACAATATATGTTTTTGGTCAGGTTGAAGTGAGAAGAATATTTCTCACCCCTATTATTTGACCTGTATGTTATACTTACCAAGGAGAATTAATTCGGTAGACAGCGTTTGTTTTTAGCATTCACAGACTTATCTCCGAAATGTAAATCTCTACACACTCATGATTTCGGAGACGATCCATGTCGATTTACGTAGGCAATCTTTCATACGACGTTACAGAGGAAAATTTGAATGCCGTCTTTGCAGAATATGGCACTGTAAGACGTGTTCAAATCCCTACTGACCGGGAAACTGGTCGTGTGCGTGGTTTTGGTTTTGTAGAAATGGGTTCAGAAGATGAAGAAGCAGCAGCTATTGAAGCTCTTGATGGAGCTGAATGGATGGGACGTGACCTTAAAGTAAATAAGGCTAGACCTAGAGAGGAAAGAAATTCCTTTGGTGGTAATCGTAGAAATAATAATTTCCGCAACCGTTACTAAACTTCATTAAGTTATCTTAAAACAGTTAATTTTTTAATTTGGTAAATTAACTTCATCAACTTACGGCTCAGGCAAGACTGCTTGGGTTTTTTTAGTCGTAATTTGTGCATGGTAGTTAGTTGTTAGTAGATGGTGGTTGGTTGTTGATGGATAGTTGTTGGTTGATAACTGATAACTGTCAATTGTCAACTGTCAATTGTCAACTGTTAAAACTATCGAAAAGATTCGATAAGTACTGCGGTTGCAGCTGAACAAATTAAAATTATTCCACAACGCCAAATAACTTCAAATACTCTAGGAAAAAGAGCTATAGTTATGTGCGAAGTGCCAAGAATTGAAGATAAACCAGCAGCGAGAATCAAACCAAATACTATATATATATAGTATTTGAGAGCTTTTAAAATGAGTCTGAACAAAGGATTAAATTTGTTAGTAGTCATGGTTTTGATTCTCCATTAAATGATTTTTTGTTGAATTGTATCTTGTCAATTAAAAAGCCGGCAAATGTCATGAAAACACTTCACCGGCTCGTAAACTTCTGATTTATCGAAAGCCATATTCAATTTTAGATGTTAAATTTTGAGGATAGTACGGGTTTGGGAAAACTCCAATTGGAGCAACAGTTATTCAGAAAAATGCCATTTGTTCCAAGTATTGGTAACTTGAGAATAGGCATTTTTAATTGGTGCAACTTGCTGGGAATTTAAAAAGTAGCGGTAGCTGATGTGACTACCCAAACAAACCGCTATTTCGTGATTCTTTTTCTCACTAGTAATGCGAAATTCGCCGTGTCCGGTTTCACACAATGCTTGAATTAGCAGAAAACTCATGTGAGAAAAGACCACAGGTAGTACAAGAGTATTTGAATTTGTTTTTTGAATAGTTATAGCTGATTTCTGGGAAAACTTCTCTCTAACATCCAAGTACATTGTCATTGGTTGAGCTGTTTCCAAGAATTCTTTTAACTGTGGGAAGGTCATATTTTAGTTCTCCGTGAAAATAGTCAATCGCTTGTTACTGACTTGATTCAGGTTTTTCCTCCAGTTTTAGAGAATCGTGATTTATACCTATTATAAGTGTAAATTTATTTAATGTGTTAATTTGAATTACATTTTGATTGGATGTTTTGTGAAATCAGAGAAAAAATAGTCAAGTATAATTTAGGTTTATTGATGTAGGGAGAGGGGAGAAAGTAAGTTAAAAGTATTGTCACATAAAGAGTTTAGCTTTAAAATCAGGCTGAAATATTATATCTATGATTAATGTTAATGTCTCGATTTGTGTCTTTGTGTGGAGATATACCAAACAAAAGTAAATTTGATTTACATTTGAATGATGTTTAATAGAGGAATATGGGCATGGATAAAGTTGGAGATCAAGAGAAACTCCGGGAAATGCTGCTTTTCTTTTTGGAAGAAATGGGAGCGACTCAGGTAGAGTTATCTGAGGGGATGGGTGTTAGCCGTCCGTTAGTGATAGACTTTTTGAGTAAAAAAAAGGGATATTTACCTGTCAGTAGTGAAGGCTTAGTCAAACTGTGCGAAAATTTGAAGAGTAGCAGACCTTCTAAGAGAAAATTAAAGAAAGATACCCAAGAAGATAAATCTGCTATTACTCCTAACGAATTAAGAAAGGAATTAGGGAAAATTGGTGCTGACGAACTTTTAGAGTCTGCTGGTTTTTTACCTGATAAAACTGAAAGTATTCGTGTTACTCCAGAAAGATTTTTTCATATTGGTCAAATAGTTGCATTACTTGAACTTTTAGAATTTGAGGATTTGCTTCCCACAACCAGGGAGATATTGACAATTACAAGCAACAGACTGACGATTGCTAGTACAAAATTTTTTGATAATTATCACCAAGATGAAGATGCTTTAAAAGCATTGATCAAAAAACTTGGGGAACCTCATCCGACTTTGGGTTTAAAGTTAAAGTTGGAGGTGATCGAAAAGCTTGAAGCAGCTCAAAAAAATTTGCACAATGGTGGTAAAACAAAATTTACTCGTAAAGAAGCGATCGCCTTGTTTCTGAGTATTTTAATTAAAGAGAAAACATCACATGATAGTTCGCTTCATGCGATAATCAAAAAGCTGGAATTTCAAACTTTATCTCGTTCGATTGACTATACAGACGAATACTGTGATATTTATTCTCTCTTGGAAGAAATTGCCTTTGATGCCGAGTACAAGCTGCAAACTCCCGGTTTATCCCTGCAAGAAAGCTCTCAGACTCAAATTTTAGATTCGCTTCAACCCGTGGTAATGGCGATCGTTACCTGTGATTTTGGTGATTGTAGCGAGAATAGTCAACTTTTGCAGTGGATATATACATCTAGCAGCACGATGGTTGAAAACGCTATTAGTGCTTGTACATTGAATATGGGTTTGAAGCAAGATACTTTACTAACAATATCGACAAATACTCTTGATAGTAAGATTCATTCTTTAGTTGAAACAACAGTAATTTTAGGAGATAAACAGCAATATCAGGGTATTTGGGTTGATAGAGACTCAATGATTGTGATGTTACAAGCAATTGTTTGTGCTGTAAAACAATGGTTTGCGGATAACAGACAAAATCACAAACTTGATAATGATATATATATATCAGCTTGTAGGAACCTTTCGGAATTAATCAAACGACTGACTCAAGTGAGAAGAGCGTTTCATAACTTTCAATTTTTAGATAAAGGATGTCAGTTATGGGAAATCAAGAAAATTGCTCAAGAAGCGAAAAAACATTTAGAAAATATTCCCCATGAAGATATTTATTTTACCTATCGGCTCAATTTTTATCGTTGTTATTGTTTAGCAAAGCGATTGGAATTGAGATTATCAATTTTTCAAGGTAATATGGTTAATGCCAAATATTTAATTGAAGAGTTGAAGTTAGCGGTAGAGAATATAGATAGTTTTGAATTACAAGTAGATAAAAATGAAATTTCTCCTATCGAAGCTTTAATTCGTTCAGAAGTTTATTTATATGAACTTTCTTGCGGACAAAATCCAGATTTATTCGTAGATAATGGGAAAAACAATTGGTTAGAGTTAACCGAATGGAAACATAGAATTAGAGGTATTATCAATACAAATTCTTGTTATAAAGATGCAGGAACAGATGTGTATGAATCCTTATCAGAAATTCACGGAAATGCAGCTAGGGTGTATTTTTATATTTCGGATAATAAAATTACTTTAAAAGAAGCTGCCAAAAATTTCTTGAAAGCAGCATACTACGCATTACGTATTGGTTTAATTCAGCGAGTAGCTAGATGGATAGCTTTAGCAGGAAGAGTCTGGGTGAGATTAGGGGACAAAGAATTATCTTTACAGGCTTTAAAATTATCAGATAAACTCGCTAAAACTGATTTGAAAACAGGTCATTGTGAAAATTTTTGTCAAGCAGTACTCTCAGAAATAAGTTTACTTCGTGGAGAATATTTATTATTAATTGAACATGATAATATTGCAGCCTTAGAAAGTTTTATTCAAGCTTTAAAAGGCTCGACATATTTAGGTTTAACTCGGCGAATTTGCGATTCTTTATTTAATATATCGAGATGTTGTGAAACGCTCAGTCATTTGAGTATTAAAGAAGGATTGAACCGAATATTTTTAGAATCAGATAAATTGATTGAAGCAAACAAAAAGAAACTCAATCCCATGAGCAATAATACTTCCGAAAAAGTATTAGATTTACTTTGCGATTTATACAGTAGAGAAGATAATCCAACTTGGTTTCAAATAGGAGATGAATTCTCGACTCTTGCAGCCCAAATATGGCAAAAATGGCATCAAGATACATCTGAAATAGGAATAGAAACCATACATCCGATTTCTGAAAGAATTAAAAATGAAACTTGGCTATCCCAAATTGATTAACGGGATATGATACAAACTTCCATTTATCGTTTGAGTAAATATACTCTAAATGGGTAGATGTATTATATAGAATTCCGATTCGATTATTGAAAAAATATTGAAAAAAATGGGGATAATATCAGATAATAACTCCAGACTTATTTTCCTTGCTTACGGATAATTTTCCTGTTCGGGGAATTCATACCCAAGTCTCCATCCTCCTGTTCCTTCTTTCTTCCCATATCGTAGTATCACTAATTTGTTCTTACTCAGAAAAGCTTTATCATAACTGATACAACGAATATCAGATACAAAGATTAAAAAATATTGCAAGCTTTGTTGCAATTTAATAATTTATTAATTCCGCAACCAGCGTAAAGGAGAAAATAACTAGTGGAGGATCGGCAAACAAGCATCACGATATTGATGGCTGATGATGACGAAGATGACTGTATGTTAGCTCGTGAAGCTTTAACAGAAAGTAATTGGCAACACCAAATACACTTTGTTAAGGATGGTGAAGAGCTAATGGATTATTTGTATCAACGGGGAAAATATGCCAACTCTAAAAATGCACCACTTCCAGCTTTGATTTTATTAGATTTAAATATGCCGAAAAAAGATGGTCGTGAAGCACTTGTGGAAATCAAAGTCAACCCTACTTTTAAACATATTCCCGTCGTAGTACTGACAACCTCCAAAGCAGAAGAAGATATCGAACTTGCATATAATTTAGGCGCAAATTCTTTTATTATTAAACCAGTAACCTTTGCCTCTTTAGTTGAAGTTATGAAAACTATAGGTAAATATTGGTTTGAGATTGTACAACTACCATATTAAAAGATGGGGAGTAAACGATGGATAGCAATCCCATCAAAGTTTTGCTAGTTGATGATGATGAAGACGATTATATTTTAATTCGCGATTGGTTGAGCGAATTTCAGTTAGGTGAGTGCGAATTAGAATGGATAGATAATTATTTAATTGCAAAAGATGTTATAGCTTGTAAGCGACATGATATTTATCTATTAGATTACCGTTTAGGAGCAGAAAACGGATTAAAACTATTGCGTTTTTCCATTGAATGCGGATGTTCTTCTCCAATTATTTTGCTGACTGGTAGAGGAGACAGAGATATAGATATCGAAGCAATGAAAGCTGGAGCAGCAGATTATTTAGAGAAAAGTCAGTTAAATGCACCTTTATTAGAGCGTTCAATTCGTTACGCTTTAGAAAGAAAACAAACCGAACAAAAAATTCGCGAACAAGCAGCATTACTTGACGTTGCGACAGATGCAATTTTTGTACGGGATTTAGATAACAAAATATTATATTGGAACAAAGCAGCCGAACGTCTTTATGGTTGTCATAAAAATGAAGCCATAGGTAAAAAAACAGCAGAACTTTGGCAAGAAAAGAAAATATCTGTTATACAATCGGCTCTGAATGCTTTAATAAAAAATGGTTCCTGGGAAGGAGAACTTCATCAAACGACAAAACTCGGTAAAGAAATCATCGTTGAAAGTCGCTGGACACTGTTAAAAGAATTTGAAAATAAAGCACAATCTATATTAATTGTTAATACTGATATTACCCAGAAAAAACTATTAGAATCGCAATTTTTTCGCGCTCAGAGATTAGAAAGCATTGGTACATTAGCTAGCGGTATCGCTCATGACCTTAATAACGTACTAGCACCGATTTTAATGACAGCACAACTATTAGAATCACAATTACATGATGAGCGTAGTCAAAAACTTTTACCAATATTAATTAACAATGCCAAACGGGGAGCCAACTTAGTCAAACAAGTGCTAGCTTTTACCCGTGGAGTAGAAGGCGATCGCACTTTACTACAACCAAAGCATTTAATCAATGAAATCAAACAAGTAGTTAGAGAAACATTTCCCAAAACAATTCAAGTCTCCGAGGAAATAGGGGAAAATCTTTGGATGATTTCTGGAGATTCAACTCAACTACATCAAGTAATGATGAACTTATGTGTAAATGCTCGTGATGCAATGCCAAATGGTGGTAAATTAACAATTTCTGCCAAGAATTTTATTGTAGATAAAAATTATGCTCAAATGCATCTTGATGCAAAATTGGGTTCTTATCTAATGATTTCTGTAGCCGATACTGGAGTTGGTATTCCCCCAGAAATATTAGATAGAGTTTTTGAGCCATTTTTTACAACGAAAGAACTAGGAAAAGGTACCGGATTAGGTCTTTCAACAGTACTGGGAATTGTCAAAAGTCACGGTGGATTTATTAACGTACAAAGCAATGTTAATCAAGGAAGTAATTTTCAAATATATTTACCAGCACAAGAAGTAAAAGAAATTACACAAGAAGTAGAAGCCGATTTACCTACAGGTGAAGGAGAATTAATTTTGGTTGTAGATGACGAAGATTCAATTAGAGATATTACAAAAACTTCATTAGAAAGCTATAATTATAAAGCAATAACAGCTAGTGATGGTATTGAAGCAATCGCTTTATATGCAGAACATAGAGATAAAATATCTATTGTTTTAACAGATATAATTATGCCAATAATGGATGGATTAACAACTATCCGCACGTTACAAAAAATTAATCCTCAAGTCAAAATTATTGCTGTTAGCGGACTAGTTTCTAATGAGAAAGTTAACGCAATTAGCGATATGGGAATCAAAGCTTTTTTATCCAAACCTTACACCGCAAAGCAACTTTTACAAACTATTGGTAATGTTAAAACAGAGAATTGACAGTTGATAGTTGACAGTTGACAGTGGATAAACAACCATCAACCATCAACTAACAACCATCAACTAACAACCATCAACCATCAACCATCAACCATCAACCATCAACTGTGAACTATGAGCGAACAGCATTCATCCGTTTTAGCAGTAAACGAAGCATTTTATCGCGCTTTTGAGAAGAAAGATATTGACGCAATGAGTGAAGTATGGTCTCAAAAAGATAGTAACCTTTGCGTTCATCCGGGATGGAGTATACTCCGTAGTTGGAAACAAGTCAGCAATTCTTGGGTAAGCATTTTTAAAAATACTCCTTATATTGAGATAAATACGGATATAATTTCCACAGAAATCCGGGGAAATATTGCCTATATTGTACTAGTTGAAAACGTGATGCAAGTCATCAAAGGTTCAAGAATAGAAGCCGAATCTCTAGCAACCAATGTATTTGAATTACTTGATGATAAATGGTATTTGGTTCATCATCACGCAAGTCCGGTGATGGGTAATAGGTGATCTGATTTTGGATTTTAGATTTTGGATTTTGGATTGGAAGTTATCAGTAACCAATTACCCATTACCAATTACCAATTAACATAATATATTAATCTTCAATTAATTCGACTCCATCTTTGCCGTCAGTTTCTTGTAAGTAAACTTTCACAATTTCTTCCGCTGCGGTTGGTAACTGCTTACCAATAAAGTCAGGGTGAATTGGCACTTGACGATGACCTCTATCAATCAAAACAGCTAAACGAATCACTTCTGGTCTACCATATTCGTTGACGGCATTCAAGGCAGCACGAGCGGTTCTCCCTTTGAATATGACATCATCAACCAGTACGACGGTTTTTCCTGTCAAATCAAAAGGTATATTAGTTTTGAAGGGTGTTCTCAATCCAATTTTATCGAGGTCATCGCGATAAAATGTAATGTCTAAAGCTCCTACGGCAACTTTTACATTTTCAAGTATTTCAATCTGATTTGCTAATAAATTAGCTAAAGGTACTCCTCTCGTATAAATACCGACTAGTACTAATTGAGATAAATCGCGGGTTCTTTCGACTATTTCAGATGCGAGTCTTCTTAAGGTACGAGGAAGTTCTTCTGATGAAATTATTTTAACTACTTTGAGGGACACACTCATAAACCGATATTACTGAGTAATTAATTATACGGTATTTGGGGGATAAATTAGATAATTTTGAACTCATTAAATTTCAGTTTCAAATAAAAATTCCAGACTTAAAACTTAATTTTCGTGATATCCAAACCTAATTTCCTATATTTATCATTACCTTTTTATTGTGAATAAGAGTAGAGATGCAGCTCCCCCCAACCACAGCAAAAACGAATATCGAGTCAGTTGTAAAGCAGTTTTAATAGAATTTAAACTAATCGGATAAATGGCATCTCCGAGTGAAGGTTTGACTTTTGCTACTCCACGATACCAATTAATACCTCCCATTTGTACGCCTAAAATTGCCGCATAAGCGCATTCGCTCCACCCAGAATTAGGACTTAAATCTTTAGGTGCATCTCGCTGACAAATTTTGATGGTCTTGAGAGGTTTACGAGATAATAAAGCTAGAGTTATAACTGTTAAACGACAAGGAAGCCAAGTTAAACAATCTTCCAAACGGGCGCTAAACCACCCTAAATAAGTAAATGGAATCTCACGATAACCAATCATCGAATCAAGAGTACTGCTAGCCTTATATGCTAAAGCAAAGGTCGCAGAGCCAATAAATGGTACAAACGCACCAAGTACAGCATAAAAAAGAGGAGCCATTACCCCATCAGTAGCGTTTTCTGTTACAGTCTCTAAAACTGCGCGTAAAATTTCAAGGGAAGTCAAATTTTGGGTATCTCGACCAACAAAATTACTCAGAATTGAACGAGCTTCGTTAATGTTTCCTACTTTTAAAGGTTTAATTACTGTTTCGGCTGCTGTTCTTAAACTTTTGAGCGCAAAACAACTAGCTAGTAAAATACTTTCGATTAAGATTCCGGCTATTGGATGAAACCACCTAGCACATCGTATTATTAACCAACCAACTACACCGCTACCTATTACTAAAAATATGGTCAGCGCTATTCCGGCTAGACGTTGTGTGAAAGAATGATGACAATATTTCAGAGCGAATTTAGTTAAGCGAGAAATAAACCAACCCATTACTTGTACGGGATGAATCCAATTCCACGGATCACCGATCAAGTAATCCAAACTAGCAGCAAGGATTAAGACAGCAGAAGAAGAAGTCAAAACAGTTTTTATGGATGAATATTCCGTCAAAAATTTGCATAGAATAAATTATGATTGATAATTAAACCACAAATTAAACCACAAAACTTGCTTCTTCTCCTAAAGAAGCTTGCCAACTGCGAGCATCATAATAAAGGTCTGCCAAAGTAATACTGTATAATGCTTCTTTGAGCTTTTGAGATAGTCTATGCCAAAGGCTAAAAGTTACCCAATCAACAGAAGCTTGGGGATAAGCAGTATGGTGAGGTAGAGGTTCAATTGTTTCTCCAACAGCTTCTAAAATTTCTCCTAATGATATTTTGAGTGGTTCTCGCGCTAATTGGTATCCACCATCTTTACCACGAATTGATTTTACCAATCCAGCACGACGCATTTCTATTAGCAGTTTTTCTAGATAAGGAGCGGGAATATTTTGACGGGTTGCAATTACCCTAGTTGAAAATGGTCCATAATTTTGCTGCAAACTCAAATCTAGTAACGCTTTGACACTGTAGTGTCCTTTTGTGGTAAGTTTCATGCCAATGAATGCAACGTTTAATGTTCTACTTGTTGAATATTTCCCTGAATGTGCTGAGCAAACTACTTTTTTATATCAAAGGAAGGTTATAGAGGAATATTTACCTGAATATTTTCAGAAAATCTCGATAAATATAGTGTAACAGTATAAAGTATGAGAAAGCTTTTGGAGCAAGAGTTAACACTATATATCTGAAAAAAATTGGCTGTATAGTTGTCATCACTCGCTTAATTTATTTAATAGCATCAATCGAGCCAAGCAATTTACATGGTCAAAACATATTGTTGTCTAATGTTGTTTAATAAAAAAAATAAAAATCATCGATCTTAGTGTTCTTAATAGCTCAACTTCAGTTAAAATAAAATCGATTCCACCACATCAATCGTTCATTTTCAATTTAAGTTGATGGCTAAACAGAAAAAAATTGACCCCCTAGTCGGCGAAGATCTACTCAAGAAAGTTAAGGAGCTAGAAAATATAAGCAAGGAAGAAAAAGCCAAGCAGTGTGGCTACTATACCGTTACGAAAAATGGTATAGAGCGTGTTAACATGATGAAATTCTTGAATGCCCTAATTGATGCTGAGGGGATTCAGTTAGATAGTTCTTCTGGTGCTAACGGACGCGGAGGACGCAGTGCTAGCTATCGAATTAGCGTCCAGTCTAATGGTAATTTATTGATTGGTTCGGCTTATACAAAACAGATGGGTCTTGAACCAGGAGATGAATTTATCATAACTTTAGGGAAAAAGCACATTCGTCTCAAACAAGTAGATCCAGAAGATTTAGAAGGAACTGAAGAAGAAGATTAAGCTCCTTTTTTGTAGTTCTATAGTCAACAGCATGAATGTTGATTATTAGGTGGAGATTTTGACATCAGTAGATAACAAAAAATGCCAGTCACCTCCGTTGAGGGGGCTGACCCTCCATCCAAGTGATTAAGACCAAATATATCTGTTGATGGCTACTATCGATAGATAATCGTGAAGTCCGCAACTTTTAATCACCATTACCATAAGCCTAAAAAACAACCAAGAGTAAACTTGAATGCTCAATTATTAGTTTACTCTTGGTTGATATAGTGCTGCTTTGGAGTAAATTTTCTATTCCCCATATTTTTATAGCTTCAGCCTATATTCATCAGCGATTAATATCAACAACAATGTAGATGGTTGGGAAAATAGTGGATAAAATGTAATCGGTATGTAAAGTAAATCATTGAGGTATTATTAAGTTTTTTTAGAAATTTTTACTTATTTTCAATCTTCCCGATTCTAATTTGTTAATTTTGCATAATATGGCTTTAACTATTTTTAAGTTGTCGCGCATTTAATTTGTATTTTTCTAGCGGGCAGGATGCCCGCACTACAAAACTTTAATAAAATTTGAATATACAAATTAAAGGCAATGAGAGCTGATTAAAAAAATGTGAAATTTACTTAAACACTGTCTTGAGAAAAAGTCTCCTCGATTAAAAATGCCTGTCTAAATTACTTTCGAGCTAAAATTGACAGACAATTTGCATAACGAAGGCGATGGATGGCTTCGCTTACAATACGCGATCGCTTTACAAAGCTTTGGTAAAAAAACCTCTATTTGCTCAGACTTTTTGTGGAGGAGATGCTTAAATAGTAAACAGTAGCTAAGAGTTCTGGACTAAAACCGTTAGTTTCACGCAAACTATGAATAACTGAAATTTTAGTTTGGCAAGCGATCGATACTCATAAGCATGGATATATGAAGGTAGGAAAATGTAGTATTTAACACTATTCGTTCTGATTAAAACAAAATTAATCGACAATTGCTTGATTGAAAATCTAAAATAGGCAAGGTCGAATTTATTTAAATATAGCTATACTCGTGTTGCAGCCAAAAAAATATCCTTAAGTAAAGGAATTTTTTATGTATCGGGTGTTGCTTGTGTTTTACCGTATTTCGGTAGTATAAGCGCAAATTTGTCAGTTATATCAATTGTTATACAGTGAGTAAATAGAATCAGCGGACGAGGTAGATGAATACACACACCTTTGATAATCATTACGTTACTTGCCCCATTTGCCAAAAAAATCCTGCGGGGAAAGGTTTGAAAACTTGTACTGGATTGTACAACTGCCCGTACTGCCAGGAAAGACTGGTAGTATGTCGTAGTGGTAATTTTGTCCGCGATCCGTTTCCTTTAAAGCAAATTACTCTTTCTTCTGTACTGCGTCGTCAAAGCCGACCTCTAGCACGAATTTTACGCGATTTTGTATTTTTTAAGCATCCTTTAATGGCTTTTGTATTAGGTAGCGCTATTATATTAGGCATGGTTACTGCTACTCAAACAAATACTGCCAATCAAGATGGTCAAAATGTTCCTAATGTGGAGAACATTTCCGATATAGAAGAAAAATAAAGAATAATAAAGTTATTGATATTTATATATAAAATTGATTATTTGGTAAACAAAAAAAATTAAAGCTTTAGATATTTCCGCAAAAGATGTAGAGAAGGAAACGATTGCAACTTCTCGAAAAAAGTTTCGTCAACCATAATCAATTTACCTAGATGTCTAAGTCAAAAGAAGCTGTAAAACCGTAATTTTTCGTGGTGAAAGAAGTCGGGGTTTTAAGATTTTCTATCTGTAAGAGCAGAAAATAAGCATAAAAACCCGACTTCTGGAACCCTGGTTACTCACCTTAATAATCAATTTTTCGTCGAGGTATTACTTTTTGTGACTAAAGTCCAACCTTCTTGCTTGGCTATTTGTTCTAGAGAATCTAATGGCAAAGTTTTCAAAGTATCTTCGTCAAGTAAGAAATAAGGTTTTTTATCATGCTGCCAATAATATTTTAAATCATCCGGAGAAGCAGTTTTGATAGTGCGATCGCTGTAAAAATCTAATGATGGACGATGGTTGGGTGAGGAAATGTAAACTGGGGAGACTCCTGGATTTGCTTGGATTACCATTTGGACAACAGGTTTAACTGGATAATCTTCATTGAGTTCCCATACCCAGTAATTAGATTTTACGAATAATAGTAAAGATACATAAGTTCCCCATAAAAGAACTTTGATGAATTGTCTGTCACCTCTTTGCGCTCTCAAAGCAGCTAAAGCCATTGTGACGCTAAAGGCTGCGAATATCATCTGTAATTCAGATGAAGGTGTTGAATTCCAACTGAAGTAGGTGCTAGCAACTGCGGAAATTACAGCCAAAAGGCTTAACATTACTAACCAAAATTTGGGTAGTGGGGTTAATAAAGGTAAATTTTCTACTTCACCTAACTTTGCTCCAATTGCTAAAGCGATACTTGGATAAATCGGGAAAACATACCAGGGAAGTTTGGTTCCCATTACAGAAATAGCTATTAGATAAACACACAACCAAACTAATACTAATTTTGCCCAACTGAGATTGCGATTTTCCCAAGTAAAACGTAAAGAAGCTGGCAAAAAAATCAACCAAGGCCATGTATATTTGCAAATTTCTAATAAATAATACCAAGGGAGACCATGATGTCCTTCAACAGAAGTCCAAATACGGCTGAGGGATTGATTCATTAGCCCTTTACTAGTGAAAGTATCTCCGTAATTACACCATTGTGCGCCGTACCAGAAACCAGCTGGTATGATACCGATAAATATTCCCGTCCACATATACTTGCTGCTGAGCAATCGTGGTGTATCCCAAAACAGAAATATCATCGCCACAGCACCCAGTAAAACACCTAAAATGCTTTTAGTCAGACAAATTAGGGCAAAACCAATACCTACTCCCAAGCAATAGCGTAAATCGCGGCGCGATCGCAATACGCACAACAGCATCGCCATAAAGAAAAAAACCGCAGCACCATCTAACATAGCCAGTCTTCCGTGACGTGCTACTGGTAACATTGTTAGATAAACCAAAGCGCTGTAAATAGCACAAATGCGCTGGTGGAATATTTCTCGACCAATACTATACAGAAAAGGTACGGTAAGAGCTGTTAAAATTGCACCTGGTAAACGTGTAGTCCACTCGTTTACACCTCCTAGGGAATAAGCCCAAGCAATCATTAAGTGCATCAATGGCGGCTTATTATGATATGGTTCACCGCCCAGAGTTGGGAAAAGCCATCGCATATCGCTAGGTGAGCCACTTGCTAATTCCCGCGCAACCTGTGCAATCGTGCCTTCGTCCCAGTCTCGCAGGGGCAACACTCCGAGGTTAATAGTAAAAAGTATGACTGCGGCTATCAGCAGTATTACTACCCATATTCTATCTACCCGTTTGTCAATACTACGATACTTGTTTTCAATAGAACCCCAAATAAAGCTTCCTTTTTGCATAATCAGCGGAAAAAATCAATCGTTTTAAAGCAACTTAAATAAAGCGGAGACTTTGAGATAATCTCTAATGATAACATCAGCATAAAACTAATATATTTTTATTATCTCGTTAAATCTAGTTTATTGATCTTTTTTTGATTAATTTTTGATTTTTTTAATTTTAGAGAAAATTAAATATTATTTATACATCCCGAATAAAACCAAATCTTACCAACATTAATTATTGAATTTTGTGAGAGGAAAATAGGATGAATCTGCCTTTTATCTTAGATATCGTTTTAGGTTTAATATTTACTTACTTGATTTTAAGTTTATTAGCCTCCGAGATACAGGAATTAATTGCTACATTGCTACAATGGCGTGCTGTACATCTGAGAAAATCTATTGAAATTTTACTTGCAGGTGGTACTCGTAATTCAGAAGAAGCGAAAATAATTCAATTGGTAAATCAAATTTATAGTAATCCTTTAGTAAAAAATATTAATCAAGAAGCGAAAGGGTTTTTATCAACTTTACCTAGAAAAGCAACTTGGGCTGTTGGTTCTTTCACTCGTCCATTAACAGCACCACGCCCTGGAACTACTAATCAAGAAACTATTTTTGGTGACGATAAACGTAGTGGTCCATCTTATATTCCTGCGGATATTTATGCAACTACGTTGATGGAAACTTTACAAATCCCTGAATTTTCTCAAAAACTTTCTCAATCAAGGTTAGAAAAATTTAAAACTGAAAGACTCACAGAAATACAAGATATTTTGTTTGCTTTAGAAGGACAAATACAAGATGACAATAATTTTACTAATTCTTTGAGTAAAATTTATCAAGAATTTGCCGAAACGCAAGCTGACTTTGAGCAAATTATGTGGAATTATAACCAAAAAAAAGCCACCTTGAATACTAGTGTTGCTCGCATGGCAGAAAGTATAAATAGATTTATTGATACTTTTCAATTAGAAATACCAGAAAGTGAATATTCTACTAAAGCTTTAAGAAAGTTGAAATTTTTAAGACAAGATATGTTTGCTTCTGAAGAAAGAGCAATTAATTTAGGAGGTTTGCAACCGAATGTTAGTGAAATTGTGCAATTAATGAAAAAAGGTAGTGCAATTTATAATGAATTTGAAGCAGCAATTAAAGATAAAGATAGTCAAACTCATCAAAAGTTTCAACAATTAACCGACGTTTTACCGGAATCAATCACAGAAAATCTGACTGTTTTAGCTCATCGTACCCAAGCAAGAATTCAATCTACAGAATCTGGGATTAATCTATTAAGAGAAGAAATGCAACACTCTTTTAACAGTTCAATGGAAAGAGCGAGTGGAGTTTACAAACGCAATTCAAAAGGAGTCGCGTTATTAATTGGTATTACGATGGCTGTGTTGTCAAACGCCGATGCATTTCATATGATAAGCAGACTTTCGACAGATTCAGCCCTTAGAAATACAATTGTTAATAATGCTGGACAAATAGTAGTCCAAAATCGAGAAACTCTCAAGTATGTAGATATTGGAACTCTTAGAAGTCAGACAGAAGAAGCTTTATCGGATATCTCTTTACCTATTGGTTGGACTGAAGTTAACATCAAACAGCAAGTAGGTTTATTAACACTACGGAATGCTAGTCCGATGTCTTTTCTCCGATTTGCACGAGTAATTCCCGGTTGGATTCTCAGCGGTATTGCGATCGCAATGGGTGCGCCTTTTTGGTTTGATTTAATTGGTAAAATTACTAACGTGCGAAATACTGGGAAGAAGCCTTAAACAGTTATCAGTTATCAGTTAACAGTTATCAACCAAACCATCAACTAACAACCAACATCTAACAACTATCAACTAACAACCAACCACTAACTCTTAAAAAATAAATATAATTTTTAAATTCCAACCTTTATCTTGATGAATAATTTCGATTTGACGAATAAATTCTCGAAAGTAAAATCTTCGTTCTGTTTCTGATAAGTCTAGCCAGAATTGCGGGATGGAAACTGCTTGAGCAACGGAACGTAAATTTACTGGTGGTAAAATTGCTAATTGGGCTTGGAGTGTAGATATTTCGATACGGAGTTTGTAAGCTCTTAATTTGCAAGTTTCTTGATCTAAGATACCAGTTTCTACTAAGTTTGGTATTTGTTCTAGTATTTTTTGTTGACGAATTATAGCTTCGGTTAAATTATTTTTTACCTGTTCAAAGTAAGGAAAATTAATTTTTTCTACTGCTTGAGGTAAGTCACGACAAACTGTTTCAATTGTATTTTCTAATACTTTTTGATAAGAAATAGCACGACATTTGGGATTTTGAGAACAATTAATAGGACGTAAATAAAGATACTCCTTTTTTTGTCTGTGGAGGGTGACGCGAGTAATGCTCATAGGCGATCGACATTGGCTACAAATAACCAATCCTGCTAAGGAACGCGGCGCACTTGCGGTACGAGAAGGTAAACGACTGTTGCGACGCAATAATCGATCAACTTGGGCTGCTTCTTCACGAGAAATAATTGCACTGTGGGTATCACGGATAATTTCTCCGTTTCGGTAAGCGGTATCACCTCGATATACGGGATTAGATAACCAACGTCTTCCAGTAGTAACGGAGATTTTTTTACCGTATTTTTTCGCTAAATGCCGTACAGCCCCACGTAGCGAACCGTACAGCAAAAAGTTATCAAAAAATTCTTTGACTACCGGGGAACTACTGCGGTCAATAGTATATTTTGTTTTCCCGCGACGATAGCCATAAGGTGCTTTACCTGGTGGTGGTAATGTATCCAAACGATTGCGTGCGTAAGCTTGACGGATACGACGACTGCGCTTTTGTTGCTGAATTTTTTGTAATAAATTCAGTAAATTAGCGTGGGTATTAGTAGCTTTTGTGGCAGAATTATAACCTTGTTCTATGGCAATGAGGGTGATTCCCATAGCTTCCAATTGGGAAAGATGGGATGTAACTTGCTCTACAGTATCTCCCAACTCTTCTAAACGTCGGATCAAAACCTGATCTGGAGGATTTATTTGACAATCTTTGAATAATTGTTGTAGTTGTGACCTTTTTCCCAAATCTTGATAAATTCTATCTACTTTCCACCCTAAGTTTGCAGGTTCAGGAGTTGGTTCTAATAAAGGGTCGCTGTAAGTATATGCGAACTTCATTGTAAAGGTCAAAGGTCAAAGGTTAAAGGTCATAAGTTGGTAATAAACAACTTTCCACTGTCAACTGTCAACTGTCAACTAATTACTGTTCGCTTAATTCGATAATATTCCCATCTGGGTCTTGGGTAAATAAAGCTTTACGACCGGAAGCACTTGGTTGAATCGGACAGTTATAATTTAATAATCGCTCTTTAGCGGCATCTAAGTCGGAAACTGAAAAAGCAATATGGGGGTTGCGTCCCCATTTTTCATTTTGGGGATGGTTAGGAATTAAAGATGTAACTATTAGGTGTAATTGATGTTCACCGACTTGATACCAACTACCGGGGAAATTTCGCGATCGTTCTGTTTGAGATAATTTTAGTACTTCTCCATAGAAGTGTTCGGCGCGATTTAAGTCAGTGACAAGAATGGCTGTGTGCAAACATTGATTAATTTGCATTTTGATGTAATTGTAAAACTGCTACTACTTTAATTAAACAGGAAACAGGAAATAGGGAATAGGGAATAGGGAATAGGGAATAGGGAATAGGGAGTAGGGAATAGGGAGTAGGGAATAGGGAATAGGGAATAGGGAATAGGGAATAGGGAATAGGGAATAGGGAATAGGGAATAGGGAATAGGGAATAGGGAGTAGGGAATAGGGAGTAGGGAATAGGGAATAGGGAGTAGGGAATAGGGAGTAGGGAATAGGGAATAGGGAGTAGGGAATAGGGAGTAGGGAGTAGGGAGTAGGCAAGCCCTAAGTAATCATCCCGACTTGATATAACAATCCTAAATCAGTTGTAAAAAATCATGGTGATAAAAATCTAAGGGGTGTAGTGCGAAGCGCGAAGCGTGTCCGAAGGGCATACTTCTAGCTCGCTGGTGTAGCGAGCTAGAAGCTCGCACTACTTAAAATTTCACAAATCATTTAGGACTACTGTTATATAACAACTGTCCACTGTCAACTGTCAACTGTGATTCAAAATCCTTGCATTTCTACTAATTCTACACATAAATCATTAATTTTTTCTAAATCCGGTTGATTGGGTAATTCTGATTCTTGATAAACTGTTTCCATTTCAGCTACTAAATTTTCTGCCATTTGCATTAATTGTTCGTAGGAATATTCACCGTTAAGGATTGCTTTCAAATCTGCTGCATCACCTATTTCTCTTCTGTCTACAATGACTTCTTGAGTACGTAATATTTCTAAGCCACTACGTAACAATCTAATACAATGCATTCCATGTTTAAGGTCATAACCTGATAACTTTTCTGTTTCTGCTCTTTGAGGGTTTCTATTTTCTTTCCACGATTGATAAGCTTGCCATTCTCTCAAAGCTACTTGATATTTCTGACTTTTTTGCAGTAACCGAATAAAATCTTTACGGCTATTAGTAAATTGCTGAGTTTTTTCTACTGTTTCCTCTGGTAAAGGATGTTGTTTTAACATTCCTTTAAAATCTATATCCGCTGTCAATAATTTATAAAGCTGTTCTGCTTGTTCTAAAAATTCAATTTTACCTCTAATTAAAAGATAAAGATATTCTAGAAAAGCGTTTAATTCTTCTTTTGCTAAAGGTGTTTCGTTTTCTATTTCAAAATCTGATGGTAATGGTTTGGATTGCGGGGGATTTAATAACCATTTACGGTGAGTTTCGATTTTTTTGATTTGAGCAAAAGCATAACCAGAATAAGTATGTTTGATTTTTTTACTCAAAAATAGCTTTCTATGATTAATTAAATGCTGTCCAACTGTTGTTAACACGGGATATTCTGTTAACCACAATAGTTCGAGAACATTGGGGTTTGCTCCTGCTAATAACTGGATAACTTTTCTCAATTCATAGATGACAGTATCTTGGCTGTTATCTAGAAAAGAATGAATTCCCGGTTCGCTCCAACCACTGTCTTTTTGTTCAATACCTTTATCAAATCCCAAATAATATTTTTTAGGTGCAATAAATACACCCCTCCAATCGTAATCGGAATCGGGACGGTTCAATCCATAACCGTGACTTCCCGCTAATCCTACAAATATAGTTCTTGCTTCTATTTCTATTCTTTTCATAATTTAACTTAAAAAATAATCACCATGAAAATCTTGATTTTCACCTTCTCCATCAGGTTGGAAAAACTGAAACTTGCAAAATACGCCTTTACAATAGTATTATTATCTATTGGCTATCTAATTCCTGCTCGGATCAGGTAGGCACCTTATAAAAGCTGGCGAAGTTAATTTCTCTGAGATGCTACACTAGTGCGTCTTGAAGAATTTTCAGCTAGCTACCTGTACGGCAACCTTAAGGATAAATAAATGAGTTACGCAATTATTGAAACTGGCGGAAAACAATTAAAAGTTGAGCCGGGTCGCTTTTACGATATAGAATTACTGCACAACGAACCGGACGACAAAGTTACTATAGATGCAGTTTTATTCGTGCAGCACGACGGTGAGATTACTGTCGGACAACCTCTGGTATCGGGAGCAACAGTAGAAGGAACGGTGATGCGGCATTTTAGAGGTCGCAAAGTCTTGATTTACAAGATGAAGCCGAAAAAGAAAACCCGTAAAAAACGGGGTCATCGTCAAGAAATCACTCGTTTAATGATTGATTCCATTAGTATGAATGGTATGGCGATCGCACAAGCTGAAAATACTGTTAGCAATGAACCGGAAGAACAACCGACTGAAGTCGTAGCAGAGGTTGTAACTGCGGAATAGTTAAGAATATGAGATAGGGAGATAAGGAAAAGTTTAAAATACTATTAACTCTTAACTCCTAACTCCTAACTCTTCACTCTTCACTTTACTTTAGATTAAATATCAAAAGGAGAAAATTATGGCTCATAAGAAAGGAACGGGTAGTACTCGTAACGGACGTGACTCTAATGCTCAGCGTCTTGGTGTAAAACGCTACGGTAGTGAAAAGGTTCGTGCTGGCAATATTTTGGTAAGACAACGTGGTACTAAATATCACCCCGGTAACAATGTTGGTATCGGTAAAGATGATACTTTGTTTGCTTTAATTGACGGTATTGTAGCTTTTGAAAGAAAAGGTAAAACTCGTCAGAAAGTTAGCGTTTATGCAAGTGCTACTCAGCCTGAGACAGCAACTGCTGCTTCTTAATTCCAATTTGGATCTAATTACATATATTTTTAGGACGAGTGTTTTGCTCGTCTTATTTTTTGTGTTTGACTGTATTTAAAAACTCTAATTTGACCACGGATTAAAGGAGATTTCACGGATTTCACGGATTTAATTACCTATTACCAATTCTCATTCACGGATTAAAAGAGATTTCACGGATTTCACGGATTTAATTACCTATTACCAATTCTCATTCACGGATTAAATTACCTATTACCAATTCTCATTCACGGATTAAAGGAGATTTCACGGATTTCACGGATTTAATTACCAATTACCTATTACTAATTCTCATTTCATAAACTCAATTGATGCAATAAAAATCCTAACATCAAACCTGCCATTGAAAATGCTGAAGTCAGGCAAAAAGCTTGTATTTGTTTAAATCGGGCTGTTTGAAAATCTAATCTAACTAAAAGAGTTGCGCTAAACATTAGCAGAATATTAAGAAACATTCGGAAGCGGGCAAAAATAAGAAAGAATAGGAAAGCACCTAAAACAGCTAACCCAAAAGTTTTAAGATTGGTGTTAAATAAAAAGCGAAAATATTTGCGAGTTTTTGACCAAGGAGTAGTTAAGCCTGCAATTACAAATAACCCACCAATGATAATTAATACCCATTGGAATATTGGCAGGTTTTTTTGAGATAATATCCAACCAAATACACTGTAGGTAAGCAGTAACAGTAGAAGAGAAAGCCAGGGAAGTCTTTTAATCATAGAGTGAGAGGGTGTTTATAAAATAAATTTAAAGAGCCGGTTGTGTTACGGTTTTCTGGGATTCGATAAGAAAAAGAGTAGGTGAAAATTTGCCGTAACGCACGCCTGGCGTTGTTGGTGCGTTAGATGTATTAAAATTATATGTTGAGGGCAGAACATAGTCGTGCATCTAACACACCCTACAAGAATTTTATTTTTTATTTATAAACACGCTCTGAGATATTGGAATATCACTTAGGAATGACACCTAGGAAAATGCGTAGTTAATAATACATTAAAATCGGCGGAGAACAATTTATTTTACTTCAGATTTTGGCTGTGATGCCGTAAACTATAACTCTATGTTTGATATTGAAGCGAGAATCGAAACCTTATGATATTTGATTGACGGATAGAGCAAGATTTTATAATAAATTGCTTAAATGCTTAAATATGTTCTTGAACATTTGTAAACTGATATCAGCTAGGTTGTGGCATATCATATATTGTTAAGGGATTATCATGAGAGAGTCTGTGATTGCGGAGCGGGTCTGCCTTATAGGTCATGTTTTGGCAAAGGTTTTTGGACTTATAGGTATTATGTTGGTCATACCTAACGCCAAAATGATTTTGAGTTTTGGAAATCTAGGAGAAACAGCCATGCAGTTGAGTATGGCTAATGGTGGTGTGGTAGATATTATTTTTGGAATCATTGCCGTTTCAATTTATGCTTGTAGGGTCTTGGGATGGCGGATTTGGCTGGGTTTTCTAGTGCCTTCTGTTTTAATATCAGTCGGTAGCGAATTGCTAGGAACTAGTACTGGCTTTCCTTTCGGCGATTATAGTTACCTAAGCGGGTTGGGTTATAAAATTGGGGGTTTGGTTCCGTTTACGATTCCTTTATCTTGGTTTTATGTAGGTTTGTCAGCTTACTTAATTGCCAGGAGCGGTTTAAAGCTAGAGGAAAAACCAAGTTTGATGCGTCATATTGCGGCGATCGCCATTGGTGCTTTACTGTTCACAAGTTGGGATTTTGCTCTTGAACCAGCGATGAGTCAAACTGCTTTTCCTTTTTGGTATTGGGAAACTCCGGGAGCTTTCTTTGGAACACCTTACCAAAATTATCTGGGTTGGTTCGGTACTAGCGCATTGTTTATGAGTGTCGCAGCTTTGATATGGGGAAATACCCCAATAAAATTATGGCGATCGCAATTAGTTTTACCTCTGATTGTTTACTTAAGTAACTTTAGTTTCGCTGCTGGGCTAAGTTTGGGAGATGGTTTTATCATCCCAGTTTCTTTGGGTTTAATTTTGGGTGTTGTTCCTGCTGTAAGTTTATGGTTGAGAAGTTCTACGGCACCAACATCTTATGTTGATGGAGTGGAAAATGCAGCTAATAAAGTTACAGTAGCTCCACTCAAAGTTGCTGTGAAGTAACAATAAAATACAGTGGTCAATAATGCAGGAGCTTTTAAGCGGTATATCCCTGGTGATTTTACTAATTCAGGTACCAGCAGTTTTTATTTTGCTGTCGCGTCTACTCAAAGGACCTTTTCGTCAACCTCCGATTCAACCCCAAAGCCCAACACCGGAGATTTTAGGGACTGTTAGCGTAGTAGTTCCTACTCTGAACGAAGCCGAGCGTATTACTCCTTTACTAACTGGTTTAAGCAAACAAAGTTACGAAGTCCGGGAAATCATCGTTGTAGATAGTAATTCTCAAGATGGTACCCGTGACTTGGTAAAATCAACCATAGAAAAAGACCCACGCTTTCGCTTGATGACTGACGATCCGCTACCATCAGAGTGGGTGGGTCGTCCTTGGGCTTTACACAATGGCTTTTTACATACTTCTTCCGCTAGTGAATGGTTTCTGGGGATGGACGCGGATACTCAACCCCATCCCGGTTTAGTAGCTGGTTTAGTTCAAGCTGCTTCTAAGGGAGATTACGATTTGATTTCCTTGTCTCCCAGATTCATTCTCAAATATCCCGGTGAATCTTTACTACAACCGGCGCTGTTAATAACGTTACTTTATAGATTCGACCCAGCAGGTGTAAACACGCAAGCACCAGAGCGGGTAATGGCTAACGGACAGTGTTTTTTCTGTCGTCGTGCAGTTTTAGAAAAAGTAAAAGGTTACACCAGCGCCAAAGGTTCATTTTGCGATGACGTGACTTTAGCAAGACAAATAGCGGCTTCCGGCTTTAAAGTGGGCTTCTTGGATGGAGCGAAAGTGCTGAAAGTGCGGATGTATGAAGGGGCAGCGGAAACCTGGAAAGAATGGGGAAGAAGCCTTGACCTCAAAGATGCATCCTCTCGCGCTCAAATTTGGGGAGATTTATGGTTACTCGCATCAGTACAAGGTTTACCTTTAATAATCGTACCTTTGCTATTATTCCTTTCTCACCCTCTCTCCATCTCCCCCTCTCCCCATCCCTTTTTATTTCCCCCTACCGTTCTCCTATGGTTGAACCTATTTTTAGTAATAATTCGCTTTTTAATGCTGTTTGCGATCGCACCCTCCTACGATTTTAGTCAAACCAAAGGGGGCTGGTTATTTTGGCTTTCACCAATAGCAGACCCCTTAGCAGTGTTACGAATTCTTCTATCAGCCTTTCGTACCCCGCGACAGTGGCGAGGACGGGAGTATGGTTGAGGAAGGAATAGAATAGGGGATAGGGAGACAAGGGGACAAGGAGACAAGGAGACAAGGGGACAAGGGGACAAGGGGACAAGGGGACAAGGGAGACAAGGGGACAAGGGGACAAGGGGACAAGGGGACAAGGGGACAAGGGGACAAGGGGACAGTCGATTTTCGGGAAATAAATAAGAACTGTCAATTCCTAATTCCTAACTCCTAACTCCTAACTCCTAACTCCTAACTCCTAACCTTCATTACTCCTAACTCCTAACTCCTAACCTTCATTCTCCTTCTTCGTTTTCTAATTGATCGGCACGCTCGAGTTCCCAAAGAATCTGATTGCCTTCGCGACGTACTCGCGAAACTATCCAGTTTCTCCAGCGCCACTGGTCTCCACGGCTAGTGACAGCGCTAGCGTGGACATTCATTAAGTCCGCGAGTTCGGAACTTGTAATTAAGTAACCTTTTTCGGCTACTTCGTCAGCAATGCGAAGAGTTTCAACTAAACTGCGGAGTTGCGAAACTCTTGTTTCGCGTGGTAATTCTTCGTTTGGCAAGGTAGCAGAAGCGCTAGATGATTCCATAGTATTCGTATTGTTTGTTTCCGACTCAAGAGTACTATTATGTATCTTTTTGTTGATGAGTGTGGGAGTGATTTGTGAGTTAAGTGTAGATGATACCTCAACTTTGGCTTTTTCTTTTAAATATACATCACTAATATTTATGTCCGGCATTTGTTTAAGTGATGGTATTTTCCCTGATGCAAAACTACGGGCGATTGTATCACAACGTTCGTTACCTATGTTACCAGCGTGACCGCGAACGTGTTGCCATTTGATTTGTTGATTGTTGAGATTATCAAGAGTTTCCAATAAATCTTGGTTGAGTACAGGTTTTCCGTCGGCTTTTTTCCAGCCTTTACGTTTCCATCCCTTGACCCACTTTGTAACGCAATTAATTAAATATTCACTGTCAGTATAAAGGGTGATGGGTTTACTTTGTCCGCAAGACTCCAGAAATTCCAACGCGGCGATCGCGGCTTGCATTTCCATTCTGTTGTTTGTGGTTTGTGTCGCTCGATCACCGATTTCATGGACTGAATCATCGTCGAAGTAAACAACAACACCCCAACCACCGGGTCCTGGATTGCCGGTACAAGCGCCATCGGTATATATACTTTTAATTGTAGGCTGAAAAGACATAGTTAATATTTTAACTCGTGCAAGTACGAAGACATAATTACGACATGGTTAATGATGTTGTAGTAAGTATCCATCGCTGCGTAGAGCAAAAAGCCTCAAATTGCAACGAGTAATAAACGTTATCACGTAATGGTGCGAGGTTGTAACAATAAAATAATTTTTAATTATTAATTAATTATTTATTATTTATTATTTATTAATTGACAGTCGATAATTCTTATTTATTTCCCGAAAATCCACTGTCAACTGTTCACTGTCAACTGTCAACTGTTCCTAATACTTCTTGAATAAATTGTTGCCAAACTTGATTAGGAATCCAAATTTTGTGTAAATCCTGTTTGGCTGTTTGCTCGTCAATACCTTCTATACAACGACGGTAAAGGTATATGAAAGCAGAAACACGCTTATTTGCAGCACAATGGATAAAGATTTTTTGATCTACATTTGTTTTGATTACTTGAATGAAATCTTGAAAATTTTCTTTTTTCGGGTTGTCCCAAATAACGGGTATATGAACGTACTGCATTCCCTGAGCTTCCACAATGTCTTGTTCGTGAGGTAAAGCGTCAGAATAATCTTTCAATGCAAGGTTTACAACAAGTTGATATCCTGCTTGTTTTATATGTAAAAAATCTTCGATGGATGGCTGTCCTGCGGTAGCAATTTTATCTGAGATTTTTAAGTAATTGTAAATATTTTCTAGACAATTATGAGACATTTTTATTTATGATTAACCGATGGGCGATCGTTCTACAATAAAGTCCAAGTTTGCAGTACGATTAATATTTTAGGGGAGAGTAATAAAACCTATAATGGCAAATTGGCAGTAATTCGTAAATTTTCAACTGATCACAAAACTGAATAATAATGTTCTACCACGGGAAATGGGTCGTAAAAATGATGTAAAAGTTGTTTCCATTGTTGATATTCTTGGGATTGCCGAAACCCGATAGTATGAGCTTCAAGAGTTTCCCAACGTACAAGCAGGATATAACGATTTGGGACTTCCACACATTTTTGTAATTCGTGGGATATGTAACCAGATATTGAGGAGATAATTTCTGAAGCTTGTCTAAATGCGGCTTCAAATTGTTCACACATCTCTTTTTTTTACGTTTAAAATTGCAACTTCGAGAATCATTTGTTTGTTAATATATTGTTCAATGTATAAATTTAATGTAACTGAAAAATGACAGAATTAACTTTAATAATTGGCAATAAAAATTATTCATCTTGGTCGCTTCGTTCTTGGCTGGCGATGAAACATAATGGTTTACAATTTAATGAGATTCGCATTCCTCTTGACACCCCTGAATTTTTGCTGCAAATTCGCCAATATTCTCCATCAGGTAAAGTACCCGTTTTATTAGACGGCAATCAAACTGTGTGGGAATCGCTGGCGATTTTGGAATATTTAGCTGAAGAATTCCCCGATTTATATTGGTATCCAGAAGATAAAAATGCAAGAATTGTAGCACGTTCTATTAGCTCGGAAATGCACGGAGGTTTTCAAAAATTACGTAATAATATGCCTATGAATTGCCGTTCTAAACTACCAGGAAAAGGTATGGCGCTGGGCGTACAAACAGATATTGATCGCATTATAAAAATTTGGCAAGAGTGTCGCCAAAACTTTGGCGATGGGGGTGATATGTTGTTTGGTAAATTTACAATTGCTGATGCAATGTATGCACCTGTGGTGATGCGGTTTGTTACCTATGGTGTGCAGGTAGATAATGTTTGTCAAGATTATATGGAAGCAATTATGGCACTTCCGGCAATGCAGGAATGGGTGGAAGCGAGTGAGGTAGAAGAGGAAGTGATTTCTGCTAGTGAGTTCTAAGTGGTAAATTGCAAAGTTGAAAGTAATATCTTTCTTTTTTGTATGGAGAATTTTTCTGAATCTCTTCGTAATTTCACCGATGTCGAACACTTAGTAATTAAAAATGCGGGGTGTCGCACCACATCCTCGATAATTACCGTGTGAGTATACTTAGCTAGTTGAGGTAAAGCAGTAATTTGATTTACTCTTACATATCATCCTTAAGCTGGTGTGCATTGGGTGATTGTACTGATAAATTAAATATATTGTTGAATAACTTAACTGAAAGAAAACTCGGGATTACCAAATGATAAGCTTGATTGATTCTCAGAAAAGTGCGGCTAATGATACAGCAGTTGTCCAAAGATTGGCAAGAGCGATCGCGCTTTCTGATGGAGAATTTTCGCTGTTGTTAGCGTGCTGCAATTCTGTAGGCAAGCAAGAACAAGTTTTGAGTCTTTTAAAGGAATTTTCCACGGCAGATATTCAGAAAATTGTTTTGTCACCCAAGGTAGAAACTCTTTACACAAATGTTGTTTCGGCTTTAGGTTCTGCTCAACCTGATGCTTTGGTAATCAGGGGTTTGGAGTCTGTAAAACAGATTAATCAACTGATTATTTCTACTAATTTCATGAGGGATGAATTTGCGAAGCAATTTAAGTTTCCCTTGATATTGTTTGTAAATGAAGAAATTTTACGCAAGTTGATTTGGTTAGCACCGGATTTGAAAGATTGGGCTGCTTGTACTTTGAGATTTGAGGGTTCTTTTCAAAGAAATTTTCTTAACTGTTGGTAGGCTAGGATAAGCTCTAGATAAATTTTGTAATCACAGAAGTCGGGTTTTTATTACTGTTATAAGAGTGTGAATGATATTAATCGTAAAAACCCGACTTCTTACCCCCACGAAGGTTTTGCAGAAGTCGGGTTTTTATGACTATAATTTTATAAATGAGGGAGACGGGGTGTATTGCTACGTCTCTAAATTAATTTTTCCACGCAATGTGAACAGCGGACAAATATGATGTCTCAATGGTATCTCCAAGATGTTTGTGTAAGGATAAACGCAAATCATTGAATAAAGCATCTCGCTGCTGAGAATCTAATATGATGTAGGGTGACAATGTAGTTAATAAGGTTAGATACTCATCAATGGTGTAAGTGCGATCGCACTCCATGTATTCGTAAATCAAATCCTTGAATAAACCTGATTTAATCACATTATTGCCCAATTCTCTGAGGATTTGTTCTTGAGTTGCGTTGTCTTCGTATCGTGAAAGGGAAGGAACTTGTTTTTGATAAACTTCATCTAATATTTGGTAAACTTCATAACTAGGTTGCGGTTCTTTGTTCCACAATAAAATTAAACTACCGTTATCTTTTAATGCTTTTTCGACTTTCGGATATCCTACCTGCGGAGAAACCCAGTGAAAAGAAGTTGCAGCAACAACGGCATTAAATTGCTCTGGTGGTAATTCCCATTCTTCAAAGGTGGTGTTGATAATTTCTACATTAGGAAAATCTGCACAATTTTGCCTTGCTAAATCGCAGCATTCCTGACTTGGTTCGAGACATACCATTGAAAAGCCAAATTTAGCAAATTCGGTTGTTGCAGTTCCAGTACCGCACCCTATTTCGAGAATTTTTGCGTTTTCATCAAGTTTTCCTAATTCTACACTACGATTAATCAGTTCCAGAGGATAGCGTGGTCTGGTTTTATGATAAGCATCCGCAACTTTACTGTACCAGTTTTTCCTCTGTTCTAAACTATAGTCATTTTGATAATTTTTATAGATATTTTGGACTTCTTCTGAATCTTTCATGGTTTTATTTATGTATAGAGAATAGGGAATTGGTAATTGGTAATAGTTAAGTGTACTGATTTTTTTATTGTCAATTAGGATTTTTGTAAATATAGGAAATGGAAAATCAGCCGTTGATTATTGAAAAATCATGTTTAATTAAATTTAACAAATTGAATTATTTTTTTATTATTAACTATTGTTTACTTATACCTGATTCCCTATGCACTGTGCCTAAATATATAAAGTTATTGTAAAAAAAATAGGAACAAACTGCTAACTTAACTACGTCTATTTCCCTATACAGGTGCCACTATTAATGATTAATATTCTATTTCCCAACTAAGTTTATAGTCAGGGATGAGATATTGTTTGTGTTTGATTATTTTACGGCACTCTTAATAAGAACATAAAAAAATATAGGCGCTGCAATCTAATTCAAACTAGAAGGCATATCTTAATTATTTGTCAACTCATGAATGATACAGGTAACTTTGCTATGAAAACTTCATCTAAAGGTAATTCTACTACTAATCAAATGGGAGTATTTGTTGTTTTACTACTTACTGGTATTATATCCGTTGCCAGTGAGTCTGCACTATTAAAAACTGCGATAGCTTCTCCAGTTGTTGTTTCAACATCTCAAGATTATCAGTTAGATAAGACGGAAAAAAATATCTTTGTTAGTCAACAGCAAAACAACTCCCAAACTACTATTCAGGTACAGACAGAAAATAACCGAAGCGGTTTACCTGTTACTGTCGCCAATGCTGTAATTAAAGATGTATCCAAACGGGAAAATATAGCTGAAAATAAGTTAAGAATTGTCGGTTACAATGAACAAACATGGCGTAATGGATGTTTGGAAGTGATTAGACCAGGTGAAGGCTGTACTCAAGCTTTAATTCCCGGTTATCGAGTTACAATATCCGACGGTAATCAAAGATGGACTTATCATACTAATAATAACGGACGTAATATACGTTTAGCATCTGGAAATTCAACTTCACAATTACCCGAATCAGTAAAATCCCAAGTAATTAGAGATGCATCTCAACGTTTACAACAACCAGTTGCTAACTTTTTGATTATGCAAACCGAGCAGAAAACTTGGAAGGATGGTTGTTTAGAATTAGGTGATGCTAATACAATTTGTTCTCAAGTTTTAGTACCTGGTTGGCGGGTTGTTGTTGGTACCCAAGGACAAAGTTTGGTTTATCATACCAATAATACGGGTTCGGCAATCAAGCTAAATCAAAAAGCTAGTAGAATTACTGATAGTGGTTTACCTGCTCAAGTAAAAGATACTGTATTTAAAGCTGCATCCCAATTAATTGGTACTTCTCGATTGAGTGTTACAAAAACTGAACAAGTAACCTTTACCGATAGTTGTTTGAATTTAGGAGGAGCGGCTGAATCTTGTTTGAGAAGAAACCAAAGAGGATGGAAAGTTACTGTTAAAGGTGCCAATCAAGTTTTGGTTTATCACACTTCTATTGATGGTAATCAAGTTCGTTTGAATGCACAAGCAAGTGAATTACGATTACCGAGAAATGTTGGTAATAATGTATTAAGAGAAGCGAGCAAAATTTCTGGTTTATCGACAAGAAACTTAAAAGTAGTTTCCTTTAAACCAGCAAATTGGGCATATGGTTGTGAAGATTTTGGTTCTAATCCTTGTGATAGAGTTGCTGTTTCCGGTTGGGAAGTAACTGTGAGTGGAAATTCCCAAAATTGGATATTTTTAACTGATGGAAGTGGAAATCAAGTTAAATTAGCGAATCAAAATACTCAAGCACAATCGGGATTACCTCAAGTTGTTGCGGATGCTATTCTTAGAGATGCTGCTCAATGGTCTGGTTTATCTCAACGGAATCTCCGGATTGTCAACAGCGAGCGTCAAATTTGGAATAATCCTTGTTTTTTAACTTTTAACCGCATTTGTAATAAAGCGTTTATTCGTACTCCGGGATGGATAGTTACCGTACAAGCAAACAACCAAACTTGGATTTATCACGCTAATGATAACGCTTCGATTATCGCTCTTGACCGTTCCCTTAGTTTAACTGAAAGAGCAGCTGCGGTAATCAAGCAAGATGCAGCCAGACGTTCTCCAAGAGTATCATCAGCCGAGCAAATTCGGATAATTGAAGTTGAACAACTCAACCAAAGAAAAGATAATGTACCCTTAATGAAAGCTACTTTATCTGATGGTAGAGAAACCTGGACTTATCGCTTCAAACAAGATGGTTCGGAATTTCAACTTGATGCAACTGCCAGTTTACCAAAAAACATTGAAAATCCTATCTTATCTGACGTGAGAAAACGCATCAGCCAACGAATTGTAGTTTCTCCCAGTAATATTGTAGAAGTTCAACAGGTAACTTGGCGTGATGGTTGTTTGGGTATAATTCGCGATCGCAATACAAATTATTGTTTTTCCAGACTTGTAGACGGGTACCGAGTCAGCGTCAAAGTTGGTTCCGAACTATTTGTTTACCATACCGATAGTAAATCAACAGCTATTTTAAACGAAACTGCCAGTCAAATAGTCGAAAATCAAAACACAGTTGTACCTGTGAAAATTAACAGTAATCAACTACCATCACCTTTGAGCAGAGGAGTAGTATTTCGTCAAATCACCAGCGGTGGTTTTACAGGACAAACCTACGAAACCGTTTTATTAGAGGATGGTCGGATAATTCGAGTTCTCATGGGAGATACCAACGATTCTCAGCGTAGCGTCCGTCAAGTTTCTCGTCAACAGGTAAATGAGTTTCAAAAATTATTGCAGCGTCAAAGGGAGCAATTTAATAACCTGAGTTATTCAGCATCACAAGGTGCCGCAGATTACATGATTTACACTTTGACTAGTCGTAATGGAACCGTTGAATATAACGATACTTCACGCAGTCAAATTCCCGAAGATTTACTGAATATTGTGGAAGTTTGGAATCAGATTTTAAATAGTTAAAAATTTGTGATTGCGTAAAGATAAGGGAATAGGGAGTAGGAATAAGGGCATTGCTGAATCCAGGCATGAATTTAAGGGTTTCTTGCCTGCCCTGTGTCCTCTATTGCCTAATCAAAGAATATATCTATCTAAAGAATGAGGACGAAGAAATTAGAAAGGGAGTATTTACTTATTATGAGTAATTAAATACTATTAGGACTTAGGCAATATATGACTGAAAAAGTTATTCTTGCGTAGTAGTGGTAATTAATGAATTACCACCACTTTTGTTTGGTTTTGCGTAAGTGCTAATCATCAAAATAATAATTCAAGTACTGAAAAATAAATATAGTTTAAATATTTAAAAGTACGTTGATTATGTTTTATAAGTATTATGGTTACTCGAATAAACTAACACAACAAAGCCAACTAAAATTGCATTAATTTATATGGTACAAACTCCTCCATCTCAAGCAAGTAACGCTCAATATCAAGTAGAAAATCCTCAAGCTGAAGTTGAAGCAATTATCAAAACTCCCGATTCAGAAGCTGATATTGATTTGGAATTTCTCTACACAAGGGATATTGAATTCCGCCAAGAAACGATTTATTTTATTGTAGTTGACCGTTTTCATGATGGGAATCCGGGTAATAATAAAGGATTTAATTCAGAGCTTTATGACGCTGATAGGAAAGAATGGGGTAAATATTGGGGTGGAGATTTAAAAGGAATTATCGATAAATTAGATTATTTGAGAAATTTGGGAGTTACCGCTATTTGGTTAACTCCTTTATTTGAACAAGTAGAAGAATTATTTATTGAAAGTGCGGCAATTCATGGTTATTGGACAAAGGATTTTAAACGTTTAAATCCTCGCTTTATTGCACCTGATGATGAACCTTCTCTGAATAAAACTCAAGATACAAGAAATACTGTTTTTGACCGTTTGATTGAAGAATTGCACAAGCGCAATATGAAGTTGATCTTAGATATTGTGTGCAATCATAGCAGTCCCGATACGGGTGATAGTAAAGGTGAATTATATGATGATGGCGTAAAAATTGCCGATTTCAACGATGATAAAGAAAATTGGTATCATCATTATGGTGAAGTAAACAATTGGGAAGATGAATGGCAAGTTCAAAACTGCGAATTGTGCGGTTTAGCAACATTTAACGAGAATAATATTCAGTATAGAACTTATATCAAATCAGCAATTAAGCAGTGGTTAGATCGAGGAGTTGATGCACTGCGGATAGATACAGTTAAACATATGCCAATTTGGTTTTGGCAAGAGTTTAACAGTGAAATGTACAACCATAAACCAGATGTATTTATCTTCGGGGAATGGATTTACAGTCGTCCAGATGATGACCTTTCTGTGGAATTTGCCAATAATTCTGGTATGACTATACTAGATTTTGGATTATGTATGGCACTGCGTCAAGCGTTAGGAACGAATGATGAAGGGGGATTTTATTTAGTCAATGACGTTTTGAAGCAGGATTATCGTTACAACGGTGCAACAGAATTAATAACTTTTATCGATAACCACGATATGCATCGCTTCCTAACTCTTAACCCGGATATTGATAATTTGCGGTTAGCAGTGGATTTTTTAATGACTAGTCGGGGAATACCTTGTTTATTTTACGGTACCGAACAATATCTGCATAACGACACCAACGGTAATGATAACATCTACGGAAATAACGACCCCTACAACCGTCCGATGATGGATACATGGGATACCGAAACCTCAATTTATTGGGATGTACGGAAACTTTCCGGGTTGCGTCGTTTGAATCCAGCGATATCCATGGGTAGTCAATGGGAGAAATATATTACACCGGATGTTTTCTGTTACGTGCGTAGGTATAACGGCTCGCGCTGCTTTGTAGCTTTGAATCGAGGTGATACTGTTACCTTAGAAGAAGTAGATACTGAGTTACCAGATAGAGAACATACCTGCGTATTAACTGGACGTAAATTTGAAGTTAAAGACGGCAAAATTTATAACTTTGAACTTGGATCAAAAGAAGCGATCGTCATCAGTCATGTAGGGGAAAGATTAAAAGCGCAAACCATAGTCAGAGCGCAATTAAATGGAGTCAGAACCCAACTTGGTGAAACAATCGTAGTAATTGGCGATTGTCCGGAATTAGGAAATTGGGATATCGCGAAAGGATATCCTTTAGAATACATTAATTCTAATACTTGGTTTGCTGAAATTCCCTTTAATGAAAGTGCAGGGAAACTGATCAGTTATAAATATGTAATGTTGCGTGAGGGAACTTCTCCTTTACGGGAAAACTTACTGGCTCGTCGTTGGGTAATTGCCAGTGAAGGTACTGTAAAATGGAGAGATATTTGGGCTTCGGGAAGAGAGTCTTAAGGGAATAATAAGTACCTATGCCTTCATTAATTAGACATTTCTTTTAGGCAGGGAATAGGGAATAGGCAAAAGGGAACAGTAATATAACTGAGTAGTAATTATATAAATAATTTTGCTTAAGTACTTAAATAATCATCCTGAGAGGATGTTTTAAAAGTATCCGGCGGTTTAAAGCGCAGCTACACAAACAAAGTCCACCTTCGTGGACTTTAAGTTTATTGAGAAAATATCCGATTTAGTTGTAACAAAGTATTTTCAAATCCAGGAATATTCACTGAATGATTTGAGAGAAAAATTTGCTTGCTTAGATAATCAAATTTACCTTGAGTATTTTGATCAGGTTGACTGTAGCACTCAAGTTGACGAACTTGCAGATTGACAATCCAATAATTAGTAATTCCGGCTTCTGCGTATACAGCTAACTTTGTTGTTTGATCATAATCTAAAGTACTATCAGAAATTTCGATAACTAACAAAATATCTTCAGCATAGGGATGATGAGCAAGGTAATCTTCATCTTTACCCCTTGCAATTACTACATCTGGTTCGGGTTCGCTGTTATTTAACAGTGTAACAGGGTCTTGTCCTATGAGATTTAGATGAGCTGATGTGCAGCGTTCATTGTATAATCCAAAAATTTAAAAATATTGTAGTGCGGGCATCCTGCCCGCTATAAAAATACAAGTTAAATGCGCGACAACTTAACCTAATCAACCTTTTCCTTTGTTTTCAAGCACTTTCAACCATCCAAAAACTTCTTCTGCACTCAAAATTAAATCAATTCCTTCTAATACTTTAATTTGAGTACTACCTCTACAAATTTTGGGTTCGCTTTGCGGAGTAAAAATTAGTATAGAATAATCATCTGGGTCTATTAACCATCCTAAATGACAACCATTTTGGAGACAATGTAATATATTATCAATTACCCGGTTTGCTTTTTGTTCAGGAGAAAGAATCTCAATTGTCCAGTCAGGTACTTGCTCAAAATTGTCAACTGCTTCTCCAATGTTATTGAGTTGAATTCGACTCCAAGCCACTACTGCAACATCAGGGACAATAGAACGTCCAGCAAACGTACAGCGTAATTCTGGAAGTGCAGTATAATTATCGCTGCCATCGTCAACAACTCTTAACAAGCGTTTTTGTAAAATCGAATGTCGCAGTTTCGGCATTGGCTTTTGAATTGCAACTCCATCTGCATACTCCCAAGCTGGAGAGTCCTCAATATATGGTAATTTGAGGAATTCTTCCAAGTTGATAATTTGGGATACTGAAGCTGTCATTAGTTAGAGTGAAGAATAGCTTTGATTTTTAGTATTATACTGGCTTGGCTAATCCTTCAGCAATTTCTTGTTTAGCACGTTTAGCAGCAGCAATTAAATTAGGTTACGTTTTTTAAAATGACTGCTCCCACTTTAGTTCCTCTTTTAAATTCTGAATATATTCTCGGAGATGTTCTAAAACGCGATTTTGTGCATTTTCCGGTAGAGATTCAATCATTTTAAGTACAGTTGTAATTCTTGGGGATGACATAATTACTGTTTTTGAGGAAGATTTGAGAAGACTTTGAAAAAATATTAATATATTTCTTACTTTGACGGCGATAGCTTAAATTATATGTCAGTCCAATTTCAAATATGTCAAAATTCACATAAAAATAAAGCTTGTTAGCAACTTAAATATCTATGAAAATCAGCCTGTGTATGATTGTAAAAAACGAAGAGTCAACGCTATCAAAGTGCCTGAGTAGCGCCAAAAAGTTTGTCCACGAAATAGTTATATTAGATACTGGTTCAACCGATAAAACTGTAAGTATTGCCCAAGGATTTGGTGCTAAGGTACATCATTTTGCATGGTGCAATGATTTTAGCGCTGCCCGTAATGAAGCTTTAAAATATGTCACTGGTGATTGGGTTTTAGTATTAGATGCTGATGAAACTTTAGCACCGGAAATTATTCCCCAGTTGCGAGAAGCGATACAAAGAGAAGAATATCTACTAATTAACTTGGTACGAGATGAAATTGGTGCGGTGCAATCTCCCTATTCTATGGTTTCGCGACTGTTTCGGAACCATCCCGACATTCATTTTTCTCGTCCATATCATGCTTTGGTTGATGATAGCGTTTCCGAAATTTTACTTAAAGAACCCCATTGGCAAATAGGTTATATACAAGGTATTGCAATTCTACATTCGGGTTATCAACAAAGCGAAATTAACAAAAAAGATAAACTTGCTAGAGCTAAAGCAGCAATGGAAGAGTTTTTCGCAACTCATCCCGATGATGCTTATGTTTGTAGTAAGTTGGGAGCATTGTATATGGATTTGGGGAAAATTCCTCAAAGTATCGAGTTACTATCGAAAGGAGTTACCCTTGCTGAGGAAAATTACGAAATTTTGTACGAACTTTATTATCATTTGGGTATTGCTTATACTCATTTGAGAAATTCTTATCAGGCAATTGCTCATTATAAAGCTGCAATTAAACTGCCGATTTATCCCTTACTTAAGTTAGGAGCATATAATAATCTGGGTAATTTACTCAAAGATATTGGAAATTTAAATGATGCAAAAATAGCTTATGAAACCAGTTTAAAAATAGACCCCGCTTTTGTTACTGGATATTATAATTTAGGAATGACATTTAAAGCAATGGGTTTATTAAAAGAGGCTATCAACTGTTACACTAAAGCTATTAATTTAAATCCAAAATATGCTCAAGCTTATCAAAATTTAGGTGTTGTTTTATTGAAAGCTGGTTATGTAGAAGATAGTTTAACAGCATTTAAAGAAGCTATTAATTTATATGAGAAACAAAATAATCTGGTTGAAGCTGAACAGTTACGTAAAGGATTAAAAGATATGGGGTTAGAAATTAGGGGTTAAAAATTGGGTATGGGGGATGGGGGGATGGGGGGACAAGGTGATGGGGGGACAAGGTGATGGGGAGAAATAAATATCAACTAACCACCAACCACCAACCACTGTCAACTGTCAACTGTCAACTGCCAACTGACTTCACGAATTTTTCCAATCGATCCATGCCTTTTTCAATTGTTGCCATGTCGGTGGCGTAAGATAAACGAATATTATTATCTGCACCGAAAGCAATACCAGGAATTGCTGCTACTTGATGCTGTTCTAATAAAGCATTGCAGAATTCTAAGGATTTTAATCCAGTTTTGCTGATGTCTGGAAATAAATAAAATGCTCCATCGGGTTGAGAACATTTTAATCCGGGAATTGCGTTGATTCTTTCTAACATTACTTTGCGACGTTTTGCGAAAGCTTGACGCATTTCTTCGACGCATTCTTGCGAACCTTCCAAAGCTGCGATCGCGCCATACTGAGCGAAAGTACACACATTCGATGTACTATGACCTTGAACGGTTGTTGCCGCTTTAATTAGCTCCACAGGTGCTGCTAAATAACCCAAACGCCATCCTGTCATCGAGTAACCTTTAGCAAAACCATTGCTGACAATAGTACGAGCAAAAATTTCGTCGTTTAAAGAACCGATACTCAGATGCTTTGCACCGTCGTAAAGAATTTTTTCGTAAATTTCATCGGAAACAACTAAAATATCCTTCTCAACAATAACGGACGCTAAAGCTTTGATTTCTTCTGGTGTATACACCATTCCTGTAGGGTTTGATGGTGAATTCAGCACGAATAATTTAGTCTTTGGTGTAATTGCACTGCGGAGAATTGTTGGCTTAATTTTATACCCACTTTCTTCATCTGTCATGATAATTACTGGATTACCGCCAACCAACTTAACCATCTCCGGATAGCTAACCCAGTAAGGTGCGGGAATAATTACCTCATCACCCGGTTCAATTAAAGCTTGCATTAAATTAAACAGAGAATGCTTACCACCGTTAGTAACTATGATATTCTCCGGTTGATAATCCAGATGATTTTCTGATTGTAACTTATTGGCGATCGCCCTTCTTAACTCCGGTTCCCCAGCTGCGGGACCATATTTTGTCTTCCCTTGATCCAAGGCTTTTTGTGCAGCAGCTTTAACATGGGCTGGTGAATCAAAATCGGGTTCTCCAGCGCTAAAACTACAAACATCAATACCTTCAGACTTCATCGCTTTCGCTTTCGCGGCGATCGCCAAAGTTAGAGAAGGCGATACCTGACTAATTCTTGCTGCCAGCTTCATCTTTACTTCACGCTTCTTTGTTCTTTAAGAATATCCCATTATTCCTCGATTCGGGAGTAGGGAATAAGGAACTCTTGACAGTCAACAAAGCTAATTATCCGAACTTGATATGATATTTTTCACTTTCTAATCAGAAAACATTTGTAGCGCATAAATGCGTCCATCAGCATCAACAGCAATACCGTAACCAAATTTTTTGTATTGGGGAGTCAGGATATTAGCACGATGTCCATCGATATTAAATGCTTAGAAAAATTAAATCCCTGCATCCCCCCTCAAAGGGGGGATTAATGTCAAAAAAATTAAGCTACAGTTACATCTTTACTTAAGTAAACATCCTGAATAGCATGGAATAATTTAACACCTTCTGCAAAAGGTCGCTGAAATGCTTTGCGCCCAGAAATTAACCCGGTTCCCCCAGCACGTTTGTTGATGATAGCGGTACGTATTGCTTCGGCAAAGTCGTTTTCACCTGCTGCACCACCGGAATTAATTAATCCAGCGCGTCCGCAGTAGCAATTAAGTACTTGGTAGCGAGTTAAATCAATGGGATGGTCAGTGGTTAATTCAGTATAAACTTTATCATGAGTTTTACCGTAACTTTTGGCGATCGCCTTGGTAACTGCACCGTATCCGTTGTTATTTTCGGGCAGTTTTTGCTTGATAATATCAGCTTCGATGGTTACACCCAAATGATTGGCTTGGGATGACAAATCGGCGGAGAGATGATAATCTTTATCTTGCTTAAAAGCATTATTACGCAGATAGCACCATAATATAGTTGCCATTCCCAACTCGTGAGCGCGTTTGAAAGCTTTGCTTACTTCTTGAATTTGTCTGGTGGAGTTATCGGAACCAAAGTAGATTGTTGCACCAACAGCAGCAGCACCTAAATTCCAAGCTTGCTCTACGTCACCGAACATAACTTGGTCGTAGTTATTCGGAACGCTGAGTAATTCATTGTGATTTATTTTCACAATAAAAGGAATCTTATGAGCATATTTACGGGAAACGATTGCCAAAACTCCTAAAGTTGAAGCGACAGCATTACAACCGGCTTCGATGGCTAGTTTAACAATATTTTCCGGATCGAAGTACATCGGGTTGGGAGCAAAAGAAGCCCCGGCTGAATGTTCAATACCTTGGTCTACGGGTAAAATTGATAGATAACCTGTATTTGCAAGTCTTCCTGTAGAGTACATTGCTTGCAGATTACGTAGTACTTGTGGATTTCGATCGCTGATGCTCCATACTCGATCAACGAAATCGCTTCCCGGTAGGTGTAGCATATCTTGAGAAACTTTGGCTTTGTAGGTAAGCAAGTCTTTGGCTTCGTTACCTAACAAAGATTCGATAAAATCGGGTACAGATTTGATGTTAGTCATGATATTTTATGTATTGAGTTACATCTTTGATGGTAGCTATGCTAAGGCGAATGAATGTATATCGAAAGTTTGACAATAACCATTTTTTTTATTTTTTAGTTCGTCGTATAAATGCCTATATCGACAAATGTTGACATCTAACTTTGAAATCCCAACTATTTGTATACAATGAAAGCGTCTTTGAGCGATTTGTAAAGCCTAGATGAATAGTTTTTGAGTGTCAACAACTGATGTTACATTTTTAGTTGAAAGCCTGCTTCGGGGCGTATGTTGTGGAAAATAACATAGGAAGTATATCAACTCAGATCAATAGTGGTACATTGATATCCTTCTTGTCTTAATATATGACTCCTTGGAATCATCAACATCATTTATATAAATTATTAATTTGCAGAATTTCAATCTATATTTATATTTTTAAAAATTCTCAATGAGAAAAATCGAAGCTAAATAGTTAAGTTTAGTGAGAAAATATGAATTTACCTTTAATCTAAATTATATATTGATATGTCTTTTCAATGTACTAATGCATTTGTCGCGATCGCAACTGTTAATTTTGAGAAATTGGTTGATTTTTACATAAAATTTTTGAGTCAAAATCCGACTAACTATATTCCTAACGTTTATGCTGAATTTGAGATATATAGGTTAAAACTGGGCATTTTTCAACCCAAACTATCCCACACTTCCGAATTTAATGATTCTTTCAAAAGTTATATGAGTTTATGTTTGGAAGTAAATGATTTAGAAAGTGTAATGCATCATCTTGAAACATTAGGTCATCCACCTTTTGGTGAAATTATCAATGCTTCTCACGGTAGAGAAATTTACGCTTATGATATTGATGGAAATCGAATTATTTTACATCAGTCTCATAAAACAGGTTAAAGGTCAAAGGTTAAAGGTCAAAGGTTAAAGGTTGAATTTCTATGTTATTTAGGTGCAGCTAATGATAGCGTTTATAAATTGCAAATTATCAAAACCTATGAGACTTGTAGTGCAAGCCGAAAAGCTTGCTGCTGTATTGTTGTAAATTAAATGTGGAACAGCTTAACACAATGTAAATTCATTTCCCCAAGGAACTACTCCCTATTCCCTATTCCCTACTCCCTATTCCCTATTCCCTATTCCCTATTCCCTATTCCCTACTCCCTATTCCCTACTCCCTATTCCTTACTAAAGTAAAAAAATAATGGCTATAACTCAAAACTACAAATTAAATCTCATTCAATGGTATCCTGGTCATATTGCGAAAGCAGAAAGACAACTTAAAGAACAACTCAAGTTAGTTGATGTAGTTTTAGAAGTAAGAGATGCTAGAATTCCGATATCAACTCATCATCCCCAAGTTTCTGAATGGATAGGAAATAAAGCTCGGTTGTTGATACTCAATCGATTAGATATGATTTCACCCGAAGCTAAGGAATTGTGGTCGGATTATTTTAGAACCCACCATGAAATTCCCTTTTACACTAATGCTCAAGAAGGAAAAGGAATAATTGCGGTTTCAAAAGCAGCACAATCTGCTGGAAGTGCGGTTAATCAACGACGTAAAGAACGGGGAATGTTACCTCGTCCGATACGTGCTGTGGTGATCGGTTTTCCGAATGTGGGAAAATCAGCTTTGATCAATCGTTTGTTAGGAAGACGTATTGTACAAAGCGCATCTCGCCCTGGTGTAACTCGTTCCCTGCGATGGGTGAGAATTTCCAAGGAATTAGAATTATTAGATGCTCCCGGTATTATACCTCTGAGGTTAGACAATCAGGAAGCAGCTTTAAAATTAGCGATTTGCGATGATATTGGGGAAGCATCCTACGATAATCAAAAAGTAGCAGCAGCATTCGTCGATTTAGTCGGACATTTGCAAGAAACGGCTCCGGAAATATTACCAGAAAATCCCTTTTTGTCGCGCTACAAGCTCGAATCAACACCATACACTGGGGAAGAATACTTATACGCTTTAGCCAAACATAAATATCAAGGTGATGTAGAACGTAGTGCTAGACATATTTTAAGTGATTTTCGTAAAGGTCTTTTAGGACAATTTCCTTTAGAACTTCCAGAATCAATTATCGGCAGCGAATAGGGAGCAGGGAACTCTTAACAGTCAAGTTACTTAAATATTTAACTAAATTCGCGTTTACCAATAGAGAATCGTAAAAACCCAACATATACCCTTATCACCTTTTATAAGTAATGGTTGCTCGTACAAGAGTTATAGTTGTCGGAGTACCGTATGCAGTGTCATAAATGAAATGTATTGGTTTTAATTTTAGCTTAAAACCTCATTTTTAGTGATTTGACGGAAGTATCCGGTTTTCCGTACCCGTTTAACCCTTGCTTCGAGAATTAATTAAGCCCAGCCATGATCGAGTTGAAACTGCTTCTCCAACGGGGAACTACCCAAAAAAAGGTGACGGTAGATCAAGATATTTTTATCGTTGGTAGGTTGCAAGAATGCAATCTATGTCTACCTTTTAAGGGTGTTTCTCGCAGTCATACCCGTTTTACCAAAAGGAAGAATGGTGTGTGGATAATAGAAGATTTGGGTAGCAAAAACGGTACAATATTAAACGAACAACCCGTAACTTCGCCTACTGTAATTTCTCATGGTGATGTAATTTGGGTCGGAGATATTTCTCTGGTGGTGCTTTTGAGCCTTCCTCCTCAAGCAATTACCAGTCAATATAGCGATTTTTCTGAAAGTAGAACAATACTTCGCAATGTCAAGCAGTTACAAGAGCAGTGGATAGATGCTGATAGTAAAGATGGTAACATCAGCAATAAGGACAAAACAATTGCTCGTCTTAAGGATTTAGTTGATATAGCTAAAAATCTATCCGGTGCTACTTCTATTGAAGAAATATTTTCTCAAGTAGAGCAAGTGGTATTTCGTTATCTTAATAGTATTGACCGTTTAGCTTTGTTAATAGATGTTCACAATTGCGGTAAATTGGTATTAATGAATGCTGCAACTCGAAATATCAATAACAAACAGCAATTAATCGCTGATGATAGCTGGATAAGTCAGAGTATATGTCAGCAAGTATTTGCAGAAAAAGTTGCCATTCAATCAGCAGATACTCATCAAGACGAACGATTTGCTGAAGAACACAGTGTTTTCCTCAAAGGAATTCGTAGCGCGATCGCAGTACCTTTATGGGATGAAAATAAGGTTGTAGGTGTACTTTATGCTGATGCAAGTTTTTCTTCTTATCATTGGGTAAAAGAAGGTTCTGAAGATTTAAGTTTCTTTTCAACTTTAGGAAATTTAGTTTCTTCGAGTGTCCAACGTTGGCTATTATTAGAAAAGCTTAAAAATGAAGAAATAATCCGGCAACGATTGGAACGCTATCACTCACCAGCGGTTGTACAACAGTTAATTGCTTTGGGAACTTTACCCGACGGACGTTTACCTCCAAAAGAATGCGAAATTAGTATTTTATTTGCCGATGTTGTCGGATTTACACCAATGTCGGAACGTTTCACTCCTTCGCAAATCGCTGAATTACTCAATAAATTGTTTGAAGAAATGTTGCAAGAAGTATTTGCCTATGGTGGTACTTTGGATAAATATATCGGCGATTGTATTATGGCATTTTTCGGCGCACCGGAACCGCAAGCAGACCATGCAGATAGAGCTGTAGCAGCCGCAATGGGAATGTTAACCCGTTTAGAAAACTTAAATTTTAATCATTTTTGGCAAGAACCTTTAGAATTGAGAATTGCTATTAATAGTGGTAAAGCTGTAGTCGGTGATGTTGGTAGTTCCCAAAGAGTAGAATATACAGCTTTAGGTGCAACAATTAATTTAGCATCACGGATGGAAGGAGTTTGTAATCCTGGTGAATGTGTCGTTAGCGAACAAACTTACCAACTGCTTTCCAAACCTCAGATGTTTCAGCCAATGGGTAAATATCGCTTTAAAGGTATTGATCGATTAGTTAAAGTTTATCAAAATCGTAACAGTGGACAGTTGACAGTTGACAGTTGACAGTTGACAGTTATCAGTTATCAGTTATCAGTTATCAGTTATCAGTTATCAGTTATCATTAGATGGAAAAATTTATTGTTTATGCTTGTCCAGTTGGTGAATTAAATTCGCAGTTGGAATTATATTTTCAAATCAGTGAAATTGAATGTGGTACAAATGCAGCTCATAAATATATGCCTCACTGTACTTTAACCGGCTTTTTTGAAGATGAATTAACATCTATCCCTATTTATATAAAAGCATTAAATCAAGCTCTATTAAAATTTCCTCGTCCAGAAATTAAAGTTTTGAGTATTATATTTAAATCGGAATGGCATGGCTTAGAATTATATTCACCGAGATTAAAGCAGTTAATTATTGATTTTGCCAAAACAGCTAAATCTCCGACTCGCAATCAAGATTTACGTTTAAAAGATTGGCTACATTTAAGTCTTGCTTACGAATTTCCAGAAAAGCAACAAGAAAAGTTGAAAAAAATAGCGCAAGAAACTATTAATTATCGAGCATTAGTAACATGGGAATTACGTTTTTATCAGCGACATTTTGATGGTAGCTGGACTTGTCATCAATCTTGGAAATTATCCGCTTAAAAAATAGTTTATTTTAAAAGTATCAATATAATTTGTGTTTTGCCTTCATTAATTAGACATTTCTTTTAGGCAGGGAATAGAGAATAGGCAAAAGGGAACAGTAATATAACTGAGTAGTAATTATATAAATAATTTTGCTTAAGTACTTATCTAAAATTTCTTATATCCTAGGGAATAATTATTATCTTTCATTGGTTATAAATTGTCGTTTTCAAAAGGGAACTCTTAACAGTTTTTCTTGTTACAAAGTGGAACCTTGTAATCCAATTGATAAAAGCTCTGCCTTGCTTTTAAACTGAAGACAGAGCCTTTAGATATGGGTTTCTAGGCTGAGCCTAAAAACCAGCTAAACTCCTAACTCCCAACTCCTAACTCCCAACTCCTAACTCCTAACTCCTAACTCCTAACTCCTAACTCCTAACTCTTAACTCCTAACTCCTAACTCCTAACTCCTAACTATTCTTCGGCTCTTTCTGGGAAAATTGCATATGAATAGTTCTGGCTTCTTCGCTATTTGGAGCAACAGCGGTTATGAGGTAGTTAATTGTGCTTTCGGTAAAGGGAATCCGTAGATGGAATGTACCATCTTGCTTGACTTTGATATTTTCTCCGTCAATAGTTACAGTTGAACCGGGTTCAGTAGCACCATGAATAATTAATTCTGCATCCGCTTCAAACCAAAAGTCTTTGTGGGGACGACTAAACACACGAATAATTGGCGATCGCGATATTAATGACCATTCTTTGTCTGGAGTCAAATAACCGATTTCAGCAATATAATCGCGATCGGTGTTGGGTATAGCTACGTAACGATGATTAACTGTAGTTTCACATTCGTACTGTTGTACAAGATTAGCATCTTGATAACTCAAGTCAACGTTGGTTACATCATACAGTCGCAATATTAATTGAGTTCCACCTCGATTTTGCATTGCTTCTCTAGAGTCAGCAGAAATATTCCAAGAAGCATAAGCCCATTTAGGAGTACGACTTGCTAAAAATATATTGCTTTCACCCGGTACTCCTGTACCTTGATGATGGTGGATACCGTAAATTCTATCCCACGCTGTATCTGCTTCCTCTAAATCTGGCTCGGATGAAGGTATTTGAGTCTGTGCATCTACATCTATTTCGGCTTCATCTGCGATTCGATCTAAAGCTACATCTTCACTAAAGGATACTTGAGATGCTGAAGGTTCGGTAATTGGGGGATTCTCGTGTTGCTCCTGGGATTGTTCATTGTTAGCAAGCATTTGAGAACCAAGTACAAATGCACCCGCTCCTAATACCGTAGCACCAGCAACAGATGTAGGATTATCCTCTGAGTTGGAAGATGTACCAAATTGGGCAATTTGCTCTTCCGATTGTTGTTCCGATTGTTCTTCTGAGACTGTTTCTACTGGGGTTGTCGGTTGAGTTACCCAAACATTTGGTAAACCATCGGTATTGCTTCGCTTTTGCTCTGGGGATGGTGTTATTTGAGCATCTACTGGTTGTTCGTTGAAACCTGTAATGCGAATTTCGGGTAAATCGGGAGTAGATAATTGCGCTTCTTCGCTTACTTGCGGTTGTTCTTGATCGCGATCGCGAATATCGGTTATATTTGCGACATTTTCTTGCTGGTTAGTTTGGGGCTGTTCGGTTTCTGGATTTTCCCATAAATCTGTTGGGGAAGTTTCTGGATTTTCTTCGGCAATATTACTGTTATCAAGAGTATCATCTTCACTTGGGGATACTTCTGCAATATCTGTAGCAAAAGATGCAGATTGTTCGGTTTCGGGGTTTTCCCATAAATCCGTTGGGGAAGTTTCTGGATTATCTTCGGCAATATTACTGTTATCGCCATCGGATGTCTCTTGATTATTCCATAATCCCGAACTGACTGCGGCAATTCCTCCCAATGCTGCGGCTCCTGCTGCTACAACACTTGTAGGAAAAGATGTCGATTGCTCGGTTTCTGGATTTTCCCATAAATCATCTGGTGAAGTTTCTGGATTATCTTCGGCAATATTACTGCTATCGAGAGTATCATCTTCACTTGGGGATACTTCTGCAATATCTGTAGCAAAAGATGCAGATTGCTCGCTTTCGGGGTTTTCCCACAAATCCGTTGGGGAAGTTTCTTGATTATCTTCGGCAATATTACTGTTATCGCCATCGGATGTCTCTTGATTATTCCATAATCCCGAACTGACTGCGGCAATTCCTCCCAATGCTGCGGCTCCTGCTGCTACAACACTTGTAGGAAAAGATGTAGATTGTTCGCTTTCGGGATTTTCCCATAAATCATCTGGTGAAGTTTCTGGATTTTCTTCCGCAATATTACTGCTATCGAGAGTATCATCCTCACTTGGGGATACTTCTGGAATATCTGTAGCAAAAGATGTAGATTGTTCATCTATTTCCGGTTGTTCGGTTTCCGGTGTTTCCCAAACATCTGGTAATTGAGAATATTCGGTTATTGGCTCAACTTCTACTGCTTCATCTGTCGTTGCAGCCGAATTATCAGCAGGTAATGTTTGATCTACAGCTGATTCTGAAACATCCTTACCAGCAAGCTTCGATTTGATTCTAGCCGCACCAGCCGCAGCAGCACCACCAAGAGCAAAATTACCCAGCCAGTTACTAGTCGAACTACTCGGTAATCCTTCTTGAGGAGAAGCATTGTTATCAACATTATTATTATCAACTTCAGCCGTATTATCTGGCTCTGTCGGCGGTATTTCTTCGTCAATTGGGGTAGAAATTCGCGGTAGTGAATGATAAGAACTATTCACAACAGCAGCTGGTGCTTCTAAATCTAATGCAGTATCGGGAATATCCGGTTGCTGTAAATCCGGTGTATCCAAAGATAATTCAGAAGCAGATTCAACTTCAGATGTATCTTCCTGATTTCTCGAAGCTGCTGCGGCTCCCAATCCAGCAATTCCTAATGCTCCTAACCCCAATGCTGCTGTATTCATCCCTGACGTACCAGGTTCAACAGTTGTAGTTGCAATAGGTTCTGCTACAGCATTATTAGCACTTGTAGTCTGGGGAGTGAAAGGAGGAGGAGAATTGTCTGGTAATACACCCCTTGCAACAGTATCATCTTCTTGAGACCTGCGTCTTCCCAACAACCACCACAGCACCAAAGCACCGAGAGCTGCTACAGGTAATAAAATCCACCACCAAGGTATTGTTGTTCTTCCTTCAGTAGCTTCAGTAGAAACACCCGCACTCTCTCCCGGTACAAATGCTTGATTGTTATTATTAACGTTATTAGAAGCAGATGTATTGGTTGCGGTTCCCAATCCTGCGCTTGCTGTAGTGTTGTTATTAGTGGTAGCTTGATTATTATCCGGAGTTGTTACTGTACCAGGGTTAGTTGTCGCTGTGGTATTTGCATCACCCGAAATTGCTTGAGCAACAGTTTGAGCAACGGCTGCGGCTTCTTGTTCTCTAGCTTCTTGTAAAGCTTCCTGCCCAGGTGCTGCTGTTGCAAAACCGACAAAGCTTCTAACTGCTTCCGAAGGATTTGTCCTAAAAACGTAAACCAGGGGTTGTGAATAAGGATATCTAGCATCATCAGGTAAAGTTTTGTGCATACTCAACACACGCACATTATCTAGCTTCGATACCTGATTAGCTAACACAAAACCGATACCATCATTACCCAACTCTTTGACAACTTCGGCTGGATCATCGCTAACTAATTGAGTTGCATTAGAACCAGTTTTAAACAAATTACCTTGAAAAAGTGGATAGTTGCGAAAAGCTTCACGAGTATCGCTAATATTGGGACGGTCAATAACTCGAATTTTACCCGAAGGTGCGCCTAATTGCGACCAGTCGGTGATTTCCCCGCGATAAATTCTGGTAAATTGTTGATTGGTTAAATCGCCTTTAAAAGGATTATCCTTACCAACAACGATCGCAATTTTTTCCCGGCGTAAACGCTGCTGTTCTAAACCCTGTTTTTCTTCTTCGGGAGTTAAACCGCGTCCAATGGCGGCAATATCTATTTTACCTTCTTGCAAAGCTTTGAGCGCATCATCAGTTCCATTACTAGCAAGTTCAACGTTGGTACCGGCATACTGTTTCTCAAAACGCTGTTTTAGTGCTTCATTCGCTCTTGTCATGCTAGTAGAACCATCTACCCGAATTGTAGTCCCTTGAGGTACCGCTGTTGGTAGCCCAAAAGAGGGAGTTTCGGTTGCCGATTGTGCTACTACATAGTCCGATTTGAGAAAATTAATCATTACTGGTGTTGATGTCAACGCTAGTAATAAAGCCAAACGAACTATTGGATTCTTGCTTTTTTGTTTATGCCACATATGCCCTATTTGTATAGTAGAGAAAATAACTTACCGACCAACAGCCAAAATCATGAGATTTTTCCGAAAATTCTTCAGATTTCTGTGGAGAAGACGCGCTAGCTACACTTCCTATGCTATGTTGTTGTTAATTCCTTAAGTTAGAGATATTAGTTTAATAGACATTGATTGAATCAACTCTACCGTGCCAAGGAACAATTATGGACTGATACTTATCTTTTCTTAAAGTACCAATAATTACCTCTATTGCATAAATTAAAATCTTTTAAATATCTTTTAAATATCTTTTAATTTTGCATACAGAAGTATTTCAGTACTCAATTCCATAATTATTATTGAGCAATCAAGTCTTAATTAAAATTACATATTTTTAATCCGAGCAATTATTGGCATAATAATAAGCTTTTATACTCCCATAATTATTGTTCATTCACTTCAAGTTAACTTACCTCAAGCAAACAAATAATACCAGTTATTTGAACTACAGCGACAATCAATAGGGTTAAATAAAAAGATGATAACAAATTACAGTTGACAGTTGACAGTTGACAGTTGACAGTGCTTAGTTCATGGTTGTTAGTTCATGGTTGATAGTTGATAGTGGTTGGTTGTTGGTTGATATTTATCTCTCCCCATCCCCTTGTCCCCCCATCTCCCCATCCCCCCATCCCCCTATCTCCCCATCACCCTATCTCCCCATCCCCCTATCTCCCCATCCCCTTGTTTCCTCAACTTTTAACTTTCAAATTGACAATAAAACTTGCACCCTTTCCCGGTTCACTCTTGGCTGTAATAGTTCCTTGATGTCGCTCAACGATTTTGCGACAGATAGCTAAACCGATACCAGTACCTTCGTATTCGGTGCGACCGTGAAGCCTTTGAAATACGTTAAATATCCGATCTAAATATTTTTGCTCAAAACCAATACCGTTATCTTCTACAACGATTTCACAGTAATCAGAACTTAATTGTTGATTTCTAAAGATTGAACTATAAATTTTTACCAATGGTGGTTCTGTTTTTCGGTGAAATTTCAGAGCATTGCCGATTAAATTTTGTAGTAATTGACGCATCTGAAGCGGATCGGCTTCAATGGTAGGTAGTTCACCAATTTCTATCCTGGCTTTGGTTTGGGCGATACTTATTTCTAAGTCGGATAATACTTCACGAGTTATTTGTGCCAGATTTACTTCAACAAAAGGTTGTCCTTTGGTGGTTACTCGTGAAAGAGTCAGTAAATCTTCAATCAAAGCCTGCATTCTTTGGGCTGCATTTTGCATTCGTTGCAGATAGTCGTATCCTTTATCAGTTAAAGCATTTTCGCAGGTGGCTTTGAGGCGATCGCCAAATGCGATAATTTTACGTAATGGTTCTTGTAAGTCGTGGGAAGCAATAAAAGCAAACTGTTGTAATTCTTCGTTGGAACGAGTCAGTTCTTCTCGCTGACGGGTTTCTTGTTCTAGTAGTTTAGCTTGGGAAGCGGCTATACCAATTTGGTCGGCTAATTGTTTTAATAATTCGGTTTCCCATTCATTCCACTTACGGGGACAAGCACATTGATGAGCAATTAGCAATCCCCAAAATTGGTTGTGCATGATAATCGGAACTACTAAGTTAGATTTAACAGCAAATCTTTTTAGTAATTCCACATGACAAGGTTGGATATCGGCTTGCTCGATATCAGTAATGGCGCTAATTCTTCCTTGGCGGTATTTTTCGATATATTCTTTACCAAAGCAAGGATCATTAATGTTCTGTCCATAAACCACTGGTAAGCCGGGAACTACTGCTTCTTTAACTGCTGTGATCGAACCATCATTAAATATTCGGATAATTAACACACGGTCAGCATTGAGTAATTTCTGTACTTCTGTAACACTAGTTTGGAGAATTTGATCGATTTTTAGGGAAGTGCGAATCTTGAGAGTGACATCAGCGAATAATTGCGATCGCAAATTTTGTCGCATCAATTCTTCTTGTACACGCTTGCGTTCGCTAATATCCATCATCGCACCAATCATCCGCAGAGGTTTGCCTGCATCATCGCGAACCACGTAACCACGATCAAAAATATCCGCATAAGAACCATCTGCTTTCAGAAAACGGTATTCATTAGCCCAAAATGGTTGAGCGCTTTCGATCGCAGCCTGAATGTCAGCAGCAATTCTCGCTCTATCTTCTGAATGTATATGCTCGTACCACCAATCAGCGTTATCTTCGACAGTTTCTGCGGAGTAACCGAATAATGTTTGTACTGAATCATTCCACCAAACTTGATCTGTAAGTAAGTTCCAATCCCAAACAGCATCGTTAGTAGCACGAGCGAGTATTTCAAAACGCTGTTCGCTTTGTTGTAGTTGCTCTTCTGCTAATTTTCGTTCGGTAATATCCGTATGAGAACCTGCCATCCGCACTACATTACCATCTGCGTCCCATAATGCTTGACCGCGAGTTAAAATCCATTTATAAGTTCCATCTTTACAACGAAGGCGATGCTCGGTAATATAAAAGGATGTCTTATGATCAAAATGGTTGTGAATCCTTTGCATTACCCGGTCAATATCGTCAGGATGCACCAAATTTGACCATTGATCTAAACTATTACCAATCTCTTCATCAGCATAACCGAGCATTTCTTTCCAACGAGTCGAGTAAAAAACTTGATTGGCTTTGACATTCCAATCCCAAATACCATCATTAGTACCTTTGACTGACAATTGCCAGCGTTCTTCGCTTTCTCTGAGGGCATCTTCCATGCATTGACGTTCGATGGCTGTAGCTAAAACATTAGCAATTGCTTGTAAAAAAAAGATATCGTCTGTGCTAAATTTGCGTGGTTTTGTGGTGTGCGCTCCCAAAATTCCAAAAGGGGTTTCTTTGCCGTGAATAATTACTGATAATCCGCTAACGACATTGTGTTCTAACAATAATTGTGGCCCTTGAAAGCGCGTTTCATTGATTAAATCTCCGACAATTACAGCTTCTGAAGAATTAATCGTGTAACCTGCTTGGGAATTTTCAACAGCATTGATGATTGCTGTTCCCACAAGTTGAGAATCCCAACCCACACCGCAACGCAACAGTAACTCATTACCCCCCGGTAATAATTCCAAGATTTTGGCATATTCAACATCAAGACATTGTGCAATCGTGGTAACAGCTTGCTGCATCAAACTATCTAAATCCATTCGGGCGAGTGCTGCTTGAGAAAATTCTGCAACCAATGCTTGTTGATTAGCGTGAACTTCCAAAGCTTGCTGTGCTTGTTTACGAGCAGTAATATCCATATCAATTCCCGACATCCGCACAGCTTTTCCAGAAGAATCACGAAAAACTAGACCTTGAGAAGCTAACCAGCGAACAGTACCATCAGGTAAAACCATACGATATTCAAGATTGTATTCTCCTCCTTGTTCAATCGCATTCTGCAACGCTCGATCAATTAACTCTCTGTCTTGAGGATGAACAAAACTCAAAAAATTTTCGTAAGTATAATTAAAGTTTAAACTGGTTTGCTCCAATAACGCTTTAATAGTATCCGACCAAATTATCTGATTAGTAACAATATCCCAATCCCAAACACCCATATGGGCAGCCGACAATGCAAGTCTTAATTGTGCTTCTTGCCACCGTGCTTGTTCCGTTTGCTGACGCAATTTTTTCATAGTACGATGAGCTTCGAGCAAACGATGTACTCGTTGACGCAATACCAACCATTGAATGGGCTTGGTTATATAATCGGTAGCACCAACTTTAAAAGCTTTTTCTACTGAACTTTGCTCATAAAGAGCAGTAATCATTAATATCGGTATATCTTCCCCCCCAGGAAGCTGACGCAATCCCTCGCAACATTTAAATCCATCCATCAAAGGCATTAAAGCATCAAGCAGAACCATATCTGGTTGTAATTGAGTATATAATGCCAAAGCCTCTTCTCCATTACTCGCTTCAGCTACCGAATATCCCGCTGATTTGAGCAATTCCCGCAACTGCATCCGCGTTAAACGATCATCATCTACAACTAGGATTAGATTTATCATGACAGTTGACAGTGGACAGTTGACAGTTGACAGTGGACAGTTGACAGTTGAACTTTAACCTTTAACCTTTAACCTATAACCTATAACCTATTATCTTTATTTTAAAACCGAATGCAAAGCCGTTAATAATTCTTGTGCAGTATATGGTTTGGGTAAAAAAGCTGTATATTTAGAAGATTTATCGTTTATATTTTGTTCACTGGTTGCTAGTCCGCTGACAGCAATCATGCGTAAACTAGGATTCATTCGATGTAATGTCTTGATGGTAGTTGTACCATCCATATTAGGCATCATCATATCAACTATTGCTGCACTAATTTGATTTTTATGCTGAGCATAAAGTGCTACTGCTTCAATTCCATCATTAGCAGTCATTGCTTGATAATTGTGCTGTTCTAAGGAAGTTGAAGTAATATCTCTAATTGAGGGTTCGTCATCAACAACTAAAATTAATTCTCCATTTCCTACAGGTGTTTTCAAGTATTCGCTTTGTGGAATTGCATCGGTTTGGGCTGCTGGTAAATAAGCTTCAATTTTTGTCCCTTTACCTATATTACTGGATACATTCATAAATCCATTATGACCTTTAATAATCCCGATCACAGTAGATAAACCCAATCCCGTACCTTTACCAAATTCTTTGGTTGTAAAAAATGGCTCAAAAATTCTATCCAACAATTCTGGAGCAACACCAATCCCCGTATCGGTAACGCTGATGACTACATAAGAGCCAACTTGAGCATCAAGGTGCATTTTGGCATAGTTATCATCAATGATAATATTCTCAGCAGAAATAGTTAATTTTCCACCATTTGGCATGGCATCGCGAGCATTTAAACATAAGTTCATTAATACTTGATGTAATTGGGTATTATCGCCACATATATGCCATAAATCTTGTTGAATATATTCATTAAATATAATTGATTTGGGAAAAGTTTGTTCGACAATTTGCTTCATTTCTCCAATCAATTCTTTCACCTGAATTACAGTGCGATCGCCCTCGATTCCTCTGGCAAATGACAACACCTGTTTTACTAAATTAGCTCCGCGTTTGGCATTGTTCTCGACAATTTCCAGCATGGAAATTTCTTTATCATTACGACTTTTATTTCTGAGCAACTGCACTGACATTAAAATCGGTGAAAGCACATTATTCAAATCGTGAGCAATACCGCTGGCTAAAGTACCAATACTCTCCATGCGTTGAGCGCGTAAAAACTGCTTTTCTAATTCTTTTTTCTGAGTAATATCTGTATCAACAGTTAAGATAGATTTGGGTTGGTGATGCTCATCTTTAACTAAAGTCCAACGACTTTCTACAATAATTTCTTTGCCTGATTTACTAACTTTTTTTAATTCACCTTGCCACGAACCATATTTCAATACTTCATCATAAATATCTTGATACTTAGATGATATGACTTCCGGTTTTAAAAGTTCATAAGCATTTTTATCAATAGCTTCCTCTTCCGTCCAACCATAAACTTTCTCTGCACTTTTATTCCACAGTAAAATTTTGTGAGATAAATCTCGCATGATAATAGCATCAGATGCGATATCTAACAATGCAGCTTGCTCGCGTATTTGATGTTCTGTATGTTTGCGGCTAGTAATATTTTCAAACATATATAAACGCGCAAAATCTTGGTTATCCTGATTGTGAATTACTCTAGAAAAACAGCGGATAGTCAAACCATTAGGTAATAAAATCTCATCTTCACAAATACAATTTTCACTTGCATCTGGTTGGCATAATTTCAAAAAATCTGGAACTTGATATATTAATATACGAAATTCTTCGACAATATTAAAATGTTTTAATTCGCCACATTCTACTCTTTCTTTTAAATGCTCGATGCCCCAGATTTCATAAAAACTTTGATTCGCATACAAAATATTCCCAGTTCGTTTTTCTACTACATAGAATCCTAAAGGTGAAACGCTGGTTATCGAACGTAAAAGTGTTTCTTTCCAACGTAATTTTTCTTCCGCGTCCTTACGTTGAGTGATATCATCAACTAAATAAGCAAACTTCTGATTTCCCGCACAATTTGCAATAGCAGATACTTTCGCTTTTAGCCATTTACTACCATCACTTGTATCGTAAGGATACTCAAAAGTAACAGAAGATTGAGTCTGTTCCGTCTGATGATAAAAATCAATCCATTGCTCGATCAACTGCGGTGAAATTCCCATATCGCTAACAAAACGGTTTTGCATTTCTTCTGGAGTCAAACCCAAAAACTTCGCAGCCGCATTGTTACCAGAAATATGTAGAATGTTATTTTCTCGAAGCTCAACAATTCCCATCATCATCGGTGCGCTATCAAAAAAACTTTTGATGATACTTTCACTTTCATCTAATGCTGTTTTTGCTTGCTCATATTCTTGTTTGATACCTGTTAATTTATTTAAACTTGTTCTTATCTCTAACTGCTTGATCACCAAACGACTAATAGCTTCCAAGGATTTTATTTGTTCACAATTTATTGAACGTGGTACCATATCGATCGCGCACAAAGTTCCTATCACCTGTCCTTCAGGAGTTACTAAGGGTATACCAGCATAAAACCTGACATACGGTTCCGAAATAACCACAGGATTAGTCGCAAAGCGATGATCAGCCAAAGTATCAGGAATAATTAAAGTTTCACCTAAAGTGACACACAAAGAACCAAACCCGACATTTCGAGGCATCTCTGATGCACTCAATCCCACCTTTGCTTTAAACCACTGACGATGAGCATCAACAAAATTAATCAAAGCAATCGGTGTTCCTGTAACTTGTTTCGCTAACAAAACTAAATCATCAAAAGCTTGTTCAGGTGAAGTATCAAGAATTTTATACTCATGTAAAGCTTTTAGCCGTAATGCTTCATTGTCAAAAACCTTCTTATCCATTAAATCTTTCCTACTATTGCTGAATTTTCTTTACTTTGAGAAAAGCAAACTGCGATACAAAGTTCATTAATAGGGGAAAATTATCAGAGGTGGCTTATGAAGGCTACTTGCGAAAAACTGATTTGCGAACATCATACACAACTACATCCTCAGTTTGATTAAAGCGATGGGAGCTTACTCGTACTAAAAGCAATTAATAATCTGAAACTTCAACCAGGATAATTAATTTTCCGGCAAACAACTTTTGTAAAAACCATTTATGTAAATTTATATAAATTATCTACGGCAGTAATATCGGCAATTTCGTTACACAAACCATAGTAATATGCCTTAAGGCTGATAGCAAAATCAGAATTGTATTTCCGTATATTTACATAAAAAATTGCAAATAACCGTGTATTTTGGTATTTTATTCGAGAAAATAAAAATAAATTATAACTTATTACTAGATTATTTGTATCTTTATTGCCTTACTCTTAATTCCCCAAAATCAAAGACAATAAAATTAAATGTTATTTAAAAAACCTGATGAGTTCGTTTGTTTCAACTACCTTTACTGGTATAGTTAAGCCCAGCCCGGAAGATCACTTTGCGATTACCTTTGCACCCCTCTCACTCTCAGAAGTTTACAGCCTAGCTGACCATCCAGCCAACGGTGCAATTGTAGTCATGAGTGGGACAGTGCGTAACCAAACCGATGGAGTACCAGTTATTTCTTTAGAATATCAAGCTTATGAACCAATGGCTTTGCGGGTATTTTATCAAATTGCAGCAGATATTCGCCAAAAATGGACGGATACAAATCGTGTAATCATTCATCATCGTACCGGACATTTACAAATCGGTGAAATCAGCGTTTTGGTAGCAATTGGTTGTCCCCACCGTTCAGAAGCTTTCGCTGCTTGTGGTTACGCTATTGACACCCTTAAACATAATGCTCCTATCTGGAAAAAAGAACACAATCGTGATGGTTCTAGTAATTGGGTGAGTATTGGTGCTTGTGAATTAGAAGATTCACAGGTTAAAGATTAAAGGCTAACTGTCAACTTACATAAATTATTACTTCATAGCATTTCTTAATAACAATCATTAGATTTATTTAGGTTTGTAACAGGAGTTTTACTTCTAAAGATTTATTCCTTTAGACTTATTTTTTATAGAAAAGTTTTTGTATAAACGTGCCATGCATTCAGTAAATTTTATCTGTCACGAATTTTTTGTAATGCTTTCGTTTGTTGCTTGCATTATTGGTTTAGTGTTGTTGTGGGATAACAGTCAACTTGATAGCGAAATCCAGTTAAGCGAAACAATATTGTTTAGAATGAGCTTTTCCTACTGGTTAGTTTACTGCGTTGCTTTTGGCATCGAAAAAATAGTTTTACCTGAATGGGAAGTTTTGTTAATGAGTTTGAAAATGACCACAGCTTTGTCATACTTCCTGACTTTTTCCTGTATTCTTTGCTTGCCATTACATAAATTTGCAGTTCGGCAAGTACAGGATTAGATGACTAACAACTATTTATTCATTGCAACAGCGATCGCAACTTGTAATTCATCTTGTTGCAAGGTAGTCAGGATAAACACTTCTTGCACGGTTTTGCCTTGACGAGCGATGACTTTAAACCCACCTCGAATTGGAACAGACACCCGTAATTGCATATGAGGGGAATGACCTCTGACACGGCTGATTTCTCCGGGTGTTATGGTTTGAATACTATCTTGGTTGCAGAGACGTTCAAGAATTGGTATTAGACCGTCAATATGGGTGGAATGATTCCAAACGAGTCTAGCGTTTTTGTCGCGGTTAGAAATTCGTTTAGGTGATTTCGAGGTGGGTTTAACCATTGTTTTTTATGCAGCCTCAAGAGGTGCCATAGTCAAACCAGCCCGACGTAATTGCTGGTGATATAATTCTGCGGGTTCTTGAGGTCCTATCCAGACAACGGCTTGTCCTTCATAATGGATTTGATTGGTCAATTCCCAAGCGCGATCGCCAGTCATTCCGGGAATATATTTTGTCAAACAATCGGCAACGTGTACAAAAGTATTAAAGTCATCATTGAGGACAATAACTTTGTAGTTGGGATAGGGTTTGCGCTTAACCTCACTAAGGCGATCGGGAGCTATAGTTGGTGCATTTGCCATCCCATAAATATTGGCTGACATTCTGGTAATCATAAAAACTTTGCTACAGATTTTCATAAAAATACATCACAAGTAACTAGTTTAGTGCATTCTTAGCAGTCAATGGTTATTACTCCCTTTCTGAGGGAAAATTACCGATAAAAAAAGCTTTATAGACGCGCTCGAATACTGAATAAAGAAATCGAAAAATAGATTGTAGGGTGTGTGACGCGATGAGATAATTTGAACAATTCTATAAGACTTGTAGCGTCACGCACCATAAACCTATTGTAGATGCACCCGAATAATCAGCAAAGAAATAGAGAAATAGGTAATTGCCTAGAGAAAAGGGAGTAACTGTCTAATTATTTCCAATCATTCCAGTTTTGATTGAAAATTGAAGTATCCGGGAAAGCAGTCGGGTTATTATTTTGTTTTAATAAGCGTTGTAATTGAATTAACTGCGGTTCAATTCGAGGTAATTCATCGACTAATTCGTAAGGTGCGATATTATTTTTCAACGCAAAAGCTGCTGTAGTCCCCGCAGCGGCACCCGCAGACCATTCAAAGGAATGTACACGATAAGCAGCAGCCGCAATGTGGCTGGTAGCGATGCTCTTACCAGCTACTAGTAAGTTGTCAATTTTCTGGGGAATCATCGCCCGTAGTGCAATTTGGAACGGATAAGCTTGTCCGGCTCCGCGTCTTTCACCTTCACGCTCAGTATTTCCTGGTGCTTCCGGAGGACTTTTTGTCATACAGGGATGAAAATCGATCGCGTAATGTCCAATACCTATAGCATCCGGGAAAATAGTAGAACGAGTGCGTCGTGCGACATCTTCTGGGGGTTTCTTACCGCTAAGAACTGATATTGCTTCTAAACCAGCCAAAGAAGCTTTAAGTTTACGATACATTCTTGCAGGTAAAGTCTTGCGATAATATTCGTCATTATAATCGCGGCGAGAAATATCAATTTCTTCGATAGAAAAGCCCCTAGGATGTGCGTAACCGGGACGACCGATAATCCGTCTTCCTTCACGCATATACGGATATTTAGACAAGCCGTGGGCTGTTCCCATCGGGGAATCTAAACCTTTAAGATAGCGGTGATTAGGATAAAGTTGTTTCACACCCTCACCAAGTTGAGAATCCGTAGTTCCCGCAACCAACCAGTAAAAATAACCGATTGATATTTCCTCACCTTTACGTAAAGCATCTGTTCGCAGTCCTCCCATCCAACCACCAGGTCGCAGCTGTCCGGTAGCTTCGAGTTGCCCACGAGTATAAATTAAGTTATCCTGCGAAGTTCCTGGACGGTAATCGTTACCCCAAGTCCAGTTTTGCATGGAAATGTCTCCAGGTGTGGGAGCGCTAAAATTGATACCGCCGAATTTCATGTCTTGCCCTTTCTGAGGACTCCAAATACGACGATAAGTAAAGACTAAGGGAAAGCTGGCTAAACGTTGTAATTCATAACTGTAGTAAGGAGAATATTGAGGATAAAAGCTCGGCATTTCGTTTTGCTGAGGCTCTTTTGTAGCCTCCATGGCAAAAGTGTAAGTAAAGCCTTGAGTGCAATATGGATCATTGGTTGCACTAGAAGAAGAAGGTTCTAGATAGGAACGTTCATCAATCCCAAGACGATGGGGAACATCCGCAAGTCCGATAATTTCTCCAGTTTCGCTAGCATCTATCACATACCAATTTGGAGCATCGCCTTTTTTTGCTTGTTTGGGAACAAAGCGAATAATAGATTTATTTAAACGCGAAGAATTTTCATAAGTATAAGCATCTTCGATGGTTTGAGACAAAGTAAAAGTATTGAGTGGAGGCTGCCCACTGGCACTTTGATGTTGAATACCATAAGCACCATCAATTATTTTTCCACTGCTAGTAGTTTCGAGTTCCTTAATCACAGTATTAGGAAACCATTGCAGCTTACCTCTACCTTTTCTTTGAGCATCTTTGAGCATCGAAACCAACACTTTATGACCATCACCAGGAAGGAAACAAGAATCGCTCACCCAACAATCACCAGGGTTAAGTTCACCGTAAGTTTTGTTGATGCGTTCTCGTAACTCCAAATAGCCGCGAGAATAGAATAACTTTTGCCGTTGTGTTGGACGTTCATCAAGTGCAGATGTTCCTTGAGAAGAAATTTGTCCTCCCATCCAGTCAGTTATTTCTGTAATGCAAACTTCTTTTCCTGCAAGTAAAGCTTCATAAGCGGTGGCAATCCCGGATAATCCACCACCCACCACTAAGATGTCACATTTTACAGTTTTATCTGGGTTTCTTGGTGGTGCCGCAACCACAGATAATGGGGTCAAAAATGAAAGAAAAGTCGAGCAAACAGTGAGTAGAGACAGCTGGCGTTTCATTATTAGCAAATTCCATTCAATTTCTATAATAGTCTTAGACGCTACCATTGCGTCCATGTTTATCGCAAGCGTTTCAACAGGCAAAAAACGTAACTTAAAATACAATCAAGCTGCGTTTATTTTCGTAATAGTATATAATGCACCATAACGTGTCTTTTGACTTGGGGATGTTTGGGAGAAAACATTTTTTATCGTATTTCTTGTCTCGTCAAAAAATACAACACAGCTGATGTTTTGCTCGAACAACATCAGCTAGATTGATTCACTACTCGCTTGTATGTTGTAATCTGGTGAAAACAATATATACAAAATAATCGAAAACTATTTTACATTTTGGTTCCCAAGGAACAGATTTTTATTTGACGAACATATATCATATTTATTAATTTCTTCTCCCAGCTGAAAATTCCTAATTTCTTATGCTTGGTTTATTCTATAAGCCAAGCATTTATTTATATTTATACCTGAAACAGTAAAGACGGCATTGTTAATAGTTAACTGTGCTGATTTTTTATATTTATTCCGATATATAGGAACCCGGTTTGATTTTTGAATAAGTTGTAATGACTAGGGAACTCCTAATAGGGAATAGTTAAGTGTACTTATTTTTCAATATTAAATTAGGATTCCTATATTTCAATACGTATGTAAACTAACTGTAACAATTAATACGTTTAATAAAATATTTAAGACTTGTTAAATAATTTTTCTGACTTTAGGGTATCAATTTGTCAAATAAATGTGAAAAATCGTTTTGATCTTGTCAAAAGGTAAGCATCTGTTTTGAGATGATTCCGCCAAAAAATAAGTAAAACTTGATGTTTTTCAGTATAGATTATTATCTACTTATTTTTTTGACAGCATTAATAATTAAGAATATAGAATACTTGACAACATGAAAAATAAAATATAAATGTATTCAAGTCAGCAAATACAACATTAAAACAAAAAAATGTTGTACATAGGAAACACTACATATAATACACGAGTCAATTTTTCTTAGTAGGCAATAAACAATGTTTATAGATATATGAATAACCAAGTCAGCGTCGCTAATTCTGGAAAAAGATTGTTATGTTCCATTTTTGAAAGTAGAAAGACTAATTTTGCATTGAAGATGGCTCTAGGCATTGCTAGTGCTGTTCCCCTAGCTTTTACTTCCATAGCACAAGCCGCAGAAGTGCAAATAGTTCCATCTTCACCCAAATTAGGGGACACAATATCAGTTTTAGTAACTCCTGATAACCCTGCAAATGGTCAGAATTTACAAGTGACTAGTGAGGGAGAAACCTATCCAGTATTTGAAATTGCACCAAATCAGTATCGTGCTTTTATTCCCACTACTCCATTGCAAAAACCTGGAAGAAGAGTAATTCAGGTTTCAGGTGATGGAACAACCCGAAATTTGGGTGTGTGGCTAAATAATCGTAAATTTCCTGTCCAAAGAATTAGTTTACCCCCTGGCAAAGCTGGTACAAAAGCGACACAACACGAACTTGATCGAGCCAAAGCTTTTAAAGCGATTCTTACACCAGAAAAATATTGGAACGGTGCCTTCACCAGACCCAATAATTCACGTGTTAGTACAATATATGGTGTACGTCGCTACTATAATGGTACATTTGCAGAGGACTACTACCACCGTGGTCTTGATTACGCAGGTGGTACTGGTTCACCCGTAGTTGCACCAGCGGCTGGTCGGGTTGCTTTAGTAGGTACAGTATCGGAAGGTTTCCGAGTTCACGGTAATACAGTTGGTATTGACCACGGACAAGGAGTAACCAGCATTTTTCTGCACTTAAATAGTATTAATGTCAAGGAAGGTGACATGGTTAAACAAGGTCAACTGATTGGCGGGATCGGTTCTACTGGAGCTTCAACAGGTCCCCATTTACACTGGGGTTTATACGTAAACGGACAATCTATTGACCCATCACCATGGCTAATTGGTGGAATTAAATAATCATGATGTTATTTGTTACTTTTGTCAGTAGAATGTGTATTGTTTGTCAGTAAAATAACAAATTGAATTGGTACCGTCCTACCTTGCTTGGTGGTTGATAATAAAATGAGCGTTATGAGTATCGAAAAAATTGTAGAACAGGCTCTCCAAGATGGTTATCTAACGCCAGCAATGGAAGCTGAAGTTGGGCGCATCTGCGACAATGCCTCTGAACTCTCCATCGAAGAGTATATGGCACTTGATAGATTAATGGGGGCGTTGTTAACTGGTGAGGTAGTGGCGGTACCTCGAAAACAATTCATTAACGTGATGGAAGAGTTGGTGTTGACGGAGGCAATTGCACGGGTAGCTGAAATTGAAGCCACTAGCGAAAGCTCCCTTGATGTAGGGGATATAGCAGCTTACGCTCTTAACCGTCTACCACCTTTGTATGCGACTACGGAAGAAGGTGCTACTTACCAACGTCAAAGAGCGAAAGCAGAACTTCAAGAATTTATTTCGCAACAAGTAGGAGAAGCGATTTCTCGTTATCTCGATAGACCTAATTTCTTCCCCGAACGTCAAGCTATTGGTAAAAACTCTGGTAACGAAGTTTTGCGTCAAGTTAGCACTTTACTTCAAGCTTACGCACCGAATTTTGAGCAAAAAAGTTAAAGGTTAAAGCTGATTATTGGTAATAAACAACTGTTAACTATCAACTGTCATTTACGTACCTCCACTGGTACTCCTACGCCTATTTGTTCATAAAGTAAGCGAACATCGGAATTACGCATTCTTAAACAGCCGTGAGATACTGGGCTTCCTACCAGATCGGATTCCGGTGTTCCGTGAAAACCAATTTCGTTGTGTCCATCTGACCAAAATCCAATCCAACGCTCTCCCAAAGGACTATTTGGACCTGCTGGGAAAATTTTACCAGTAATTGGGTGTTGCCATGCAGGGTCATGCTGCATATGCAACACCTCAAAAGTCCCTGTAGGAGTTTCCCAACCTTTTTTCCCCACACCAATAGGATAGCTAGCGATAACCGTATTTTGACGATATACATAAGCTCGGCGATCGCCTAAATCTACTACTACTTTTTTCTCAAAAGACACATTATTATTATTATTCACACTTTTTGCTTGGGATTGCTGTGGAGATGCGGCTTGTGTCTTTAATGGCAATTTAGATTTAGGAAAAGATTCTTTTTTTATATCTTCCCCGACGGATACAAAATCTCTAATTTGTCGTGCCAAAGAATCAAATGGTTCGTTAGTACTAACTCTACTCGCATCTTTAACAGTTTTGGGCATCGAAGTACTAATTCGCCAATGTAGAGTTAAAGATAAGATTGCCGTACCGAAGCAGAGCAACATCACTATACGCGCTAAAGAATCATTTCTTACCATTTTTTGCTTCCCTAAAGCCTCCTATACACAGCTTATATTCCTTTTATCAGTTACCAGTTACCAGTTATCAGTTAAGAGTTGACAGTCTCCTTCCTAAAAGTTGCCGGGAAGATGTTCTGGCGAGGCTTCTTCGTTTGTCGGTTGTTTGCTTTTCCCTGTTTCCTAATTTAATAGTTGGTGTAAGTATCATCAAACATTTACAAACTCTTATAAGTTTATTTACTAATTTAACGTGTATCTGCGGGCAAACTAAAGCTATGCCGATGTATTTCATTACTTGTAGAACAAAAAAACTTCAGGCAATAGATGAATATCCGGAACTATTAGAGTGTAATTACCAATCATTAACTTGGTGAGTGGGAGAGAAATTATGTTAGAAAAATTATTACTCGCAATCAGCATTACATTTTCATTAAATGTGTTCATGCAAATTCAACTACCGCTACGAAACGATTCTGAGGATATTTATGCTCCTCAAATAGATACGACTCCTCAAATTCTGGTAAGGATGCTACAGAAATAAATATTGCGGACTTCTCAATAAGCGAGGATATATAGATTTTTGTAGTTTATTAAACAAAAATAAAAATCAGACTTGCTTTTCAACATTCATAAAAATATTTGATGAATTAAAAAAAGCACAACACAATAGTACTGTAGTTCGCAATTAAATTTAGTTTACTTTAATTCCCAACAGTTACATTTTAAATTTATTTGTTTTACTGTCGGCATAAGCATAATATTCTATGAAAGAAAATCATTTACAACAATTATCGGTCGGATTAGGTGCTAGTACTCCATCACATTAATTTTGAATGGTTAGTTTTCCACAAAATTGTCTAGAGACGTTATGTATAACGTCTCTACAGCACGTCGGTAGACGAACAAACCCCTCATAACTTATGTGGTGCAATACTAGTACTCCACCACATTAATTTTGATGGGTTTACGGTATTGCGACCATCTTGGTCGCTAGCTACTACCAGGGAGCGAGACGCTCCCACTACAAACGCATTACCCCTCATAACTTATGTGGTGACGTACTAGTTTCCAACAAGATGAAATAGATATTATCATCTTACAAGCGGGCAATTATTGTATTGGCACCCCCGAAGCATTTTTGCTTATATGAAGCAGTATTTGTAGAAAACTTCCTATTCGCAGTTACCACAGCCCTTTTCTTTACATATTATTAACCGTAATTTTACTGAAATTTAGTTTTAAGAATTGTTCCAGTTGTAAATCCGTCACGTTGAAGAGGAACTAACTGCATCATTGAGGGTCTAATAGATAGGGATGATTTAAAGCCAGTATAGATATATGAGTCAATCGATTGCTGCATCCTGGTCTACGCTCGATGCCAGGTTTCCGGAAACACCAGTAGAAGTAGATAAACTTTCAAACCACGATCTGATTTTGCGATGTCAGACTGGTGTACGCCCCGAACGTACTGCTTTTGCAGAACTAATGCGTCGCTATCAATCGCAAGTTGATCGAGTTCTATATCATTTAGCTCCTGACTGGTCAGATCGAGCCGATTTAGCTCAGGAAGTTTGGATTAGAGTTTTCCGAAATGTAGCTCGATTGCAAGATCCAAGTAAATTCCGGGGTTGGTTGAGCCGTATTGCCACTAACTTGTTTTATGACGAGTTACGCAAACGCAAGCGAGTTGTTAGTCCTTTGTCACTAGACGCTCCTCGGACTTTAGATGATGGGGAAATGGATTGGGAAATTGCTGGCGATACTCCGGGGCCAGAAGAAGAACTGACAACAAGAGAATTTTACGAGCAATTGCGCTTGGCGATCGCCGATTTACCAGAAGTATTTCGGACTACCATTGTGTTGCGAGAAATTGAAGGTTTAGCATACGAAGAAATTGCCGAAATTACAGGTGTTTCTTTGGGAACGGTGAAGTCAAGAATTGCCAGAGCAAGAACTAGACTACAAAGCCAATTACAAACTTATGTAGAAAGCTAAGTAGTAATGTTCGCTCTCACATTAAAAGCAAAATTCTTCGATTAATTTCAGCCAATATTAAATTAAGAGTAAACACTATCCTACGGGAACAGAATTCATAGTTCTGAATTCATAATTTATAATCGGAATTTGAAGTGTAGATTTACATACACAAAAATTATTCAGACCTAATCTGTTTTTTGGGCAATGAATTGAACCCGTAATTTTAAATATTCCTCCTTGGACTGCTTAACATTTGACTAACTGTTAGAAAATATATAGTGCGTCTGCCGTTGGAAGAAAATTCTCGTAAATTCTCAAGCTTGCCCGCTGTGTATATCCGTGTATTAATTGGTAATAATGTTAAGATGAATACAGAATATCACTTTGACGATTCCGGCTTGCAAAATCAGCAACAGGAATTGGAGCATGGGAAAGACCCCAATACCAATAAACTAACGGGTGCTAAGAATATGTTGAAGCGCGATCGCTTCGAGTTATTGAGTGCTTACCTTGATGGAGAGGTAACAGCTGCCGAACGTAGACAAGTCGAAGAGTGGTTGGGAAATGACCCCTCAGTTAAAAATTTACACGCACGGCTTTTATCACTGCGGCAAGGCTTACGAAATCTTCCAATACCGCAGTCAGAAAAATCAATCGAACAAACAGTTGAGAGCGTAATGACACGTTTACGCCGTCGAACTAAAAGAGTTTGGATGTTCGGAGGTGTTGCGGCTGTTGCGTGCCTTATCGGTTCTCTATCCAGTTTAATTCCGAATGGCGAACCGGGGATGTTGAAAATAGCGAACAAAGCTTCAGAAGAATTAGAACAAACTTATGGAGATGTTGCATCCTTGCCGATGGTTGCTTTGAACGAACCACTAATGCAAATACCTAAAGCAACCCAAAATGTATCCCAAGAATATGAAAAATATAATTAAGTGAATTAGGTATTAAGCGTCAACTTATACTTTTCCCTTGAGCACTCCACCATCCATCAAATTGGGGAGTGCCTTTTAATTGGGAAATTTGGTCAAAACTCATGAAATAAACCCAAGCTACACCAAGAGAATTATTTTCTAAATCAAATACTTCAACTTCTTTCCGATTGTAGAGGTTTTCTGACATCGATTTTTGAGGATGATAATCTTCAAGTTGATCAAGATTATTTAAAACTTCATTGTTAGCAAATAAAAGTAAATATCCGTAAACTAAATTACTTCCTTGGGTCATAGCTGGATATCCTTGTGGAAGCGCATATAGTTCACCACGAACGTAAGCTTTTGTTGAGTTTATTATTTTATTAGAACAATAACATTCATAATATGCTTCACCTGGTTTGAGGGTTCCATATACGAACACCCGCAGCAAGCCAGAATTTTTGTGTTTACACATAATTTGTAAATAGTTGACAGTTGACAGTTAATTTCTCCCCATCACCCCATCACCCCATCCCCCCATCTCCCTTAACCTACCTTCGCCAACAGCATCTACAATAGTTCATCAGATAGGATTACAGTCGCATAGGAGTATGGATGGTGGATACCCGATACAACCCAGCAGAAATTGAGCTTCATTGGCAAAAGAAATGGATAGAAATGGGTTTAGATAAAACTCCCACAGATACCAACAAACCAAAATTCTATACGCTGTCCATGTTTCCTTACCCGTCGGGTAGCCTGCACATGGGTCACGTCCGTAATTACACTATTACTGATGTCATCGCCCGTCTCAAGCGAATGCAAGGGTATCGGGTGCTGCATCCTATGGGGTGGGATGCTTTTGGTTTACCGGCAGAAAATGCTGCTATAAACCGGGGAGTTCCTCCATCAAAGTGGACGTATCAAAATATTGAGCAAATGCGGGGACAGTTAAAATCTCTCGGTTTATCTATTGATTGGGATTGTGAAGTTGCTACTTGTTCCCCAGACTATTATAAATGGACGCAGTGGATATTTTTGCAGTTTTTCCAAGCAGGTTTAGCTTACCAAAAAGAAGCAGCAGTCAATTGGGACCCCATAGACCAAACTGTATTGGCAAATGAGCAGGTTGATAATGAAGGCCGTTCGTGGCGCAGTGGTGCTATCGTTGAACGTAAACTTTTACGGCAGTGGTTCCTCAAAATTACTGATTATGCTGAAGAATTGTTGAAGGATTTGGATAAGTTACCGGGATGGCCAGAACGGGTGAAAACAATGCAGGCTAACTGGATTGGCAAATCCACGGGAGCGCATTTGGAATTCCCCATTGTGGGTATGGATGAAAAAATCGGTGTGTATACAACACGACCAGATACGGTATATGGTGTGAGCTATGTAGTATTAGCACCGGAACACCCTTTAACTGAGCGAGTTACTACAGAAGCACGTCAAACAGAAGTGGAAACTTTTGTTAAAGAAGTTAGTAACCAAAGTGAATTGGAACGTACTGCTGAAGATAAGCCCAAGCGCGGTATTCCTACTGGTGGTAAAGCAATCAATCCGTTTACGGGAGAAGAAGTTCCGATTTGGATTGCTGATTATGTGCTTTACGAATATGGTACCGGGGCTGTGATGGGTGTTCCGGCTCATGATGTGCGAGATTTTAAGTTTGCTAAACAACAGGATTTGCCTATCAAAGTAGTCGTTGCTCGTGCGGATGCTGCTGATGCGGTACTAATTCCTAACGAAGCTTATACGGAATCGGGAATTGTTGTTAATTCCGATATTTTTAACGGGATGTCTTCTGATGATGCGAAACTGGCGATTGTGGAATATGCCGAAAAGCAAGGTTTTGGTAAAGCGCGAGTACAGTACCGCTTGCGAGATTGGTTGATTTCCCGTCAGCGATATTGGGGCGCACCGATTCCCATTATTCACTGTCCCGATTGCGGTGCTGTACCAGTACCGGAACAAGATTTACCCGTACAGTTACCCGAAAATGTGGAACTTTCTGGACGTGGTGGTTCACCGTTAGCCCAATTGGAAAGTTGGGTAAATGTACCTTGTCCGAGTTGTGGAACACCTGGGAAGCGGGAAACTGACACGATGGATACTTTTATTGATTCGTCGTGGTACTTCTTGCGGTTTACGGATGCTAAGAATGATCAACAAGTATTTGATTCGACTCAGGTGAATGACTGGATGCCGGTAAATCAGTATGTGGGCGGTATCGAACACGCAATTTTACATTTGTTGTACTCGCGTTTTTTTACTAAGGTATTGCGGGATAGAGGTTTACTCAATTTTGATGAACCCTTCCAACACTTGTTAACTCAAGGTATGGTGCAGGGTTTGACTTATATGAATCCCAACAAGGGTGGCAAAGATAAGTGGATTGCTTCTAATTTAGTAGATTCTGCTGACCCCCGCGACCCGCAAACGGGAGAACCTTTGCAAAAGCTTTACGCTACCATGTCTAAGTCTAAGGGTAATGGTGTCGCGCCGGAAGATGTCATTGCTAAATACGGTGTTGATACGGCACGGATGTTTGTTCTGTTCAAAGCACCTCCTGAAAAAGACTTGGAGTGGGATGAAGCTGATGTAGAAGGACAATTCCGCTTTCTTAACCGAGTTTGGCGTTTGGTAACTGAATTTGTCAATAACCCACAATCATCTAAAAAATTCAAAAATCAAGAGCCAAAATCCAAAATCGAGAAGGATTTACGCAGAGCAATTCATATTGCAATCAAAGAAGTCAGTGAAGATGTAGACGGTGAATATCAATTTAATACAGCTATATCTGAATTGATGAAGTTGAGTAATGCTTTGCTTGATGCTAGCTGCAAAGACTCACCCATTTATGCTGAAGGGATTCATACTTTAGTTTTGATGCTAGCACCCTTCGCGCCTCACATCGCTGATGAATTATGGCATCTGTTGGGTAATGAGAATTCTGTACACACCGCTAATTGGTTAAAACACAATTCAGAAGCTTTGATTGCTGATGAAATAACTTTGGTAATTCAAGTTAATGGTAAAAAACGCGGTGATTTACAAGTTCCAGCGCAATTGGATAAAGCTGAATTAGAAAAGTATGCTCGCGAATCAGATGTTGCTCAACGTCATATCGAAAACCAAACCATTAAAAAGGTAATTGTCGTACCCAACAAGTTGGTAAACTTCGTTATTGGTTAAATTTTATTCCACTTGTGCAGGTTCATTAATTGACACAACCGGGGACTTTTACCCCGGTTTTTTATTTAGCTTGATTTTTGAAAGTCCTATGATTAATCCGTCACATGGAAAAGCGCCTGACAGTTTTTTCCACCAAGCGCCCTCACTGTATAAAGTTATACCAATTCACTTCTCTGATGCAACATTTGAACTCGGCACTATCCCTTTAGAGCTAGGGATTTACGAGAATAAGCTTGTGACAAACATATTGTGAAGTGGTATCACTCCTTGCACAAATATAGGATATCTTTTAGAACCATTATCAGGGAATTGACTGAGTGACAGTTTGTCAACTGCCATAGTAAAAAACTGCTCAGCATTATCAACAGTAATTTATCACGCGGGATAAGAATTTACAAAGCTTTCTCAAGGTAGAATTACTACGAAGATGGTATTGCTTGTGTCTAAGGAGTTAGGAGTTAGGAGTGAGGAGTTGTGAAGAAAGAAATTTATAAGTGTTTACTAATTAAGTAATGCCTAATGCCCAATGCCTATTTCAATCCAAAATCTAAAATTGAAAATCTAAAATCCAAAATGAAGAATCGAATTAAAAAAGCTGTGATTCCAGCGGCTGGTTTTGGTACTCGGTTATTTCCAGCTACCAAAGTTGTCAAAAAAGAACTTTTTCCGGTAATTGATCGAGACGGTAGAGTGAAACCCGTAATTCAGGTAATTGTGGAAGAAGCTGTAAGTGGGGGGATAGAAGAGATTGGAATTGTGACACAACCGGATGATAAAGAGATTTTTGAAAGTTATTTTAAAAACCCACCCGAACCTAAACTTTTTAACAAGCTTTCCCAGCAAAATCAGGAATATTGTCGATATCTTCAGGATTTAGGTGATAAAATTACGATTTTGACACAAGATGAGCAAGAAGGGTACGGACACGCGGTTTTCTGTGCGAAGGAATGGGTAGATGATCAACCTTTTTTATTGATGTTGGGAGATCATATTTATTCTTCTGATAATGAGAAATCTTGTACGCTTCAGGTTTTGCAGGTTTACGAACAAGTTAATCAAAGTGTTATTGGATTGAATGTTTTACCAGCGTCGATGATTCATAAAGCTGGATGTGTGATGGGAGTTTGGCAAGAAAAAGATTCAATCATGCAAGTGACACAAGTTTATGAAAAACCTACTATTGAGTATGCACGAGAAAATTTGCGTGTGGAAGGAATGACGGAAGATGAGTTTTTATGTATATTTGGTTTGTATGCTTTAACTCCGAAGATTTTTGAGTTTTTGGAGGAACATATTAATACTAATTTTCGGGAAAGAGGGGAGTTTCAGTTAACTTCTTGTTTGGAAAAGTTGCGGGATACTCAGGGAATTATGGGTTTAGTTGTTGATGGGAAGACTTTTGACGTTGGAATGCCTAATGTTTATCGGCAGACTATGATTGATTTTGGAAAATGATTAGGAATAGGAATTAAAAAAACCGCTGAGACGCAGAGGACGCAGAGGAAAGAAGTAATATAGAGTTGGTAAGTATTTCCTTGGGATTACTTAACAGCCGCTTCTAACATTTTGATTATCCCAGTATTTGCATCAATTTCTACTTGTATACCGATGGGAAGTGTAAATTTATCTTTGATATGACCAATCATTGAACCATACCATGCAGGAATGTTTAAAGGTCGAATATGTTCTTGTAAAACTTGCATTAAAGTTAATGAAGGTTCATCCCCAGTGCTACATCTAGTACATTGTCCAAATACAAAACCGGATAGTTGATTGAGGATTCCGGCGTTTTTTAATTGTGTGATCATTCTATCTACACGGTAAACATCTTCGCCGATATCTTCTATGAATAAAATGCTATTTTTCCATTTAGGTAAATAAGATGAACCCAACATTGAATTTATCACTGATAAATTACCGCCAATAAATTTACCTTTGGCTTTACCTGGTGTAATTATTTGGCGACGAAGTTGAGTAACTAAAGTATTATTCATTGTTACTAGTTCGCCATCGAATAAAATACTTTTGACATAGTTCAAAGTAAAATTATTCCAAGTAGAAGTAGCTACTGCTCCATGAAAAGTAACAAGTCCAGTCTGAGCAGTAATTGCTAATAATAAAGATGTAATATCGCTGTATCCCATAATTATTTTAGGATTGGCGCGAATCGAATTATAATTAAGTAATGGTAAAATCCGATTGCCACCCCATCCACCACGCATGGCAATTATCGCTTTCACGGATTTATCAGCAAACATAGCATTAACATCACCAGCGCGATCGCGATCAATTCCTGCTAAGTAACCATAGCTGTCTAAAATATGACTACCGAGCTTAACTTTTAAACCTAGTGCGGTAAATGTTTGTTTTGCTTGTTCAACGTTTTCGGAATCAATTATACCAGCAGGACTAATTAATCCTACTGTATCGCCTAATCTGAGACGCGGTGGCTTGATAATACTATTGGCAGTCTGAGCTTGAACTGTAAATGATGGTATTTGGGTGGAAATAGCGGCTATTCCCAATGTTGCAATGAATTTTCGGCGATTGATATTCACGATGGGAATATACTACTATTAACTCCCATATTTTAGCTTTTACTTGAATATACAGAATTAATCGGGGAACTCTACTACCTGTTTAAATTTTAAAATCTAAAATCTGAAATTCGAGAATAATAATATCGGGAGATATTTAGAGAAAGAATTTAAATAATCGCGATCGCAATCAAAAAAAGCACAAATGTTCGGGTTAGGAGTCATTTTTCCCTGTTGATGATTTTGAAAAACTCATGGTAATATTAGTCACCCATATCCAATGCAAAAACGTTGAAGGCACAAGGTGAAAGTAGAAATTCTTCCCATTACTTTTACCTTGTGCCTTTTACTTTTTTAACAAAAATAGGGAATAGGGAATAGGAGACAAAGGTCAAAGGTTCAAATTCATAACCACTATCAACTGTCAACTGTTCCCATCGGGGTACTTAAACCGCTACAGTACAAATGGGAAATTTCAAGAAATTTAATTAAATTTAAAATTATCAGGGATGATTATGGTACGCAAGCGATTTATCATTGAAATGGGAATGGGTATAGATCAGCACGGACAGGAACCAACTGTTGCTGCTGCGAGAGCGGTAAGAAATGCGATCGCGAATAATGCTTTGATCGGAGTGTTTGAAGTTGCTGGTTTGAATGACCCGGATGAGATGATTGTAGAAGTGCAGGTTGCTGTACCTTATCCGGAACAGGTGAAGGAAGAAGAGGTTTTAGCTGTATTGCCTTTTGGTCGTAAAAGCCTTACCGTTCAATCTGGGGGAATGATGGTTGAAGGAAGAGCAATTGAAGTTTTACAGGATAAAAATGACGAAATGTTGATTGCTGTGGCTGCGGTTACAGTTTTGATTGATCAAGATTAGTTTTGTCACACCGTTAAAATTAACCGACTTTCACAAGTAATTAAAATTATGATTACCCTTGACCAAGTATTGGAAACAGCTTTACAGCTACCCTACGAGCAACAAGAAATGCTGATTAAGATTTTGCAAAATCGTTACCATCAAAACCGTCGAGAAGAAATTGCTGCGGACGCTCAAAAAAGTTTGGCTGATTTCCATGCAGGTAATTTTCAACCTCAAGGAGCTGAGAATGTAATCGCACAATTGCGAGAATCTTTGGATGATACGGAAGCATGATAAGGCTGGTTCTAACTCCTAAGTTTAAAAGAGCATTCCGTAAATTTGTCAAGCGTAACGCCAACCTTCAAGAACGTATTGAAAACACTTTGTTATTGATGGAAGCAGACATATTTGCTCCAAACCTGGGTACACATAAATTGAGTGGTAAACTTGATGGTCTTCAATCCTGCTCCTGTGGATACGACTGTCGTATTGTTTTCTCAATCGAGCAGGATGAGGACACAAATACTGAAGTTATTATTTTACTAGATATTGGGACTCATGATGAGGTTTATTAAAATTCTGATGTTGCTGTTACTCCTATCCCACTGGAAAATTACCTATTTCTCTTTATCTCTTTCCTTTGCGTTCTCTGCGCCTAGAAGGTTTTTTTTATCGGTAATCTTCTGCCGGGAAGGGAGTAGTTAATTAAAGAGATTTTTATTGTTTTTTCAACAAAAGACTTTGCAACCAATCATCAAGAAAACTTATGCAAAAATCCCAAAAGCTTCCTCGTACCATCCGTTAACTTAGTTCGTTTATATGCATCCGCAGCTTTCTTAATTCCTTCCGCTTGGGTGGGATAAGGATGAATTACACCGCTTAATTTATTCATGCCAATTCCATTGACAATTGCGGTTGTGACTTCGGAAATCGTTTCACCAGCATGGGGAGATACTATTGTTGCACCAAGGATTTTATCGGTACCTTCTTTGAGGTGAATTTTCACAAATCCTGCGGTTTCTCCGTCGGTAATGGCTCGATCAACATCTTCGTAGTCTATTTTAATCGTATTCACGGACAAACCTTTTTCCCGTGCTTCGCTTTCATACATCCCTACGTGAGCAATTTCTGGATCGGTAAATGTTACCCAAGGTACAACTAAATCGCTGAGTTTTTTACGTCCTAAACCAAAGGGAGTAAATAAAGCATTTTGAATGACAATCCGCGCTGTTGCATCTGCCATATGGGTGAATTTTTGACTTAAACAGATGTCACCTGCGGCAAAAATTTTCGGATTTGTAGTTTGTAAATGGTCATTTACTTTCACACCTTTACTGTCGTATTCTACCCCAACAGTTTCTAAATTCAAACCTTCCACATTCGGGGTTCTTCCCGCACCTACTAATATTTCATCTACGACAATAGAATCTTGTTTACCGTTGCTAGTATAATAAATTTTCTTACCATCAGATGTAGTTTCTACACGCTGTATTTGGGAACTTAAAACCAAATTGATTCTTTCATGTTGAAATACCTTTTGAACAATGGATGCAGCGTCACTATCTTCTTTATTTAAAATATGAGAACCACGATGCAAAATTGTGACTTCGCTACCAAAACGGTTAAAAGCTTGAGCTAATTCACAACCGATGGGGCCACCACCAATCACTGCTAAACGTCGCGGTAATTGAGTCAGGGAAAATACGGTTTCATTAGTTAAATATCCCGCTTCTTTCATACCAGGAATATTGGGATGTGTGGCTCTAGCTCCAGTAGCAATGACAGCTTTTTTAAACTTGAGAGTTTTACCGTCTACTTGAATCGTATCACCGCTGGTAAAACTTGCCTTACCTAGAAATATATCCATCCCAAATTCTGTTGTGAAACGATCAACCGCATCAACATGACTAATTTGCGATCGCAATCGTCGCATTCGTTCCATAACTGCGGGAAAATCGACTTCTACTTCTTGGGGAACATGAATTCCATACTCTTTAGCATTCCACATTTCACCGACAACACGAGCAGAACGAATCAAGCATTTAGAAGGTACACAACCGACATTAGTACAATCTCCACCCATGAGATGCTTTTCAATCAATGCAACTTTCAAACCCACACCCAACCCAGCAGCACCAGCAGAAGTCACTAAACCAGCAGCACCAGCACCAATCGCAATCAAATCATAACACTCGGCTGGTTCGGGATTTTTCCAATCATTTGGATGCAAGTTCGCAATCAATTTTTGATTGTACTCATCCATTGGGGGAACAATTACTCTTTCAAAGGTTGAATTTGACATAATTAGTAGTTAGTTGACAGTTGACAGTTGACAGTTGTTGGTTGATAGTTGTTAGTAACTCCTAACTGATTACTGTTCATCGATATTTGTTGATTCATTCAAAGCTTTTCTTGCAACTTTGGTGACGTAAAGAGTTACAGCAACTGTAGCAATGAAACCAATAATCCGAATTGTCCAAAGAACGGTAGGATTACTTGGTTGTTCCCCGGTGCCAATGGTGGCAATATTACCAGCTAAAGAACCCAAATATACATACATCATTGTACCGGGAAGAATACCGATAGTTCCTAATATATAGTCCTTTAAAGAAACTCCGGTAACACCATAGGCATAGTTTAATAAATTAAATGGAAATACCGGAGAAAGTCTAGTTAATAAAACAATTTTTAAACCTTCTCTACCTACAGCATTATCAACAGCAGCAAATTTTTTGTTTCCAGAAATTTTCTTAGCAACCCAATTTCGAGCTAAATAACGTCCTACCAAAAAAGCTGCTATAGCGCCAATTGTAGCACCAATAAAAACATATACCGAACCTAAAAAGACATCAAAAACTACCCCCGCACCTAAAGTTAAAATAGAACCGGGTAGAAAAGCAACGGTAGCGACTATGTAAAGGATAATGAAGGCAATTCCACCTACAGCACCTTGGTTATTAATCCATTCCAAAGCATTTTTGAGCCATTCTTGAGGATTAAAGCCTGATGTATTTGCACTTTCTTGAGCTAAAGCTGGATGTACATTTAACAGAATTATTAAGCTAAATGTAATCACAGTAAATAAACTAAATCTGTAAAATTTATTCATGGTTTTAGATAGTTGACAGTTGACCTTTGACCTTTAACCTTTAACCTTAAATACTCGTAGTTTCTTTTAAAGCTTTTTTAGCAAGTTTAGCAATATAAATAGTTACAAAAATTGTCGCAATTAACCCAATACCTTGTAATAACATCTGAGCAAATTGTGCTTCTGAACTTATTGGAATAGATGGATTTTTCATCGCAATATTACCGATTAACGAACCCATGTAAACATACATTATAGTTCCGGGAATCATACCGATAGAACCTAAAATATAATCTTTTAAAGATACCTGAGTAACTCCAAAAGCATAATTTAATAAATTGAAGGGAAAAATCGGTGATAAACGAGTTAAAAAAACAATTTTAAATCCATTTTTGGCAACAGCTTTATCTATAGCTTGAAATTTTGGTTTTTTACCTATTTGTTGACATACCCAATTTCGAGATAGATAACGTCCAACTAAAAAAGCAAATGTTGCACCGATAATTGCAGCAATCAATACATAAACTGAACCCCATAATAATCCAAACAAACAACCTCCTTTTAACGTTAATAAAGAACCTGGGATAAACAATAATGTTGCAACATTGTAAATAATTATAAATGCGATCGGTCCCCACCAACCAAGACTATCTACCCATAATAAAGATTTGCTCAAAAGTCCTTGCAGATTAAAATATTTAGCTGCAATAATGATAATGGCAATTACGCAAGCTATCAATATCGGTTTCAAAAAACGTTTATGTTGGTGTTTCATAGGTTAAAGGTCAAAGGTCAAAGGTTAAAGGTCAAAGGTTTTAAATTAATAATTCTTTACTCTTCACTCCTAACTCATAACTCCTATTAACTAACTTAAATCACTAAGATGAGAATCAGATTAATGCTTAATTAGTTTTTCCCCACGATACCAACTACGAATTCTTTGGGGTGAAACTCCTATAAAATAAGCAATAATTACAATTTGATTGATTAATGTTGTTTGCCAAACTCCTTTTTTCAACCAACGACGGGGTGAAGTAATAACTGGTACGGGAATTAAAGTAATTTTTCCCAACCGTTTTAAACTGCGTATCAATTCAAAGTCTTCCATAATGGGTAATTCTGGAAAACCACCAATATCATTAAATATTTTCTTCGTTATAAAAATACCTTGGTCTCCATAAGGCATTTGTAACCATTTTGAACGTAATTTTACACCCCATTCCACTAATCGTAAACCTATTTTTGGCGCATTTATTCTTAAAGCAAAAGCTCCTGCTACAACTTGTGATTGTTGTATTGTGGTACGAATCATCTCATCAAAATTAGCAGGTAACAGAGTATCAGCATGGAGAAATAATAAAATATCACCAGTTGCATTCATTGCACCCGCATTCATTTGACAAGCGCGATTTTTATAACCTGTAATAACTTTTATGCCTAAAGATTGTACAATATCAACTGTATTGTCTTCGGAACCACCATCTACTACAATAATTTCTATATTCTGACTTTTTTGAGTACTAGCTAAAGCTGCTTTAATGTTTTTCGATTCGTTAAGAGCAGGAATAATAATTGAAATTTTCGCTGTAGCATTCGCGAAGCGTGTCCCGACTGAGACATTACTTTTATTGGCATTTTTTGAAAGCGGATATTCTTCTTCTTTCAGAGTACTACTACTTTGTTTGTAAACCATCTAGCAAACCTTAATAAATTGCCAATATAATGCTATCAGTCACCAACGTCAAAAAAATATTGCAGATTGCAACATTTTACTTATATGACTTACTTATTTTTAACCAAAATGCTGCGATTACTCCCCAGACAAAATTAAAAAATAAGACAAATACTGGTGTAAGACTTCCTAATTCAACACCAAGAATTCCTTTTTTAGCTTGCAAAGGAAATACGATGAAAAGTTGAATGAGGCTGGGTAATAAACTTAATAAAATACCTTTTAAAAGATATTTTCTTTGGTAAAAAGGTAAAAGAAACAAAAAACCCCAAATTCCACCCCAAACAATCCGAGGATATAGCCAAGATGCGGTTAAAGTTGGTGCAATTTGTACGTTAAATAATGCTGTTATTCCAGCAAAACCAAATATCCAAACTGTTAAGCTGTTCAAAAGTCCGCCAAGACATCCAGCAGCAAAGACAAGGCTTAAATTTATCATAAAAATTCGAGCGATATCTTTCTTTTCTTCGGTAGATGATATTGTATGATTTTTCATTTTGTATAATTAAAATATACTAATCAACCTGCAAATTCATTATGAATTACAAAGATTAAACAATTATGAGTGTAATATTAGAAATCTATGAGTTAGTAAAATCTGCTGTATAAATTAAACTAAAGTAACCGTCTCTGCTTTTTTATAGGTTGAATAAAGAAGAACCGATTTAAAGCATTAACCTTTCTCTTGCCAAGCTTCTACCCTTTCTTTGCAAGCATTTAGCGGACATTTATCAATATCACAAAAACGACAAATATATTCTTCTATGACTTCTGCGCTACTATATTGCCCTGCCATCTTAGACAGTAAACTTAGTAGTTGTTGCTGTTCTTGTACTGTCAATGGCTTCAGTAAATTTGATACCGCTTTAACCTTAGCTTGCTGAATTTCTTCAACCATAACTTTCCCTGCTAAGGTAAGTCGTAGATGAACAAAACGACGGTCATTTCCTTGATGACGCTCTACTAAATTTTGATCTACCAGACGCTCTACTAACCGGGCTGCACCAGATTGAGAAAGCTGTAAATACTCTCCTAATAAATCTACCGTAATTGTAGGATAGCGGTCAATAATCACCAGCGCAGCCGGAAAAGAAGCGGTATTTCCCGTGGTTTCCTCAGCCGCATTTTTGATACTGTCCGAAATCGCGATCGCAGCTGCTCCGATTAAATTTATCAATTGTGAATTGATAGTCATTTTATTATATGATTGACTCATGCATTTATTTTAAATTCAGTATTTAGTTAATTTACTTATAACAAAGAGGCAGGTAATCATGGGTAAAAACGTCATTGTGGTGGGTGCCGGACCGGGAGGATTAGCTACAGCATTAAGGTTAGTAGGACAGGGATATCACGTAGAATTATTTGAAGCTAATAATCGTGTCGGTGGTAGAATGCGTGGTTTTGAAGACGGTAACTATTCTTTCGACACCGGACCAACTATCCTTCAGTTACCGCATCTCTACGACGATTTATTTGCTAGTGCGGGGCTAAAGCGAGAGGAGTATATCCCCTTCACTCGTCTGGAACCTTACACCAGGTTGCATTTTTGGGATGATACCCAACTAGAACTCACCACCGATCAAAAAAAATTAAAGCAGCAACTAGCAGCTTTCCGTAGTGACTTACCCCAAGCTTTTGACAGTTGGTACGCTGAGGAAACAGAGAAATATAATGCAGGTTACGAACCTTATCTAAGTCAACCCGCACGTCCGTTGCTAGGATATATACGACCTGATGAATTAGGTATAGGTTTACGGTTTCGACCATGGGAAACCCTTTACCAACACTTTTGGAATGCTTTTGGAGACGAGCGATTGGTGTATGCTCTGAGCTATCCAGCCAAATATTTGGGAATGCATCCCACCTTAAGCGCGAGCGTGTTCAGCCTAATTCCCTATATTGAAATGGCATTCGGTGTGTGGCATCCTCAAGGAGGATTTCGGGCATTGGCTCAAGCAATAGCCCAGGGATTTGAAGATAAAGGTGGTAAAATTCACCTGAATACACCAGTCAAGCAAGTGTGGCTGGAAAATCGTCGAGTTCAAGGAGTAGAACTCAACAATGGCGATCGCATTAAAGCTGATACTGTGGTAGTAAACGCCGACTTTGCTCAAGCGGTGCAAACTTTGATTCCCCAAACAGCACAAGGGAAATACAGCGCCAATTTCTTTGCAAATAAACAGTTTTCCTGCTCCACCTTCATGCTGTACTTGGGTATCAATCGACGTTACGATGATTTACCCCATCACCAACTTTATTTATCCGAACATATTCGCAAACGGGAAAAACCGTTTATCGATGACTCCGCATTAGATGAAATTGATCCCCCATTTTACGTATGTAATCCGACTCCAGTAGATTCGAGCAACGCACCAGAAGGACATTCTACTCTGTATGTTTTAGTACCAATTCCTCATACCGGACATGGTGTAAACTGGCAGGAAAAAGCTAAAACCTATCGAGATTTAATTATTAATCGCTTACCACTTTTAGGCTTTGATTTCGTCTCGCAGCACATTGTCAGCGAAACTTGCTATACTGCCGAAACCTGGGAAAGCGACTACTCAGTATACTTAGGTGCAGTCTTTAATATGAGCCACAATTGGTTACAACTTGGTCCATTTCGTCCTCCGATTCGTTCGGAATACATAGATAAACTTTATTGGGTTGGTGGAGCGGTACATCCGGGTAGTGGATTGATGACGATTCTGGAATCAGCGAAGAATACAGCTAAATTTGTTGAGCAAGATTTGTCTAAAAAATAGTTGTTTTGGGATAGGAATATATAATCTTAAACGCAGAGGGGCGCAAAGGGAACGCAGAGTCTCCTTCTCTCTCGATTTCTTCTAAAGTCCCTTGCTTTTACGAAACTCGCTGACAACTTCCTTAATATCCCTTAATTCACCTTCAACTTGATAATTAAGTTGCTGCATTTCTTCAGCGGTTAAAATTCCAGCAAGTTGAGATAAAGATTTTTGCAATTGTGGATATTTATTCAAAGTTTCCTTACGTACAATTGGTGCAGCTTCATAAGGTGGAAAATATTTTTTATCATCTTTCAATACAACTAAACCCAAACGAGCAATTTGTCCATCGGTAGAATTTCCTGCTACCATATCCACCAACTTTTGAGTTAATGCTCGATATATTAAACCTAAATCCATAATTTTAGGAGATTCTTTAAATTGTAAATTATAAGTTTTTGATAATCCCGGAAAACCATCTTCTCGTTCACCGAATTCATAACCAAAACCAGCTTTCCAATTTGGGGTATATTTAGCAGCTTCAGAAAGAGTTCTAATATTATATTTCTTCGCATCTTCACCACGAATTATCATTGCAAAAGTATTTTCAAAACCCAGAGGTTCGGTTACTGCTAAATTAAATTGCTTTTCGTAAGATTGTTTGACTAAATCATAAACTTTTGTAGGGTCGCTGATTACCTGTTGCTGTAAAATTGCCGTCAAAGCTGTTCCCGTATATTCGATATAAGCATCAATTTCCCCAGCAACAATAGCACTATGACAGATAAAAGAACCACCCAATTGTGGACGACGGTCAACTTTTAACTGAGTAGTTGCTTCAATTTGCTGTGCTAATAATTCTCCTAAAATATCTTGTTCAGTAAAATTTTTTGATGCAACAATAATATCACCACCACCACTACTAATAGAATTGGTATTGCAACTAGCAATCCATAAACTCAAACTCAAACTAATAATCAAAAGCGTGAAAAATTTCTTCATTTTTTATTTAATTCTTATTTATCAGAATCGGTTTTGATTTTCAAATAAGTTGTAATAAACAGGGAACAGTTATCAGTAAACAATAATTATTAATATCAATTATAAATTACCCGTTACCTATTACCTATTACCTATCTCCTTAGTTAAACTGCGTTCTAAAGTTCCAATTCCCAAATCTGCAATCAGCGCAATCAAAGCAGCAGGAACCGCACCAGCTAAAATCAACTGATTATTTACCAAGGAAATTCCCCGAAAAATAAATACTCCCAAACCACCAGCCCCAATTGCTGCGGCAATAGTTGCAATACCTATACCAATGACCATTGCAACCCTAACACCTGCTAAAATCACTCCTAATGCTAAAGGAATTTCCACCTGAAACAATAATTGTCGATCCGTCATTCCCATTCCTCTTCCAGCTTCTCGAATCGCCGGATTTACGTTGATAATACCAGTGTAAGTATTTCTAATAATTGGCAAAAAGGAATACAGAGTAAGGGCGAAAATTGCCGGAACCGGACCAATTCCACCAATAATAGGAACGGGAATTAACAAACCAAACAAAGCTAAACTAGGAATCGTTTGTAAAATATTTGCGATACCCAAAATAGGTTGACGAAGCGATTTATTACGAGTGATTAAAATTCCTAAAGGAATACCTATTATTGTCGCAATACTAATCGCAATAATCACTAACATTAAATGTTCAATACTGCGTTCTATAATTTCCGAACCGTATTTAAATAGAAAGAAATCGTTCATAATTGGTAATTGGTAATTGGTAATGGGTAATGGGTAATTATTGACTGATAAAACTGTATTTAAATTAAAAAAATCAATCGTTTATATTTGTGACTGGGTAATTGGTAATTGCTTAATGTCAACTGTCAACTAACTCCTAATTCCTAACTCCTAACTCCTAACTCCTAACTCCTAACTGTTAAATTGTTGTTTCCAAACATTTCATAAAAGCAACTGCTTCCGGATGTGAAGTATTTTTAAACTCATCGGGTGTTCCCAAAAATACAAGTTCTCCCCCATAGAGTAAACCAATTCTTGTACCTAAAACAAAGGCTTCTTGAATATCGTGAGTGACAAACACAACGGTTTTACCTAATTCCTGCTGTAACCGTTTAAACTCTTGCTGAAGTTCTAATCTTGTGATGGGATCTAATGCACCAAAGGGTTCATCCATTAATAATACAGGAGGGTCGGCAGCTAATGCTCTGGCTACACCTACTCTTTGTCTTTGTCCACCGGAAAGTTCGTGGGGATATCGGGAAGCAAATTGTTCTGGCTCCAAACCTACCAACTTCAATAATTCAAAAACGCGCATTTTGATTTTTTTGGAGTTCCAACCTTCCAAGGAAGGAATTAAACCGACATTACGTTCAATTGTAAAATGAGGAAACAAACCTGTCTCTTGAATTACATAACCAATTTTGCGTCTTAATTTAATTTCATCCCATTGAGTTGTGGGAATACCATCAAATATTACCTGACCTTCCGTAGGTCGAAACAATCGATTAATTAACTTCATAGTTGTAGTTTTGCCGCTACCACTACGTCCTAATAATATTAATGCTTCTCCTCTACGAATTTGGAAATTAAGATTTGATACTAAAGGAAGCTGGTTGCGACTAAGAGTAACTTCACGGAACTCTACAGCGTATTCGTTTTTTTGTAACATGGATAATATAACTCGAACAGTTGACAGTTGACAGTTGACAGTGGTTAGTTGTTGGTTGATATTTATTTCCCCCCATCTCCCCATCTCCCCATCCTTTCAAGGGTAGGTATTTAGGTTTTAGATAAATAGTTGAGAATTTTCTCAAGAGTTAAACGTAATTTCAAGGTTATAGCCAATGATTTTAGTTCTAAAACCAAAAAAATAGGCTTAATCTAAAAAAACCTACCCTTGAAAGATCTCCCCATCTCCCCATCTCCCCATCCCCTTGTCCCCTTGTCTCCCCATCCCCTTGTCCCCCCATCTCCCCATCCCCCCATCCCCTTGTCTCCCCATCCCCTTGTCTCCCCATCCCCTTGTCCCCTTGTCCCCCCATCTCCCCATCCCCTTGTCCCCTTGTCCCCCCATCTCCCCATCCCCTTGTCTCCTATTCCCTATTCCCCAAACCTAATTCATTTGCAAGAATATTATCGAGGATTCGTTTCGGAAGTAATCTTGCGATCGCCCAATCAAATACATGGTTTGGCACAATGGGATAACGGACTTTAGGTTTTGTAGTTGTCAAAGCTTTCCAAATTAAGTTTCCCACATCCTCTGGTGAATAACCAGAACGTCCTTTTTTCAGCGCGTAATCCATAAATTTTTTACTTGGAATTGCAAATTTGGTATTTTCGTAGGGAGAAAAGTCCATTTTTTCGGCTTTATCCCAAATTGGTGTTACTACAGAACCCGGACCAATTATAATTACATCAATTCCGTAAAGTATCAGTTCCCGTCGTAATGATTCGGAAAATCCTTCTAAGGCAAATTTTGATGCACTATAAGCACCGAGAAATGGTGATGCTATTTTACCACCAACGGAACTGATATTAATAATCCTTCCCGCTTTACCTTTATAAGTAGAATTGGTTCCGAGTAAAGGTAAAAAAGCTTGAGTAACTATTAGTTGTCCAATTAAATTAACTTCTATTTGTTTACGAAATTCTGCAATTGGTTGATGCATCAAAGGTCCACCTATCGCGATACCGGCATTATTTACTAACCCAAGTAAGTTATTAGCATTAATTTGATTACTAACTTGCTCAGCAGCTTCACGTACTGATTTTTCGTCAGTAACATCAAATATTAAAGGTGTAAACTCATCACCAAATTCATCACTTAAACGTTTTGCATCTTCAGGTTTGCGAACGCTACCAAATACATGAATTCCCTTACTATTTAATACTTTGAGTGTACCCCAACCGATACCTGTGGAAACACCTGTAACAACAACACTTTGCATATTTTTCTCCAAAATTAAACAATTGAAAGGTCGAAATTAATAATTAGAAATTTTTCAATTTTAACCTTTGACCTTCCAGTAATTCTTCAGTGTCTAGTCTTAATTATCGATACAACTATTTTATTAAAAGCTTTGTAGTGGATAATGGTCATTGATAATTGATAACTCAGATTTTTCTGCAATTTATAGTTTTCTGAAAAAATAATAATGTGGAGACGGGGCGTTTTGCAACGTCTCCAAAAATTAGCGTACCAATTAATCAATTTTATCTATATAAAATTAACTATTTTAATTTATCTCTTATTTTTTTATCTCTACAGCCCATCCAGCGATGTTACTTAAGAATCGTTAGTTGCCATCATTAATTCTTATCAAATTCAAAAAAATCATCAAAAAGTAATTTAGTCTCAGTAATGAATATAGATATGTATTTTATATTGCTTAATACTTAATTAAAAAGGGATATAAATTGATGTATTAATAGCACATTTACTTAGTTAAAGTCCGTATAATGAAAAAAATATACTTATTCTTGCCGCTATGGATTTCAATAGCGTTACCTAGCTTTTTCCAAAATTTGACACCTCAAGCAAACAATCAATTTAATATTAATAAACAAACAGAGGATAATCCTGCAAAACCACGCAAAGAGCATCGCGGTAGTGGTCGTCGAAATAATAATATAGTTCGTAATTCTTAATTGAAGGAAATAGGGTGGGGGTGATTAATAAAATATTAACCATATTAATAATTAAGAGACAGCATAACCCGTATCTGGTCTTTTAATGGGTGAATGAAATCCTAATATAATATCGGATTTAGGAATTCCTTTGTCTAATAATTGCTCCGCAACCTTTAAATCCGTACCGTCATGCTGCACCCACACTTTACCATTATCATTAACATCAATATGTAAATAGCAACCATAAGTACGTTTAGAACCTCGCCATCCGTTAAAATAAAGTAAATAATGACCGCGCTCATCGTCAAGAATAATTTGATTTTTAATTTCATCGTCGGGACGTTCTCCAAGTTTGCCTATATCAATTACAATTTGACGAACAATTGATTTATAGTTAGTTACTTTATCCATCTTTCTATAATTGCTTTTTCTATATGATAAATCAGCATTTTTACTTGATAGCGTTTTAACAACTCTTGAATAAAGTTATCCTGAAAAAAATCTTCATAGATATCATCTGGAATCGCTAAAAATAAGATTCTTTCAGGCATCTTTTTCTCAAGAGCATATTGATAAAAATTAAACTGTCCTAAAGCTAGATAAAAATCCTGCAACGTTGAAACACCAATAAAACTCTTAATTTCTACAGCAATCTTTTCACCTGCTTTTTCTGCTGCAATTAATCTTTCTGCTCCTAAATCTACTTGAATTTTTCGTTTTCCTGCTTCTACAAATAATGGGTCGTCGGTTATCAGCCATCCTTCTTTGATCAGCGCTGCTTTGACTATTTCATGGTACTTGTCTCTAGCCATAAAAATTACAGGAACAGATAGCTAATTTCTATTTTAGATTAACTCATGTCATTGTTGATTTTTTTTCGGACAACACTGTCAAATGGTGTTTTTAATTTTTAATTAATAACTATAAATTCTTCAAGATAAACACATAAGATTATAGTATAAATTATATACATTGTTTGCTGAGAAATTTAGATGCGTGTTTTATCTCAGATATTTATTTTATTTACTATTACTTTTTATTCTCCAATAGCTACAGCCGCTTTTATTCAACCGTTACGCAGTAAAAAATCTTTGGTAGTTTCAGCCCATCCTTTAGCCAGCGACGCTGGGTTAGAAATGTTACGTAAAGGAGGTAATGCTGTTGATGCTGCTGTCGCAACGACTTTTGCAATTTCGGTGGTAGAACCTTTTTCAGCAGGAATTGGTGGTGGTGGTTTTTTGTTAATCCACGACTCGAAAAGGCGGACAATTCAGGCTTTGGATTTTCGGGAACGCGCTCCGTTAAAAGCTACCAAAAATATGTATTTAGATAGTAGCGGTAAGGTGCGTCAAGATGCAAGTATCAATGGTTATTTGGCTGTGGCTACTCCAGGAACTGTAGCGGGTATGTATGAAGTTCATCGTCGCTATGGTAAATTACCTTGGAGTACGATTGTTGCACCTGCGATTCGGTTAGCCAAAGATGGTTTTGTTGTTGAAAACAAGTTTGTCCAAGCTGTCAAAAGTCGCGAGAAAATTCTTACTAATAACCAAGCAGCACGAGCTATTTTTACTCGCAACGGTAATTTTTATCAACCGGGAGAAATCCTTGTACAGCAAGATTTAGCAAGAACTTTACAAGATATCGCTGTAAATCCTCAAAGTTTTTATACAGGGAGAATCGCTGGTAATATTGCCTCAGATATGGCGAAAAATGGCGGTTTAATTACTCTACAAGATTTAAAATCTTATCAACCAATTTGGCGCACCCCAGTTTGTGGTAATTTCCGTCAAGCTAGAGTTTGTTCGATGCCACCACCTTCATCGGGAGGCATTCACTTATTGCAGATGTTAAATATTATCGGCAATACTGATTTAAAATCTTTAGGATGGCACCACCCCGACGCGATCCACTTAATGGTGGAAGCGATGCGAATTGCTTATGCTGACCGTTCCGAATATTTAGGCGACCCTGATTTTGTCAAAGTACCACAACAACAACTGATTAATCCAGAATATGGCAAATTTCGCCGTCAGCAAATTGATATGCAGCGAGCAATACCTTCAACACAAGTCAAACCTGTCGATCGCGATATGTTACAAAAATTTGGTCAAATCTTACCATCAAAATTAATTCCTGCAAATACCAATCCAAAAATTAAACATTCAAAATACTACGAATCGACACAAACTAGTCATCTTACAGTTATCGACGAACAACGCAACGCTGTCAGTTTAACTTTTACCGTTAACTTGGGTTTTGGTGCTGGTATAGTCACACCAGGAACAGGAATTATTCTGAATAATGAAATGGATGATTTTGCAGCAGCACCGCGAGTTCCCAACGCTTTCGGCTTACTTGGTGACGAAGCAAATTCCATTGCACCCCGCAAAACCCCTTTATCTAGTATGACTCCCACAATCGTCACTGAAAACGGACGCTTGCGGATGGCTGTGGGTACTCCCGGAGGCAGTACCATCATCACCCAAGTATTACAAATAATTCTCAACGTTTTGGAATACGATATGGATGCAGGAGCAGCAGTTTCCGCATCGCGCATTCACCATCAATGGTTTCCCGATACATTGCGCGTCGAACCTTGGGGATTAGATGCACTAACTTTACAAGAATTACAGCGTCGGGGACACAAAATCAACCAAACTAACCCTTGGGGTAACTCTAACTTAATCATCGTCAAGCCAGATGGAACCTTAGAAGGTGCTGCCGATCCCAGGGGTGAAGGTGCAGCTAGAGGGATTTAGGAAGGGATGGGGGGATGGGGAGAAATAAAACAATTCCCTATTCCCTATTCCCCCTTATTATATTTCAATCGATGCGTCTAATGTAGAAAATTCGTTGGCGCGGGCGCTGGGTACTAATGTCCAACCTGCTTTTAATAACTTTTGGTAAGTCGCCCATCCTTTGGAACCCCCAGGTATATTATAATCTGGTACTGCGAATTGTCGAAAAGCGGTGTATGGTCGCCAAGGTTCGTTCGGTGCTGTCTGCAAGTGCAAAATTTTCTCGCCGTTTTCGCCAGACTTGGATAACCAGCACATTCTTTTCATACAAACTCCTTTGTATTTCGCATTTAATGCATGATTACAGACGTTTGTCAAGCATTGCCTCACCCTTTTGGGGTAATTTTGAAGGATGAGCTATAAAATATAAAAGCTTTATTTTCATTCTTCATTTTTCAGACAATATTAATTGGTGCTTGTTTATACAATTATTTAGAAATAACATTTAAGGTTGCTTGTCTAAATAAAAACTAACCACAGACTGAATAGTCCGTGGAATATAAAAATTAAACACCGATGGCAAACGTCTATGTTTGTTTAATTTTATATGTGATTCTACTGGCTGTGTGTATCTTTGGCTACTGTTTGACATCCTTATTCCGAATCCTATTTCCTACTCCCTACTCCTTTTTAATAGACGAAACATAAAAAGAATCCCCGGTAATTTGGCAGATTTGAGTTACCAATTCAGAGTAGGTATTTTCAGACATTGCTGGTTTTGCTGCTGCGAGTGAAATTGATTGATGCAAATCAATCCAGGATTTGCATCCACCATAGTGGGGATGATATGCAACTGGTTGGGGAGTTGCTAGTTTGTAAGTCCGCAGCAGCAGTACAAACAAGGGTTCTAATGGTTTCCATTCTTGGCGATCGCGAATGAAATGTTGGTTCCAAATATGGAATGGAAGTAGAGCATTAATGATTGAGTCGTCAGTAACGGGTAAAATATGGGTAATTTGAGCGTAGCTGGTAATATTGATAATCTGGGGTCGCCAACCGGATGTAACTGGAATCACGAGATTGGAATAATCAGCTTTGAGCATAAAAGTTTGTTGATGCTCGTAGGTAGGGTAAAGCAAAACTTGATTATGAGCTACCCGAAAACTTCCTCCTTTTTCGTGAATACCCCCTTTACGCAACAGCATTATGGTTTCCCCGGATTCCAAAGCGTTAATGGCGATCGCCCATTCTTTGAGTGCGTGATTTGTGGTTAGTTGCATCATTTACGATTTTGGATTTTAGATTTTAGATTTTGGATTAAAAGAGTTATGAGTAGGAGTTAGTACCACCGGAGTTAGGATTTTTTAACCTTTAACCTTTAACCTTTGACCTTTAACTATGACACTATTTATTTAAGACTTTTAAGTAAAAATCAGATCAGAAAATCATGGAAAAACGATGTGAAAATTACCCCTATTTTGATGGGAACTTGGCAAGCTGGTAAAAAGTGGTGGGTAGGAATCGAGGATGCCGATTCTATTAAAGCTATACGAGCAGCATTTGAAAACGGTATTACTACTATAGATACTGCTGAGGTCTATGGTGACGGACATTCAGAAAAAATTGTTGCCGAAGCATTGTCGGATGTCCGAGATCAAGTTGAATATGCAACAAAGGTTTTCGCTAATCATCTTAAATATAAGCAAGTCTTAGAAGCTTGCGAGGGTTCTTTGAAAAATCTTAAAACTGATTACATTGATTTATACCAAATTCATTGAATAATTTATATCTATTTCCAATTACCAATCACCCATAAATATTGCGAAGTTTTAAGAGTCGTAAAGTTGAGTTAATAGGGGGTTTCCTCTTGGTTTATATGTGATAATTTAATAAATAAGACACAAACAAAACTTCGTGAACTCAGTCGGGTTAATGACAATGTGTCTCCGGTCAAAGCCCAAGTAAATTTCAGCATTCAAAAAGTGGCATTTACCAAATTCAGGTAAGCCAAGCTCCTAGATAGGAAAGTATATAAATGCGTTGTTTGCTATGAGTTAAGTAAACCTTAGTTGTTGAACTTTTTAATTCTCCAAATCATTGACCAAAAGTAGAGATTTGACCTTAATAAATCTTCATGAAAAAGCCTGGTAAACCTTTTACCAGGCTTTAGATTTTTTAATTAATTTATTAATTAAGCTAAAAAGCGTTTAATTTGTATATTCAAATTTTATTCAAGTCTTGTAGTGCGTGCATCCTGCCCGCTAGAAAAATATAAATTAAATGCGTAACAACTTATCAGCTAAGTAGTTAAACATAATTAATTACATTATATTTTATGTGTTACTTTTGAATCCAGCGCCATTGATAGCTATTCCACTGATAAACACCTTGAATTTGATATTCTGCGCCGTCGTTGAAGCGGATGGTGCAGGTGGTATAGGAGTTATCAACTTCGACTATTTCTTGAAGATTAATTACTGTACAGGGAAACCATTGAGGCTCGCATGATGTACCTTCTTGCACCCATTCCCATAATCCATTACAAACTTCAATGCGATCGCCAACTTTTAATTTGAGCAATTCTGCGTTACCCAGTTGCTCAAAATGATATTTTTCAACCTTGCTTAACCACTGTATACCGTAACGTTCGCGGATAAATTGTACGACTCCAGAATCTTTTTCTTGCAGCCAATCATTAAGTAATTCTACCTTCCAAGAGCGATTTTGTTTCTCTTGTTCTTTAACAAACTCAGAGAATATTTGTAATTCTTCAGGAGTTAATTCTAGTAAAGGATTGACATCATCTGATAAATTTTGGTCTGATTTACCATTGATTTGCTTGCTTAATACTTGCAGCAAAATCATTTTTTGCCCATCAGTGAGAGGACAGCGGGCTGCATCGCAACGGTTGAAAGCTTCTTGCAGCGCTACTTCTATCTCATCTGGTGTCATATAAGTTAATTACAAATGAGGGTCTATTCCTCTAATTATTGCAAAGTTTTTCAATATTTAAAATAATCTCTTGATACAATGTTATATTTATAGATTAATCATTTAACTATTGTTGTATTCCACAACCTTAATCAAGGCTGAGTCATCTATATGGTAGTGTGAACTTCTAGCAAGCTAATGGCTAATAAATTATGAAATAATTGCTTAAATAATTGCGATAGAGACAGCATAGCTGAACGCGATGTTTGTGAATAATACACCCAGAAAAAGCCTACCTTTGGCTAAAATCAGAATTACGAGAAAAATTATCTAGATTGTCTATCTTATGGCTGCTGAAAAACGCAAAGCTCCCGATAAATCCTCTGGTTGGCGAGAATTTGGTTCAGATAACTCTGCTGCTACTCAAAAAGGAATACCAGATTTACCTCCTGAAAAACAAGATTTGCGGGTACAAGCAACCCGTGCTGGGCGTAAAGGTAAAACTGTAACTATAATTACCGGATTTCAAAGTAAACCAGAAACTTTACAAGCTTTATTAAAACAATTAAAAAGTCAATGCGGCTGTGGTGGTACGGTTAAAGATAATGAAATTGAAATTCAAGGTGAACACAAGCAAAAAATACTGGAAATTTTGCATAAATCTGGTTACAAAGCCAAAATCAGTGGCGGCTGATTCTGTATCTCTATAAACTTACCCCTTTAATATAGAAATGCTATGGTTGGAATATAGATAAAATCCTACTCATTGTAATATTAATAGGAGGCAATAATGGATTTAGTTCGCTTAATTTGTGCTATTTTTCTTCCCCCTTTGGGAGTATTTCTACAGGTTGGTATCGGTCCTGATTTTTGGATTAATATTGTTTTAACATTATTAGGATATATTCCTGGAATTATTCATGCAGTATGGGTAATTGCGAAAAAGTAATATTAAGAGAATAAACCTTAAATGAAGGTGAGTTCGACGACACTCAGAGAAGTCGGGTTTTTATGACTATTTTCTGCTGTTACAGATAAAATATCCTAAAAACCCAATTTCTTAACTCACCAAAAATTAAGGTTCACTATTGAACTGACGTGCTTGAATAATAAATATTATCCGTTAATTTAAAATTCTCCAAATCCACCACCGCCAGGCGTTTCTATTAGAAAAACATCCCCAGGTTTCATTTCTACTGTTGCAGTACTATTTAATTTTTCTTCGCTTCCATCCTTACGAATTACCCAATTACCTCCAACTTTTCCCGCTTCTCCATTGTTTAAACCAAAGGGAGGTACTAAACGGTGATTGCTAAGAATATTCGCTGTCATGGTTTCTAAAAACCGTATACGACGAATCACCCCATTACCACCAGAATGTTTCCCCTTTCCACCGCTACCGACACGTAAACTAAAGTTTTCTAAAAGAACAGGATACCGTGTTTCTAATACTTCTGGGTCAGTTAAGCGGGAATTTGTCATGTGAGTTTGTACCGCATCTGTACCGTCAAAGTTTACACCAGCACCGGAACCACCACATATTGTTTCATAATATTGATAGTTGTCGTTCCCAAAAGTAAAGTTATTCATGGTACCTTGAGAACCAGCCATGATACCCAAAGCACCATATAAAGCATCAACAATGGTTTGAGAAGTTTCCACATTACCCGCGACTACTGCTGCGGGATAAGTCGGGTTGAGCATACACCCTTGGGGAATAATAATTTCTAAAGGATTGAGACAACCTGCATTGAGAGGAATATTATCATTAACTAAAGTACGGAAAACATATAAAACCGCAGCTTGAGTTACAGCTTTAGGAGCATTAAAGTTACTATTTAGCTGCTTTGATGTGCCGGTAAAATCGATGATTGCACTGCGATTTTGTTGGTTAATAGTTACTTTAATTTGAATTTTTGCACCGCTATCCATTTCATAGATAAACGAACCATTTTTTAAAATATCAATTGCTTTTCTTACAGCTTCTTCGGCATTATCTTGTACAAATTTCATATAATCTTGTACTACTTCTAAGCTATATTGGTCAACCATTTTCAACAGTTCTTGAACTCCCCGATTATTTGCAGCAATTTGGGCTTTAAAATCAGCTATATTTTGGTCAATATTTCTTGCTGGATAAGCATGATTTGCAAGTATTTCTCTAACGGTTTGTTCTCGAAAATTTCCTTCTTCAACCAAGAGAAAATTATCAAATAAAATTCCTTCTTCTTCTATAGTTTTACTATGAGGAGGCATCGAACCAGGTGTTATTCCGCCAATATCCGCTTGATGTCCGCGAGAAGCAACATAGAATATTGGAGTGGTAGAAGCATAAAAAATGGGGGTAATTGCTGTAACATCAGGTAAGTGAGTTCCACCGTTATAAGGGTTATTTGATAAATATACATTTCCTGGTTTTAAACAGTCCCTTTTATCGTTAATTAAACTGCGAACACTTTCACTCATCGAACCTAAATGTACAGGAATATGAGGAGCATTTGCCACTAATAAACCAGAGCTATCAAAGATTGCACAGGAGAAATCAAAACGTTCTTTAATATTTACCGATGCTGCGGTATTTTGTAGGACAATTCCCATTTGTTCAGCAATGAATTGATAAAGATTTTTGAAAATTTCTAAACGAACAGGATCAGGTTGAGTTATTTTCTTCATGATTGATGTTGATAAAACCGCTGAGACGCGGAAAAAAAGGTTTGACAAATAAGCTATCGCGCATTTAATTTATATTTTTCTAGCGGGCTTTCCGGCCCGCACTACAAAACTTGAATAAAATTTGAATATACAAATTAAACGTTTTTTCGCTTAGTTACTTGGTACATCTTGCTCGCTATTCACGACTCAGATGTGTATCCGGTGTTCAGATTTCCGACTTCTTGAAGAAGTCAGGAATCTAAATTCTCGGTAAAAATTACGAGAATAAATCTAGATTAATATTATTATCTAGGACTACGACAATCATCTAAAATTAACTAAAAGTCAATTTAATTACGAAATTACTTTTCCAGAGCTTTGACCTCTCATTTTGAATACTGGTACAATTTATGAAATTTCAAGCTGCTATCAATGACTCAATTCATAGCTTTACTAATTTCTTTGGCTATTGAAATTCCGATTATTTTATTGCTAACTCATTTTCTACAAGAATTTTCGTCTTTTACAGAATTTGTAGGAATGTTTGCTCTTGCTTGTAGTACGACTCTTTTAACTCATTCTATAGCATGGACAAGCAATCAAATTGTGATTTTTTATTTATTATCTCCTGTGAGAATAATTATAATTGAAGCTATTGTAATTTGTATTGAAGGTTTTTTATACTCCCAAGTATTAAATTTAGGATGGAGAAAAGGATTTTATTTATCACTAGTTGCTAATATTGCTTCTTATTGTGGTGGAATAATTATTTCTTATTTTATTTGAAGGGAGTAGGGAGTAGCTTATAGGTTATGGGGAACATTTAGGTATACTGCTTTCATTTTAATTTTCAATATTGAGTCCTATATATAGCGAATATATATAATTAATTATTTATTGATTCAGTAGGTACAAATAATTATTTTTATGCAATATAATCTAAATTATAGTTAAAGGCTTACCCATGCTTTATAATAACCACTCCCTAATCTATTTTCATCACAATAATTTTTAACGTTGATCTACTTATTCACAATTTTGTAATCCTTGAATATCACAACCTATAATCTTCTCTAAATGACGGGTAATTTTCTCGATATCCCAATTCCACCAAGCAATTTCTAATAACGTATTAATCACATCATCAGCAAAGCGTTTTCTAATGACTTTTGCTGGATTTCCACCGACTATTGTATATGGTAAAACGTTTGTGGTGACAACAGATTTTGACGCAATAATTGCTCCATCACCGATTTTAAGCCCCGGCATAATCAAGGCTTCATAACCGATCCAAACATCGTTACCAATTACAGTATCACCTTTATTCGATAGTTCATCTAGTTGTGGCATTATTCTCTCCCAACCATTACCAAATATTTGAAAAGGATAGGTAGAAAAGCCAGACATTTGATGATTTGCACCATTCATAATAAACTTGACACCTGTAGCTAGAGCGCAAAATTTACCTATAATCAATTTATCCCCAATAAAAGGGAAATGATAGAGAACATTACGCTCGAAATTTTCCGAATCTTCTAAGTCATCGTAATAAGTATAATCCCCAATAATTATATTCGGATTTGATACTGTATTTTTGATAAAGCAGATTTGAGGAAATCCTTTCATCGGATGTTTTTCTTGTGGGTTTGCACCGTACATTTATATAACCGTTAGTAACTATATGAGCTTGAAAAATTGTGGTTATCAATAGAGAATAGGGAGTAGTCAGAGGAGAGAAGTAGCGTTTCTTTTACAAACCCTACTTTTTGATTTAAGGCAGTAGGAAATAGGGAAAAGTAATATTTCTAATAAATCAATGGTGCGTTACGGCTTAGTCAGATTATAACTTGTAATCATATTTACTTATGCCCTAACACACCCTACAAAATGACAAAGCTTGAAGCCATCCTCAACATTTTGCTAAAATATTTAATATTACTTTACATTTCTTTTTATGAAGACAATTGACAACTCGGATGTCCCGGAAACTACTCGGTTGTTTTCTAACCTTTCATTTGAGAAAAATAGACTAATTCATAAACCAGGTAGCGTTGTTGGAAGTACATTACTAATTGCTGGAACTACTGTGGGTGCGGGGATTTTGGCTTTACCTACAGTGACTTTACCAACTGGAGTTTTACCTTCTACAGCTTTATTAATTGGGGTTTGGTTTTATACTGTCGTATCGGCTTTGCTGATTGCAGAGGTATCTTTAAATGGTATGCGTTACAACGGACGTGCTAGTAATGGTTTACTAGCAATGGTGGAAAGTAGTTTGGGTACCATAGGAACACGTATTGCAGGTGGTGCCTATTTATTTTTACACTATGCTTTATTAATAGCTTATGTTTCGCAAGGTGGGGAAATTTTAATCTCTGCGGTGGAAAAAATATGGAATTTACATTATCTACCAGCATGGATAGGAAGTACGGGTTTTGCTTTGATATTTGGTAGTATTTTGTATTTTGGAAAAGACAGATTTATTCAGAGATTAAATAGTTTTTTTGTGGCAATTGTGATTGCAACATTTATCGGGTTGCTGTTGTTAGGAGCTACACAAATACATCCAACTTCCTTATTATCTCAAGATTGGAGTGCGCTTCCTCCTGCACTTTCGGTGATGTTAGTAGCGTTATTTTTTCATAATATTATCCCTGTTGTTGCCACTCAATTGGAAGGAGATGCTGCTAAAGTTCGTAAATCTATTGTTGTGGGTTCGGCAATTCCTTTAGTAATGTTTGTATTGTGGAATGGGGTAATTTTAGGAAGTGTAACTCCAACGATGTTACAAAATATATCCGATGATAGCAGTATTTTTGACCCTTTACAAATATTACGTGCTGGTGATGCTGGTGAATGGTTGGGGATTTTAATTACAGTGTTTTCCGAATTTGCGATCGCGACATCTTTTATCGGTTTTTTCTACGGATTACGAGATTTATTCAAGGATATGAATTTGTTTGCCGATACCCCTAATGTAAGTTTACCGTTAATTTCGTTGATATTATTTCCTCCAATGGGTTTTTCTGCAATCAATCCCAACATCTTTTTTACTGCTTTGGATTATGCTGGAACTTTCAGTGTTTCAATTTTGGGGGGTGTTATTCCTGCTGTAATAGCTTGGAAACAGCGAGATAAATACAAAGAATTGAATCAATCCCTTGTTCCTGGTGGTAAATTGATGTTAGTAGTAATGATTGGTATTGCAATGATGGCGATAGTTTTGGGGAATTGGTAATTGTTAATTGGTAATTGTCCACTGTCAACTGTCCACTGCCTACTCCCAAATCGGCAACTGATTAACTTTATCTAAAAATAAACCAACATAAGTATTTTCAGTATTATCTATAGTTTCGGTACTAAAATAACCATTCTTACCATCGTGAGTGTGGGAACCTGTTTGCACTACTTGATAACGTCCCTGCCGTACTGCTTTAATGAAAGGAGAGTTTACCATCCAAGACCAACGGTCAGGAAATATAATTTTAGTCACATTGACAACCCAATCTCGACTACCTCGTAGGTCGTATACCTGATCAACTTGATTAAATCCCGTTTCACCATCAAAACTACCACCAATCGAAAGTAATATTAACCGTGTATTTAACCAATTATCTAAATACTGTATTGCACCTAAAGATACTTGCGCTCCTCCACTTGTACCCATAAGGATAATTTTTAGTGGTTGCTTTGATGTAGGATTCAAAGGAGATACAGCATTCATTCGTTCTGCGATCGCGTTGGCAATTCCCAAGTTATAAATCGAACCATAACGACTATCAGCAGAAATAGCAAAACGCCATAAGTTACGAATTTTGATCAATACATTTGCGTTTTTTAACCATCCATCGGCTTGAGAAGCAAAACGCCATAAAGGAGCTAAAAAACGCTGTCCTCCTAAACTTTTATTGGCTACTGAATAAGGAAATACGTCGTCTACGATAGCACATTGAGGATGCAATTCTGCTAACTGATTGAGAAATATTTCTTCACCTGGAGTCAATTCGTTAGCGGAAAAGTCTCCGACACCGGGTAGAAAGACAATATAGCAAGTTTTTTCACCGATATTTTTCTGATTTAAATTATCTTTAATCAAGTCTTGAGTGGGATTTTTATCCAATTTTAAAGCTTGAGTGCTACTACTTAACCACCATGATAAAGTACCCACAGGAGCAATGATTCCCCAGATGATTAATAATATACCTGCGAAAACTAGTAATTTTAAAGTTTCTCCTCGTAACCATCGTAAAATTCGTGCAATAACTCTCAGCATTTTTTTTATTATCAAATATTGCATATTCAACAATACTTGATTATATTCAAATTTTTAGCAACATCAAGGCAATTATTATGAATACAACCGAAAATAATTTTAAGCGACAATTTTTGTATACAATCAAAAACGCTTTACTCTTAAACCCTGAACTTTACGATAATGCTTGTCATATACCTTTAAATAATCAAGTATCTTTAATTATCGTAATTTTAGCTGGTATTTCTCATGCTTTAGGTAGTCTTTTCATTTTATTATTTAATCAAGCATCAATTTATTTATTATTATTAGCACTTTTGATTGATGCTCTTTCAATAATTATCGGATATTATTTTTGGGCTTTAACTATTTGGAAAGTAGGACAATTTATCAAATTAATAGACCCTAAATTTAATAACTTATTAAGTCCAATTGGCTTCGCTTATGCACCTCAATTATTAAACTTTTTAAATTTAATTCCATTATTAGGAAGAGCAATAGAGTTAATTTTAGGATTATGGAGTCTTTTAGCAGTAATTATTGCAGTTCGTCAAGCTTTACACATTACCACTCGTAAAGCCGCTTTTATTTGTTTAATCGCGTGGCCACTCATTCAAACTGCGGTCGGTTTTATTCAAATTTTACAACAGAAAGTTGTGCAATTCACAAATTAAATCATTGGTAAATCTAACAACTCAGCGTTACTTTGCGCTTACTTTTGTATTCCTCTGCGTTAAAAATAAAAATAAAATTTTATCCCAATATTCCTAATAGATTTATATTTATTTATGGATAAGTTGCAACATTCAATTTTTCATCATCCTGCTTAATCGAATTTAATTGTTCAATTGTCAGTTCTTTAACTATGCTTAAAAATAATTGTCCTTGACCAACAGAATTGATATAATCGGCAGTTAAATAACGAAGATAATTAGAATTATTTGCCACATAACTTTTGAGCATACCAAGAGCTAAATAGCTTGTATAATCGCGGGCTAAATTAGGAGAAACACCGACAACCTGGGATGGTACAGGAATAGTCGAGTTTGGTGATTCTGCAATTGTCGAAAAATGTGTACCACCGTTCATTAATACTAAATATTTATGTTCGTTTGTTAACCAAGTAAAAGGTATAATCTGTTCTGGATATGCAGGAGCTACAGTATCAGCAGTTCCAGCGACAATCATCACTGGAATATTGATTTTACTTAAACCTTGTTGACCGTATACACTACTATCTACAGGATTAATTGCAATAACTGCTTTAACTCTTGAGTCAGATAACTTATAGTCAAATTCTGGTAAATTCAAAGCTAAACATTGCAACAATAATGAAACATTCAAAGTGTCTTCATTAACCGGACAATTCTCTCGTAGTTGTGCAAAATTAATCTTGGCACCTGCTAATGCTAAAGCAGTATAACCACCAAAAGATTGTCCAATTACGCCTACTTGTTCCATGTTGAAACGTCCCTTATATTCGGGATTAGAATCTGATAGACGTTGTAGAGAATCTAAAATATATTTTACATCTAAAGGTCGGTCAATAAATTCTCTAGGGTCTGTAACTTCGTTGGCAATTCCTGCTAATAATGCTTGTAACTGTTGAGAATTACTACCGGGATGTTCCGGTACCGCAACTACAAAACCATGGGAAGCGAGATATTCGGCTAAATAAGCGAAACTACTGCGGTCGGAACCCAATCCGTGAGAAATTACAATTACCGGCAGAGGTTTATTGGTTTGTGGTAAATAAATATCTACTGGAAAAGAACGAATCCGGGATATATCGATAAGGGGAAAGCTTTGTTTTGTGTAAGTTAAACGTCCTGGTCGTAATGCATTATTTATAATATTATTTGATATAGTTTCGTTACCAGTTTGTTGCAAAGATTTTTGGTTGATTAATGCAACTGCTCTTTGAGTTCGATTAACAATATTTCTAGCTCGTAATCCAATTTCCAAACTGCGAAATAAATCGATTGAAATAGTTTGAGAAGGGAATTTACGTAATATATTTATAATTGTAAAATTATTTGGTTCTATTGCTGCTAATATCAACGCCGAACGAGTTGCATAAAATCCGCTACTGCGACGTAAATTACTTGTAGTCACTTGATTGCGATCGCGAAATTCACTTTGAAATATTTGGGAAATATTTTCTAATAGTTTCTCACCAATTGGTGAATAGAGAAATTGAGAAACTTCAACAACACCTAAAGGAATAGGAGCAATTAATACCTCTCTTAATTCTTGCTGACTAGCTTGGGGAACGTACTTAAAATATACTGCTAATTCATCATTTACTTGACCAGTTTTGGCATAAATTTCTAAAGAATCAACGGAAATTGACCTTTCTACTATCCCAAAAGAAAGCTTTAACCTTTCGGCACTAACAGCAGGACAATGATTTACGATGGGTAAAACACTGGTAATAACAGCGCTTAACGCTATATTCAGCCAAATTGATTTTTGATCAACCATACATTACAACTCAGGATGAAGCCAATTAAATCAGTGAACAGTGAACAGTTATCAGTCCTGCCCGGTTTCAGTCGGGGATTTAACCCCGACTGAAACACACCACTTGCCGGAAATGGGGGACTCTGACTCCCAATTGATTTACAGTTTTTAACTGATAACTGATAACTGTTGAACAATCCTAGAGTTGTAATTGTACCGACAAAATGAGCGGTGGTACCACACATATTTGCCAACCCGACGAAAAAATTGTGCTAACTCTGGTGGTACTAACTTTATTACCCCTATCTATTTAACCTTGTCCTGACCAAGGTTCGAGAAAATCGGCATAAAGAGTTAATCCACCGTCAATATACAAAGTTTGTCCGGTAATATAAGCAGCTTCATCAGAACATAAAAAAGCAGTTGCAGCAGCCATTTCATCGGAAGTCCCGACTCTACCCATAGGAATATGACTTTCCACATTAGCTTTTTTCTCTGGATCATCAGTCCAAGCATCGTTGATGGGAGTGACAGTAGCACCAGGGGCAATCGCATTTACGCGAATTCCTCTTCTGGCATATTCTAAAGCTAGGGTAGTTGTGAGATTTTGCATCGCACCTTTACTAATTGAATAACTGATGTATTCAGGTCTAGGTATAATTTGGTGAACACTCGAAACGTTAATAATATTTCCACCATTACCTTGACTGAGAAACAGTTTAATTGCTTCACGAGCGCATAAATAAGCACCCTTTAAATTAACATCGATTACTTTTTCAAATTCTTTAAATTCAATTTCGTGGGCTGCACCAGGTATTTGAATCCCGGCATTATTAATTAAAATATCCAATCCACCGAATTCTTTTTTGACTTCGGCAAACATTTCTACAATATCATCTTCTTTTGATACATCAGCCTGTACTAACATTTCTCTACCTCCACAACCACAACGGGCTTGAGTACAAGCTTCATAAATCAATTTTTCGGTGTGTTGAGCATCTTCAGGGGTTTTTCGATAATTAATTGCCACATTCGCACCTTCTTGGGCAAATCTGACCGCGATTGATTGACCAATTCCCGAAGTTGCACCCGTGACTAAAACGTTTTTTCCGCTTATTCCTTTCATAAATAATCCTCTTGATTACAACCCAAAATTAATTACATAGTAATTCTGGGTTGAGTTTAGTATACTTAGACTGCATTCCCTTCCCTCTAGAGTTGTAAACCGAGTAGTAATAAGTTAGAAATATTAGTAATTGGTCATGGGTAATGGGTAATTTAGATATCTAGACCTTCAACCTTCAACCTTTGACCTTCACGATGCTGTATTTTTGATCAAAAAATGAACGAATAGGCACTTAAGCTGATGTGCAGCGTTCGTTATATAATCCAAAAATTTGAAAATATTGTAGTGCGAGCCGGAAAGCTCGGTAGTATTATACAAATTAAATGCTTAACAGCTTAACCATTATGTTCTCAACAGATGATTTTGCACGGTATACTCAATGGTCAGGTATTGCCACATTAATATTTGCTTTAATTACACTCGTCGGTTTCATCTTTAAATGGGGTATCCGGTTCCGATTAGCAGGTGCAACCGGATTTCTATTAGTATTAACGGGAGGCTTTTTTCCACTTTCCCTCACACCTTTGACTCGAACAGTGATTCCGGGTGCAATTCGCTATAAATTAGTTTTTGATAACGGTTCATCGCAAGCTGTAATTGCTACCCCGCCCCAAATTACTCCTTTAGAATTAGATGCAACTTTACGTCAAGCTGCCAGCGATTTATTTTCCTATGGTAGATTAGGTACCAGAGAAGAGAATCAATTAATAGTCCGCGCTCGCACTATAATACATCCGGAACCAGGAATTTCCGTACCCCTGTATTTAGGACAAATTAAGCGCTCCCTTTCGTCTCGTGAAGATGACGAAATGCAAATTGATATTTACAAAGATAATTTTGCTCAATTACCAACCTCCGACGGTTAAATAATTTTGGATTTTAGATTTTGCGGAAAGGTTGGGGTGTAGATTCTCGAACCCCAAAACTTTCCAAGACAGATTTTGGATTGGGAGTTAGGAATTATAAATTAGTACCACCGGAGTTAGGTTGTAGAGACGTAGCCGGGCGCTACGTCTATTATTGAGTTCGGAGTTAATTGATGGTTATTGGTTATTGGCAACTGTCAACTGGCAACTGTCAACTGGCAACTGTTCCTCAATGAATTTGATTTAAAGCATCCCAAGTTTGATGATCAATGATTCCAGTGATTGGTACTTTACTACGACGCTGAAAACTTTGTACTGCTGCTTCCATAAAAGGACCAAAATCACCATCTACGTATCCAACATAGTCAGAACTTCTTTTTAGGATACGCTGTGCTTTCATTACCATTTCACCACGGCTACCTTTTCTTAACTCTGGCATCGCTGCTGATTCATTTGTATTGATTTGTTTTGGGCGATCGCCGTTTTCACCCTGCTCTTCTATGGCAAAATTTCTCTGCTGTTCAGCTTTAACTTCACCATGTTTTTCTGGTTGTTGAAATTTATGATCTAATGGTTCCATTTTATTCCCCTAATTATTTAATAGTTATCAATTATCAGTTATTAGTTAAGCGCGATCACTGTTCACTGATAACTGATTTAATACAGGTTTATAGTTTTATCGTTGAAACTCAGCCGAATTATTCTTTTCTTTAGAAGTATTTACACGACGATTGTTGGTGTAGATGCTATTGACTTGTAGAATTGATATCTCTATGGTAATTGATTCATTGTTATTATTTCAAATACACAGAGGTTATTGGCGTTTTCAATGTAATGAGTAACACATAGTAGTTAGAATTATGGTACCTAAAATTGTAGTTTGTACTTGGCGCTACAATTGTGATTATTTTAGGTAGAATATTAATTCAGTGAGTTATTAGTTAAGTCGAAATCAGGAGTAGGGTATTTGCAATAATAGCGGGAGATCAATTTGCAAGTTCTAGTTCCCAGGCTGATTCTAGGAACCAGAAACTAGGTTTTGGTATGTGTAAGTGCTACTTTAATAATTAATTAGTTATATGCTTAATCAATCAAAAAAAACTTTGTCATTAACTCTTGCAGTAGCCCCAGGAAAGGTAATTCGCGGTAGCCAAATCCTCGATCAAGCAGTAGATGATATATCTCGTTTGGGAAATCGTCCTTTAGTAATCGGTGGCGATCGCACTTTGAGTATTTTGCAAAATTATCTGCAATTGTGGGAATCTCAGGAATTAAATTTTGAAAAAGCTTGTTATACTCCCGATTGCAGTGAAAGCAGTTTGGCGGTTTTAAGAGCCAAAGCCCAAGAGCATCAAGCTGATATGATTATTGGTGTCGGTGGTGGTAAAGCCTTGGATACGGCGAAATTAGTAGCGCATCAGTTGCAAATTCCGGTGGTGACAATCCCGACTTCAGCCGCTACTTGTGCGGCTTGGACTGCGCTTTCTAATGTATATTCCGATCAAGGAGCGTTTTTATATGACGTGGCTTTGGATAAGTGTCCCGATTTATTAATCCTAGATTACAATTTGATTCAAACCGCACCACAAAATACCTTGATAGCAGGAATTGGTGACGCGATCGCCAAATGGTATGAAGCGTCGGTAAGTAGCGGAGATTCGGAACAAACTCTGATTATTGCAGCGGTTCAACAAGCGAGAGTTTTACGTGATATTTTATTACAGAAATCGCTGGCTGCTTTGCAATCTCCCGGAAGTGAAACTTGGCAACAAGTTGTAGACGCAACAGTTTTACTGGCTGGAGTCATCGGTGGCATCGGGGGCGCACAATGTCGTACTGTTGCAGCTCATGCAGTCCATAATGGTTTAACTCACGTTTGTGGACGTGGTAGTATTCATGGGGAAAAAGTTGCTTACGGTATTTTGGTGCAGTTACGTTTGGAAGAAATGCTGCAAGGGAACCAATTAGCTGCGGCTGCAAGAGGGCAATTATTGAAATTCTATGAAGAAATCGGATTACCGCGAAAGCTCGATGATTTGGGCTTGGGTAATATAACTCTGAAAAAATTACAAAGTGCAGCCGAATTTGCTTTACAACCGGACTCCGATATTCACAGATTACCGTTTAAAGTTGCTCTTGAACAATTAATGGCAGCAATGGTTTCCACTACCGCACCAGGAGAAACAAGTGGTTTGTCATCGAGTTTAAGCAACGGGATGAATCAAGGTAAAAAGTTTTCTGGTTCAAAAAGTGATCAGAAAGCGTAAAATAATTATCTGGTGAACGATAAAATCGACTCGTATCAATGCTGCCAATTTTCAACCCGCGACAGTGGGTTTTGATTGTGTAGTCGCGGTAACAAAGCGCCAGATAAATGTGGTCACTTCAATAAATCTAACTATTAATAGTAGAATCGGAAAATGAATTTAGACTGGATAATCCCAGCCCAACGTATACAAAAGCTACCCGCTTATCCATTTGCTCGCTTGGATGAATTGAAAACCAAAGCGCGGGAGCAAGGTTTGGATTTGATCGATTTGGGCATGGGAAACCCCGATGGAGCAACACCACAACCTGTAATTGATGCCGCGATCGAAGCTTTAAAAAATCCTCACAATCATGGTTATCCTCCTTTTGAAGGAACAGCTAATTTCCGTAAGGCTATTACTAGTTGGTATCATCGTCGGTATGGAGTAAATCTAGATCCCGATAGCGAAGCTTTACCACTGCTTGGCTCCAAGGAAGGGTTGGGACATTTAGCATTAGCTTACGTTAATCCCGGTGATGTGGTTTTAGTTCCTTCTCCATCCTATCCCGTTCATTTTCGAGGTCCTTTAATTGCTGGTGGTGAAATTCACAATTTGATTTTAAAGCCAGAAAATGACTGGTTAATTGACTTAAGTGCAATACCCGATACTGTTGCAGAACGAGCAAAGATACTTTATTTTAATTATCCGAATAATCCCACTGCCGCTACTGCACCCCGCGAATTTTTTGAAGAAATAGTTGCTTTTGCTCAAAAATACCAAATTCTGCTAGTACACGATTTGTGTTATGCGGAGTTAGCATTTGATGGCTATCAACCCACAAGTTTACTAGAAATTCCCGGAGCAAAAGATATTGGTGTAGAATTTCATACCATGTCTAAAACCTATAATATGGCAGGTTGGCGCGTGGGTTTTGTAGTCGGCAACCGTCACGTCATCCAAGGTTTACGAACGCTGAAAACAAACTTAGATTATGGCATCTTTTCCGCATTACAAGTAGCAGCTCAAACTGCTTTACAATTGCCAGATAGTTATTTGCAGCAAGTCCAACAACGCTATTCTACCCGTCGCGACTTTCTGATCCAAGGTTTGACGGATTTAGGTTGGAACATTCCCAAAACCAAAGCTACAATGTATTTATGGGTTCCATCTCCTGAAGGTATGAATTCCACCGATTTTGCTTTACAGCTATTACAGCAAACAGGTGTAGTGGTCACTCCCGGTAATGCTTTTGGTATTGGTGGTGAAAATTACGTTCGTATCAGTTTAATTGCGGATACTCAACAATTAGGCGAAGCTTTGCATAGATTTGAGCAAGCAGGCATTAATTATCATTCTCAGCCTGTAGTCCTTAGTTAAAAATAGATATGACTGATTCTAAATTCACTTGTAAGTTAAGTTGATGCAATCTCCTGCTACTATTCCAGATACGATTATTTTCGGTTTTCAAGCTTTATCCGAACCATTGCGGATAAAAGTGTTGCAATTACTGCGAAATCGTGAAATTTGTGTTTGTGATTTGTGCAATATTTTAAACGTCAGTCAATCAAAACTGTCTTTTCATCTCAAAACCCTTAAAGACGCGAATTTAGTTTGCGCTCGTCAGGAAGGACGTTGGATTTACTACAGCCTCAATCAACCTCAATTTGCATTGCTACAGCAATATTTAGCAGAGTACACCGAATGTAGCGTAATCATGTCTGCTCGTTCTTGTGAAGACCCAAAATAGTTGACAATTGACAATTGCCAACAACCATCAGCTAACAATTAACTCCTAGCACTTAACAGTTTCCTATTCCCTATTCTTCGTTCCACCTCTATAATGATATGTCTGTGAGTAAAATTGAAAAGGACTAGATTAAGGAAGCGATAATGTCCCGATACAGAGGACCTCGATTAAGAATTACACGTCGTCTTGGTGAATTACCAGGATTAACTCGTAAAAGTGCTAGACGTGCTTATCCCCCTGGACAGCACGGTCAAAACCGTAAAAAGCGATCTGAGTATGCTATTCGATTAGAAGAAAAGCAAAAACTTAAGTTCAATTACGGTCTAACTGAAAAACAATTGGTACGTTACGTCCGTAAAGCAAGACGAGTCACTGGTTCTACCGGACAAGTTTTGTTACAATTGCTTGAAATGCGCTTGGATAACACTATTTTCCGTTTGGGAATGGCTCCTACTATTCCCGCAGCGCGTCAATTAGTCAATCACGGACACGTTACCGTCAACGGTCGTGAAGTAAACATTGCTAGCTACCAGTGTCGTCCTGGGGAAGTAATTAGCGTTAGAAATAAAGACAATTCTCGTCAGTTGGTGGAAACCAATTTGCAATATCCTGGTTTAGCAAACCTTCCCAGTCATTTAGAGTTTGATAAAAACACAATGGTTGGAAAAGTCAACGGTGTTTGTGAACGAGAATGGGTTGCTTTAAGTGTTAACGAACTGTTAGTAGTTGAATACTACTCACGAAAAGCTTAACTATTTTGGATTTTGGATTTTGGATTTTAGATTTTAACAACGGATGCATTTGTTTTGGATTTTGCACCTTAAAATCTAATCCAAAATCTGAAAGTTTAAAAGTTAGAAGTTAGTAATTTGATTTTTTTGATTGTCTGTTTAAATAATTATACGATTTAGCAAAAAGGCATATTTTTTTTGTAACGGGTGTGTAGTTTAGAAAAGCGGTACTAGTAGTCTGTCACATTAATTTTAAGGGGTATTACTTCAGTCCTATTTATAGGACTTTCGCTATTAGACAGGGACTTACAGTAAGAAGGCGGATTAGATACCCACCCCTCATAACTTATGTGGTGGAGTACTAGTTTTGCAAGATTATTGCTTCGGGGTAATTGATCAATTACCCCTACTAAACCGTTGTCAATTAACCAATCAGTTCAATATTTTTGAATTGTCCAACTGCTGTTGGATTTGCGACATCATGGTCGTTAGCGATAGTTAAGAAGTCAAATTGACCAGTAAAGAAATCTCCTACAGCAATGGAATATTGTGTGAATCCGTTATCGGAACCAACAACATAGTCGTCTAAGTCTTCGATACCCCAGTTTTGACTACCATCAACTTGGAAGAAATATCCACCATCCGGTTTGTGGCTAATCACATTATCATTATCGAAGCCAATACCCTGAATTTCTGCTTTACCATTACCCGCAAATTCAAATTTGAGTAAAGTATTCTCTGTGATTTCATACCCAGTAATATCCAAGCGTCTCCAACCGTTTTTTTCTAACTGCAATTCATTGTTGTTGGTAATATTTGTAATTAAGCTTTGGTTTTGACTCGCACCACCGTAAGATACAATCTCTTCACTTTTAGTTACTCCATTGATGGAAATATCAAGAGAATCGGCAGTATTCTCCAAGTTAGAGAGTATCTCAACTGTTCCATTATTAGTATCATTATTAGATACAGGAGTTTGAGTTTCTTGGGGAGGTAAAAGACTAGTTTGTGGTGTAGGTGATGATGTTTGCGGAGGTGTATCATTTCCACCAATTACCAACAGATAACCGTCATTTTTTCCACCGGCTTTATCTTGAATGGCATTGTGAGTAATTTGACCTCCTTTAAAATCAGTGGTTGTAACGGCTGCTGCTTTACCCTTGCGGACTGCTGCTACAGTTCCATCACTGTCTGTAATTGGTGTCCATGAAAGTCTTTTTTGTAAATCTGGACTAATGATGGCAATATATCCCTCGAAGCCAGCATAATCACTTACAGATTTACCTTCGATAGTCTGTTGGTTGCGATTTGCAATTCTAGCTCCAGCACCTCCAGCTAGAATTACAGTACCGTCTTCTGCCGCTGTAATTGAATTGACATCGACTGAGTTACCTTTACCATTGTTCAGACGAGTTAATAAAGATTGACCTTTAATTAAATCACCAGTTTTGAGGTCGTAACGACCGTACCAAGTCATCTTTACTGAACCGACGTTGGTAGGAGTATTATATTTGTCTGTTTCGATTTTTCTATTTTTAGTCAGCTTCTCTGACAAATCAAAAGGATCGCGATCGAAAATAGAAAAGCCAGTACCACCATTGACGTAATATGAAGAATATAGCTGTCCATCACGTCCGATAGCTACACGCTGTCCCCGTGTATCAGCCATCAATTTTTGGTTGTAAATGTCTTTATTATCAAAGTCATAATTTTTCCAAAGATTTTTTCCTTGGTATGACCATGCTTGAGTAAACGCAACTTGTAAAATCTTGGTTTTTTGCTCGAATCCTGTAGCAATTACCATACCTCCATTTTGGTCGGTAACAGCTATATCATTAAATTGACGATTGCTGCTGTTTGTACTCCATTCTTTGAGTTGTTCTCCTTTACCGTCAAACAGATAAGCTCTGTCTGCACCTGAGATATCTCTAACAACACCGACTTTACCACCATCGGAAATCGCAATTCGAGAAACGTTATTTAGAGATTTACTCCATTTTATGTTTGTCGCATCAGGATTTAAGACAGCAATTCCACCCTGATAAGCGACAGCAATATCTCCATTCTTAGAGACTTCTAAATCTACTACTTTTCCTGGTAAACGAGTTGTAGCAACGGCTTGATTAGTTCGAGAGTCATAACGGACAATTGTTCCGTCTCCACCACCAAGGAGTTTAGTCTCTTTCCCTCCCAGGTTGGAATTTTTTAAGGAACCTCCCACGATTACGAAATTACCATCAAGGGAAATATCCACCGCATTCGTAAAATCATCGTCTTTTCCACCCAAATAGGTAGCAGCGGAAATATCTAAATTATTGGTGGGAGATTTAGGTAGACCATTGTTTGGTACCGACGAGAAGGAATTCTGGTTTTGAACATTACTATCATCCAAATTGTTGATTTTAGTAGCCATTTTTCACTCAGTTTAAATGAACTTCTATCGGTAGATAACTCTGAACAACTAACTCCTTATTTTTGATTTTTTACTTCGTCATTAGGGGTATATACGATTACCGTACAGTGAATCAATACCAATTTGTTAGCCCTTAGTACAGTTTAAAAAGTTGTCACATTATGCCCAAAAAAACGGTTTTTTTCTTGCTATTTGGGACTATTTTTGATATTTTAAGAAGTCTTTTTTGTCGGGTTTCAGTTAATCTAGTAATATTGATTTAATATTTTACAAGTACTTAAAAATACAAACGAATACTTGATTTTGCTCATAAAATTAGATAAGTTTGTTAAATTTTTATCTAATATCAGTAATATTAATGAGTGAAAAATTTAATGCAGTTATTTGCTTGATATGCATTTTTTGAACTTTTATTTTCAACTTCTAAAATCATGTGAAGAAGTTAGTTGACAGTTGATAGTTGACAGTAGTTAAGCTAAAAAGCATTTAATTTGTATATTCAAATTTTATTAAAGTCTTGTAGTGCGGGCATCCTGCCCGCTAGGAAAATACAAATTAAATGCGCGACAACTTAGTTGATGGTTGAGAATAATTAACCACTATCTACTAACTCCTCCCTACTCCCTTTCCAGTCAAGTTGAGATTTTTTTCGTCACAATATAAATTAACCTGTCGAAAACCGCAAAAAATTATGACATCGAGTTACAATCTGCCTCCAAGCGGGAAAATGCCGATATTTCTCAGACGGATGAAGTTTGTGTTCCAACCTTTGGAATACTTGGAGGATTTTGCTCAAGCTTATGGGGATAGTTTTAGTCTTCCGACTACAGATGGTAATAATACCGTTTATTTCAGCCAACCCGAAGCACTAGAACAGATTTTTACAGCGGATGCTAATTCTTTAAAAACTGGGGGAAATTCGATATTAAAATTTCTGCTTGGGGATAATTCTTTGATTTTACTAAATGGCGATCGCCATCAGCGTCAGCGTAAGTTATTAGCTCCTCCTTTTCACGGTGATAGGATGCGGACTTATGGTATGACTATCTGCGAAATCGCTGAGGGGGTAAGCAGTGAATGGGGAAGTGGTAAACTGTTCAATATCCGGGAATCGATGCAGGAAATTACTTTGAGCGTAATTTTACGAGCGGTATTTGGTTTGGATGAAGGAAAGCGCTTGAATGAACTGCGTCTGAGAATTTCTGCGTTACTCGATTATATTAGTTCTCCTTTATTATCAGCTAGTTTATTTTTCCGTTTTTTACAAAAGGATTGGGGTAGTTGGAGTCCCTGGGGTAGAGTTTTGCATTTACGCTCTTCAATTGATGATTTAATTTATGATTTAATTGAAGAACGTCGCGCCGAATCAAATCAAAATCGCGAAGATATCTTGAGTTTGATGATGTCTGCGCGTTATGAAGATGGTGGAGCGATGTCAAATGAAGAATTACGCGATGAATTGATGACGCTGTTATTTGCGGGACATGAAACTACCGCTTCTGCATTAACCTGGGCTTTTTACTGGGTTGATTATTTACCCGAAGTACGGGACAAAATACTAGAGGAATTAAGTAATCTAAGTGATAATCCGGAACCAGGCTTAGTTGCGAAGTTGCCTTATTTAACAGCAGTGTGTCAGGAAAGTTTACGTATCTATCCCATTGCAGTCAATGCTTTTCCGAGAATTGTAGTAAATCCTATTGAAATAGGCGGTTATAAATTACCGAAAGATACCTGGATAATTCCAAGTATTTATTTAGCACACCATCGGGAAGAAGTTTACCCGCAATCCAAGCAGTTTAAACCAGAAAGATTTTTAGAAAGACAATTTAGCCCTTACGAATTTTTCCCTTTTGGTGGTGGAAATCGTCGCTGTATCGGTTCAGCATTCGCAATGTATGAAATGAAGCTGGTATTAGCAACAATTTTATCACAATATGAAGTATCAAGAATTGATAAACGTCCTGTTAAACCTGTACGTCGTGGTTTGACTTTAGCGACACCCGCAAAAATGAAAATGGTTGCAACACCTATTAAAAAGGTTGTGAAAACTCCGGTTGCGGTGTAGTTAAGAGTTAGGAGTTAGGAGTTAGGAGTTATATCAAGTGCGAATAATTAGTCATTATTGCCTACTCCCTGCTCCCTTTATTACGGTTAAAAATTAATGCAGTTTGTTTTAGATTGTTCTGTCGCAATCAGTTGGTGTCTGGTGGATGACAATAACAATTATGCTAATGCCATACTAAAAATAATGCCAGATTCTGAAGCATTAATCTACCATGGAATAATTAAGATGCGTTACCCGCTCCGGAATAACACACCTTACAAATAAATCCAAAATCTAAAATCCAAAATTAATTGACTCTTTGCCATAACCGCTTAATTTCTCCAATTTCTTTTTGATTTGGTGCTGGTAATGTTTTTACTGATGGATTAATTTGCGCTCCGGGAATGTTCTGACTCCAAGGACTATTAGGAACTGATTGCAAATTAATGTTATTATCTGTAGGTCGAAAACCATACTGTACGAATATTTTTTGTTGTTCTGGTTGAGTTAAGAAATCAACAAATTTTTGGGCTGCGTTTGCGGTTCCACTATCAACATTTTGACGAACGATTGCGGCAGTTGCGACTGTTTCTACTGTAGGATTTAAGTAGTAAATTTGATAGGGTTTACCTTGATTTTTACCGGATTGCTGCCAACGATAAAGAGCAATACTTTCGTATACTGTTGCGACATCAGCGTCATTGGGACCGCGAGTAATAAACTCTTGCAGAAGAATATCGGTAGAACGGGGTGGTTGATAAACTGATTTTTTAACTGTACTAAATAGTGATGAAATAAGCGGGTTATTGTAATTAATATTATTGGCATTGTTAGCATTCAATTTTGACATTGCCCACAAACTCAAGGTTGCTTGACCGCTGTTAGAACGAGTCGGATCTGTAATGACAAAATCGAAGCTACCCCAATTTTTTTGACCTCCCACGGTTTCCCAATTATTGGTTTGCATTGCTTGCTCTACTCGCTGCCAAGAAAAGTTATTATTGGGAAACAGAACGTTACCTCTTTCTGGCCAAGCAATTGCTACAAGTAAGGTTTTGGCAATCGGTTGAGGTTGGTTATAAAACGGTTCGCTGTTATTTTGTGCTTGGTAACGTTGGCTTAATTCATCAATTAATTCGCCAGAAGCTGGGATTAAAACTGTGGGGTTAAAGTCGTTTTTTTGGTCAAGAAATCTAGTAACGACATCTTGAGAACCTTGAAATTTAAGCTCTATTTTTATATTGGGATTTTCTTGCTCAAATTTTGCTTCTAGTTGTTGTAATGGTGCTTGTAATTCTGTTCCGCTGACAATAACAATGGTTTGTTGTAATCCGGGAATAGGAATGTAAGCTAAACCTAATGCTGCGATGATAATACCAGCAGAAGTCAAAATGGAATTTGTGGGTTTGGAGTTAGTTTTTTTCATGTTTCAAAATCAGATAAAAATAACCGCAGAGACGCAGAGTACGCAGAGGTTTTGATTTTTGATTATAGTAAATGTTGTAGAGAAGTTGCAGTGCAACGTCTTTTTATATTTACGTTCCTATTGATAATTTAGTACAATCAGTTATTTCCTAACCAGAAAAGCAAAGTTATCTTGTAAACTAGTCAGTTCATCGGTAGATGCTTGTAATTCATTAATTTGCTGGTAATCTGTTAGGTCAGCAGTACGCAATTTATTTTGGATTTGTTGCAATATCCCAGCAGAATTTTGAATTAATGTATAGAGACTAGTAATTTGTGCGGTACGAGCGTTTTGTCCTTCGTTTGCTAGTTGAATATTACGTTGTAAACTGTTGGCAAGTTGGTCTAAATGTTGACGTGCAATACCGGAAGATGAAGCACGTTTATTTTCTACTTCTTGTAATTGTTGTTGTAAGTCGTTGACTGATAATAAAGAGTTAGCTCCGTGAATTCTTCTACCCAATTCTTCAATTTTTATCGGTAGTTCAATGGCTCTTTGACAAGCTTCTTGTACTGCTACTAATAAATTCATTTCAAAAGAACTACGATTTAATAATTGATTGGCTTCTTGACGTAATATTTCGGCTTTTTCTGCTAAATTTTTAGCGGAGGTTTGTAGTAGCTTTAATTCTCGTTGTATCTGTTGCTGAGCAATTTTTTGAGCATCAGGTTCTTTCGATTTCATTGCAGCAGCACCACCTGTAGCGACTGCTACGGATACTGGTAAAATAATAAAATTAGGTAATCCAATCAAGCGAACACCAGCGACAAGAACAATACCACCGGCTAATACTGCAATCGGATAATAAAGAGGGTTTGCGAGTTTCATAATTAATAGTTAGGAGTGAGGAGTTAGGAGTGAGGAGTTAGGAGTGAGGAGTTAGGAGTTAGGAGTGAGGAGTTAGGAGTGAGGAGTTAGGAGTTGTTACACATATAGACTTTTAACCAAGCAGCAACTAACCACTAACAACTAACCACTAACCACTAACAACTAACCACTATCCACTATCCACTATCCACTAACTTTTTTTTTAAAATTCAACTTGTAAATCTGCCATTAATGTAGAAATAGTTTCGGGATCTCCTTTGCGATAATAACCTCCATTGAGTTCGGCTATTTGTTTGAGTACTTCGGGGTTAAATTCTCCTTCTTCTCCGTAACCTACTGTGAAAAAGGCTATACGTTTATCGCTGTTAAAGTTACTTTTTTCCAATTCTTGACGTAGTTTTTCCAGATTAATATCGGAACCAGAATCATCTCCATCTGTGAGTATAACTACAGCGTTAATTGCATCGTTACGAAAATTTTGTTGTAACCAGTTACGTGCTTCTAATGCTGCATCGTACAATCGGGTTCCACCATCAACCCTTAAGTTAGCGATAAATTCCATTCCTTTGGCTTGTCCTTCTGGAGTACCATTAACTTTGATTGGTGTCCGTATTTGGTCATCAAAGTCAATTAATGCTATTTCTTCTTTTGGTCCCAAACTTTGAATATAATTACGTAAGGTATTTTGTACTGCGGGTAATTTGTTACCTGACATGGAACCGGAAGAATCTACAACTACAACGACTTGTGAAGGCTTCTTGGCAAATTCCTGCCACGATTTGAGCATTGCTGCGACTATTTCTGGTTGGGGAGGACGCAGGGAATCATATTTAACTTCTGCTTGAACACCAAGTTCTGGGGTAAATTTGGCACCTAATTCTACTCCTGGTACACCCGGTCTTAATCCTAATTCTGTAGCAATTTTTTGAACTTGAGGAGTCTTTAAATATTCGATAATTTTTTCTGCTGCGGCTTTTTCATCTGCATTTACCCAAGTTGCACTAGGTAAAATTGCCCGCATATTTGATGTAAATGTGGCTTTGGGATAAATCGCTTCGTAACGAGTTTGACCGGGTTGTAAATTTGAATTGGCTTTAATTACTGATGATTCATAAACGGAACCGATAGAAGCCCAAAATGGACCGTTTTTCACCATGTCACTAGCCAAAGCATTGGTAGAAACTCCGTAACGAGTGACTTTACTTTGAATACTCTGAATTTGAGGTTGGTATTTTTGCACGTCTGCTGCTGTCAATTGTTCCGGTCTTTTTCCTGATACGCTGGCAAATTGCGCTACCAGTGTTTGTAAGCCAGAGTTGGAGCGAGTAGGTGCTGTATGAACGTAGTTAATCGGTAATTGTGGACTATTAGAATCAATTTCTTTATGGTTTTTTGCTGTCACCAATGTTTTATATAAATCCTCTTGCTTGCGTAATCCTGCGGCAATATCAGCAGGGGCCATGAACACCATGGGACTACTTGCAATTAATGGTGCATCGGTAATTTCAGGAATATAATTTTGTCCGGGGAAGATTTGATTAAATTGATAAAGTAGTTGAGAATGGTAAATTTCTCCATCTACGGAAATCAATGTGGGAAATTTAGCATCATCCGGTTGAATAGTTCCGGATTTGAGTTGCTGAGCTAAGGAAGTTACTTGTGTTACTACATCCCCGGTACCTTTAGCTTCACAGTTCAGATAGAAAGCTGTACCGTTATCTAGTTTGGGTTTTGTAGCGTTAAATTGTTGAGCGGATTGCTCACAGAATTCTTGTAAAGCGCTTCCAACTAAGAATTTGACTTCAAACCCTTCGTAGGATTTTGGATTGTCGGAATCGATTCCGGAAGTACAAGCACTAAGCGATAAAGCACCTAAAGCGGAAATGCAAATAGAAAGATTCCAGCAATTTGTCAATATTTTATTATTCATAAAATCAATAGTGGTACTGAATTTACTTAGCGGTTTGTTGAGAAAGAAAGCGTTTAATAATAGATTTCCCTCAGAAGCTTTAAAAAATAACAAGGTTAGTAGAACTAAATATAATCTGTAAAATGAATTATTCAACTTGTTGTCATTACCAGCTTTCTTCCGATTGCTCGAATACTGAGGGATAAAATAGAGTCAGATTTTGTAATATTTTGTGTGTATACTACTTAATCAGTCAGCCACTGCAAATTTATGAAAAAACTCTGTTGAATAAAAGGGTTGTTCTTAGCTATTTAATAAATTTAGTGTTTTTTTAACAAAAATTTAATTTTTGTCCTGAGAAATTTAATCCTAGTGGTTTGTCCCATTAATTTTGATACTTTGTAGTAAGGGCTTTAGCCCTTGATTTGAGGGATAAATCCCGGAGCTACGAACCCTTGAGAACTTATGGGACAGACTAATAGTACTTGACCACATAAGTTATGACGAGTTTGTTCGTCTACCGACGTGCTGTAGAGACGTTATACATAACCTCTCTAGACAATTTTTGGGAAAAATAACCATTCATAATTAATGTGGTGAAGTACTAGAAACAAGCAGCCGAATCGCTTTAAAAAGAATGGCTTTAGTTGAGACGCTCTAATAAATTAATAAGAAAGAAGACTTAAAAAAGATAGGAATTCTAATTGAAAATTGAAATGAAGGCTATACACCTAACTTTTCCCTAAGCTTTAAAACTTATTTAAAAATCAAAAAGCATTTTCATATATTTTATTTATATAAATATAATAAATATTTTTTAGCGACAAAAGTAAAAATAATAGTAAGTTTTTCGTAAAAAGCTGGAAGTATCCTGATAAATAAATAGGAGAGATTGTTCAGTCTAAATCATCTTTATTCATACTTTTACGGGAGTGATTAAACCAATGAGAATTGTCACTTTTTTTGATAAGGTTCAGAACTTGGATTTACAAGCAATTAAAAACAAGCTGATGTTTGAGTATGGATGGACTGCGGAAAAAACAGAAGCGGTAATTAGTCACTACAAATTGTTCTTGTATCTCAAGTCGATTTATCCAGCTGCCGGATTGGTTCCTACTCAAGAAATTGATGCAGTTTGGCACGCTCATATGGAAGTTAATCTACTCAAGTATATTCAAGATTGTGATTATTTATTTGGTTATCTTTTAAATCATTGTGCTGCGGTTGATAGCGAAACAAATCTAGAAATATATCAAACTCACAAACAAGCTTTTAACACTACTAAAACTTTGTTTGAAAATATATTTGGAGTAGGAGTTTTGGAAAGCACATCAATTCATGCTGCGGCTTGTGCTGATTTACCTATTAATACTAATCCTGCACCTTGTGCTGATTTACCTATTAATACTAATCCTGCACCTTGTGCTGATTTACCCATTATTCCTAATGCTTTCGTAAATTATGGTAATTGATAATGGGTAATTAAATCCGTGAAATCCGTGTAATCCCTTCCAATCCGTGTTCAGGAATTTTCAATTATCAAGTAAAGCATACATTTCTTCGGCTTCTGCACTCATTTTTAGTCCTTCAAAACTTTCTGCGGCTTCTTTTGCTAAACTGTAGGCTTCAAGTTGATTTCCACAAGTTTTTTCTAATTTTGCAAATGTTGCTTTATGGAAGGCAATAATCCGCTTATCTTTGTGCCTTTGTGCCATAGGTAAGCTAAATTCTAAGAGTCTTCTTGCTTCTACTAAATCATCATTGATTAATGCAATATCTGCTAACCAATTTGTAATTGCTGCGGTTGCTTTTTGCCAGTTTATTTGTTTTGCTTTTAATAATGCTTCTTCCAAAATTGTTTGTGCTTGTTGATAATTACTTTCTCGATAAAATATCTGTCCTTGATAATACAAAATCTGAACTTGCTCTTCGTCATATTCTGATTGACTAAGTTGAGTTTTTTCTAATAGCTGTTGTTTGATTGTCAACCATTGTTGTGCTTGCTGTAATTGTCCAAGATGAACGTGCAAAATCACCATGTTTGCAGCTAACTCTAACTGAAAATTTACAGTTTGATGTTGACGTAAATCCCAAGCTTCTTCTAATAATACTTGTGCTTCTTGTAAGTTGACTATTTGACGCATTCTCACTAAAGTCCAAGCGCGATCGCACATTGCTTGTAAAGCTGTTACCAAATCCCCCGATTGTTTTGCGGCTTCAATTAACCAAGCACTCCATTCTAAACGTTCATCCCAATATCCACGGATGTGAGTGTATCCTTTAATGCGTTCCCATAAAATTTTCACTTCAGAATATCGACCTTGAGAAATGCACCATTCCAATACCGCTTGCAGATTTTCCCATTCGGGTTCTAAATATTCATAGCTTAAATGCCATTCTTTCGTGTCTTTATCCCCAAATGATTCGGAGAATTTCAGGTACCAGTTTATCCAACGCTTTCGTAATTGTTGCTCAAATTCAGCATTTGCAGCTAATTCCGACCAAGTATATTCACGGGTCAAGGCTGTTAAACTATAACGTTCCTGCTGTTGAGAAATCAAGGAAAGTTGCTGCAACTTTGCTAATCCTTGAGATATGATAATTGGGTCTGGCTTTTCCAAAGCGATGCTAGTAATGGTCTCTTTGGTTACTGGTTTTATAAAAAGAGTCAGTGCCATTAACAGATAATAAGCAGGTGAATCTTTTAACGGATTTACTGATGTGGTAAAGCAAAAACGAGCAATATCGCCTTGAGGATGTTTAATTAATACCAATACATCTGCGAATAAGTAACCAGATGCCATCTGTCCGATAGCGTAAATCATTGCTGCTGGTATTCCACTTACCGCTTCGTAAAGTTGCTGGGATTCTATCGCAGTTAAGCTAACTCCTTTTTCTTTGGCTTCGTGTTGAATCAGTCGCAAACCATGTTCTTCAGGTAGACAAGTAAGGCGAATCGGTACAAATAATATTTGTTCACGAGTAGTAATAATTACTTTGACTGTTGGTGGTAAATCGTAGAGAAAGGACAAAACTTCTTGTTTGTCTTCAATGGTTTCTAAGTTATCAACAATTAATAAAGTTTTAATTACCGAGAGCTTGTCACGAATTACTTCGATTTGTTCTGGTAAAGATAAATTATTAATTTCTGAAAACTCTAGAATACGAGCAATTTCTCGACAGATGTCCCGTAAAGTCCGCTGATAAACTAATCGGGGTAAAAATCCCATGGAAGTCAGATGATTTTGTTTGGCGGAGGTAAAAATTATCGCTTCAAATTTAGGCAGATTTAAAAGATTTTTCGGTGAATTTCTTTGTAAACAGCGGTAAGCTATTTCTACTACTAAAGTAGTTTTACCTACTCCACCAATGCCATCTACACTAATTAAATGAGCAGAATGTCCGTAATCTAACAATTCTATCAATCGGCTAATTTCGCGATCGCGTCCAACGAAAGTTGTATATTCCCGTGCTGGCAAGTTCTGGGTAATTTGAGATGGTGGGCTTTCCAATACATTAGAATTTACAGTCTCTGGTTGCTGGGTATTTTCTGGTAAATTTTCGGAATCATCTTCTTTATTAAGTTTGAATTGCTCCCATTTGCTTGATAAGAAAATTCGTAGACGATTCTCTTTACCCCGACTACTACCACTTATATTAAACTTTTTATAAACTTGACCCATTCTTTTCAAACAAGCATCCGGAGAAGTACTTAATTCGGAGGCTATTTCTTCGTAGCTTTGACCATTTCCCATCCGCATCAGAAAAACTTCTTCTTGATCTTGAGAAAGTTCATGGTTGTGAGCCATTTCAGTCAAAAAATTAATTGGGAACATTTTCGCTCAAAATTATGATCACTGAATATATTCTACCTTTTTATTTCCAGATTACACGTTATTCGGAGTTATTCGGAGTTTAAAGAAATAATGAAGGTTCGAGATAATACATCGACATCTAATCTGTATCGGTTAGTATGCAAATAACAATAGAACTTACAAATTAGTAAGTCTTTTGAAAAATCTATTTTCTATTGGAAATTAATAATTTTGAGTTTGGGATATGTAATAGTTTCACGATTATTTTGTGATTCAAAATACAAGTTATTGGGTGTGATATCTGAGGAATCTTGCTTTTTGACGTTGTATTCTATGGTAGTTCAAGCATTTCCAAGATTACTTGAATAGCCAACATATACCGGATTTGTACAAATAAAGAACGACTCGCTAGGACCTGAGAATCTGAGCGAATCGTTCCGCCAACCTAGTCTATAAGGATTGACATAACTATGATAATTAATGGTGGACCAAAAAGCGATAATTTGATTGGTACCGATGGTGCAGATTTTATCTTTGGTAGAGGTGGTAATGATACCCTTAAAGGTGGTAAGGGTAATGATACCCTCGACGGTGGTGAGGGTGATGACCTACTTGAAGGTGGTAAAGGTAGAGATATTCTCGACGGTGGAGAAGGTAATGATACCCTCGACGGTGGCGAAGGTGATGATACTCTTGACGGTGGTGAGGGTGATGACCTACTAGAAGGTGGTAAAGGTAGAGATATTCTCAACGGTGGAGAAGGTAATGATACCCTCGACGGTGGCGAAGGTGATGATACTCTCGACGGTGGTGAGGGTGATGACCTACTAAAAGGTGGTAAAGGTAGAGATATTCTCAACGGTGGAGAAGGTAATGATACCCTCGACGGTGGCGAAGGTGATGATACTCTCGACGGTGGTGAGGGTGATGACCTACTAGAAGGTGGTAAAGGTAGAGATATTCTCAACGGTGGAGAAGGTAATGATACCCTCGACGGTGGCGAAGGTGATGATACTCTTGACGGTGGTGAGGGTGATGACCTGCTAAAAGGTGGTAAAGGTAGAGATATTCTCAAAGGTGGAGAAGGTAATGATACCCTCGACGGTGGCGAAGGTGATGATACTCTTGACGGTGGTGAGGGTGATGACCTACTAAAAGGTGGTAAAGGTAGAGATATTCTCAACGGTGGAGAAGGTAATGATACAGCAGATTACAGTGACCTCAGCGAAGCGATTACTCTTGAAGCTGTTGGTATCGTTAAGAAAGGTAGTTTGGGTACAGACCAGATTTTAAATATTGAAACTATCGTTGGTGCAAGCGGAAAGGCTAATACAATAGATGGTTCCACTGGTACAAGTGCAGTTACATCTTTCGATGTAGATTTGTCACAAAACAGATTAACTGTTCAAAATATTCCTGGGTTGGGTAATGTCACTTTCACTGTCAAAAACTTTGTGAATGTCACTGGTACCACTCAAAATGACAGAATTATCGGAAATGCTGAAAATAATATCCTGATTGGTGGTGGTGGTAACGATTTCTTTGGTGGTAGCGCTGGTAATGATATCATCAATGGTGACAATGGTGGTAATGATACTGTTGATTACAGTGGTTTAGGTCAAGCAATTACTCTTTTACCCACTGGAATAGTACAAAAAGATGGTGGTTTAGGTACTGATCAACTTGTTAGAGTCGAGACAATTATCGGTGATGCACGATTCTCCAATACTATTGATGCTTCGAGTGCAGCAAGTCCAGTTTCGATCAATGTGGATTTATCTGCACAAAGTTTACAGATAAATAACATTCCTGGAGTTGGTAGTCTCAATCGTACCGTTGTCAACTTTGTCAACGTTATCGGTACCACTCAAAATGACAGAATTATCGGAAATGCTGAAAATAATATCCTGATTGGTGGTGGTGGTAACGATTTCTTTGGTGGTAGCGCTGGTAATGACATCATCAACGGTGACAATGGTGGTAATGATACTGTTGATTACAGTGGTTTAGGTCAAGCAATTACCCTTTTACCCACTGGAATAGTAAAAAAAGATGGTGGTTTAGGTACTGATCAACTTGTTAGAGTCGAGACAATTATCGGTGATGCAGGATTCTCGAATACTATTGATGCTTCGGGTGCAGTAAGCCCAGTTTCAATCAATGTAGATTTATCTGCACAAAGTTTACAGATAAATAACATTCCTGGAGTTGGTAGTCTCAATCGTACCGTTGTCAACTTTGTCAACGTTATCGGTACCACTCAAAATGACACAATTATCGGAAATGCTGAAGATAATATTATCAATGGTGTTGGCGGACAAGATATCTTAGCAGGAGGAGCCGGAAAAGATATATTTGTCTTAGGAGAAAGCGGTAATGTTTTCTATAGCAATGCTGGTTTTGGCGACATTGCAAGTATAGAAGACTTTGTATCCGGTGAAGATAAAATTCAACTTACTGGTAGTCTGAATGACTATTCTTTCTTCAATTTCGGCTCACTAAATTTGATTGCTTTAGATAATGGTGATGGAATATTTAGTGGACTTGACGATATCATTGCATCTGTAAATGCTAGCTTTGACACTACTAGCGACTTTCTGTTTGCATAATTCATTAACTCGGAATTTAGTTGAGTAAAAGACCACAATTAGAAGTCGGATTTTTACGATGATTGTTCTTGCTCACAAATATTTAGACTAAAAACCCGACTTCTTACCCCACGAGACGGCTATTTCTGATAGTGGGTAATAATTTCAGGCTCAAAAGGATAATCTAATTTACCTTAAATAAAAAGTAAATAGCACTAAGTCATGAAAACAAATATCTCTTGGCTTAGTGCTGTTTCTTTTTTAAGATTATTGTAATGAGCAGAGACTGATCTTTATACTTAATTCAGAGTTTTGCTGAAATTTGTGATTTTACACACTTGCATCCGAAATGTTACGGAGCTAAAATGTAAATCAAGAAGAGGAAAAAGGAGCGCTTACGAGAATAACAAAGGGTAGTATAGCTTCTTTGACTCCGAAAATAATTAACAATAACTTTCATAATTTTACAGAGGTAATTATGCAACGCTTGATTAAGTCTGCTGTTAAAGTTTCTGCTGCATCTATAATTGCTTGTGCTTTGGCTTTTATGGGAGCAACTTCTGTTAAGGCTCAACCTAAAGGAATGCCTGAAGGCTATGTTGGTGTTGGTGTAGGATTCAACGATGCTAGTTCTGGTGTTGGTTTGAACGGACGTATCTCTTTCCCAAGAGCTAAAGTTTCTTTGCGTGGCTCATTGTATGGTGGATGCGATGGTGATTGTGCCTTGTTTATACCCACAGTAACTTATGACTTGCCTGTAGCTAAAAATACTAATATTTACTTGGGTGCTGGCTATGCAACTGTTAGTACTTCAAGTGGTGATTATTTAGGGAGTGAGGGAGTGTTACAAGCTGGTGCTGAAACAGGATTAGGTAAAAAGTTTACTATTTATGGTGATGGAACCTTTGCTGAGGGTGGTAGCCTGTTCAAAGTTGGACTTGGTTATCGCTTGTAAGCTGTAATTAATAAACGAAATTCTATTGAAATTTGGGTGTTAAAAGATATATCTTTTAACACCTTTAAAAGTTTTTGAAAAAACTCTTTTGAGAAGATATTCAAAATCTTGCTCGATTTTAGGAGTTAATCGGAGCCATAATTTTTTTCCTATAAGTTAGTTGCCATACCGACATACGAATAATTACTGAGTTAAAATTCTTGCATTCAGCATAAAAAACTTTTGTAGCCAAGTATTGCCCAAATCTTTTTTATTCTGAATAACTTTTAATTCTAGTCGGTATTTATACCTCAGCAATATTATGCGACAGTTTCTCAAGTCCGCTGTAAAAATTTCTGCTGTATCCGCAATTGCTTGTGCTTTGACAACAGTATCTACATTGTCTGCAAACGCTCAATCCCAAAAAGGTTTGGAAGGTAGTTACGTCGGTGGTAGTTTTCAAACTGGAAATGGAATAACTGGGCTTAACATTTACGGACGATATGATATCCGTCAATTACCAATCTCCGTTAGAGGTAACGTCAGTATACTAGATGTTAGTGGTGAGAGTATTACTCAATTCGCACCAGCAGTTACCTATGATTTACCTATCGGTAAGAAGGCAAATGCTTATGCTGGTGCTGGTTTGGTTTTCGGTGAAGGCGACTCTACCGCGTTTCTCAACGCTGGTGCAGAAAAAGAAATCGTCAGGAATGTAGTAGTTTTCGGTGATTTAAATGCTCCTTTGGATAATGGTGTCGATCCAACTTTCAGTATTGGACTTGGCTATCGTTTCTAAGTTAATTTTGCTTCAAGAACAAGGCTATTAGTGTGTTGTAACAATTAAATAAAGCATAAATAATTACGCGGGGAAGAGTTTAAACTTTTCTCCGCGTTTTTGAGTGTATGGAACAATATCCGAGTTTTTAGGAGTTTTACGGATTTTCAAGATAAAATGTTGTTTATATAGCTAGTCACAGCGTATTTACGGAGTTATAGTGTAAATAACCAGAGTCTAAGGGAGGATGAGAATAAATAATACATTACCAATCAAAAACAGATACGTACTTATCCTATGACAACATTTGAGCAAACGAAATATCTTATCAAAGAAATATTATTGAAGGAACTAAGTATGAAATTAAGTTTACAAAAAAAATTGTCGCCTCAAATTTTGTTAATTGATAGTTACGAAATATTTCTGAGTGGGACAATCAAGTTATTGCGTTCTTGTTATCCAGATGCTGTAATTAATACTGCTACAACTGTAGAAAATGCTTTATATCAAGTTGCGATGTTTCAACCAGAATTAGTGGTTACAGATATTTGCGTTGCACAAAATGTTGGGGAAGCAGCCCGAATTAATCATGGGATACAGTTACTTAAGAAGTTATTAATTAACTATCCTGAAATTAATATTCTTGTGCAAAGTAGTTATATCAATACTTTAGTACGGATAAAGTCAGAAATTGCTCTTCATCCGTCGGGATTTGTAGTTGCGGATAAATCGCTTTCTGCTCAGGAAACATTAAATAGAGTAAATTGGGCTTTACAGAGATTGACTCATACAAAGGATATTAAAGGAATTAATTCTGAATTAAAGTTAAAACCAGAATGGTTAAGGCTGCTTAATCTAGCATTTGAAGAAGGATTACAAGATAAAGCAATTGCTGCACATATCTGTGTATCCGAGCGTATGGTACGTCACTATTGGTATAAACTACAGGAAGTTTTAAATATTAATGTTGAAGAACTAAAGCATCAAGGAAAAAATCTTCGAGTTATAACTCATATTCGAGCCAGAGAAGAAGGTTTGATTGATTAAGTTTTCGGAAGTTTTAGTGTTGGAGTAAATAGGTGAACATACTTGTGTAGTAAGGGAATAGGGAATAGGGAATAGGGAATAGGGAATAGGGAATAGGGAACAGGGAATAGGGAATAGGGAATAGTAATATAACTGATTAGTATTTATAAAAATAATTTTGCTTAAGTACTTACTGACTTGACAAGGGCTTGAGGATTTGGATATGTTTCAGGATTTTAGTGAAATGCTATTAGAGGTATACTGAGTTTCTCGAACAAATTTACCTATGAATTTTATCGATGAGTTTTGTATAAATTTTATCTAGTGCCGATATATAAATAAAAATTCTATAAGTAAGTTGAAATAATCATAGTGATTTGAATTGATTTTGACTGTATAAAGATTTGTACTGACCTATTTGAGACGAAAATGAATAGATTATCGGTTAAGGTTGTGATACTTGGATTAGGAGCAATGTCGTATATTCCCAAAGTTGACGCAACAATTACGGTTTCTTCTAAGCAATTATTGACAACACCAGTACAAGCAGAAATTTTATTGCTGTTGACGGAAGTTGATTCTGGTATTTCCGCGATCGCAACTTCCGGATGGAAAAAGTTTTATTCTAATGAAGGAAAGTTTTCCGTTTTTGTACCTGATACATCTGTAACTAATTTGAATTCTCAAAGTGAAGATTATTCGATCAGTATTTATTATGCGGATACAAAGAAAAGTTCCTATATAGTTGGTTATGTTGATTATAAAATGGATTTGAGTAAGTTACCGTTGAGCGAAATTTATGATAATTTCTTAAAAGAGTTTTTAGGAAGTGAGATAAAATTATTGAAACAGCAAAATATTCAATTAGGTAAATATCCCGGTATAGAAGCAAAATACCAAAATGAAAATCAAAAACTAATTGCAAATATTCGTTTATTTTTGGTTGGTAAAAGGCTTTATATTCTTGATGTTTCTAATTCTAAGTATGGAAATTCTACACAATTTTTTAATTCTTTTAAGTTAGAAAATAATCGAAAAGATAATCCGAGTAAAATTGCTATTCTGTAGACTCAGAAGTCGGGTTTCTCTGAGAAACCCGACTTCTCTACCTTAATAGTTATTCTTTTACTTCCTGGGTAGTTCTCACTATTTTGGTTAATAAATCTCTAGGGATGAATCTGACACTTTCAGCTAGTATTCTATTTTGTAATCCAGGAATAACAGTAGTTTTGTTTGCCATTAAGCCACGATAGCCAATTTCAGCTACAGTTTGAGCATCCATCATATTCTTACTTTTGACTAGCTTTGAGTCAGACATTCCAGTTCTGTGATGAAAAGCAGATGCTGTCGGACCAGGACAAAGAATTGTTACACTTACACCCGTACCCTCTAATTCATTGGCGATCGCCTGGGAAAATGAAAAAATATATGCTTTAGTTGCAAAGTATACTGCCATTAAAGGTCCTGGTTGAAAAGCAGCGGTGGAAGCAACATTTAATATTTTTCCTTTACCTTCTTTTACCATTTGTTTGAGAAACAATTTGGTTAAATGTGTCAGACATACCATGTTAACCTGCATCATTTCTAACTCAGCATTCAAATCTGTTTCGTTAAATAATCCATAGTTACCAAATCCAGCATTATTTACTAGTACATCAATTTTGATTGATGACTGATTAACTTCTGCAAAAATTTCTTTTGCTACCAAAGGAACGGATAAATCTTTCACAATAGTTTTGACTGAAATACCGAATTTTTTTGGTAATTCATCTGCTATTTCGGAAAGCTTTTGTTGATTTCTATCTACCAATACAAGATTATATTGATTTTGAGCAAATATCTGCATTAGTTCATAGCCAATTCCACTAGCGGCTCCGGTAATTAAAGCAGTTTCTCGATGGTGTATTTGAAATTCAGAGTTCATTTTATTGTTATTAATTCATAATAATTTATGTTCATTTTGCTCAAAATATTAATATTCAACTATTAATTTAATGTGAATTTGACGACTATCACAGAATTCGGGTTTTGATTGCAATTGTATGTTACTACAAACATTTATCCTAAAAACCCGACTTCTAACAAAGAAGATAAATCAAGGTTTTATAGCTGATGAATATCAAACTCACGTTAATTTAATCACAAAATATTATACTACTGATGTAAATTTTCAATTTTTGGCAATAATGTTTCAAAATTCCATAAAAAACAATATTTACTAGATTATAGTAGATAATTTCCGTACTCAAAAGCTTTCCCTAATCAACTTAGTTTCACTTGTTTTTTGCTGTTTTATAACCATCTAAAACTGTCATTGATAAATTCAGTAAAATGTAAATAAAAAATCAGAAAAGTAAGTCTCTTTATTAGGTCTGCTGTATTGTATGATAACTTCTATTTTTAAACTAGACTGTATAGTATGATAGAGTTATTTTTTTGATAAATTGTAAGATGCTACAATTTATATTTAAGAGGATGTTTTAAAAGTATTCGGCGGTTTTAACCCCACGCCAGTTGCTATAACGGAGGGAACCTCCGCAACGCACTGGCTCTACTACACAAACGAAGTCCACCGTAAGGTGGACTAGTAATTTAGAACCCGCGCAGGCGGGTTTTGTTTGTGTAGGTAGCTGCGACTTATAGTCGCCAGGTAAAGTATAAATTAGACTTTCAAAACATCCTCTAAAAATCACTCAACTAGATTGGGATAAAGCCTGCTTTTTTGATTAATTCTTTACCTTCATCGGTTTTGAGAAGATTTGCATAAGCTTTACCAGCTTTTTCTACTTCGGTTTGTTTTCTTAAATCTGGTTCTTTACTTGTTAAATCTGTATGTTTGTAAATCACGTAAATTTTGCGAGTTAAATATCTAGGATAATTATTTTTTAACTCTTCTACGTTTATTTGGTTAAAATTATTTCGTTTTTTCTCTTCTTCACATTTATCAGCAGGAATCACTGGTTCTTGGTAAAGAGAAGCAAAATTGTTGGATGTCTGTCCTATGGGTAATGCTTTAACACGACATTGTGGTATTACTTCCGGTGCGGATGCATAATAAATTCCACCTGGATTTTCTTTTACTTGGTTTAAACCATCTGTTGTACCGTTAACAAGCTGGATATTTTTACCAAGTTGTTCATTCCCTAAAATTTCATTCACAAAAAATTCGGGTGTACCTCCTCTAGTTGGATTGCGGGAATAAGCTATGATTGGTAAATCTGGTCCTCCAACTTCTTGCCAATTAGTAATTTTGCCGGTATAAATATCTTTGAGATTGGGAATAGTTAAGCCTTTTATCTTAAGTTGGTGATTAACTGCGATCGCAATTCCATCTATGGCTACTGCTATATTCCGCAATTCAAAATTGTCTTGCTTTGATTTGGTTTCTGCTTCTGTCAAATGTCGAGAAGACAAGGAAAAATCAAGATTTCCAGATACTAGTTTATCATTTAATAATACGTTTATACCTTCTCCTGAACCGATAGCACCTTGGAAGGTTAATTTAAAATTGGGATGGGTTTTACGAATTTCTGGTTCTATAATTTGCCGAAATGGTTCTGAAGTGGTGCTACCTCCATAACGGAATGTTCCAGAAGGAACTTCTACTGAACTAAATGTTGTTCCTGTGATTGGTTTTACTTGTTGTTGTTTGGAAAAAAAATTCCCAGCCCAAATCGCTATACCACCTACAGTTAAACTAATTAAACCTATTAATATTAATGGTTGAATATTTTGTTTTGGTTTTTTATCTGGTTGTAAACTATTTAAATTGTTTGTGTTTAAAGGATTTAAATTCTTTAAATTATCCGAATCATTTAGTTTTTCTTGATTAATAAATGTCCCTGGATTCAGTGATTCCCAAGTTAAAGATTTTAAATTAGGTGCTACACAAATTGTCGGGAGCCAAATTGCACCAGGATAATCTAAGTTGAAATGTTCTAGACGTTTGCGGGATTTATTTAAAGCTTTGGAAAGAGATTGATTGCGGGTAAATTCGGAAAAAAAGTGTTTTAAAAATTCTACTGCTACTTTATCAGGTACGGGTTCACGCATCACAATACAGCGGGGTAGACACAGTTGTGCTAGTTGATTAGCTAAACCCAAACCATCGCAAGAATTAAAAATTGCTAACTGCAATCCTCGATCAATAGCTTGTTTTAAAGCTTCTTTGAATTCTTCAATATTCAAACTATCATTATCATTGAGTTCAATCCAGCCAATACTGCCATCTTCTCGACTTCCACTGTGTCCCGTAAATATAAAAATATGATATCCTTGTTCATCCCACAAAGCATTACATAATTCTTTACGGTTGGGTTGCATTAAACAAACAACTTCTGCACCATGTTGTTCCAACTCTTTGATGACTTCTAAATCATCTTTGGTATTGATACCGTCGCTTCTACCAACCGCAACTAAAACTCGAATTCTTGAACTTTTTGGAAGTACATCATTTGTGTTTCTGGATGTACTTTTACCAGCATTTAAAGCAATTTCAACCTGGGGATAGTATTCTTCAAATAAATTCCATTCTTGCCAAGGAAGACGACGTAAATTAATATCTTTAGCATCAATTATGACGCGAATGTCTTCATTTGTATGATGAAGTTGTTGCGCGATCGCAATTAATTTATCCCGCACAGGAAACCATTTGCTATCCCCAGAATTAAGCCATTGATTGAGATTTTCCTTCACCGATAATACACAATCAGCGCTGGAATATTTGGTCACAGCTTTGGGAGTAATACGCATTCCTGGTGATGGTGCAATATAGGAACGTACTGCATCAATTTGACGATAAGCTAATTGCCAATTATGAAAAGATGATTCCAATTCTGCTGGAAGTGCAGGTAAAAATCCTTCTGTTTCAATGTTGAATTTTTGCGCTGTTAAATCTACTTGAAATCCTTGTTTGCTTTCCCTGATTTTAAGTTTGATAATTGTCATATATTAATTTACCTATTATTCGATGTATCTAAACAACAAACTCTTCGGTAATGCTTTTTTCCCCTAATTTAAATTCTACAATAAATTTCTCTTCATGCTGACAGCTAAATTCAAGTTGAATCCAATCATTAGCAGTTTCTGCTTGAGTTATCATACAAGCATCTCCTGATTCATCTAAAATAATTAATTGCAAATGTTCGGGTAAATGAATGGCATTCTCTGCTGGATAAACCCGCAAACGAATATCAAATAAATCACTATTTGTTGGTGTTAGTTCTATTAATAAAACTATTTGTTTACCAACATTAATTACCTTTGCACGGCTAATAGAATTTGTTTGAGAATTTGTATTTTGACGGGTAATAGTCGCACCACTCCTGAAATTACCAGCTAACACTAACTCCGGAGATTGCCAATCTTGATTAAATATTCCTTCTAACCATTGGCACAAATTTACCAGATTTTTGCGTTGATTGATAGTGTCAATTAAAACATTTAAAGGATGCAATCGGCTGAGTAGAATGATTTCCGACTGTCCAATTATTGCTCTTGCTGGTACAAATCCTAATATTTCTACAAAATCTAACTGTTTTGTTAACCTAACCGCAACATAACCAATTCTTTCTTGGGTTACTTCTTGGGGTAAAACCACAGCATCTTCACCGGGTAATACTGGACGACATTCGATTCTCCCAACGTTGGGTAACATCAAATCGGCAATATCAAAAAATGTCCTGATACTCCAATTCCAGCTATCACTTTGATGCAATGCTGTTTCTATATTTAACCATTTTAAATAATTATTAACAGCATAAACTGCTAAAGTATTTAAATAGACTTGCTTCCCCTTTTCTAGAGAATCTTGTTCCGCAGCGAATTTTTCGGCACAACGATGAGCATCTTTTCCTAGAGGAACCCGTAAATGATTTGGTTGTATGCTGTTCATTAATCAGTCCTTAAATTTACACCAATTTCTTTAAGTAAAGGTAAGCATTTTTTTTTCCAATGAGAATATAGAGTTTGATTGCTTACATTAAATTCTCTGGCAATATCGGCAATTTTATGAGATGGATTTGCTAGTAATAATCGTTTTGCTAACAATTGACAGTGACAATCTGTATTAACCCTGGTATAACAGCGTCTCAACTGATGCTTCTCGTCTTCTTCAATAAACTGGATAATTCTTTTTCCCCAAGTGTCGCGATCGCGTTGTTGAATTTCCGCAATTTTGATATCGAGTAAATCTAAGGTAATACTCGAAAACTGTGGATCTGGAAGTATATCCAATCCGGTTACTTCTTTACCTTCATCGTTGCCTATTGGTTTATCTAAACTAATTGTATAATTACCGTCGGCAATAAATAAATCTTTAACGCGCCATTTCAGATAACCGTTAATCCACTTCACTAAACTCTTTTCTAAAGGTTGATCGGGACTTGTTTGAAATTTATCAATATTCCGACAAAACCATTCCCACGTTTGATTTAACGCTTCTAAATAATCTCTATGGTAAGATTTATAAATACCAGGAAGTTGTTGAACAATTATCAGCAAGTTATTTAAAGCTTTTTGCCTTTGTGGGGTACCTTCTTCATAACGACACACTTCCTCAATAAGTTTCTGAAGTTGTTCATCCACTCCTATTTTCTCCCCAATCTTTGATTAATTAAAAAAAGTTTACTTTCACAGCTGTATCCTACCTGAAATATTGATAAATCAATTGTTGTATCAATTACTTAGATAATTCCGTTTTAAGTAGTTTTTTTTGATTAAAAATGTATTATATATACTAATATTTTTTTGCTTAGAAATGGTTAATTTCAGGTTAAGTCTATCTATTCCGATTAATATTAAAGGTAAAAAATATAACTTACTCACAGATTCTTCTACTAGATTCATGTCCGTCAGGGACTGTAAGTCCCCGGTGAGTGATGTATAAATTACGAATTATCAACCACCTGTTCACTCATCCGTAATTCCAACAAATCTAATAACCCATCCACATCACAATTAAGTTTTGTAAAACAAACAGGTGGTGAAGGTGCTGGTTCAAAATAAATTAACTTAATTTGTTCTTTACCGATACCTATGATCAAAACTTCTGTTTCGGGTTTATGATTATCTATTAAACCTAAAACTTCTTGAAGCTTATTATCAACATTATCGTTAAATTTCTCAATTGCTTCTGAGGGACAATAGACAAAATGTGGCTTCGGTTGTAAATCAATACCGATAGTACCTTTACTATGACCATTTTGCTGCCAAAGTCCCCAGGAAAGTGCAGCTAATTCTTGCTGATGTGCTTTGACAAATTTATCTAACTTGTGCAACCATTTGGGTTGGGGTATATTGGATTGAGTGCTACCAAACATCATCGCATTCATTTCTAAATAAGTAATTATAGCAAGGAGTAGGGAGTAGGGAGTAGGGAGTAGGGAATAGATAATACCTCTTCTTATTTTCTTACTTCGTGTTCTCTGCGTCTCTGCGGTTCTTTAATAAATAATCATTCTCTGGTAAACTAATAGCTTGCGGTGTTTGTGGTTTGAGATGTATTTTCATCCGAATCAGTAAAAACGTCATGGGAATACTCAATATAAAACCAATTCCAATCAAAAATATCCAGATAAAATACCAGACAAACAATTCTTTAAATCCGGCAATTTCGTAAAAGAAGCGATTATTTGCGATTAATTCTGGAGTTGGTTTGTTGTCGGATAACTTAAATAAAAATTCGTAATATGGATAATGGTTATTACTAATTTCTCCGCCATTAGCTGCGATAAATAATAATGACTGGTTATTGCTATCTTCACCTTCAACGACTATACCTTCAAGTCGCTTACCGTCACCTTTAGAGATTAAATCACCGCTAGTTTTATCCGATATTAATTCACCGTTGTATCCCGGTTTCCCTTGATATAAAAGTTTAGTTTCTTCCAAATAATTATATAAAGAGTTTAATTTGTCTGGAGAAATATAAGGAGTTTTTTTCGGCAACTTTCCTTGCTTATTTAAAGATAGAATAATGCGAGTATTATCACAATATTCTGTATTGCATTTTCCCGTACCGCAATTACTTTTGGGATTTTCAATACCCGATTGTATTTCTTCTATACAGGAATTTGAAGTATCAATTTTAAAGATTCTGCTTCCATCATTTCTTTTAATGCTAGAAACGGGAGTAATTGAACGGATTTTATCGAATTCTTCAACTTTATTCGGCAATTCTGGAGGATTGAAATAATATCCCCAATAGTACTTAGAAATAGATATAGAAGCTAAAAATCCAACGAAAATACTACTACCAAAAGTAAGTAAAAAGGTTACTATAATCCAAAATGATTTGGGATGATTATTATTCTTCATTAGTAGAAATAACTATTTAACTCAAAATACTGTTATAACTACTAATAGTGTTTCTATCAAGTTGGATTTTGTCCGGAAGAAATTGTCAGTTACCACGGAGCATAATCTACCATGATGGATATTAATTATTAACTGATTTTAAACCAGATTGTACCCGCCATAAACTTGTATAAATTCCGTTATGTTCTAATAACTCTTCATGGGTACCCGATTCGACGATTTCACCGTATTCTACAACATATATGCGGTCTGCATTGCGAATTGTGGATAAACGATGCGCGATCGCAATAGTTGTCCTATCGACGGTGATTCGTTCTAAAGAGCGAGCGATTGCGGCTTCTGTCTCATTATCTACCGCTGAGGTGGCTTCGTCTAAGATTAATATGGGGGGATTTTTGAGAATTGCTCTGGCGATCGCAATCCGTTGTCTTTGCCCCCCGGATAATTTTTGTCCGCGTTCACCGACAATTGTTTGATAACCTTGGGGTAGTTGCATAATAAATTCGTGAGCTTCAGCAACTTTAGCCGCTGTCATAATTTCTTTATCGTTAGCGTTGAAGGTTCCGTAAGCGATATTTTCGGCTATCGTACCGTGAAACAAAAATACATCTTGACTGACTAAACCGATGCAGCGACGCAAATCTTGAAGATTGATATCTTGTAAATTAATATTATCAACAGTAATTGTCCCCGAAGTTATTTCATAAAATCGCAGCAATAATTTAACTAAAGTGCTTTTACCAGAACCTGTAGAACCGACAATAGCAATAGTTGTTCCTGCGGGTATTTTTAAAGATAAATTCTTAATTACCGGCTGTCTATCTTGATAAGCAAAAGTAACATTACTAAATGCAATTTCACCGCGTACTTTGTCAATAGATAAATCAACATCTCCGGGATAAATAGTAATTTTAGTATCCAACAAATTCATCACTCGATTAGTAGAAGCCATTGCTCGTTGATATAAATCAAAAGTTTGTCCTAATCTAGTTAAAGGCCAAAGTAACCTTTGAGTTAAAAATACTAAAACACTGTAAGTTCCTACAGTCATATTACCGTTAACTGCTGACATCCCACCGAAGAGTAATAGCGATGTAAACCCGATTAAAATTAACATTCTAATCAAAGGAACAAAAGCAGCAGAAAGCTTAATTGCTTGACGATTACTGCGACGGTAAGCATCACTATCCGATGCTAAACGTTGACTTTCATAATTCTCAGCAGTAAAACTTTTAATAGTAGTAATACCGCTTAAATTATTAGATAAACGAGAATTAAGAAAGCTCAACTTTTCGCGGACATCAGCGTAACGAGGTTCAAGTAAATCTTGGTAAGCAAACGTTCCCCAAAGAATAAATGGAATCGGTAACATCGTCATCCAAGCTACATTTGGAGCTAAAATAAAGAAGGCAGCGCCGAGGATAATAATAGTTGTAGCAGTTTGCAATATATCATTAGCTCCCACATCTAAAAACCGCTCTAATTGGTTGATATCATCGCTGAGAATAGACATCAAACCTCCGGTACTGCGTTCTTCAAAATAAGCTAATTCCAAATTTTGTAAATGATTATAGGCATCCAAACGCAAATCATGCTGAATACTCTGGGCTAAATTACGCCATAAAGTTTCCAAAGCGTACTCAAAAATCGACTCCAGTACCCAAATAACCACCGTGAGGAAAGAAAGTATTAAAAATTGCCAAAAAATATCTGTGATTCCCCAACTGGCAATGATAGAATCTTCCTGTTTGACAACAACATCAACAGCAAAGCCAATTAAAACTGGAGGTGCCAAGTCAAATAACTTATTGAGAATCGAACAAACCACCGCTAGCCAGATTTTTTGGCGATAATCTTGTCCATAATCAAGCAAGCGTTTCAACGGATGCGCTGAATTCCGAAGCTGTTTTTGCGAGCGACTGGATTTAAGTACTTGAGCCACAATATGAAGGTAAATGCGTGAAATTTATATTATCACGTTTGTCATACTTCAAGTATGCCTGAAATCAATTATCAAGCGATTTGTAGATTAAATTTGACCGAAGCGATTCACAATATAAAAGGAGCATTAAATTGAAAAGTCAACAATTAGGCAGTTGGCAATCCGCAGTTGCAGGAATTTTGGTAGCAATAGTTGTTGTTTTTAGCCTGAATTCATTTGTAATTATTAATCCCGGTCAAGCCGGAGTTTTGAGTATATTAGGAAAAGCTCAAGATGGTGCTTTGCTTGAAGGTATTCATTTTAAACCACCAGTTATTTCTAATGTAGATATATACGATGTCACAGTCCAAAAATACGAAATACCTGCCCAAAGTTCTACAAAAGATTTGCAAGAATTAACAGCAAAATTTGCAATCAACTTTCGTATAGATTCCATCGAAGTTGTTGATATTAGAAGAAAACAGGGAAGTTTAGAAAATATCGTCTCGAAAATTATTGCACCGCAAACTCAGGAATCTTTCAAAGTTGCAGCAGCAAGAAGAACCGTAGAAGAAGCAATTACCAAAAGAGACGAGTTGAAAAATGACTTTGATAATGCCCTAGGGCAGCGTTTGCAGAAATATGGAATAATTGTCTTAGATACCAGCGTCATTGACTTAACTTTCTCCCCCGAATTTGCCAAAGCTGTTGAAGAAAAGCAAATTGCCGAACAACGTTCGCAAAGGGCTGTTTATGTAGCAGCAGAAGCTGAACAAGAAGCATTCGCGGATATTAACCGTGCTAGAGGTAGAGCAGAAGCGCAAAAACTCTTAGCTGAAACTTTAAAAGCTCAAGGTGGACAATTAGTATTACAAAAAGAAGCTATTGAAGCCTGGAGAAGTGGAGGTGCTCAAATGCCAAAAGTTCTAGTCATGGGGAATGAGTCCAAAGGTGGTGTACCATTTTTGTTTAATTTGAGTAACATACAAGATTAATCCCACTGTAAATTTTTGGTAGAGTATAGGCTCTACATCATACGAAGTAAAAACTAGTAGATTCCTTTTGAGGCTTATGACAAGCAAACCCCAAACCCAAATCACGGTTGAAGAAGCCAAGAAAATCTTGAGCAAATACGACTTCGTTGATATTGCAGCAAAGCTAAAGTCATCGGAAAAAGTTTTAGTCCGTCAAGCTTTAGTTTTGCTTTCAAGCCTTTGCGATTATCAAATATTAGGTATTTCTGCTGATACGACTGAAGAAGGAATTAAAGCAATGGAAAGCTATTCCAGAGCATTAGGATATCAGCCTCCTAGTAATTTACCTTTAATTGATGGTCCAGTTTATATCAAGTTAAATGGTAAAAATGGCTTGTGTTACATTGATTCCTATTTGGGACATCATCGTGGGGTTTTAGTTTCTTGTCAGTCTTCTTCGGAAGGTGGAATGAATCATATGTACGGACATTTACCTTTAGATTTATTTGATTAAATGATATTGGTAATTGAACATTAGAAATTAAGGTGTATTTTTACTTATAATTTGATTACACCTTGGAATTATTTAAAATCGCCGTAACGCACGATTTTGTATCGGTGTATTACGGCTTTTAATTTTTAGGGAGTCGGGTTTTGATTATAATTATCGTGTCTCACAAATATTTAACTGCAAAAACCGAATTGTAATTGTCGTTAATTCAAGCCATAGCAAATTCTAATAAATCTAAAATCTAAAATCTAAAATCCTATGGGTGTTATTACTTTACAATCTGTCAAAAAAGATTTTGGCATCAAAGAAATTCTTAAAGATGCTACTTTTAGCTTGGATGCTGATGAAAAAGTTGGCTTAATTGGTACTAACGGTTCTGGTAAATCTACGTTATTAAAAATGATTGCTGGAATGGAACCGATTGATGGTGGTGAGATTATTGTTAATCCCGGCGCTAAAGTTATATATTTACCTCAGCAGCCAGATTTAGATGAAAGTCGCACAGTTTTAGAACAGATATTTGCCGATAGTGGTGAACAAATGAAATTGGTGCGCGAATACGAAGAAATTTCGGATAAATTAGCGAAAAATCCTCAAGATAATCAATTGTTATCACGTTTGGGTGAAGTGACTTCTCGGATGGATATTATTGGTGCTTGGGAAGTCGAAACCAATGCTAAAGTCATTCTTTCACAGTTAGGAATTACCGATTTTGATGCTGTAATTGGTACTTTATCGGGTGGTTATCGTAAACGGATTGCCTTGGCTACAGCTTTGTTATCCGAACCAGATTTGTTATTAATGGATGAACCGACAAACCATTTAGATGCTGATTCTGTAGAATGGTTACAAAGCTATTTAAATCGTCGAAATGGTGCTTTATTATTAATAACTCACGACCGTTATTTTTTGGATAAAGTGACAAATCGCATCATTGAAATTGACCGGGGAGACCTTTATACTTACTCTGGTAACTATTCATATTTCCTGGAAAAGAAAGCCGCAGCCGAAGAATCCGCAGCCAGCAGTCAGCGCAAATTTAAAGGAGTACTGCGACGAGAATTAGAATGGTTGAAAAGAGGGCCAAAAGCCAGAAGTACCAAACAAAAAGCCAGAATTGATCGAATTAGAGAAATGCAAGGAACTGAGTTTAAACAAACTCAAGGAAAAGTTGATATTTCTACAGCTAGTCGTCGTATTGGTAAAAAAGTTATTGAAGTTAATAATATCTCAAAATCTTTTGATAACCGGATTTTATTTAAAGATTTTACCTACGAATTTAGCCCGGAAGATCGAGTCGGAATTATCGGTGAAAATGGAGCAGGAAAATCCACTTTAATCAATATTATCACCGGACGTGAACAACCGGATACAGGTGAAGTTGATATCGGTACTACAATTTATATTGGTTATTTTGATCAGCATTCGGAAGAGTTGATTGGTGCTTCTAATGATTCACAACGAGTTATTGATTATATCAAACAAGAGGGAGCAGAATTTATTGAAACTGCCGATGGAACTAGAATTAGTGCTTCTCAAATGTTGGAAAGGTTTTTGTTTCCCCCCAATCAACAATATGCACCAATTAATAAACTTTCTGGTGGTGAAAAACGGCGTTTATTTTTATTACGGATTTTGATGAGTGCGCCGAATGTTTTAATATTGGACGAACCGACAAACGATTTAGATGTCCAAACTTTAGCGGTATTAGAAGATTATTTAGAAGACTTCAATGGTTGTGTAATAGTAGTATCCCACGACCGCTACTTTTTAGACCGTACCATCGACAAAATCTTTGCTTTTGAAGAAGGGAAGATTCGTGAATTCCCCGGTAATTATTCCGTTTATCTAGATTTTAAAAGAGCCGAAGAAGCTAAAGAGAAGCAATTACAAGCGGAAAAAGATAAAAGTAAATCAAAGGTAGAAACACAGAAAGTAGAGACTAAAGAAATTAAAATTACCAAAGAAGACAATAAAAAGAAGCGTCGTTTATCAAATTGGGAAAAGAAGGAATTCGAGCAGTTAGAAGGAAAAATTGCTCAATTGGAAGATGAAAAATTGGGAACAGAAATGGCTTTAACAAAAGCTGCGGGGAATTACGCGGAAGTTCAAAAGCTTTTTGAAAAGGTAGAGAATCTCAAGCAAGATATAGATAAAGCCACGGAAAGATGGATGGAATTAGCAGAGATTGATGAGTAATTTGGGAATTGGCAATTGGTAATTGGTAATTAAAATCCGTGAAATCCGTATAATCCTTTTTAATCCGTGTTCGGGAATTGTAGGGAGCTTTTTAGCTCCGACTACAGTGATTATTGGACTATTCAAAAAAGTACTCGATTGCATTTATCAAATAACAGATTTGGATAAATCTTTTTTAATCAATAATGACAATGTTAATGTCAATGTCAGCGTTATTGTTAATGTAAATGTTAAAGTTTTAGGCAATTTTATCAATTAATTTGATTGAGAAATATCGCTATATAAGATATATAATAAATTGTTGATTTGCGAATATTCAAAACTAAATTGCCGTGCTAGTATAGATAAAATTTTAAATTTATTTTAAACTTAGCTGATATTCAGGTAAGTTTATCATTTGTTGATTAATATTTTGCTGTTATTGATTGTAAGTAGAGAATATTATTGTTTGTTAGTGATTAAATTACTAATTAGTTATTTTATGGGAATCATAAAAAATCGACTCAGACTGAATTTATTCGGAATGACATTGATCAGCTTGTATTTGGTGATTGGTGTACCGAAACCAGCTTATGCAATGCATATAATGGAAGGTTTTTTACCATTTAATTGGGCTGCTTTTTGGTGGATTGTTTCTTTACCTTTCATGATTTTAGGATTTATATCCTTAACTCGTATCACCAAAGAAAAACCCGAATTGAAGCTGCTTCTGGGGTTAGCTGGTGCTTTTGCTTTCGTGCTTTCCGCTTTGAAAATTCCTTCGGTTACGGGTAGCTGTTCTCACCCCACGGGTACGGGTTTGGGTGCAGTGTTATTTGGTCCCTTGTCGATGTCGGTTTTGGGGACTTTGGTACTGTTGTTTCAAGCTTTATTACTGGCACACGGTGGGTTGACAACATTGGGAGCAAATGCTTTTTCGATGGCGATCGCCGGACCTTTTGCAGCTTTTTGGATATATAAATTAATAATGAAGCTGTCTGGTAAACAAAGATTAGCGATATTTTTAGCCGCAGCTTTAGCAAATTTATTAACATATATTATTACTTCTGGACAGCTTGCTTTGGCTTTTCCCGCAGAAGTTGGTGGTGTAATGGCTTCGTTTACTAAGTTTGCCGGAATTTTTGCGATTACTCAAATACCTTTAGCGATTAGTGAAGGTTTATTAACAGTATTAGTGTGGAATTGGCTGGAATCTTATAATCCACAAGAATTAGAATTGTTGAATTTAATTAAGCAGGAATCTCATAAAAATGAAACAATCAAGTCAGTCTAATCATGGATGGAATAATTGGCTGTTGATATTTGCAGTTATTGGTTTAGCTGTTGCACCAATCGTATTTTTACGTGATGCAGAATTTGGTGGTGCTGATGGGGAAGCAGAAGAAGCAATTACAGAAGTAAAGCCAGATTATAAACCTTGGTTTCAACCTGTATTTGAACCACCTAGCGGTGAAATTGAAAGTTTATTATTTTCTTCTCAAGCTGCTTTAGGTGCGGGATTAATTGGTTATGCAATAGGTTTGTATCGGGGACGTAGTGAAAAGCAAAAACGTGAAGAATGAGTTTAAAACTTGATACGTTAGCTTATACTAATAAACTACGAAGATTACCACCAGAACATAAACTAATCTTTGCTTTGACAACTTTGTTGATTTCCCTTTCTACCCATCCACCAGTACAAATTTTAATTGCATTATGGATGGGAGTTTGGACTGTTGTTTATGCCAAAATTCCTGCTAAAATTTATTTGAAAATATTAGCAGTAGCGAGTGTTTTTTGGTTGAGTAGTTTACCGGCTTTAATTATTAACGGTACTTCTGTTAATCAAATTTCTCAAATTCAAAATGATGCTTGGCAAGGTTTCACTTTAGGTTCTTACTATATATATATAAGTCGTGGTGGTTTGCATCAAGTAATGACAATTTTTACGAGGGCTTTTGCTTCTGTTTCTTGTCTATATTTCTTAATGCTAACTGTTCCATTCACGGAAGTATTGCAAACTCTACGTCGTTTAAAATTCCCCACACTTTTAATTGAATTATTATTATTAATGTATCGATTTATTTTTATTTTATGGAATACAGCCACTGAATTATCAATTGCTCAAAAATCTCGTTTTGGTTATCGTACTTTTCGGACAAGTATCAAGAGTTTAGCACTATTAATTGGACAACTGTTAAAAAGAACTTTACAAAAATATAGTCAATTTTCTTTAGGATTAGAAGCACGCGGAACAGGCTATGAATTTAAGGTTTACTCTCCCCGTCGCTATTGTCCATCAAAGCGATATATTGTCGAAGCAATTGTCGGCTGTGCAATATTAATAGGATTAGAATGGTGGTTGAATGCACGAATATTTACTTGAATTTGAGCAGATTCATTACACTTATCCCGGCGCTCAAGAATCTTCTCTTAATGGTCTGACATTAAATATTCCATCTGGTAAAAAATCTGCACTTATCGGTCAAAATGGTTGTGGTAAAACAACATTATTTTTATTAGCAAATGGTTTATATAAGCCAAGTAGTGGAATTGTCCGTTGGCACGGTAAACCATTACGTTATGACCGTAAATATTTGAGTAGTTTAAGACAAGAAGTCGGCTTAATATTTCAAGACCCAGAACAACAAATAGTTGCTTCTACAATTGAAGAAGATATTTCTTATGGATTATGCAATTTGAATTTACCTGACCAAGAAATTCAAGCAAGAGTAGAGGAAATATTATTCGAATTTCAATTAACAGAATTAGCACAAAGACCAGTACATCATCTTAGTTTGGGTCAAAAAAAACGAGTTTCTATTGCAGACGTAATGGTACTGCGACCGAAATTATTATTATTAGATGAACCGACTGCATATTTAGATATTAAACACACCCGTCAATTAATTAAAACCCTGGATAAGATTCATCAAGATGGTACAACATTATTAATGTCCACCCACGATTTAGATTTAGTTTATCACTGGGCTGATTGGATATTTGTGATGGATAAAGGACAATTAATTATAGAAGGTGAACCCGAAGATATATTTACTCAAAGAAAACTTTTAGAACAGTTAGATTTAGGATTACCATTAATATATCAACTTTTATTTGATGATAGTTTATCTGCTGAAGAAAAAGCTGTTGTAGAAAAAATACGAGAAAGAATATTAAAAATGTAGTATAAGAGGATGTTTTAAAAGTATCGGGCGGTTGAAACCGCAGCTACACAAACAAAGTCCACCTGCGTGGACTAGTTAGTTTAAAACCCGTGCAGACGGGTGCCGGTTTGTGTAGACGCGATTTAAATCGCCGGTTTATTAATTATGAATAACCGATAAATTAATAAACCCGTGCAGACGCGATTTAAATCGCCATTTTAATAGAATATTACCGCTGACTAACAAAAAGCTGCGTAAAATAATATTCACCTTGTGAATTTTTCGCAACACCAATACCAGTCACCTGATATTTACCTACTATATTCCGATGATGACCAGAACTTTTAATCCAACCCTCAACAGCAGATTTTCCAGGATTGGGATGACCTTGATTATAAGCAACATTTTCTGCCACAGCACGATAGCTAATCAACTTAGAAATTTTGTTGTAGCGAGAACTTGAACCATCATGACCAAAAGGAACCTGCTTATCAGCCATTTGTTTACTGTGCTGTCTAGCAATTTCATTTATACTACTATTCAGTGTTAACGCTGGTAAACCTTTACTACTACGATATTGATTAATCTGTTCGTGAACCGATTTTTCCATAGCAGCAACATCTGAAGCTGCATTAACTGATTTTGCACCTAATCCAATTTCGGAATTACTAAAAAGCTGGGTTATTTCCCCTCCACTTAATATAATTACCGTTCCTAAAACAACTCCAACAAATGGGAACACTTTTGTCAAATCAGACCTTAGCCGAGTATTCTTCAACATTTCTATTTACTCCAAAAACAACTGAATAAACCTGTACTTATAATTCCCTTCATCGAGAGAAAAATAACTTTTTTGCACTTTGATTCCGGTAGATTTATTCGCGATTTGGTAGAAGCATGATTGAAAGTATGTAATTCTGTTTGCCTTCTTCACCCCGTCAGCAGAATTCCGTACAAAAGTAAAGCTAATTCATCACTTACTTTCGCAAAGTTTCTATGTGATTGTAACTAACTTTTCCTTACTTTGGGTTATGAATTAGTTAAAGACATTGTGATTTAAAATAAGTACTTAAGCAAAATTATTTATATAATTACTACTCAGTTATATTACTGTTCCCTTTTGCCTATTCCCTATTCCCTGCCTAAAAGAAATGTCTAATTAATGAAGGCATAGATACTTACTTAATGTATTGTTGTTTTGGAAAATATTAATATTCATTTAGTTGGAAGCTTTTTGCTCAAATAGCCCTAACTATATTACTTTTTGATTATGATCATTTTTGGATTCGATAGGTTGTAAATCTGATGAAGGTTCAACAACCTTCATGAGCATTTTTTTCAAATCTCAATTTTGAGCTTTTAATATAATCTTCATCAATTTCAAAAGCTAACCAATTTCTTTGCAAAGTTTCAGCAATCCTACCCGTCATATTTGAACCAGCAAAAGGATCTAACACTATATCACCTGGTTCCGTACAAAGGTTAATCACAAATTCTGGTAAAGCTTGAGGAAATCTTGCCGGATGTGGTTTAAAACCTTCTTCTTTACATCGGCGTTGATAATAATCGTTAGAAGCAGTATTCGAGGCGGAAATGACATTTACCGGCTGCATTTCTTCTTCCACATAAACTTCTTGTAAAAGTGTAGGTTGACCGATTTCTGCTTTATTTTCTTGACATCGCCCATCAATAATATTAGGTGGAATAGCTCCGCCTCTATCATTGCCAAATTTATCGGAAATATCATGACCAGATGGTCTAAGTTTAGGTTTATAGCCCTTCTTAAGCAAGTTTTTCATTGATTCACTATAAGGCTTCAAAACCCTCCGATTATTAGCCTTTGGATGCGGTTCCTTTGAAAGCCACCAAACTGTATTTACCGAATCTTTTACTCTTTCCCTGCGAATTGTTACCCATTCAGCCGGGGTAGGAAGTTTTGCTGGATTATACCAATATAATTCTTGCGCTAAATAAAATCCTATCCCACCTTTTTGTTGTGATTTGCACAAAGAAATAACTAGTTCAAAATGATAAAGTGAACGAACTGGCATTCCTTTAACCCAACTACCACCAATATCAATAACTAGCGAACCTGTTGGTTTTAGAATCCGGTAAAATTGCATTGCAAAATCTTTAAACCATTCCACATATTCATCGGCATCTACGTTTCCATATTCTTTTTTACGAACAAGCGCAAATGGTGGAGATGTACAAATTAAATCAATACTTTCGTCAGGAATATTTGCAATTAATTCTAAACTATTTCCTAAATATGCAGCGCCAAATTTTGTTGCGTAATATGAGTCGTAACTAAATTTCATCTGAATTTTGTTAGTACTTGCGTACTCTAAATATTAACAGCATTATTAATCAAAGCATAAAATTTCTCATTTTTAGCGATTTAACTAAGCAATTGGAGTTTAATATCGCTTGTTTGTATTAAATCATATTCCTCACTCCGTAAGCCTACAACCCCAAATCCACCGCTACCCGATGAGCGCAAGCAAACCCGGAAAACGCTACCGCATTCAATCCTTGTCCGGGAAAGGTACTATCTCCGACAATATATAATCCCTCAATTGCCGTCCGATTAAATGGCATCCCCAATAATCCCCGTAACTTCCTTATCGGTATTGGTCCATATGTACCATCAACTCTACCTAAAAATCGTCGATGGGTTTTTGGTGTTCCGGCTTCTAAATAATCTAAATTCGCATCTATCCCTGGGAATATCTTTTCTAATTTATCTACAATCCGCCAAGCTGTAGCTTCTTTCTTGGCTGCGTATTCTTTCTCTGATAAATTCTGCCATTCATCAATCCAATGTGTCGCGAACGCATGAATGATATGATACCCTTTTGGAGCTAATTCTGGGTCGAGTAATGTCGGAATGGAAACAAAAATTGTCCCTTCGGAATCTGTCATTTTCTCCCACTCGGACAATAAAATATGATGACATTCCGTTTCGGGAGATAGCAATTCTGCTTTTACTCCCATATGTAAGCTGAAAAAACTCGGCGACTTTTTGTATCGCTGTTGCCATTTTTTTTCATTAGCTGGTATTTCTACTGGCGCAAGTAATTTCTCAAATGTATGCCACCGGGTAGCATTGGAAACGACACGTTTAGCACGATACGTTTGATTATTTGCCAATTTAACCCCTACAACTCGTCCTTTCTCTTTGAGAATTTGGGTAACTTTGGCTTGATATTTAATTTCTCCTCCCTTTTTGATTAAACCTTCTACCAGTTTTTGAGCAATTTGTCCTACACCACCTTTAGGATAATTAACTCCACCGTAATGTCTATCGGAAAATACCATTCCAGCATTAATCATCGGTGTCATATCCGCAGGTACCACCGACCAGCAATAACATTCTATATCAATAAATTTTAATAATTCTGGGTCTTTAATATATCTTCGTGCGATGTCTCCTACATTTTGCGGCAAATACTTCGCTAATCCCAAACAAGCCAATGGATGTCTAAAAAAGGTTCGCATTAAATATCGAGGTTCTTCTAAAGACAGCAACTCCATTTGATTTAAACAATTAAAAACTTGCCAACACTCGTCATAAAAACGACGAATTCCTTTACTTTCATGAGGAAAATATGCAATTAAATTTTCTAAAAACTTTTCATAATCTCGTTCAACTGTTAAATCTAAGCCGTTGGGTAAATGATAGTGAATTTGTACATTATCGGCAATTGTTTCCAAGCTGACATCTACAGCTTTTAAAGCACGAGTAAGTAAATTAGTCGTTCCCTTTTCCCCAAACCCAAAAATCATCGAAGCACCCACATCAAAGCGATAACCTTCCCGACTAAAATAGCCAGCACTACCACCAGGAATAGTATATCCCTCCAAAACTAGTACTTTTGCACCTTTAGCCACCAATTGAGTCGCAGTTACCAAACCACCAATACCAGACCCAATTACAATCACATCATACATAATTTTGAATTGATAATTAATTTTTATTAAAAGGGACAAGGGGACAAGGGGACAAGGGGACAAGGGGACAAGGGGACAAGGGGACAAGGGGACAAGGGGACAAGGGGATGGGGGGACAAGGGGACAAGGGGACAACTTTCAAGGGTAGGTATTTAATAAAGCCATAGATAAGCAGGTAAAATACTTATCTGATGGGAATAGTCACAAATACCTCAAAAAGATTTTCAGGTGTGCAGGAGGGTCAATGCAACTATCTACTGCTTGATTTTTAAATACCTACCCTTGAAAGCAAGGGGACAAGGGGACAAGGGGACAAGGGGACAAGGGGATGGGGGGACAAGGGGACAAGGGGACAAGGGGACAAGGGGATGGGGGGACAAGGGGATGGGGAGAAATAATTTACAACTTTTAACTCCTAACTCCTAACTCCTAACTCCTAACTCCTAACTCCTAACTCCTAACTCCTAACTCCTAACTCCTAACTCCTAACTCCTAACTCCTAACTCCTAACTCCTAACTCCTAACTCCTAACTCC